>ERZ1292644.869-Hain-H14-01um-R2-869-length-17413-cov-5_pt1 | contig 17413 bp, 19 predicted proteins | sample MGYA00564402_ERZ1292644 | MGnify/ENA primary metagenome ERZ1292644 (study PRJEB36523, sample SAMEA6512644) | groundwater metagenome | collected 2019-01-09 | study: AquaDiva: Metagenomics assemblies of 32 groundwater samples
AGCCACCAATCATAGGCTTCCAGGAACCTCGCTCGGCGTGTAGGCCCCATGCTCTCCATATTCACCCGCGCGACGTAAAGAGCAAAGCTCACCCCGTCGGGACTATCCAGCCGCTTGGCCACCCGTAGCTGGATGTTGGCGGCGTACACCTCCTGCTCCGCCCAGGTACGCCAGTCGGAGATGTCCACCACCGGGACAGCGACGCCCTCACGCCGCAAGAGCTCCTCGGGGTGCCAGCGGCTCAGAACGTGAACCAACTCATGCTCGATAACGCTTATTGTTTTGCCCGGGTCAGAGGCCCACACGCTGCCATTGACCCAGATAGTGGGGGTGTCCCAAACAAACATCCTGGCGCCTTGTATGAAGTTCGGGAGGGCGCCGAACCAGGAGGAGGCCCTGTCGGTGGCCCTGATCTCAACGCCATGAACCCGGGTGACCTCGATGAACCGGAGATAGCCCTCGGGGTCGGCGTTACGGTAGAACCTCTCCTCGGCCGCAAGGATGGCATGTTCAGGCGGAGCCCATGATGGCAAGGGCAGAAGCCAGCCACGCCAGGGCAGGAACCAGAACAACGGCAGAAGGAGAGGAAGCACCATAGTAGTCTTAATCGCTGTTCACCAAAGGCGTCTGATTGGGAGCCACCAGTTACAGGCCCTGTACTCATCAATCGAGGACCTCTTCGCTTAAGCAATGTCGGTGTCGCTGATAGTCTCCTGGTCTATCGCGCGCTGTTGGGCCGCTAGCGAGTCCTGGTAGGACTTGACCAGCCCTGGGAGATGACGCTTCAGGAAAGCCAAACGCAACTCGGCAGGGGTGCGGGCGTCCACACCCTCAACTGGCAGGTGCCAACGAATGGCGGCGGTGACCAGTTGTTGTTTCTGTACTGGAGTCAGTGGCATGTTGTCCTCCTAGCTTACCAGCACCATCAGGCGGGCCTTGTTCTCTGGGCTGCTGTTCACGTACTGCTCAATGCGGGCAAAGAGAGCGTCGTCGTCGGCTAGCTCCTGGATGCCCTTGACCAGGAGGCCGTTCAGGAACTCGTACCTGGCCTGCCAAGGCAAATGCAGGTCGCAGGGCAGCCCCGCGCGGCACTCCCAGCAGTCAGCCCCACCCTGGGTGTTGACGCTCCATGGGGCTACCTGGTACAGGTCTTGGGCCGTGAACCCCACGTAGCGGCCCGTATAGACGCCCCCGAAGGGCCGAGCGGCGTCCAGGTAGTCGAACTCCTTGACCTGGAGCCTGCGAATCAGGGCCAGGGCATCGCCCTGGTAGGGCAGGATGTTCTCCTTCACCCGTACATCCGAGGTGACGTTGATGGAGGCGTTGCCTATGTACGTGGTGGTGGAGCCAGCGCCGTTGGAGGCATCATCTATCTGGTTGGCGGCAGCGTTGACCCCAATCATCAGACCGCCGTTGAAGATCAACTGCCCTACGGAGGTGCTGCTGATGGTGGTCGCCTCCTGGAAGGCGAAGGCCCCAGATGTCCAGCGAAGACGCTCGACGCTCTCAATCCACACGCTGTATCCCAGGAGAGCGTGGTCATAGATAAATCGCCCTACGTTGCTTCCCCCACCGTCCCCAAAGTGGATTCCCGTGATGACCCCACCGCTCGCCATGATGGTGAGGTAAGTATTAGCTGCCCCAGCTTCGATGGTGAGAAGGCTGCCAGCGACTGCGGTGACAGCCCCTACAGTGCCATCCCAGATATGCACCCCTGCCTGGTCAGGCGCAGGCGGGTCGGCGGCCAGCCCCAGCATGACGCCGCCGAAGTTCGCCATGAGGTAGAGCACACCGGCGCTGACGTCGTAGAACAGGAACTGCTCGGAGTTGCCGCCCCTGTTGCCGTAAAAGGCCACGTCCCCTGCCGCCGTGATGTTGGAGACAATGAGCGAGTTGGCCGCCAGGGCCGCGCCGACGACGGTGCCGACGGTCAAGCCACCCAGAGCCGTATTGGCCGCAAGGGTGTTGGGATTGTGATAAATGCCGATGTCGTTATCGGTCCCCAGTGCGATGCTGACGTTGATCGTCCCACCACGTGTAATGTCCTCTAGCTTGATCCCATATAGGTTGGTCACCGTGCCGGCAGTGATGGCAGGAGGGTTGGCGATGTAGACGCCATACAGGTTCGTGAAGGTCACATTTGCAGAGTTGAGGGCTGCGCTAAATATACCCGTATAAATCGCCGCAGCCCCCGTGATCGTGAAGGTGTTTGAGTTATCACTCACAACCAACCTAGAATCAAGCGCTCGAAACCCTACCGTGTCGGTCCAGTTTTGGGTGTTCGCCGCTGCGAGCGTTGCGCCTGCACGTGCACCTTTTACCTGACCGCTAAAGGCGCTGGTGATCCTTGACCCCGTTAGATTAAAGGTTGCACCTGCATTTTCCCCCGTTGCACCAAGTATCCGCGTCGAGGTGACTGCGCTGGCCCCCACGAAGGAGAAATTCGCCCCCTCGAGTGCAAAGTTATTGGCCGTGTAAGGGTCAATCTGAAGCAGCGTTACGGCGGTATCCCAGTTACCTGCGTCCTGCTGCCGCTCCAAATAGAGCACATCGCCGCGTTGATTCAACCGCCATTGACCGGCAGGAGAGGTCTGGTCCGTCTCGGTTAGACGTAGCTCTGGGGCTTCCCCCCTTATCTCTAAGGGGGAGCCAGAAATGCCTGCCAGCGGGTTACCTGACCCATCCTGGAATCTGATAGACCCGGTCCCCACCCGTATGATGGCGTCCGTGGCGTTGTGCTGGATAAAGACGTACTGGGTGGTGGAAACAGAGGCTGCCGTCGCGGAGAAGATGGCGAGGGTAGGGTTAGTCTGAGAGGCTAGAGCATAGTTGTCCCCCCTCCTGGCGTTGTCCGCGATGAGAAGGGTGCGGGACATATCCGACCCAAGCCACAGCACAATCGCATCGTTAGTCTGGGTTGTATCTGGCTCCAGGTATACTCCCTCCCCAGAACCAAAGATGACGACGCCGTCGTCAAGAACCTTGGTCCGGTTGGGAAGGACACTCCTGGATGGGCTACTCTCCGCCATTTCACCACCTGTTTATCCTGGTTCGCTCCTGCCCCCTCCCCTAGCCGACACCCCTACCAACCTTGCCCCTGGGCAGTGGCTCTCCCTGCCCGTTCTTGCCGTGGGCACCACCCTCTGCCTCGACCTTCCTCGCCTCCGCCCCCGCTTTCTCTAGGGCTTCCAAGCTGTCCCCCACAGCCTTGAGCTGGATGCCGAATATGGCTGGCCCGACTTTGTCGTCCTCCAGCTTCTTTTTCACCCAGTCCCACTCCGCGTCCTCCACCTCATACCTCCCCACGTCCCTCTTGCCCGACTCCCACACCTGGTTGTAGAGCCTGGTGGCGTGAATCGAGTCCTGCCTGGTGATGGTTGCCTGGGGCTGACGGAAGATCACCAGCTCCAGGACATCCTTGACCGTCGCGTCCACGGTCTCTGGCACTTCTCTCTCCCTGTCTTTCCACACCACCTCGTCCTTGTCGTCCCTCTTGACGACGCGGAAAGGCGTGCCCTTGATGGTCTTGACCTCCCCCTCTAAAACCCAGTGACTCATTTCTCTCCCTCCCTCTACTTCGACCCTGTTCTCCCCTACCCTACGATCCCTCTCCCTGAAAAGAACGGGTGCCTGCTGCTTGTCGGCAGGATGTAGAACATACGCCGGCTCTTGTCGGTGGCCAGGAGCACAGGGGCCTTGACCCTTTTCTTTCCCCCTGTATCGCCAAACTCATGCCGGTAGAGGGTGCCTTTGCGCTCCGACGTACCCACCACCTGGTACTCCAGCGCGACCAGTTGGCCTATGAGCACCATGTCCTCAGGGATCTCCCTGTAGGGAAGGCGCACCTTGATCATCTTGGTAGGCCTTAGCCCGTGGAAGGACTGGTAGATACGGCTGAGGTTCTCCCTGGCGGTGGCCATCCTTGCTCTCTACCTCCCGTACAAGATGTTGGGGCTCTGTATTCTGGAACCCACAGGAGCCGCTGCCGGAGAGCTGACTGTCACCACGTCGTCGTCCTCCTGGACGGTCGCGTCCGGTTGCAGCAGCCTCGCAATCGGTACCATGTACGCGGGGTTGGTAAGGGACAACATGGTGGTGTCCGGTACCTTGCTGTTATCCACGAACCAGTACCAGACGGGGGGGTTGTTCTCCAGGGTGCAGGACTCCCCACCCCTGGTCGTGTAGGGACCCGGCGCCAGAACGGTGAGCCTGGTTCCTACGGAGAGGTCCAGGTCATACCCCATGTAGTCCTGGGACGGAGAGACGTTGAAGGCATGGAATCCCCAGGCGCCTACCCTGTTCACCAGTCCCCTACCGTTGTCGAAGTCCTTGTGTCCGATGAGCCCCTTCGGTCTCCAGGCCCACCCGAACATGACCACCAGGGCAGGCCCCTTGTACTGGAAGGTGAGCCTCTTTGGAAAGATGGTGTCTCCCGGCATTACCCCCAAAGGGCTGGTGTTGAGCTTCCCTACCCCCACCCTAGCACCGCTGCCCCCTGACAATGACCCAACCCTTGGCATCCGGTTAGGCATAAGGGAGGCGCTCGGGCCAGCACTCACCTTTCTGCGTACAGGCTCCATAAGCTCTCCTAGTCTTGGCATGTCTCTCTACCTCCTAGCCCTTCCCGTATAGGATGTTGACACTGCCTATGTGCGCGGTGGGAGGCACCGAGGGAACAGTCCCAGGGGCACCAGGTTTAGGTGTACCAGGGAATGACGGGGGAGGAGGAGAGGGTTCTTCTTTCTGTTTCTCCTTCTCCTTCATACCAAGGGCGACGACAGTAGCTAGAATCGCAGCCCCAGCGAGAAGCAGTACCTGTCCGTTATCCCGCGCCATGTTTGCCTCTCTCCCCGAAGGACCTCAACACAAGCCAGGCCACGACAGCGATGACCCCTACAATAACGAGTCCCTTGGTGACGTCCTCTGTCGCTTTTCCGAAGTCCACCTTGGACAGCTTCCAGGCAATGACGCCGAGGATGGTCAGCGGGATGACAAACAGCAGGATGGTGACGATAGCTCCAAGGGGGATAAGCAGCGGGCCAGCTCCCACCCCCTCTATGACCTCCTCGGCGCCCCCTGGTAGTAGAGGATTCCTGGGGTTTACCGTGCCCTGGGCACCATTCTCCGAGTCTGGAATCTCCCCCGCTATCCATACCCTTACGTGGTAGCGGTCGAAGGTAGGTTCCTTGTCCTGCCACACCTCTATCCTGAGAATCTGCGACCTGATCTGCGGGCTGATGAAGGCGCTCCCCTTCACACCAGCTACGATAGCCCCAGTCAGTCCTGGTATGGCAGGGAAGGAGAACTCAAAGATGGCCGCCTTGCCCCTATACGTCTTGGCCAAGGGGGTGTCTTCAGAGTGAGTGAGCCCAAAGGCGGACACTCCCCGCTCGATCCTCGCTAGGGACAGCCCAGGCCTAGCTGGGGAACTCAGCGACGACCTAGAGGAAGAGACCCTGAACGCCATCATCCCCTCCGTTGGCCGGCCTTTAAGCTACCACCACCCCTGGCCGCCAGCTCCGCCACCTTCTCCACGATGATCCGTCTCTTACCATCCACCTGATAGGTCTGGAGTTTTCCCTGTTTCACCCACTTGTGGATGGTCGAGGGGTCCAACCCCAGGAAGGCTGCTGCCTCCTGGACTGTGGACAGAATCATGCCCATTTAGCTATACCTATAATCAAACCTGTGGATTTGCGTATCTGGATCGTCCACTTTTTACCAGCATATGACCGCATGGGAGTAAAAGTCAAGGGGAAGTCTTTCCTCCTCCTGTGGAATATCCGCTCCTGGTGGTGGTAGACTCGTAGGCATGGTGAACGTGACGCAGGATCGCAATACGGCAACAATGACGTGCTCCCGCTGCGGGTACGGATGGGTGCCAAGGGTAAAAAGCCCACGCCGCTGCCCGCGCTGCACCAACGTCCTGGAGCCTCCAAGGCATCCGAGAAGGATGGAGTTCGAGATTGGTGGGGTTACCGTAGGTGACAACCATCCCCCAATACTGGTGCTGGAAGCAGGGGCCACCCACCAGGGGTTCGAGGATGCCAAGGAGCTGATAAGACGAACTCCTCCTGCCCACTCCATCAAGTTCCAGATCCTCAGAGCGTCCGATATCGTGGCGGTCGACCAAAGCTGGAGTTACAGGAACGCGGATGGCCAGGCTACTGCCTCCCTCTATTCCCTTCTCCAGAAGAGAGAGCTAGAAGATTCCCAATGGGCGGATCTTGCTGACTATGCCAGGTCCTTGGGGGTGAGGTGGTTTGCCACCGCCTTTTCCCCAGGCACGGTGGACTTCCTTGTGAAACAAGGCGCCTGCGCCATCAAGATTGCCGGTGGCGACATGACCTACCTGGATCTCATCAAATACGCCGCCTCCGCCGGACTCCCCATGATGTTAGACACCCGGGGTCTTATCTCGGAGGTAACCAGGGCGGTGGACGCCTGTATTGCGGCGGGAAATGACAAGACCATGATCGTCCACTGCCCCTCGGGCTACCCCTCCGATGAGAGTTTCCTGGAGGTGGTGGCTCTCTACCTCCAGCTTTTCCCCTACCCGGTAGGCTTCTCTGACCACTCGACCTCCACCATGGACTGCGTGAGAGCAGTGGTGGCGGGGGCCTGCATGATAGAGAAGTGTGTCAGCTCTGATCCTCGCAACCAGGGCATAGAACACGTCATGTCCATCACCCCCTCGGATGTGGCAAGTCTCAAGGAAGAGATTGAGAGCACCTGGTCGCTCTCCAGGAAGAGGACCTCCAAGTGGGGGTATTGGGTGGACGTGGACAATCTAAACAAGGCCAGGAGAAGCCTGGTGCTCACCAGGGAGCTCCAGGCAGGGGCACAAGTGGAGGACTCAGACCTGGACGCCAAAAGGCCGGGGGTAGGCATTCAACCCAGCGAGAGGGCCTACTTCATAGGAAGGACGCTCGCCAGAACGGTACCTGCCAACGTCCCACTTCAACCAGAGGACTTCCACCCTAGACAAGAGGGGTAAGGGGAGCGAGGGGGCTATGACAGAGAGACTTCCTACCGTCTGCATCATACCAGCCAAGCTGACATCCAGGCGCGTGCCGGAGAAGAACCTCCAGAAGATAGACGGGGTACCCCTGCTCGTAAGGACTATTCGTACCTACCAGGATTCCGGGTGCTTCGACTACATTGGGGTTTCCAGTGAGTCGGAGCGGGTGAGGGAAGCAACGGCTGAAGCAGGAGCAATCTGGCTAATGAGGCCAGATGCCCTAAGCGATCCCTACTCCACGATGAAGGATGTCGTCCTCTATCATCTACCGAGTCTCCCCTTCGCTCCCACTGAGTTCTATCTTGCCGTCGGGGTGGCCACCTCTGCCCTCCTGGACCCTGGTGACGTCGCGGGTGCGGTAAACCTCTGTCGTTCCACGGGCAGGGCAACGATGATCGTTACCGAGCTCCCCTACCTACTATCCGAGGTCTTAGGCGAGGAGGACGGACACCTGGCTCCAGTTCTTGGCCAAGGACGCTCCAGGGACCACGGCACCAGGTACGTTGACGCGGGGGCCCTGTACGTCTTTCCTCCCTTTACCTTCCAGCGACACCAGACCTTCTACCCTCCAGACCTTCAGGGGTACAAGGTGCCCCGCGTCCGGGCCGTGGATATCAACGTACCTGACGACCTCCACCTAGCGAGGGCGCTCTACCACTACAGAAAGCTGGGGTACCCGGAATGAGGGTCCTGGTCATGGGAGGCGGGTCCATAGGCACCAGGCACATCCGGAATCTACTGCGGATGAGGCCTACGGTGGAGATCGGGGTGTACGACCCTGGATTATCCTCCTCCCCCGTACAGGACGAGAACGTCCACCTAGTGATGGGCCCTGATGTCCAGGGAAAGTGGGATGCGGTCCTCATTTGTTCCCCCACCTCCTACCACTACGGCCATATGTCCTGGGCAATCTCCAAGAGTATCCCCTGTTTCGTCGAGAAACCTATTTGTCTCCCTGGCCAGGTGGACCTCTCCAGGAATGATTTCCTGGCAGCATGGAGCGACTCTATCCCGGTGATGGTAGGGTACAACCTCTACTTCCACCCATGGTTCCAGGAGGTGAAGCGCATCGTCACGGGCGGTAAGCTCGGTAGGGTGGTGGCTTATGCCGGCGAGTTCTCCCACTACCTCCCCTACTGGAGGGGTGACAGGGATTCCTACAGCAGGCACCGTGCCCAGGGCGGGGGTGTGCTGCTCGACTGTATCCAGGACCTAGACCTGATGCTAGAGCTAGGGGGACCGTGGAATGCTGACACGGGGGCGACCATCAGGTCCTCTAGGGTGGGTGACATAACGGAGGACTCCGAAGACATAGCTCTGGTCGAGCTCCGGTCCCCGTCTTTGAAATCAGGCATGCTCAGGCTGGACTACCTGGGGCACAGGCGTATCCGCTCCATCAAAGTTATTGGCACTCTCGGCACCCTACTGTGGAGGAGCGAGAGACATGCCCCTTCTGGGGAGGACTCGGAGACGCTCTCGTACTACAGGAACAGTCTTGTAACAACCAGGAGCGGAGAGTCCGTTCCCCTCATAGCCAGCTCCTACGTGGACGAGCTACGCGCGTTTCTGCATTGGGTTGAAGGGGGTGCAGCACCCGTCCTTCCCAACCCATTCCGAGCTCTAGATCTCCTAAAGGAGAGGGCAGGACTGTGGTGATGGCCACCAGGTTGATGTTCCGCCACGCGAGAATGGAGGACGCTGCTCTTCTCCTGGGGTGGCGAAACGACCCCGTCACCAGGGAGATGTCCTTCAACACCCGCATGATCACGATGGAGGAACACCTTACATGGCTCGTACAGCAACTGATGGGTCGGTCCAAGTGGATATACATGGCGCTAAAAAATGAGCAGCCTGTTGGAGTTATCAGAGCCGAGGAGAGAGGAAATATCGTCGAACTCCACATCACCATCTCTCCTGACCACAGGGGCAAAGGATTCTCGACTCTGGCGATCCTCTGGATGATGGAACGCCTTTCTATCAAGAAGAAATTGTTCGTCGCCAGGATCAAGGACATCAACGCTCCTTCGATTGGGGCGTTCCTCTCGGCTGGATTCGCAGAGGTGGCCCGCGCTGAAGGCATAGTGACCATGTGTAGGGCTCCTTCCCTATGAAAGCCCTACTCACAGGTGGCACCGGCACCATTGGCCACGCGCTTGTTCCTCTTCTCCTCGGGCGTGGGTATGAGGTTGTGGTGTTTTCTCGGGATGAGCTGAAGCAAGCCCTCATGCGTAGAAAGTACCCCAACGTCACCTATGTACTCGGGGATGTGCGTGACCAGGAGCGCCTCAGAGAGGTGTTACCGGGGGTCACGAAGGTTATCCATGCCGCGGCCCTGAAGAGGGTAGACAACACTACCGACCCCATGGAGGTCATCAAGACCAACCTTCTCGGCTCCTACAACGTTGCCAAGGCCTGTAGGGAAGCGGGGGTGCCTCAGGCCATCTTCACCAGCTCCGATAAGGCAGCGTACCCTATCAACCTGTACGGAATGACCAAGGCCATGGCCGAGCGGGTCTTCCTGCACTACGGCTACACGGTGGTACGTTACGGAAACGTCCTGGGTAGCAGGGGGAGCCTGTTACAAGAAGTAGAGGACTGCAAACGAGAGGGGAGGCCCTTTCTCCTTACCCACAGGAGCATGACGCGCTTCTGGTGGACCCCTGAGAGCGCGGCGGAGTGGATACTATCGGTGCCACCTAGGAACAGGCTTTTCGTCCCCATTATGGAGTCCAAGCGTGTGCTCGATCTGGTGCAGGAGGCCGCCCCCGGTCATCCTGTCCTAGAGGTCGGCCTCCGCCCCGGGTGGGAGAAACTCCATGAGCGCCTGCTCACCACGGAGGAGTCGAGATGTGCTGTGAAGGAAGGAAACAGGTGGTATGAAGTCATACCGGATAAACCTCCTGGCCTACCGTTTGAGTATGTGAGCGGTTCGTAGGGGGCTCAATGCAACAACATATCTACATCATCTCGGAGCTGGGGTCTAACCATGACCAGGATCTGCGACGCGCCCTTAACCTTATCTATCAGGCAAAACAGGCGGGCGCCGACGCAGCCAAGTTCCAGTTCTTCCGAGCCGACTCTCTCGTCGTGTCCAGGGGGGCTCCGGAGCTGTGGCAGGCCTACAAAGACCACGAGCTACCGGAAGAGTGGCTGCCTATCCTGAGGAACAAGTGCAATGAGGTAGGGATAGACTTCCTTTGTACAGCCTACGACGAGGAGGGCGCGTTGAAGGTGGAGCCCTACGTGAGGGTGCACAAAGTCGCCAGCTTCGAGGCCCACTCCCCCGCTTATGTGGAGTGGATAGGGAAAAGGGACAGGCCTGTCATCATCTCCACGGGGATGATGGGGATGGACGATGTTCTTCGTCTCGTTTACACACTCCCCAACCTCTGGGCCATCCTGCATTGCACCAGCGCGTATCCTGCTCCTTACCGGGACGCCAACCTATCGGCAATGGCGATGGTCTGGGAGGTGGTGAGAGAACATGGTCTTGAAACAGGGGCAAGGGTTGGCCTCTCCGATCACACCCCTGGTATCTCGGTACCCATCGCAGCCGCTGGTCTTGGAGCACTGTGTATTGAGAAACACGTCACCGACGATAGAACACGATCCGGCCCTGACCACGGCATCAGCATCGACTTCGGCCGGCTCACCGAGATGGTCTCGATGATCAGAGAGGTGGAGGAGGCTCTGGGGGATGGCGTGAAGAGGCCTACCCCTAGCGAGGAGCCTATGTTGCGGTACAGGGTAACCAGATGATAGGACCCCGGACCTCCTCCCACCTGGAACTAGCCAAGAGGGTAATCCCAGCCGGTGCCTCCACTATGAGCAAGAGCTACACCAGGTACGTGGTAGGCCCCTCCCCACTTTTTGTTGCCAGGGCCAAAGGGGCCTACTTCACAGATATGGAAGGCAGGCGGTACCTGGACTTCGGGATGGGGCTCGGGGCTTGCATCCTGGGATACTCTTACCCCGAGGTCAATAGGGCCATCCGCGACGCCCTGATCGATGGAACCCTGTACACCCTGTCGTCCTACATGGAGGCCAAGGTAGCCGAGCAGCTTTTGTCCTATCTTCCCTGGGGGGAACAACTGCGATGGGCAAAGAACGGTACCGATGTCACAACCGCGGCCGTAAGAGTCGCCAGGGCCTACACGAACAGGGACAAGGTGCTTCACTGCTATGATGAAAAAACAGAGGTGCTTACTAAGGGAGGGTTCAAGTCCTTCAAGGATGTAGAAGTCGGGGAGTCTGTAGCAACCCTGAACCTCTCCACAAATGTGTGGGAGTACCAACAGGTGCAGGAGACATATAAGTACGACTATGAGGGAGAAATGATTCACTTCTCCGGCAGGAGAGCGGATCTGTGTGTAACCCCTAATCATCGGGTGCTCTACGAGTACCGAGATAGCAAGAGACATCTATACAGGAAGCGAATAACTGAAGCAACTCACTTGCTGGATTTCTCCTCAAAGCCTCGGCTAACCTGTGCATCCGATTGGGGCGGAGAGAGCCCCTTGGTGTTTGACTTAGATAACCAGCAAGTGAAAGGATGGAGGACTAAAGGTAGTTGTTCTCTACCTATCGAGCCATTTGTAAAGTTTCTAGGTTGGTGGTTTTCCGAAGGATCAGTTACTGTTCACTCTAGGCGTAGGGGGAACAGGTACAGCAGGTACGATGTTGCTATTTCCCAGTCAGACAAGGCCGATGGGGCCATAGACGACATTATACATGTGATTCAAGCAATGGGGTTCAGGCCCTACAGGAATGGGCATCACGTCGTCTTCTCATCCAAGGAATTAGCCATCTACCTTAGACAGTTTGGACACGCTAAGGACAAGTTCTTACCCGATTGGCTCAAGTCACTAAGCAGGCCCTTGCTAAAGATGTTCATATCTAGGTTCCTTTGGGGGGATGGCACCAAAGGTGGAAATCCCGATAGAGAAAACCCTACGCTACGATTCAAGCTGTACACCTCTTCCAGACGTCTGGCCGATGACTTACAGGAGATTTGCCTCAAAGCTGGCTATGCAGCTTGCCTTACACCAAGAGTAAACCCCTCCTCCCGTTTTAGAGGCCGGGTAATTTCTAAGGGGGAAATCTTTCACCTCTCAGTCAGCCCACGTACAAGGTTTGCCACAGAGCACCCCAGGACAATCCCATATAAGGGCGCGGTGTGGTGCGTCTCTGTCCCTAACGGGATGCTTATGGTAAGAAGAAACGGGAAATGTGTTTGGTCGGGAAATAGCGGTTACCACGGATGGGGTGATTGGTCGGTCGCCACTACCCCTCCTGCACTAGGGATTCCAGGAGTGGTCAAGGGCCTTTCTAAGCCCTTTACCCTAGATGCAGCGGGTATCGGAGAGGCCATGAGGCTCCTCGCTGAAAGAGACGTTGCGGCCGTTGTAGTGGAGGTGGCGCAACGAGCCCACATCGACGACCTGCCTCTCAGGGACCTTCGCAGGTGGTGCTCCGAGTACGGCACGGTCTTGGTGTTTGATGAGGTGTTGTCGGGGTTCAGGTACCGGATGGGAAGCGCCTCAGAGGTGGTGCCAGACCTAGGGTGCTACGGAAAGGCCATAGCCAACGGGATGCCTCTGTCGGCCCTGGTCGGCAAGAGGGCGCTCATGCAGCTCCTGGAGCCAGGGGGGGTGTTCTTCTCTGGGACGTTTGGAGGGGAGGTGCTGTCCCTGGCTGCTTGTGAAGAGACACTGAAGGTGCTGGACAGAGAAAGTATCCACGATAGGTTGACTGAGCGGGGACGGACCCTGTCCTTTGAGTTCAACACGATGATCGAAGAGGTTAGTCCTCCTCGAACGATCCTGTGCTCTGGGGATGGGGCTAGAACTGTGGTGGACTGGAATCTGCAACAGATAGAGAGGGACTACTTTCAACAGGAGTGCGCCAAGGAGGGGCTCCTGTTTATAGGGGCTCACAATCTTTCGGCGTCCCATACCTGGTATGACGTTCGGGCAGCGGTGGCGATCTATGGGAGGGTGCTGAGGGGTATGAGTGGGCTCTGGGGGAATGAGGAGGAGATTAGGGGAAGGCTAGAGGGCCCTCCCACCACCCCCGCGTACAGAACGCAGTAGCGCGGGAGGAGACATGTTGTACAGAACCATCCTCGCGGACCCTCCCTGGCCTGAGCATGGTGCAGGGAAAATCAAACGTGGGGCGGACAAACACTACCCACTTCTGACTATCCGGGAGATCAAAGAGTTCAGCCATCTGATAAGAGAATGGGCTGACCCAGTAGGTTGCCACCTTTACCTCTGGGTGACGAACAACTACCTGCCTGCCGGCCTTGAGGTGATGGAGGCGTGGGGATTCACCTACAAGACTACAATAAGTTGGGGGAAGGTGGGCAGAGATGGAAAGCCACAGACTGGACTTGGGCAATACTTCAGGGGTGCTAGTGAACACATTCTTTTTGGCGTGAGAGGGAACCTTTCCTACAAGCTGCGAGAAGACGGACTACGCGCCCAGGGAAGGACCTTGATCCTGGAACCACGTGGAGAGCACTCGGTCAAGCCGGAGTCCCTTGTGCGAATGGCAGAGCTGGTGAGCTATCCGCCACGTTTAGAGCTGTTCGCTCGACAGAGGCGTGAAGGGTGGGACTGCCGGGGGAATGAGGTCTAAAGCCCTTTGAGGCCCCTCTGGTAATCAGCCTTGAAGTCCCCATACCTACTGCTGGTGAGCCCCACGAAGGAAGCATAGTCGTAGAGGAGCTTCAGTGTCGCCAATGGGGATAGGTCGTCTGTTATGTCTGCTGGGCTCACCTTACCATCCCCAACAACCACCCGTCCTCCCCTCCTGCGGGCGTGTAGAGACGTGTCCGTACCTATGGCCAGCTCGATCATTGCGTTGATCTCCGCGACCGTCAGGCCTCTCTTCAGGGTCAGACTAGGATAAGGCTTCTGTTTGGCGGTGGGCATGGTCCTCTTCCTCCTTTTTTTCTTAGTCCGACCCAAACGGGTTTTTCCCCGCTCCAACCCCTCCAAACCCCCTGATCCTTCCTACCTGCCGCTCCTCCCCGGACGACTGAGGGGCCTGCAACGCCAGAAGGGGCTCCTCTGCCCCTGCCCTCCTGCCCCTGTACTTGGCCTTGGACCTCGTCATCCACTCAGGCCTAGGGAACTGTACCATGCCGTTGCGGTCTGGGTCCATCCACACGAACCCGTACTTCACCCACTCGGACCTGGGCAGCGAATCAAAGGCCTGCTGGGCCTTCCTGATGATGGGCATGAGCTGCTTCCGCTCGCTCCCCTCGAACATCCTCTCCGGGGGCTTGAGGATAAAGGCGTCTGCCCTGAGCCCCGCCTTCTCCAGGTCGGAGGAGTCCTGGAGGTTGACGAACAGGTTCACCCCGTTGTGGGCGGCAGAGTTCACCCAGTCCATGAAGTCCAAGTTGATGCGTTTCATCGATCTGCGGCTGGCGAACCAGCGGTAGGCGTCGTCCAGGATGACCACGTCCCCATACCTGGCTATCTTCATGATGTCCCCAATGTAGCTCTCCGGTATAGGGACGATGTGCGGGGGAGCCATGTTAGGGGGGTAGCCAGGGAAGTAGATAGTGCAGGGACTATCGCGGTGCTTCTGGATGTACTCTGCCATCGAGACGCAGGCCGTGGACTTACCCGTGTCCCTCGCCCCGAGAACAGGGAACACCCCACCCTCTCGGAGCAGGACCGAGGTGAACCACTGGGGCCACTTGGTTCCCCCTCCCTGTGATGCACCGATGCCACCCAGAGTGCCCGCTCCCCTCGTCGCCAGCCGCTTGATCTCCCCTTGCAGGCCCTGTTGGAGTCGCTGCTGGCCAGACTTCACCCCCGAGCCGATAACGCCGTTGATGGCGTCCTGCACGGCTCCAATACCGGTGTCTACGATGAAGTCTGAGAGGGAGACGCGCTTAGGCATAGTTGCTCCTCGTGCTCTTTGGGTTCGGGTGCACCCACTCAGGGCTCCCCTTCTTGACTCCATAGAGTCCTCGATAAGTAGGGCCTCGTCTCTCTGCAATGAGCCCCAAGCATGTCTGAAACGCAGCCATAGGAGTTTGCCTTCGATTCAGACGAAAGACATACTCGTTGAGGTACGCGGGCAAGTGCTGCTCGCTGACTCCGTGATGCGTCCCCACGAGCCAGGTCTTGAGATTCGAGAACACCCTATGGATATGGGGAAGGATAATTCCTGCTCTCTCTGGTGTTCCCTCTACTGTAGCTGAGTGCTTATAGCCCAGGTCCGCGAGCCCGCTGTATCCCGCCCAAGCGTCAGTCTTGATAGAGCTCCCTGGTTCGACATTCTCCTTGATGAAGTTCTGAAGAGAGACTTTTGAGGCGGTAGGCGCCACCTTCAGCCGTATGCGCGTGACCGTTTGACCCCGTATTTCCGCTGCCCCCGCCACAAGCACCTTGCCTCCAGCTCCGCGCCCCGACTTCCCTGCCTCTCTCCCTCCAACGTAGGTTTCATCGACTTCCACGGTGCCCTCCAACTTCGTGCGCTCGGTCCTTACCAAGGCGGCACGTAGCTTATGGAGCATCGTGAATGCTGTTTGGTAGCTGGTAAGTCCTACTTGACGCTGAAACTGAAGTGCTGACATTCCCGGAGTGTGGGTCGTAACCAAGTAAGCTGCAAGAAACCACATGGTGAGAGGTTGTCTGGAGCGGTGCATAATCGTTCCAGCGGTGACTGAGGCCTGGTAGCTACAAGCCTTACACTGGAGTAAGCTACGGCTTTCCTTCCAATAAAACTCCCGATCTCCACAGCGAGGGCAGGAGAAGCCATTAGGCCAGCGGGACTCGATAAGGTACTTCAAGCACTCGCCCTCGTCGGAGAAATGCTTCTGGAACTCCATGATAGTGCGTGGAAAGTCAGGGCGTGGCATCAGGTCTCTATGCCCATCTTGTTAGCTCCCAAAGTGCCAGCAACTAGACGGCGACTCTATCCTCACGTTCCTTGTTGCGGATGGCCACAAATGACCAAATCAACCCCAGGAAGCCAACTGCAAAGCATACTACTGATAGCCCCCAGAAGGCCACTGTCACCCAGGGAAGCTTGTAGCTCGTGTCTATCTGTATTCCAACGACAATAAGAACCGCCCCAAGGGGGAGAAAGGCCTGCCAGAGTTTGTTGGCCCATTCAATCACAAACCTAAGTATACCAGCGACTAATCTGGGAGTCAACGAGATAGGCATAGAATCTCCTTCCCTCTTTTCCTTGCCTGTGTCTAGCTCTGGAACGCCGGGCTCTCCTCCTCATCCTCTGGCATGCCGGAGAAGGGGGCGTGAACCCCATTGGACGACGCACCCGTCTCCTCTGCCCCGTTCTGGATCCCTCCCTCACTCTCTATTCTACGCTGGAGGAAAAGGGCCGCGGCCCTGGCGTGAGTCAGCCATTTGGCCCCGGGCTCGGTGAGCAGGTAGTTGACGACGGTGTTGATGGAGTTGTAGGAGTCCTGCCCCAGCATGGCGACGGCCGCCTGTCGCACATCTGGTTTCTCTATGTGTGCCTTCACGTCTACCAGGGCGGCGTAGACTTCCCTGGTGTCGTTCTCTTTGAGAATGGAGAGAAGCGTAGCAGAGGCCTTGTCTCCGTTCTCGTGCTGCCTGACATAGGTGTCCTGGATGAACACCCCTGCATCCCCCTTGACCCCATCCTCTACTTTACGCCAGTCCACCGAGGATAGAAGCCCCAGGAGATCGCCTGTGGGAATACTCTCCCCGCCTACCTTGAGAAGGGGCGGCAAGGCCTGAGGAGAAGGAATAACCCTGGCGGATGCAGGCTCCCCCACCACTCTCCCCCGAGGACCCTGTTCCTGACCTGTTAGCCTGGGCACTTGTTCCTGCTCCTCCCTCGGAGCTGGAAGGTGAAGAGGGGCGGCCTCCGGCTGTCTTCCTGCCTCGATGCCCCTCGGAGAAAGCAGGGTACTCAGTACCGTCTGCGCCAGCTTTGACCCCTCTGGTGTGGTGAAGATTCCCCGAAGGATGTCTCCTATAAGGGAGGACTGCTGGGTGCCGTTGCCCATAGCGGTGTTGAATCTTCGCACCTTCTCCACCGCCTTGGTGGCCGTATCAATCTCATCATCCTCCTCCTCGTCCTCCTGCCTGTACCCCTTCCTTGAAGCGAGTCGTTGCATGTACCTCTCCATCTCCTCCGGGTTGGCGTCCAGCCACTCGCGGAGCTTTTGGTCCTGCCACGACTCTTTTTTGGATCCTACAGAGCCCACCGAGATGCCCAGGCTCTTTCGGAGGACCTGCTGAACTACCTGGGCCTTCAGCTCGGGATCCGCCTCTAGTGCCGCCTCAACATCCCTCTCGACCTCCTGCACCACACGGCTCTTGAGGTCTCTTGGGCGTCCCCCCGGAGTCCACCTCGAATCTGCCTCGTAGGTGTAGC
>ERZ1292644.871-Hain-H14-01um-R2-871-length-17398-cov-9_pt1 | contig 17398 bp, 19 predicted proteins | sample MGYA00564402_ERZ1292644 | MGnify/ENA primary metagenome ERZ1292644 (study PRJEB36523, sample SAMEA6512644) | groundwater metagenome | collected 2019-01-09 | study: AquaDiva: Metagenomics assemblies of 32 groundwater samples
CTGCACGACCGTCCCATGGATCATTCGCACGTAGTTGCCGCCAAACGGCTGCAGCTCACCGAGGAATGTACCCACCGCCGCGAAGCTCAGCATCAACTCCCCGGCGCTGTTCTGTTCCCGTGCTGCCCGCTGAAACGCCAGCGTCTGCCAATCACTCATCTCACAAGCTGGCGCAAACAACGGACACGGCGCCCGTAACCCAAAGAGACTGGACATCTCTCATCTCCGTCCTGTAGCGCAAAGTCCCCAGAAAGGAACACCATGACACTCTGCTGGGGATAAATCCCAAAGGCTTGCGGAGGGCTAAAGCCCGTTTCTGTCAGTTCCCCCGCCATAAGAATGACAGAGCTTGTGAGACACATCCATCAACCGGCACAATGCGGCTGGGGCATTAACGGGCCATGGGTTCTCGTGCGTACGATATCCCATCAAAACTATAGCATGTGCCATCGCGGAGCCAGACTTGATCATGGCCCATAGAGGCAATAGGGGCTCCTGGCCCAAGGACCGGATGTGCCCGAAATGCCTGGGCGTCTTCATCGTCAAAGTGGTCCTCATAGACGACGCGTTCGATCGCTTCAGCACCTGGATCACCTCGGAGAGCAATGAGCATGTAATCTCCATTATTATTGTACCAAAGAAACTGCGTGCCCTCCTCGTGCACCGCCCGGGCATAGACGCTAGGGACTTCCCACACACCTACGCCCATATGATCGACCCAGTAGGAATCCTCAGTCCGGCCTAAGGCCTCATTGAGCAGCTCATTATCCTGATCCTCGAACAAGCGATTCCAAACGCGCTCGAACTGACGTACCGCCATGCCATGCATAAGGCAGCAGGTCATCCAGGCACAGAGATCCGTGATCATCTCGTCAGGCAACATCTCTGCGACATAAATCGCGGCGATGACCTCAGGGAAAGGAGGCGGGGGCTGCGCATTGAGCAGCCTGGTTATTATTGCAAGATCTGGTTTATAGCCTATGATGAGTTTTGAACAGATACGCATCCTATACGCCTGCTGGGCTTTGATATCAGAGACAAAAACCGTGTTACGAGATTGCCCCTGAGTGCCGAGTATCCCAAACTGCACATGGATGGTGGTTTCATGGATCGCAATACGCCAGAATTTGGCTGACTCGTCAGTACGATAGATCAATTCCACAGCGTCTCCCTAGTGCGTCACGCAGCGACTCTCGCACGCATAGACCGTGCAGACGCTGTAACAGTCCGTCACCACAGAACGTGGATACGCATGCTGGCTCTCGCCAATCGCAAGGATCCCAACGACCGCACCGACCGTTAGCGCGGTGCGCGTCGTCTTCCACTGCTCAGCCGTACAGCCACATGATGCCCACAAGAGACAGGCGATAAGCATGAGCATGCGCAGTGTCATCGCGGCACCGCCTTCTCAGCGATAGCGGGGTACTGGGACTGCCCGGTAAAGCCAGCAAGACATCCCCCCTCGGCGAGCAGATGCGCGATCTCCGGCGTTACGGTCGGCGCTATATAGAGGGTCCCAGCCAACACGCTATTCGCTTCGCGGAGAGACTTATCTCTCGGCTCAAGCGCCAGAGCCGCCCGAAGCGGCACCCCACCGTCTCGCGCCCGGGCCGTGGCGGCAGCCATCCGTCCAACGCTCGCGCACAGTACTTGTACATCAGTGGCTCCGGGCGAGGCCGATACAAAGATAGGGGACCGAGGAGGTTTATACCGCACGATCTGTGCCGTGGCCGTCGTCGCCATAGTGACAACGAATACCACCAGGCTCACCACGAAGGCTGTGCCCTTCGCCATGATGACTGGCGGCTTTTCGGGCTGTAACACGCGCTGTTGGGGAGAACAGCGCGTCCCTGCTCCCATGCTCGCGCGATATTTCTCGTGCGTCATTGCCGCCTTGGCACTATTACAGGATACGCACGCGAGGACCATATTGTCCAGCGTATGCTGCCCACCACGCGCGATAGGAATACGATGATCCAACGTCCTCGCGTCGCGCGGCACGTACACGCCGCAATAGAAACAGTGCCCGTTCGCCTGCAACCACGTTATACTCCGCAGCCCAAGTCCCCCATTCCTCGCGGCCATCCCGAGGCGGTGCCGTTTCGTCGACCCATGCCGAATCTTACGCATACTTGTCTCTCATTTCTCGTGCCGAGTGCTCTCGGCATCATACACAAATCCTTCCTGCTTCGCGCGATCACGGATCAGAAGTTCGAGCATTGCGGCCATACTCACTCCTGAATGATCAGCCAGAAGTAGTAAAAGCGCCCTCGCTTCGTCCGTCAACCGTACACTGGTGGGATGCTTTGGTTTCATAGAGAGAAATGTAGCGCAAAAGTAATACAAATGCAAGAAAAGAATTTAACCGAGGCTTGTCACCACAAACGGGGCAAGCATCGATTCCGCAAGAGGGGTAATGAAACTTGGCGTCGAAAACTGTCGCGAGACCCGGCCAACAGCGTACCGTGTTCTCGTCGAGACTCCCATACTCCCCATCGTGTTCGCAATCTCCATGACTGCCGCTTTCACTCTATGGGGTATTTGAATGAGACCTGCAAGGACTTTGAGTCTGACATAGGAGTATGGCACTAACATCGACGAGAATGGCAAAAAGATCAGCCCCTCCGCCGGACTCAACTCAATCGCATCGACATTAATCGGCGTCCACTGCGGCCGCGCTGCAGCATTAAGCGCTAGAATCGGTGACAACCCATACGCAAAGCTATTCCACCCCTGGCGGTCCCGGCGCTGCAACCCGTAGCGACCAGCCGCTTCAAGAATGCGGATCACCGGCGTCACGGGAAACCGTGTCTCTTGGCGATCACTCGGAATAGGAATAGGGCCAGACTCGATTTCGCACGGCCACAGCGACGTCCGGTTGCAGTGCGCATTGATCGTCGCCTGGATAAAGCGGCTCTGCTGCTCCGAGAGGCTGCACCCAAAGACGCTCTCCGCTTCCAGCGGCGTCAGGTACAACGCCTCGGTTTCTGGTGTCGTGTCCGCGCCCGTGACCCCATCAGAGACGGCGAATGTGCGCAAGTACGTTACCAATTCTTTTTCCCCTATGTCACCGGAGACGCCAATGGCCACCAGGCGTGCCAACGAGCACCCCAAGACAGCTCAAGAGCCAGAGTACGATAAGCAACCCAACGAGCAATCGAATCAGCACGAAGACCGGAGGAGGGAGGATGGGAAACTGTTGGAGAATCACTTCGACGATGTAGAGCACAATAATCGAAATGATTACATAAATAATGAGCCAGATAAAACAGTCCAGCATAGAACGCTCCTCGCTCTCCGTGTCTAGGATTCTACCAACACTCCACAACATAGGAAAACGTATCTCCTGGACAATACTTCGAGAACGCAGTAAACCACCGGCCTCCTAGTCTTCGCGTTCCTGCGGCCCACGCGGCCGGTCGGTCGTCACGTGGCCCAGATCATGGAACCGGTCATAGAGCGTCTTGGGCACCTGACGCGCCACACCAAACTCGAACTCTAGACGATACATCGGCGGCTCTTCACCCGGCGCTAGTTCACCCTTGCCGGGGCCAGCGTAGAGCGTGTGGTGCGCGCTCTTACGGTTGATGTTAGTATCCGTCAGATAGACACGCGGGATTTTGATCTCGTCAACAGGCATGGTGCCTCCTCTTCTCAAAGCGTTACGTCGACCCGAAAGTATGTCACGCTCACCGTATCGCCAGCATTGACAGGGTTGGCTCGAATCTCTATATCCTGGTCGCTCGTCCCATTATTGACCGTCGCCGTGAGATAATCAAATTGTTTAAACGCCGTCCCGGCTTTCGTCGTAACAATTATGCGTTGCGACACCCCGGCTGCCGTAGTGAAGATCTCCGCTTCGATGCTCCAGTCGGCCGTATCGGCGGCCAGTTCACTGATAGTGCCAAGCGTCACACCACCATATCTCAGCGTAATCGTTTTCGCGTCAGTTGTCCCGGCCACCGTACCAAAGGCCCTTACATGCATGGTGGCGTTGTCACCTAGAGTGCGCGCTGGCACGGTCGCAGCCACTAATTGCTGATCACCAGCTCCACTGCTGATGTGCGTCGTGGCATCAACGGCAAGAGGTCCAGAAGTGAACGACCCCCAGATAGGATCGGCCATGGGACTCTTGGGCAAGGTCGTGCCGATCCACATACCGGGAGAGGATACGCGTATCGTCGTCCCCACCGTGATATTGTCAATAATCACTTCGAGTTTTGTCGCAGCGGGATCTATCCGGATGCCAGTACAGTTTCGTGCCCAACCCCCAGCCACCGTCGCGACAGATGAGGCAATGCTCTGAACCCCATCCAGTACCTGCGTCTGAAGGGTCCCTGTGCCGACGCTTGGCTTCATCCAGAGACAGAATACCGCGAACCGTCCACGCAAGCCTACGTACTGCGTACTCGATATCACAGGATAAATGAAGTTGACCAATGCGGCAGTATAAGACAAATCAGCACCAAAACGACCAAAGTGCGAGTCGTTGACACGAGTGGGGACTACGGAGGAATACGCCCACGACCCGGGCGCCCTGTTCGTCGAGGGCCACGATTCAAATGTTCCCTGCAAGAGATTTTTAGGATTGAAATATTGATGTTCACTCTGCACATCAATATTTTTCTCTGCAAAAGACGTATGTAACACAATCTCTCTTGTAAATGTGAATCCTACTTCATCACTTTCATTGAAGTTATTCGGGCCGACCACCCAACCCCTGTTGGAAAGATAATTCGCGTTTATTGCTGTCCTATATCCACCGATTTCTGCAGTCGCTCCAACAAAATTATTCCCCTTTATGGTGTAACCAAGACCAATTTGTATGTCAATAACATAATTAGACAGTGTTGAGACTGAGAAAGAGTTGCCTGTGATTTCTACGCCATACGAAAATGCAAGTCCACTATTGATAATCGATGTGCCACACGCTTCAAAGTAGTTGCCTGTTATAGTAAGACCACCTGCGAAAACAATGTCCATGCACCGCCCAAAAGACTCCATGACGTTTCCAGTGATAACCGCCCCGCGTCCAAGATACTGTATCGCGGTCCCTCCGGCGGCGATGCTGACCCCATCAAATCTGTTCCCAAGAATGGTGGCGCCGGATCCCGCGTTGCTCTTCATGCTTATTGCCGCACTGTCCGCTTGTGTCCCGCTGAACACATTGCCGATAATCCTCGTCGCAAAGCTATCATTTGTCGCGAATATCCCGCCGCTGTCTGCCGTATTTAACGATTTAGGGAAAGTCGAACTGTTGGCCAAAAACATCCCTTCAATACGCGTGTTGCGTGCTAAATCCAACTTGATGAGCCATTTGGCAGTCGTGCTTGTCGTACGAAGCCGAAAATTCCTGAAGACGTGGTTATCACCTGTCACGGCAAATATTGTTCCAGCCCCAGTCCCTTCGATGCGCGACCAGTACGAAGATGCGCCAGACACCTGCAGACCCGTTCCGTTGATAACAAGAGGATTTGTATCGGTGTTCACAAGACAACCATTGACGCTCTCTGGAATGAAAACCCCACAATTGTTCGCGAGACAATAGGTAATGGTTGCCTGGATTGCCACCCCGTCATTCGTCGTGCCGTCACAGACTGCCCCATCCTGCCGTATGCTGCGCAATCCCGAACCGACATCGGCCGCACTTACGAAATCCCACACGAATGTCCCTGCGCCGCTATGCCACGTCGTATTGTCCGCATCCACAATCAGTGGCCCGTGCACGGTAAACGTTACCCCGCCATTGATCGTTACCGTCGTTCCAGACGGAATCCACAGCGTAATATTGAGCGGGACCGTCACATTGACCGCGAGATTCCAGACACCAGTCGCTAAGAAAAGCGTGCGTTTATTCGTGGTTCCCAGCGCCGAGAGCGCTGCGTTTAGCGTCGTCGCATTGAGGCCAGCACCATAGACGTTGGCATTGACATAACTCACATCTTCTTGGAGCAAGGCTCGCTTCGGCGCAGCGATGCTTGGCTGGGGTGGAAAGATGCAGATACTCAACACACTGGCAAGCATGACAAACCCTAGGAACTGCTTCACACGGAGTATCACACGCAGAATCATCAAGAACCTCTTAGACGTAAAAGAAAGGTTCGATAACCAAGAGACACTACGGAAAAACATGGAAGACATCCTCGTTCCTTCGTTGAACGGCGCCCATATCCGTATAGCCAGTACTCGTCCCCGCGGGGAAGATCCCTGGGATCCCCTGCGCCTGCAGAGTACTCCCTATAGCATAGTCACCACTCGCCGCATTGACATACCCAGGATTCAATGCCGTATCATGTGCCCCTGCTAGTGCATTCGTCTGCGAGGTTCCTATATTCCCAAAGTAGGTGTTGTAATCCATGAGCATGGTTGCGGAGACGCCCCCAGCTGTCACTTTACGGAAACCATCTCGCCCATTGTTAGAGAAAATGTTATTGATGACGACACTCTGCGAGAGCATTGCGAGACCAGTGGCAATATTCACACCGTCTATCGCGCTACTCCCACACGAGGCTACACTACTATTGCAATCAATCGTATTGTTTATGAGCACAACAACTGGTGCCGCTGTGGTATAGGACACAGCATGGCTACTGTTATGATGCAAAAGGTTACCAATATAGTAATTGAATCCAGATGTAACGTGCAGGATTCCGGCACCCGTATTGTGATGGATATTACAGTGCATCACCACATTATTGCTCGCAGTCAAACTGATGCCGACTGTTCCATTCGCATCAGCTTCACAATCCCGATACATACTATTGAGACTGCCAGTGATCCCAGTCGTCCCACTGGCTGTCGCACGGACATTGTCCAACAGGGTCGTCGACACCGTCTGGATACCGATCGTTCCAGCACCAGAGACCACGAGGTTGCGCAGGACATTGATCGTGCCGGTGACATTAATCCCCACGGTGCCCGCCGCCGCGCGGGCATTCGTCGGCCGGGACGTCCCAGTGGGTTTATCGGTGCGTACCAGGTTGTAGCCAACGGTCTCAATCGCTCCCACGGCAGAGCCCGAGACACTGAGCGTCACGGCCTCATTCCAGGTCTGTCCCGAGGCTTTGTGATAGATGATATTCCCAGGGACCAACGAGGCCGCCAATGTGGTCGTGGTCTGACCATTGTACGACGCCGTGGCACCGCCCAGTTTGCCCACGCCCGTGGTAATCGTGCGCGAGGCTTCCATCGTGACCTGCGTACTACTCACAAACGCCACGATGAGGATGTACCCAGGCGTGCCCGCCGCCGCCGATTCGAGATGCAGGCAGTTCCCCACCATCGCGGCGGTAAACGTGGCGGCGGCAGATGTCAGAGCGGTCGACGCGGCGGCAGTCAGATCAGTGAAGCTAAACACCTGGGGCGCATCATAGGTGTAGTCGATGCTCGCACCTACGCCCCGGAAGGCATTGTCATAGCACCCGCCATTGAGGTTCGACCCGGTCGTAGGCTGCACCTCAAAGATCGTGGTGGCAGTAAGCGCTGCAAAGGCCGGCATCACAAGTATGAGGAGTAGACCAAGAGCAACAAGTAGACACCTCATTGGACAACTCCTCGCATGAAACCCGTAATCACAGCCATCGTTTAGGCATCACCGCTTCTTGCTCAGGGCGTACATAGGACCGTTCTACCGTGGGAAGAAGGTGACACGAAAATTCTTGACAGTGACGACCCCCGCAGTGGCCACACTGCTTTTGGCGTGACAGCGCAGTGGTTGAGCGTTCGCCCACGTGATAGCACTGCTGCCATAGCCTCCAGCCTGCCAAGCCCCTGTAGAAAAAAGACTCCCAGAATACGATTCCGCCGTGGTGGACGTCACGCGATTCATGTCCCCTTTTGCGTGCACCGACACATTCACATGTGTCGTCGCATTTAAGAGGATACTTACTCCCCCAGTAAACCCACCAACGGCATCCCACGCAGTATACCCAATGTTACATTGATAGGTCTTTGTGCCAGCCGTCCCACCAAAAACAAGGTCCATTTCCACCGTCAATTTGTCGCCATTCGTCGCTAAGTAGCCTGCCGGAATCATATACTCTGACGTGGGGACATAGTTGGTATCGGCTGTATTTGCAACATTCTTCTTCTCCCAATACAGCGTCTGTGGCCCAGGGAAGCGCTCCGTAACCGTCGCTGGATTATTGGCATAGGCAACCGTCTTGAGGGACGTACCAAGGTCGAGGGGAAGTCCCCCCATCTCAAATTCATTCCCAGTAACCACCACCCCTTGCGAGGCTCCAAGGTGTATCCCTTTGGCTGTTCCTCCTCCTTGGAATTGATTCCCCTGAATACTTCCCCCCAGAATGCCACCGCCTGTGACATTGAACCATGTCCCACTTGAGGCATCACCATGCCAGTTTGTGCTATAGCCTAAGCCTCGCACTCCCACACTTGTCGTGCCAAACGCACGGGCTTCACCGGCAGCGGTATGGGGTTCAAAGATATTCCCTTCTATCGTCCAGACTTGTCCACCAGCGAAGATATGCGGGCCAGTAAATTCTGGGAGAAACAGGTTATCACGAATTCTGACCGCATTGGCATTGATCACACTGAGAAGCGAGCCACGAATCGCGGTCACGCCATTCACAAAGACATTACGCTCTATATTAATACCATACGTCAATTCAAGGGATATTAAAGCGACAGAAGCCTTACTGCTCGTTGAGAGTCCTCCAATACGATTATCATGGAGAGAAATTTCTATAGGAAGCGTTGAGCCATTCACGTGAGCAATATTGATCAAAATGCCTGTATAACTTGGATGACTATAGGCCATATTGAGGTAAGCAACTTCTGCGCCGTTTGATCCGTCTACATGCAAAAGACTGCCAGTAGAACTAGTATAGACCAAGTTGGAACATGAATTATCTGCTGGACGCCGTGGGTAGTTCTCACCGAGAATCCGTCTCCCGTGGCTATTGAGCAAGAGAATGGGCGTAGAAATGTTATACGTACCACAGGGGAAAAAGATTACGCCTCCAAAGAGCGGGACATCAGCAAAGGCCGCGAGAATAGCTGCGGTATCATCGGCCACGCCATCGCCTACAGCATTATACGGAGCCGACTTGACGTTCACCACGGGGACGGTGTCACTGACGGAGGCGGTCACATCATTCAAGAGTGCGAGCGAGGCGCACACAACAAGACAGAGTAGGATACTGAGAAGGCCCGAGAGCAATCTAATTCGCACAGGCCACCCCACTAGATGAGGCATAGAGCTGCCCGGTCGTTACGTCGATACACAATACCGTTTTCCCAGTAGCTGCCCCAGCCGCCAGCCCAGGGAGTTTGACTGTTCCTGCGTTGACAGTGAAGCTCTGCGCAGCAACTGTTGCGGCAAAAATCCCATATATGAGTGCCTTCACCCGTGCATCTGCCTCATTAGACCGTGCAGCATTATCAATCATCAGCGTACTCGATCCAGTCTCGTAGTACCCAGCGAGATAGCCGAGAATGACATTATTGGCATAGGTCGTGCCAGTAAAGCCAGCAGCATTCCCTATAATGGTATTGTTGCCGCCGGTAGTGTTGTACCCCGCCGCATAGCCAATGCCAATGTTGTTACTGGCAGTCACCACGTTCCGAATGGCATTTGCGCCTAGCCCAACATTCTGATTCCCTGTGGTATTATCATACACAGCCGAGTGCCCAATAGCCACATTGTATTGACCTGTCGTATTGAGGTACAGGCTGTTATTGCCCGCCGCAAGATTAAAGGAGCCCGAAGTCGTCGTATAGCCCGCCGCAAACCCCAGCCCAAGGTTTTGATCGCCGGTGACATATTTAAAGGCATCAGCCCCCACCGTGACATTGCCTGTACCGCTGATATTTACAAATTGGCTGTCCCAGCCAATCGCTAAATTGAGTGTACCACTGACCATAGACCCCAACGCACTATGGCCTATACCGAGGTTGCCCACGCCCGTCGTCACGCTGTCACCACTATTCAGCCCGAGAAAAAAATTGTCGTGTCCGGTAGTGAATACAGGGGGAGTGGTTGTCCCAAAGGAGAAATTGGCAGTAGCAGGATCAGTATTTTGGAATAAATAGGCATTTTGAAGTTTAATTGTTCCGTCTGCAGTAAATCCGTTTCGTGCTGTAACGAGTCCGCCAGTCGTCAGGGTCCCCAACGTCACCGCTTGTATACTTATCGCAGAGATCGTAAATCTGGCAGTCGTGAGAATCGGAGAGATAATGAGCTTCCCGGTTGTCGCTGCGGTAATATAGTCGGTAAAGGTCGCGACGGAGGTCAGAGAGACGATCCCTTGTACTCCACCTAACGTGTACGTAGCCCCACTAACGCTATCGGCACTTAATGTGAGAACAACTTTATAAGTCGTTCCAATAACGATAGTTGTTGCAGCAGAAGGGGTCTGTGTCCCCAGACCATCTGCATTCTTAATCAATCCCGGCCCCACAATGGGAGATTCCCACCCCGCGCCGACTGTCCAATTGCCTGCTATTAGTGCTGGCGCAAGATCAGGCCCGAGTACTGGAGTAGTTGTGAGAACACTCAGCTTCCCCGCCCTATCAAGCATCTGCTCAAGGGTCTTCTCTGCAGCGCTCGACCACGTGAAAGCAAAGGCGAGAGAAGGCACAAGCAGTAAAAAGACAACGAGCACAGCATGGCGCTTCATGGCTTAGCCTCCTCAACAAGAGCAGATTTCTCTTCACACTGTTTCAGCGCGGCCTTTGCTGTGGCAAGCTGCTCCCCAAGATCAGCGATAACCTGCGCAGTGAGCCGCTCGCCAAAGTCACGGCTTGCTTTGACCAGTTCAAGGTGCTCTTTCATCTGCTTAGGCGTTTCCTGCGGCTGGCCAAAGGCGAGAGCGTACATGCACAGGCCACAGCAGACGAAGAGGACTATCCAAGACGTTCGCGGCATAGTAGTTTGGCCTCCACTTACGGAAACACATGAAAGAATGTCTCCCTATGCTGCACTGCACCGATGTCGCGGTAGCCTGTCGTGGTGCCAGCAGGAAAAAGTCCTGGATAGCCCATGGCTTGCAAGTTAGTGCCAATTGCATAATTGCCACTTGCGGCGGCAGCATACGTTGGATTCAGCGTTTGATCCGAAGGGCCTATGGGAAAATTGGTCCTCGCAGCTCCAACATTACCAAAATAATTATTAAAGTCTGCGATAACGCTTGCATTGTTTCCTAGGGAATCTGTTTTGCGAACGCCATCACGTTCATTATTCGAAAAGATGTTGTTGACAATCAGACTGCCGGCTGAAAAATCAAAGCCTGTCACAAGATTGATACCGTCAAAGGCGGCACTTGCGCAATTCGCAGCACTTCCATTACAATCTATCGTATTCCCTATAAGAACTGCGACTGGTGGACCACCAGCAAACAGAATGCCATTTCCGCTATTTCGTGCAATGATACTATGAAGAATCGTTACGGTTTGGCTGGTATTGACACGTATCCCACTTACCGTGTTGTGGTGGCTATAACACCCGACAACCATCAACCCAACCTGATTGTTTGCGATACCAGAGACAGCATTGAGATCACTTTCGCACTGCCAGTAGGTAATATATGACCCTCCAGCATTGAGCCCGCTGCTGGCGCTACCAGTAGCACGAACGTTCCAAAATAGATGGTTGCTCCCCGTACTCGTAAAACCAAAACCAGAAGACCCCGAGGCAACGAGATGGCGCACGATGTAATGACTGCCACTAATCGTGAACGGCACTTTGGTACTGGCCACTGCATTCGTCGGTCGTGCCGTCCCCGTAGGATTATCGGTCCGCGTGGCATTATAGCCTGTGAGAGTAATAGGCCCCACAGCAGTAGAACCACTGACAGTCAGCACTACCGCTTCGTTCCATGTCTGTCCAGAACCTTTGTGATACACGATATTGCCAGGGACCAGTGACACCGCCAGCGTCGTGGTCGTCTGGCCATTGTAGGAGGCCGTCGCTCCACCGAGCTTTCCAATCCCCGTTGTCCATGTCACACTGGTGTCAATCGTCACCTGGCCTGCACTGGTAAAGGCGGTGATCACAAAGAAGCCTGGTGTCCCTACTGCTGCACTTTCTAAGTGAATACAATTGCCAACCATGGCGGCCGTGAAGGGATTGCTGGCACTCGTGACAGTCGTGGAAGCAACGGCGGTGAGATCGGTAAAAGAAAAGACCGTAGGCGTGATATAGGTGTAGTCAATACTGCCGCCGACGCCCGTGAAGGCCGAGTCGTAGCAACCACCATTCAGATTACTGCCGGTCGTAGGCTGGACTTCATAGACACGCGTCGCAGACGCAGCGGCAAAGCAGGTGCCTGCCATGAGAAGGGCGAACAGGACAGCAAGGAGACATTTCACTGGACGGCCCCTCGGATGAAGCCCGTAATCACACCGGTGGTCTTCGTGAAACACGTCGCCGCCGAGGTGATCACCGCCGTGATGCCCGTGCTATACACCGCAGGAGGGCCAGGACTATAGTTTAGGCCAACGCCCCCATTGGCCGGCAGGGGCACGCACTCCAGCGGCGTGATCGCCCCATCCACCGGGGCCGAGGTGGCATTGAGGATCACGAGAAAGCCCGCCGTCGCTGTCAGATTGGTGGCATAGACGCTATAGAGATTGCCCCCACTGGCTTTGAGAACACGGCTCGATTCCGCAGACGTCGAGACCACAGGCGTAATGCCAACACTCGAGGAGGAACTCGGCGCCAGCGTGACACCGCTTCCAGAACCCCCCGCCATATTCTCAAGATTCCGATTCGCCTTACTACTAATTCCCTGCGCCTGTACCTCCAATATACCGAGAACACACAGAACTAGAAACGCGATCCCTAGCCTTCGCAACATAGCAACTTGGCCTCCAAGTGGCCGACATATCCTACCCGCTCCTAATTCATCCGCAACACCACATCACCCGTAATCCGCGTATCGACCGGATTGGATCCCACGCCGCTGATAGAAAATCGGACGAAAGGCGCCAAGGGACTCGGCATCGGCACCGTCAACCACCCTGCAGAAATTCCCGTAAGACTCACCGTACTCGTCAAAATGGCCGCGTTGTCGGCAAAAGACCCAAAGGTACTGTTGTCGGGACTTACGGCATACTCAAAGCTGAGATCCGCGCGACTCGTCGGGGACGAGGCCATGAACAAAAATGCTTCGAGACGAATCACGTCACGGCGCATATTCAGCGCAGATGAGATGACCCCCGAGGCGAGCCCAGAGACGAGCGCCGCATCAAAGAGACGTATGGAGTGCAACCGTTCAGCCAAATCCGTGCCCTCCTCCCTAGGCTACGCCGTGAAATTGGCGATCGTGCCCGGATATGAGTTCAGCAGGAGACTGCTCGTGGGGGTGGCACTGAACGCGCTCCAGGTCACTGCGCTCGCTGCAGCACTCACGCCTGCGGCATTCAGGGCCGACACGGCAACGTTGAGCGTTGAAATAGCAGATGTTGCGGCGTTCATGAAGGACACCAGCGTGGCAATTTTCCCCGCGAGGTCTTGGTAGGCAAACGCCATATGAGTTGCATTGATGTCGCGGGCACCTGCAAGGACTGACGTACTGGATGTGACGACCGGCATGGCTACTCCCTTCAAAGGTTAGTCAAGAACACCTACGGGCTGAGAGGCACCTATGGCTACGCCATTACGCCCGAGCGGAAGGGTCTCCATAGGGAGCTCGGATGCTACACACACCAGCTGCGGAAGGTTCACAGGCATAGGGACATCCTGTGTCTCGAAATACGCCGGCAATGCCGCGCGCATATCCGCCGCATACTGCGCCAGGTGCCGTTGCATGCGTACTCTGTGCGCAGGCGCCGCGTTACACGGTGCAAGGACTGCCAGCGCCGCGGCGTACTGTTGGGTGTGGTACAGACAGTGCCCAATGAGGCGCGTCCGCTTCGCATGCAGCAGCTCGCACGGCGGCATCTCCCACAGAGACCGGAGTGCCACGCCATAGTGCTGATGCGCAATAAGGCGATGGATCGTACTCAACTGTGGCACAGTATGCGTCAGCGAGCCCGGCACGCCTTCCGAGTGCACCACATCCTTCAGACGCCGGATCGTCTCCCGCAAGGCGCGACGCACATCATTAGCGACCCCGAGCATGAGTTGTGCCGTGGTCGCCAACCGATCCGCCGTATAGCGCTGCTGCAACCGCACGTCCGTCAGCCACGCATCCCCCTCCGGAAGCGCTGCCATGAGTTCGATCATCCGAAACTCTCGAATCAGGAAGAGACTAAACGCCGCCTGCGACGCGGCTAATTGCGGCTCCAGCACCAGGAGTGCCGTCTGCGCCGCCTCCTCGAGCCCGTCATGCGCCACATCTTCCTCGGGATCACGCCCTCGCCACCGCTCGCGCTCGGCCTGGCACCGCAATACCGCCGGCGCCCAGTCCGTCACTAACAGTTCCATCTCATGCTGCAAGGTCTCCAGTGCTGGCACCAAGGTAGGCGCAATGGTCGGGGTATACCCCTGCCATATGCGATGCATCGCACTCTGTAATGCAACGCGGCGACCAGCCGTCCCCTGCGGACACCGCGCGAGGGCATCCGCCAGTGGCATATTGGGAATGCCCGCGAGGGGAAGGCCGCCTTCAGAACAATTCACGAGACGCCCAGGATACTCGGCGGCCAGCCGTTCAAAGACCGTCTTCATGCTGAGGAAACTATGGCGCGTCCAGACGGGATGTCCCTGATAATCGGGCATCTCGATGAACGCCTCGATAGGCACCTCGGCTGGTGCCTGATCTTGCGCCCGGGCCCCTACCGCATGGTGCGCATCACGGGGCATCGAAAGGTCTTGTCCTAACAGGAGAATCGGACTTGCCCCAAGCGTCAACGCCACCATCACGTTCAGATGCGCTACCGTCTGCACCTGCGCCGCAGACTTTTTTCCTTCCCCGAAGCGACGGAACCATTGCACCGTGTCGCTCCCGTTCTCCGCCACAAACTTCGGCCCGGGCCAGCGTCGAATGGTCTGAGGATACGTGGAATGCAGGTAGACGAGCGGGCAAGCCTGGTCAAGGGGAATACTACGAAATTGGTCCGTCCAATTCAACCGCTGAAAATCGATCGTCGTCACTACGTCGGGCTCCAAATGCAACCCCTGCAGTAACGCATACGTCGTTCCGGCGGAAATCAGAGCTACACGCTCTCGGACTTCGGGTACCAGGAGCTGCCGCAGGTTCTTTTCCAGCGACGGCCCAGCCGCCACACATACCGCCGGCCGATCCTGCCAGAGCCCTTCGAGATGCTCATAGCCTGGCGTCGTGACGTACTCAGGGATATTGCGCAGATCGTTGTCTCCGATCACGCTCCCGAACATTTTCCACGTCGACAACCCGACCATGTGATGCCGCAGCATGTCGGACGTTCGTGCCAAGAGGTATTCATACGCCGCGTGGTCGACATGCAGGACATACTCACCAATCAATGGCATCCCGATAGCGAGTTTTTCCTGTACGTCCAGCGTCAACCAGTGCTCTTCAGTATGCGTCGCGGCATCCGGCCCGATAAAGAAATGCACACGCTTGTCGGAAAAGAGTGGTCGCACGTCGCAGCAATAAAACATCGCCTTGTACAGGCTGGGTGACAGTTCCCAAATACTCAAGCGCTGATAGGGCTTCAGGCGCCGCGCAATCGCCGCCGCCGCATAGCCCAGGCCCATCCCACAGACCGTCAGCACACGTACCTGGGGCGTATAGATCGACTCCGCACACCGCTCGGCCTGCGCCACAGGATCCTCGATGTCACAGAGCCCTACCCACTGCTGCTCAGTCACTGACCATGCATCTCCGCAGACCTGCCCTCGGGCATTCGGCATCAACCGCACGTTCGTCATCGGCAACGCCGCCAATTGGACCGGCATCTGCCGCATAACGTCCGACGGATGCTGCGCGAGGAACGCCATGTTCACGGCATATTGTTCGTCAGCTGTCATCGTCGCTTCTCTCCCCAGAGAATTGTGCTCCGACACGAGTACGGCGTGCATCTCTGGGGGTGGGCTGCCCCCCGCGCCCGCGCCGGAGTCACCTGCCCGATGCCGCCTTACGGCTGCATCCGTCCTTGCAGCAAGGCACTCAGGTTCAGTCCTTGCACCGCCCGTAGATCACTCCACATCATCGTCGCCGAAATCGTCGCGCTCACTGCGAAGTTGTTCGGCACGTTGAGCCAGCCCACCGGAATCTCGCCTGCTGACGGCAAGGGCAATGGCACCAGATCAAAATAGGACGACGCGCCTCCGGAATTGACGACACTCGCGGACGTAACCATAGCCGATCCGTAGATAAACTGCACGGCGGCATTCGCCGAGTTAAGCCCGCCCTGCGCCGGCAACGCCGAGACCGTCATGGTCACAAGCACCTTGCGAATCTGGTTGCTCGTCGTGCTCATCGCCGCGGTCGGCGTACCGACGAGGTTCGCCGCGGCGCCCACAATGAATGGCACGCCCTGAATCATGCCGTAGATCCCACTCGTCGGCGCGGTACTCGGCACCACAACATGGATCGCAAACCCCGATGCTCCGCCGGAAATGATCGCGCTCGGTGATGTCAAGTACGTAAACATACGCCGGATCAGTTCCGCCCACGTCTGCATCGGCGCACTGACACCGTTCACGCCCGTCGGCGCCCCTGCAGGCGTGTTAGTGAGAGCCGCCAACCCGGTAATCAGCACCGGGGGCTGCGCGATCATACTATCAATCGGAATCCCGTCCCCCGCCGATACCGCCACACTGACGAGGCCATAGACCTGGGTTCGTAGTACGTCCATACTCATCTCCCTCCTCTCAGAAACCCACAACCCTCCTGTATAGTATGAGGAGGTATAGTTTATCTTACAACCGTGATCACCGAGTGTGCATAACTGGTCTGGTTGCCTTCTACCACCCCCTGGTTTGTCGTCGCATCGGCCTTGCCCTTAAACACCGGAGCGTTGAAGTAGACGACCGCATACCGCGTAGCAAGACCCCCTTCGAGCCCTAACTGAAACACGCGTGGCACTGGTGTCGTAATGTAATGACTCTCGACCAACTCTTCCGAAAGGATCACGGCCTTATAGTCGGTTTTCCCCGATTCCGTAGTACTACCCCCGGTTGCCCCGTTGAGTAAAAACGCATCAGGGATCAACGGAATATGCCCTGCTTGCGTCGCCAACGCCTGCACCAGCAACCCGCCCGTGACCGTATTCAGCACGGTCGTCGGGATCTGGCGCTGATTGAGCCGCTCTTCCTGATCAATAAGATCGCCAAGGATAGGATTAATATAGACGGCCGTCGGGCGCACCGTAAACTGCGTATTCGCCACCATCACCGCAATTTCCGCCTTGATGCCGTCAATAATCCGTGCGGTACTCGCAATGGTCGCGGTCCGGTTGATCTGCGTCAGTCCCCCAACATATTCCATGCTCGTCGGGATAATCAGGC
>ERZ1292644.872-Hain-H14-01um-R2-872-length-17390-cov-4_pt1 | contig 17390 bp, 21 predicted proteins | sample MGYA00564402_ERZ1292644 | MGnify/ENA primary metagenome ERZ1292644 (study PRJEB36523, sample SAMEA6512644) | groundwater metagenome | collected 2019-01-09 | study: AquaDiva: Metagenomics assemblies of 32 groundwater samples
TGTTGTTGACTCGGTTGCCGCCCTTGTTCCACGAGCAGAGCTTGAAGGAGAGATGGGCGATGCTGTAATGGGTATGCAGGCACGCCTAATGAGCCAAGCCTTGAGAAAACTGACGGGTGCAATTTCAAAATCAAAAACAGTTTTAATTTTTACCAATCAGTTAAGACAAAAAATCGGAGTAATGTTCGGAAATCCGGAAACGACTTCGGGAGGATTAGCGCTTAAATTTTATGCTTCCCTTAGGATTGACCTAAGAAGAATAGAAATTCTTAAAGACGGCGAGACGGTTATCGGCTCAAGGCATAGGGCCAGAATTGTGAAGAACAAAGTTGCCCCTCCATTAAGGGTTGCCGAGTTTGACATAATGGAAAAGGAAGGAATGTCTGGCCCGGGCGGGACTTTGGATGTTGCGGTTGAGCTGGGACTTGTTAGCAAAAGCGGTTCCTTTTTTAATTACGACGGAAAACCATTAGCCCAAGGGAGAGAAGGAGCGAAGGCATACATTGAGGAACACGCAAGATTTGCGGAAGAACTTGATAAGAAGATTCGAGAAATGGTTGCTTCCGGTAAGAAACTTCCAAAGGAGATCGGCGAGGCAGAAGAAAAAGAGTAAAATAAGGCCTGATGCCGGTTATTACCGCAATTAAACCTCAAAAAAGTAAAAAGAGAGTAAATATTTATCTTGACTATAAGTTTGGATTCGGAATTGATTTAGAGAACTTCACTAGAATGAGATTGAGAGTCGAGATGGAGTTAACCCAGAAAGAAATAGAAGAGATTGTCAAAAAATCGGAATTTCAGAAAACACTAGATAAACTTCTTAGATTTGCAACGCTTCGGCCAAGAAGTGAAAAGGAAGTAAAAGACTGGTTTAGAAGAAGGACTGTCCACGAAAGTCTACATGAGGAACTATTTAATCGACTAAAAAGGCTTGATTTGATAGATGACATGCGATTTACCCAATGGTGGATAGAGCAAAGGACATCTTTTAAACCCAGAGGAAAAAGGGCATTAGAAGCAGAGTTAAGAAATAAAGGAATAAAGAAAGAAATAATTAGCGAAGTTCTGGAGGAAACCGAGGTAGATGAGGAAAAAATGGCAAGGGAACTTCTAGGAAAGAAAGCTTATAGGTGGAAAAACCTGTCCAAACTTGAGGCGAGGCAGAAAATGGGAGCCTTTTTGGCAAGAAAGGGGTTTAACTGGGAGATAATTGAAAAGGTTTTAAATAAACTGTAAAATACTTATGGAGTCAAAGAAATCATGAGAAGAACGCTTAACTTAGTTTCTTCTTTAAACCCTTCAATTTAATTCAGGGCTACGGTTTCTTTGCTCCAGAACTATGACTACTTCCGATGACATTAAAATACTAGTCGAAGATTTAAGGCGCCAAAGAGAAACGCTTGAAAAGAAAGAAAAAGCTTTTAAGGAGCGTGAGGAAGAGCTTGTTACCCGGCTTGAAAAGGCTTCCGGTATGACCCGCGATGGGGCAGGGAAGATTCTTCTTGATGAGGTTCAAAAAAGCCTTACCTCCGAAATTGCCAAAAAGGTAAGAAATGCCGAGGAAAGGGTTCGTGAAGAAGCCCAAGAAAAAGCCAAAGAGATTTTAGCTGATGCCATGAAGCACGGGGCAACGACCTATGTTGCCGAATATACAGTTTCAACAGTTAGCGTTACAAACGAAGATGTGAAGGGTCGAATCATTGGGGCAGGGGGAAGAAATATTAGAACGTTCGAAAGAGAAACAGGAGTAGAAATTGAACTTGATGAAACAAACGAGATAAGACTTTCTTCTTTTGATTCGATAAGACGCGAAATAGCAAGACGCGCACTTGAGGCTTTAATTAAAGACCAAAGAATCCAGCCTTCTAGAATTGAAGAGGTTGTCCGCCAAGTTAAAAACGATATGGAAAATGTACTTCTTGAAGAAGGAAAGGCAATTGCCCACGAGTGCGGAGTATATAATTTGCCGATTGAACTCACAAAACTAATAGGAAGATATAGATTTAGAACCTCTTACGGGCAAAATTTGGCACTTCATACAATTGAAGAGACAAAAATCGGAGTTGCTATTGCCAACGAGCTGGGAGCGAACCTAGACATCGTTCGGCTAGGTTGCTTGCTTCACGACATTGGGAAAGTGGTTACCGACGAAGAAGGAACTCATGTCGAAGTTGGTGTAAATACCATTAAAAGAATCGGACTTCCGAAAGAAGTTGTTGCAACAGTTGCGGAGCACCACGAGGACAAACCTTTCTCATCCGTGGAATCCGTAATTGTTTGGACCGCGGATGCAATTTCCGGCTCCCGCCCGGGTGCACGCTACGAGCCGCACGAAGAGTATGTTAAAAGAATGACAAAGATTGAAGAGATTGCAGCTTCCTTTCCGGGAGTTGATTCGGCAATGGCATTTCAGGCAGGACGAGATGTCAGAGTAATTGTAAATCCGGAAGAAGTTGATGACGATAAAGTTATGGTACTCGCCCACGATATTGCCCAAAGACTTGAAAAAGAAGCGGAGTATGCCGGACAGATTAAAGTAACGGTTATTCGCGAAATAAGAGCTACCGATTCAACTGCCGCCAAATAAAATAAGAAATGGACCTTACAAGTCAAAAATGTGTTCCTTGCCAGGGAGGAGAACCCACGCTTAAAGGGGAAGAGCTTCAAAAATTCAAAGCTTCCGTTAACCCTGCCTGGGAGCTCTATGACGACAAATCCAAGATAAAAAGGGAGTTTGAGTTTGAAGATTTCAAGCGGGCTCTCGAATTTGTAAATAAGGTAGGGGAGTTGGCTGAAGAAGAAGGGCACCATCCCAATATTTATCTTCATTCTTATAAGAAAGTAACCATCGAGCTTTGGACCCACAAAATAGGGGGGCTGCATCAAAACGACTTTATTCTAGCCTCAAAGATCGACTCGCTTACAAAATAAGACCTTAAGTTTTCCCCGAAAATTCTGGTAAAATTTGTCTTCAAATTAACTTCGGGGATCTTTAATTAGATTTGGGACTGAATCGGTGGCAATTTCAGATGAACCTCTATTCTCTCGACTCTTTTTGCAGTTTTCAGTTGGTCTTTGTCGAGAAAATCAAATAGGCGAGTAAATCTTTTATCTAAATTCTTGAACCCTTTGTTAGAGTTATTAGCTGAATTATTTACGCGAATTTCGAGGTTTTTTATCCTATCTGCCAGATCTCTAATTTCTTGTTGAATTCTCATTCTTGATGTTATTAAGTCACCTTTCAATTCGTCTCTGGTATTTTTTCCTTCGGCTTCGATTTCCTCTCTAACAATTTTTTTAGCTGTAACTGTGATTATTTTTTGAATTTCCGACAAATCCGTTTTGGTAAGCATGAACCAAATATTACAACTGAAAGCAAATCTTTACAATAATTCAAAAGATATCAATTACAAGATAAATTTGTCTTCAAATTAGTTTCAGGAATTCCCCCGAAAATTCTGGTCCAATTTTGATAAGGTAAACTGTCTTCAAATGGGCTTCCTGAACCTTTTTTGGCTTTTGATAGTTCTTGCCCTGACAATAACTCTAGTATCTTGAGGCGGACACAGTGTTCAGTTATAATATTTGCCCATGAGTAGAAAGGAAGTCGGCAGATCGGAAGTATTAAGATGGAGAGAACAGAAAAGGAATGCTTCAAAGAGACGATGGTTTCTTAAGGTTGCTGGCGCATCAGTGGTTGTTGGGGGTGGTGCTATTGCTCTTGCACTTTACGAAAACAAATTCGGTCGTCCGGCAGATAGAGAGTTAATCATGTCGGAAGCTGAAAAGCGAGGCATACAGCCAAGCGAGAATGAACGAAGACTGTGGGAAGATGCTTACAAAAACACTTTCACTCGAATAGAACCTAACCAAGAGAGCTTTGATCTAGTTGCAGAACGATTTGAAGATACTTTAGAACGGATGCTCCAGTCTGAAAATCCCTATTTCAATCAGGCAGCCAATGGTTTCATTGACCAGCTAGAGGCAGGCGAGGTAAAGATCCATTCGGTTTATGGTGCGGGTACTAATATATGGGAAGGGCTTGGATACAATGTGAGAATAAGTGATATGAGTACTGAGAAGTTGCTTGTCGTTTCTCATGACTTTGTCTTAAACGAATCAAGCGGACTTTCTCTCGCACACGCCATTACGCACGAATGGATGCATTATCAAAGAGCAGAGGCTTTTTTCCAATCTTTACCCCAGACCTTGTCGCAATCGGAAATAAATTTACGGTTCCAAGAGTATGGGAATCAACCGAGCAGAGGATTAACAGAAGAGACGTATGCATATGCCCATGAAGCGGAGGCCTATATCTACCAAGCTGGCCTTTTAGGAGAGTTGTATGATGTTAAAACAACGGGCGCTGACGATCGAGCGGCTAACTATATTTTGTCTGGAAAGTCTCCTGAAGGCCAAGCATGGCAAACCTATCTCGCCTCAATACTTCACAATTAACGCTTAGTCATTATTTCTCCCGGACGAAGGTTCGTGAAGCTACAAAAAACAGGGTTTTTTTGTACTTTTAAATTCCCTCGAAAATTCTGGTAAAATATAGCCTCTGCCCCCAAGGGTGAGAAACCATTTACTGCGCGGGTCAGCAATTTCATTGAGGCTTTTGGTATAATTGACTTATGGAGAAGAGGATATTGGACTTTTTGATAAAACATAGAGTCTGTTCTTTAACTACAACGCTTCCCGATGGCTCTCCTCATGCGGCAGCGCTTCATTACTCACACAAAAACGAACCGATGGAACTTTATTTCGGAACAGAAAATACAAGTGTTAAGTGTCAAGCGCTGTTAGATGGCAATCCAGTGAAGGGATCTGTAGTTGTAGGGTTTAGTGAGGAAGAGTGGATTACACTACAGATGGATGGGGAGGTAAGGGCTATTGTTAACAAGGACGAACTTAAGGCGGTCCATAAAATTCATTATCAAAAACACCCTAATTCCGAGAAGTATAAAGATGCCCCTGCTACGATTTTTTTGAAATTCATCCCAAGGTGGTGGAGATATACCGACTTTAATTCTAAACCAGAAACTATACTTTCCTCAGAAAAATAATTTCTAAAAGGACAGGAATCCATTTACTGCGCGGGCCAAATAATCGATGAAGAAAAAAAGATTTGAACTTCCGAGACTTAGAATTGGAAATACCGATTTGGGAAATTACGGCTTCTAAAACTTGACTTTCTGCCGTACTTTCGTTATTCTTGGCCTTACCGTCATGACAAAAAGAGAACTAATAGATTTGGTCGCAAGGAAGGCCCATTTAACCAAAAGGGCCGCAAACGAAGCAGTAGAGGTTTTCTTATCAGAGGTCGGCAGAGTTCTTTCTAAAGGCGAAAAAGTAGTTCTTTCCGGATTCGGGACTTTTAGAGTAATCTCGATGAAGGGTAAAACCGTCAAAATCCCAAAGACGGATAAAATGGTTACTATTAAACCCCACCGCTCTCCCCGCTTTACTTCAGGCAAGAAACTGAAGAGACAGGTAAGTCGCTAAAACCCGTAGAAAGTTTACTGTATACTACTAGCTAGTGGACAAGGCTATTATTGTTGACCATTTGGTCAAAAACTTCGAAGTTACCGAGAAAAAACCGGGACTAAAAGGCGCAATTGATTCGATATTATCTCCAAAAAAGAAAACCGTCCGCGCCCTAAAAAATATCTCATTTACAATTCAGCCGGGGGAACTCGTAGGCTTTATCGGTCCTAATGGGGCCGGTAAAACCACAACACTAAAAATTCTTTCGGGGCTTCTTTATCCCACTGCGGGTTTTACATCGGTTCTGGGATTTGATCCGTGGGAGAGGAAACCCGAATTTCTTAAAGAGATTTCCTTGGTAATGGGGCAAAAAAACCAGCTATGGTGGGATTTGCCTGCTGTCGAAACACTTGAACTTAATAGAGCAATTTATGAAATCCCCAAAAAAGAATATGAAGAAAACCTAAACGAATTAGTGGCTCTTCTTGAGGTCGGGAAGCTTCTAAATATCCAAGTAAGACGGCTTTCCTTGGGACAAAGAATGAGACTGGAGCTTGTAGCGGCGCTTTTGCACACACCCAAAGTTTTATATTTAGACGAGCCGACAATCGGACTTGACTTAATTGCCCAGCAAAAGATGCGGGATTTTATTTTCGAATACAACCGCCGTCACGAGGCAACAATACTCCTTACATCCCACAATATGGATGATCTTATTGACCTAGCAAGACGCGTTATCGTAATTGATGATGGAAGAATTCTTTTTGACGGAGTTTTGGAGCAGCTTGTTTCCAGGTTTGCCAAAGAAAAAATAATTAAGGTTTCGCTCTCCCGCGAAGATGACATAAAAAGAATTGAAGAGATTGGGAAGGTTAAGAAAGTCGCTTTTCCCGAAGTAATTCTTTCGGTACCTCGATCAACGGTCGCAGTTGCGGCGGCCGAGCTTCTTCAGAACTTTCCGGTTACCGACCTAACCATAGAGGAAATCCCCATAGAGGATATTATTCGAAAAGTATTCAGAGGGGAAACATCTCTGCACAAGAAAAAATGAAGATAGCAAAATACCTGTCAATCTTCAAAATCTCCTTTGCTCAAGAGTTCGCATATCGGCTTAACTTCATCATGTGGAGGGTAAGAAATGTTATGCAGATTTTCTTAGTGTTTTTCCTTTGGGATACAGTTTTTTCAGACCCAGGAAGAGTTCTGTTTGGGTACGACAGGGCAAAAATTCTGACATATGTCTTCGGAATAATGATTGTTAAATCCCTGGTGTTATCAGCAAGAGCAGCAGACGTGGCTGGAGATATTTACAGGGGAGATATCATGAATCACCTTCTAAAACCCATGAGCTATTTTAAATTTTGGTTTACAAGAGATATATCCAGTAAAGCGCTAAATCTTCTATTTGCCGCTGGGGAATTTGCGATTCTTTTTATAATTTTAAGACCACCGTTTTTTTTACAGACCGACCCATTGGCACTTCTCGGATTTTTCTTATTTATAGCCTTGGCAATTTTTATTTACTTTAACCTTCTTTTTATAATTAGTTCTATCCCGTTTTGGGCGCCAGAGCTTGGCTGGGGAGGGCAGTTTTTGGTGACAGTAATTATTGTAGAATTTTTATCCGGAGCATTGTTTCCGGTAGACATCTTGCCGCAGATGGTTCAAAAGATTTTACTTTTTACTCCATTTCCTTATCTTATCTTTTTCCCGATACAGGTCTATCTGGGGAAAATCTCTGGCACGGTATTATTGGGCGGACTATCGATATCCCTTTTTTGGGCCATGACTCTCTGGCTAGTTATGAATTTTATTTGGAATAAGGGGCTTCGTGCTTATCAAGCATCCGGAAGATGAAAAAGATTTTACGATACCTAAATCTCTGGTGGATAATGAGCAGGAATTCTTTTTCTATCTTTCTTTCCCTAAAGCTTTCGTTTTCAATCTTTTTAACAGGAAAAATCTTGAGATTCATATTTTTCATTTCATTTCTCTTCTTTATACTTCAGGGAACAAAAACATTAGCGGGTTACACAAGCAACCAAGCAATCTTCTTTTTTCTTACTTTCAATTTGGTGGATGTAATGGCGCAGTTTCTCTTTAGGGAAGTTTATAGGTTTAGACCTCTTATTGTTTCGGGGAGTTTCGATTTGGTTTTGGTAAAACCGGTGAACGCACTTTTCAGAGTTTTGATGGGGGGGGCGGATGTATTGGATTTAATCACGATCCCGCCGATTATTTTCGCGGTCTATTATGTAGGTGGACTTCTTTCCCCTACAACATCACAGACTATCCTTTTTCTACTTCTTATCATTAATAGTCTCTTCATCGCCACCGCTTTCCACATAGCAGTTTTGGCGTTGGGAATTATTACCCTAGAGGTGGACCACACAATAATGATTTATAGGGATATAACAAACTTGGGCCGCTTCCCTATTGATATTTATAGACAGCCTTTGCAGGGAATTCTTACCTATTTGATTCCGGTTGGGATTATGATTACGCTTCCCGCAAAAGCCCTGATGGGTCTGGTGAGTCCCTCAGGAGTACTTTTGTCTTTTGTCATCGGGACAGTCGCGGTACTGGTTGCTATTCGACTTTGGAATTTTGCTTTGACGAAATATACAAGTGCCAGTAGCTAAGCTACTTCTAAATTCGGTCCAAGAGGTCAAGAAAAGTATTAAGAGTTTCCTGCCTAACTCCTGCGTTTATGGGAACAGGCGTAGTGAATAAACTCCCACTTCGGGAGTTGTAGGTAACTTTATATTCCCAGAGCCGGAGACTGCCCTTGCTGGGAATTTCTAGAGTTATTACCTGTGTCTCCCTTGGGTACTGGGCGTGTACTTGGATTTGTATAGTTTCATCTTCGTTTTCTACTAATAATAGCCTCATTTTGTCTATTGGCCCCACTAAGCGGAAAAGAATTTCTGGGTCTTGAGGGTGAAACCCTGTGGGGTCTAAATAGTATGCTGCAGCATTTCTTAAAAGCTCTTGAGTGCGACCGACAATCTGTATTATAAGATTTTCGTTTGGATGTTTTTGATCTAAAGCCTCTAACATGGTGTAATCTTATGATTGAATACATTATTTTTCAAGAATATGCAAAAACTTCTTGTGATTTGTGGCCCCACAGCAACCGGCAAAACGGCGTTAGCCGTAAAACTCGCCAAGAAATTGGGAGGAGAGATAATTTCGGCCGACTCGAGGCAGGTGTATAAGGGGATGGACATCGGGACCGGCAAAGACCTGCCCAAAAATGCAGAGAAAAACGAAGGATATTATCTTATAAAGGCAGTTCGTGTTTGGGGGTACGATTTGGTTGACCCAAAGAAAGATTTTTCAGTTGCAAATTACGTCCGTTTTGCCCGGAAAGTAGTTGGGGAGGTAGGAGGAAGAATGAAGTTGCCGATTTTGGTCGGCGGCACCGGTCTTTATATTCAAGGAGTTGTTGACGGAATTCCCACAGCCGACGTTCCTAAAAACGAAAATTTGAGAAAAAATTTGATAGGAAAGTCGCCCGAAGAGCTTTTTGAAATTCTGGCCCAGCAAGACCCAATAAGGGCAGCTTCCCTCAATGCTTCGGATAGGAAAAATCCGAGACGCCTAATTCGTGCAATAGAAATTGCACAGCGGAAACTGCAAACCGGAAGGGAATTAGATAAGTCATTTGCCTCCAAAGACTACTCAACTTTATTTGTCGGTTTAACTGCCCCAAAGGAATACTTATTAGGCAAGATTGACGAGAGGGTAGAGGCTAGGGTAGAAGCCGGGGTGGAGGAGGAGATTCGGAAACTTCTGGAAAGAGGAGTCAGTTGGGAAGACCAAGCTATGACCGCTCTTGGCTATAGGCAGTGGAAGGAGTATTTTGATAAAGGGAAAACTAAGGAAAAAGTCATTTCAGAATGGAAAAATGAAGAAAGAAAATACGCCAAAAGACAGATAACTTGGTTTAAAAGGGACGGGCGTATAAATTGGTTCAATATAACAAGGCCCAGTTGGGACAAAAAGGTAGAAAAATTGGTCAAAAAATGGTATAACTTGTCCTGAGCGGAGTCGAAGGATGCCAAGAAAAATAGAGATTTCCCACAGAACAATAATTTTCGCGGTTTTTTTCCTTATCTTTTTGTGGTTTCTATATTACATAAGGGACCTTATTTTAGAACTCTTTGTGGCCCTTCTTATAATGACCATTCTTAATCCTTTTGTGACTCGCCTCTCCAAATTGAAAATCCCAAGAGCAATTTCAGTTTTTGTTGCATACTTGGTCGTTTTTGGTATTTTCGGGGCTGCTCTTGCAGGAATAATCCCTCCCCTTATAGAGCAGACTTCTAGTTTTGCGAATAATTTGCCGCGGTATTTAAGCTCCCTGGGGATTGGGGGCTACATCAATGAGCAGCTTACGGGAGAACTCCTTTCGCAACTTGGAAGCATTCCGGGGCAACTTGTAAAAGTAGGCCTATCTGTTTTTTCCAATGTTTTTGCGGTCATAACAGTTTTAATCTTTGCTTTTTATCTTCTTTTAGCACGGGACAAGCTCGATGATCAGCTGGGATTTTTATTTGGGGAAGAGAGAAAAGGAGAATTGGCCAAAATTATGGATCTTTTGGAATCAAGACTTGGGGGCTGGGCGAGAGGAGAACTTGCTTTGATGGCCTTAGTTGGCGTATCCAACTATATCGGCCTTATGATTTTGGGAATACCCTTTGCTTTACCCCTTGCGATTTTAGGAGGACTTCTTGAGATTATTCCTTATTTGGGCCCGGTGATTGCGGCCGTACCGGCAATAGTTATTGGTTTTAGTATTTCTCCTTTAATGGGCTTGGCGGTGGCAGCGCTTGCATTTTTGATTCAACAGCTGGAAAACTATCTTTTTGTTCCAAAAGTGATGGAAAAGTCCGTTGGAGTAAGTCCGATAGTTACTCTTCTGGCTTTGGCTATTGGATTTAGAATAGCGGGGGTCGTAGGAGCTGTTATTTCTGTGCCTGTTGTACTTACTATCCAGGTTCTCTCCAAAAAATATCTATTCCCCAAAGAATAAAAAAGAAGAAGCCCACCTTTAGGGTGGGCTTTCTTCATAGTTCTGGAGGCTAGTAAGCCAGGTTCTGTTTCCCCCGCTCTCTGCGGGGTAGACGATCATCTATCTAAGCCCTCAAACCTTGGGTCGCTTGCATTTTGCAATGCAAAATCGAGAAAGCGTCTATTGGCGACCCTTTCGGAGGTTGCAGCGGGGAGGATTGCCCCTTTTCACTCGTACCTTTCATACCTTTAGGGTAGAAGGGCCGACATAGTTTCTGTGGCTCCTACTGGCGGTTTCCCGCTCCCGCTTACGCGGGACACCCTGCTTTCTGCTGCCTGGACTTTCCTCCGTCCTTCGCACAAGGCAAAAAACGGCGATCATCCTTCCTCCAGAACGAACGTAGTATATCAAAAAATGGCCCTTTTTTCAATTTTTGTTAGAATAGGTTAGCTCTATGCGCTTAGTTATCCAAAGGGTCGAAAATACCTCAGTTAAGGTAAAAGGAAACATGGTTGGAGAAATAACTAAGGGGCTTTTTGTTTTGCTAGGAATTAAAAAGGGAGATACGGAAAAAAGTGCTGAGGAGCTAGCCGAGAAACTTTCAAAACTTCGGGTCATGGCCGATAAAGAGGACAAAATGAATTTGTCGGTCAAGGATGTGGGAGGAGAAATTTTGGTAGTATCCCAATTCACCCTTTACGCAGATACAAAGGGCGGCAACAGACCCTCCTTTATTCAAGCTGGCGAGCCCGAAACTGCCAAGAAAATCTATAAACACTTTATTTCCCAATTGAGAGAAAAAGGAATTAAAGTCGAGACCGGAAGTTTCGGAGATTATATGGAAATTTCGGCTGAGCTCGACGGTCCGGTAACAATTATTTTGGAGTAATTAACCAAAAGGGAACCCTGTATCTTACAGATTCCCTTTTGCATTTAAGTTCAAGGTAGAAGGTTAACCTCCAATCCTGAACATTGTTGTGCCGCAAACTTCACAAACGGCCTTTGTTGCTTTCTTTCCGTTCTTCATCGTAACTGATTGAGGATTCTTTCCTTCTCTTTTGGTGCGGCACTTTACGCAGTACATCATTTTAGTTGTCACCTCCTTCCGTAGGGACAGTGATTTCAAAACCAAGCTAAGTATACCACCACCTCGATTCCTAGGATGAGGCTAGCTAAGATTAGGCTTTTTACTATGTCGCGCTTGACCGAAGCTAAACTATCATCTTTTGCCATAAGATTGGCATTTTTAGCCTTGCGAGATATGTTGGAAACGGGTTTAGGCTCAATTTTAAATTGCCCCTTGACATCGTGCCTAATTTGTTTTCTTTCAGGTTCATTTTGCCAGGAATAGAGAAACGCGTGATGCGCCCTTTCTTTTTGTTGTCTGGTTCGCCTTTTGACCATCACTAGGTATTTTGCCACTAACCGTACCTTGACACAAGTTTTGCAAGATGCAAAAATGTTTGAGTTCAAATATTGTTCAGAGCGTAATGTCCGTACAATCGTTAATATTATTGGGTCTTGGGATTTGGCTTGCGGCTCTCACTCTTGCTCTTTTTTTGTTTGCGAATTTTTTTCGACATCTAACCAAAGACGCAAAGGGGGAGGAGCTTAAGAAGGTACTAGACAAAATTCTCTCTCGTGAGGCAAGAAATGCCGAAGGGATAGAAGAGCTTAATAAGCAGGTTGCAATACTTAAAGAAGAAGATTTTGGCCATGTACAGAAAGTGAGCCTCATTCGCTTTAATCCCTTTAAAGAGATTGGGGGCGACCATAGTTTTTCCTTGGTGGTACTTGACGGCAAAGATACGGGTGTAGTCATCACGGGTTTACACACCAGAGAGAGAACTAGGATTTATGCCAAGGCAGTCAAAAACGGAAAGAGTGAAATAGAACTTTCTGATGAAGAGAAGAAGGCTTTAGCTAAAGCCCAAAAGGGGTAGATACTATGAATAATTTATTGCAAAAGGCAAAAGCATTTATTGCGTCCAAAAATGCAACAATAGCCCTTTCTTTTTTGGGGCTTTATCTTTTATCAACTGGGATATCGCTTGCGATTTTTTCTTTCCTTAAAAAAGGACCGGGAGAGGAGATTATCTCCGGTGATATAAAAAGGGGCCGCTCCAGGATCAATCTTGATTTACCAAGGACTGAAGAATGTCCAATAAACGGCGGAAAGTTTACAAAAATTGAAAAAGATATCTGGGAGGCAAGGCGTCCGGCAACGGTAATGATAGAAAATCACGCGGATTCGCGTCCACCTTCCGGGTTATCTAAAGCCGATGTTGTCTATGAGATTGTAGCCGAGGGAGGAATAACCAGGTTCTTGGGGGTATTTTATTGCAACACCGCGGTAGAAGAGGTAAAAGTAGCACCGGTTAGAAGTGCCCGAATCTACTTTATTGATTATGCCTCCGAGTATGGGGATAAGCCCATCTTTATGCATGTGGGAGGAGCCAATAACTATTCGGGGTCGGGTGATACGGCGAAAGACGTAAGGGCCCTTGAGACTCTTGAGCTAATAGGCTGGAGGTTTGCCCGGGGAAATGACTTTGACACAACTTATGATTCGGGTTTCCCCGTATTTTGGAGAAATTACGAAAGGCTGGATCATCCTGTCGCCACGGAACACACAATGATGGCTTCTCTTGATGCCGCATATGAAGAGGCCGAAAAAAGAGGCTTAGGAGCTAAGGATAAAAAGGGCAAGGCGTGGGATGAAAACTTTGTTTCCTGGAAATTTATGGATGACAAGCCGGGTTCTGCCGCCGCCTCCTCAATCTCTTTTGATTTTTGGAGCAATAAACCCGACTATAGCGTCGAGTGGAGATATGATTCGACAAACAATAAATACTTAAGGTTTAATGCCGGGAAAGAGCTTACCGATTTGGAGACCAAAGAACAACTTTCGGCCAAAAATGTTGTTATTCTTTTTGCCAAAGAGCGGGGACCAGTTGACAGAAACGGGCATATGTTCTATACAACAGTAGGATCCGGGAAAGCCTTGGTTTTTCAGAACGGACAGGTGACCGGCGGAACTTGGAAGAAAGACGCAAGGCTAGAGCGAACCAAGTTTCTGGATACGAGCGGCCGGGAAATATCATTTGTAAGGGGGATCATCTGGATAGAAGTTATTCCTGCCGGAAATGAAGTCAGTTACTAAGTTTTAGTTTCTCCTGCCATCAAAAGTTTTTTGTTCAAATGGCTGATTTGGGCGACATCATTACTTCTAAAGTAAGAATCAAGATATTGGAACTTTTCTATTCTAATTTGGGGGAGATGTATCATGTCCGCGGAATCGTTCGGGAGGTAAAAGAAGAAATAAATGCCGTCAGGCGGGAACTGGGAAAATTGGAGTCGGTGGGAATCTTAAAAAAGGAACCTCGCGGAAATAGGCTCTATTACTTCCTTAGAGACGACTACCCTCTTTTTGGTGATTTACTGACAATAGTTTCCAAAACGACCGGGCTTGGGAAAAATATCATTGATAACAAAAATAAAATAGGGAAGGTTGGCTTCATTATGTTTTCGGGAAGATTTGCCCGAGGAAAGAGTCGGAAGAGGGACGACGACGTTGATATTTTGGTTGTGGGAGATGTGGTTTTGCCCGAGCTGGCAACACTTATCAGAATGGAGGAGAGTAAAAAGAGTCGCGAAATTAACTATACGGTTATGAGCAAAGAGGAGTTTGAGTTTAGAAAGAAGCGCCGCGACCCATTCCTCCTTTCCATATTATCGGGAAGCCGAACCATGATAATTGGAGACGAGGAGGAACTCGTAGGATAACTTCCATGCATCTTTCTTCCCCTGCCAAAAAGCTAATCGTAATTTTTATTCTTTTTTTAGGTGCTCTATTTATTAGCCTGCCCCAGAAAATTCCTTTTTTCGGACGCGAGGTGGTCCGCCCCAATTTAGATATTAAAATTGGCAGGTTCGAGATTAAAAAGAGTTTTGATTTGCGCTTAGGGCTTGATCTTGCGGGAGGCAGCCACCTGGTTTTCGAAGCGGACACATCGAAAATATCTTCCGATAAAATGAAAGACGCGGTGGTCTCTTTGAAAGAAGTCGTGGAGAAGAGGGTCAACCTGTTCGGAATCTCGGAGCCGGTTGTTCAAACTTCATCTTTCGGCGGAAAAGAAAGGATAATCGTTGAGCTTCCGGGAATTCAAAATACCCAACAGGCGGCCGAATTAATCGGCAGAACCGCCCAGTTGGTTTTTGCGGAGGTTTCCGAAGCAACAAGTTCTGGAGAACTTAAAATTACAGATTTAACCGGGGCCGATTTGGAGAGGGCAGCGGTCGATTTTGATCAAACCACGGGGAAACCAGTTGTTGCCCTTCAGTTTACCAAAGAAGGAGGAGGAAAGTTTGAAAAAATTACAGAAAAAAATATCGGAAAGGCCGTTGCTATTCTTCTTGATACAGAAATTATAAGTGCGCCCATCGTTCAGGAAAAAATTTCGGGAGGAAACGCCATTATTTCTGGCGACTTTACGACTGAAGAGGTAAAGAAGCTAGTCATTCAGCTTAATGCAGGCGCTCTTCCTTTGCCGATTGGTCTTGTTGAAGAAAGGGTTGTTCAGGCAACCCTAGGGACCGAATCGGTGGCTCAAAGCGTTAAAGCGGGCCTGGTCGGGCTTACCATGGTTCTTGCCTTCATGGTTCTCTCTTACGGAAGACTCGGTGTCGTCTCTGCCGTCGGCCTAATCATTTTCGGGATCCTCACCCTGGCCCTTTATAAACTGATACCGGTGGTTTTGACTCTTCCCGGAATTGCGGGATTTTTACTCTCCGTCGGGATGGCCGTTGACAGCAATATCCTCATCTTTGAAAGGTTCAAGGAAGAGAAAGGAAAGCGTCCCGTTGCCGACGCCTTGGAGGTTTCTTTCGGAAGAGCCTGGGATTCGATTAGGGATGCCAATATTGCCACATTAGTGACGGCCTTCATTTTGGCAAATCCCTTTGATTGGGACTTTCTACATACATCAGGCCCTGTCCGGGGTTTTGCAATAACGCTTGCCTTAGGAGTTGCAATAAGCTTATTTACAGGGATTGTCGTTTCCAGGAATTTATTAAGGGTATTTGTTAGGGAGAAAAAAGCATGAACTGGATGAAGTACCGAATTGTTTACTTTTTGATTTCGGCCACGGTGATTGGAGCCGGTATTTTCGCGTATCTTAAATGGGGACTGTCCCTTGGGATTGATTTTAAGGGAGGGGCTCTGATTGAGTATCAAGTAGGAAAAGATTTTTCGACCGAAGAGGCCATAAAGAAAATCGAAAATCCTTCTATCGAGGTTCATTCTATTCAGAAAGCCGGCGAAAACACCTATTTAATAAGAACAAATCCCCTTAATCCTTCCTACAGAGAAAACATAAGGGTTGTCTTGAATGAGTTAACGGGGGAAGACGCCCAAGAGCTTAGATTTGAGAATGTTGGACCTTCGATTGGCCCCGACCTAATCAAAAAAACAATTTACGCAATTGCCATTGCCTCCTCGGCGATCCTTCTCTGGGTAGCTTTTCAATTTAAGAGCTTTAAATTTGGAGTTTCGGCGGTTTTGGCCATGCTTCATGATAGCCTGGTTCTTCTTGGAAGCTTTGCCATTCTCGGACATTTCTTTGGGGTAGAAATCGATTTCTTATTCGTGACTGCAATGCTGACTATTCTTTCTTTTTCTGTTCATGACACGATTGTCGTTTACGACCGAGTTCGCGAAACGCGAAAGAAGGTCGGCGGCAGCACGATAGAAATGGCCAATATGGCCATTAGCCAGACAATGGTCCGTTCTCTTAACAATTCATTCACAATAATTTTTATGCTTGTGGCACTTATACTTCTTGGGGGAACAACGGTTAAGTGGTTCGCGGTTGCACTTCTTATTGGAACTATTTCAGGTACCTATTCTTCTCCTTTTGTGGCCGTGCCGCTCCTCGTGGTGTGGGAAGAACTTCAAAGAAAAATCAAGAGGGCCTAAGTTTTAACCTTTTAAGAAGTGTCTTTTTTTCGTTTTCCAATTTTTTCTCTACGACTTCTTCGAAAAGGGTATTTAAAACTTCGCCGACCTTGGGTCCCGGGCGAAGTCGAAGGACTTTCATTACGTCATTCCCGTCGATTTTTAAGTCTTTGACGGTGAACGGCTGCTTCTGGACCTCAATCAAGCGTTTTTTGAATTCCTCAAGTCTCCAGGAAGTTTCTCTTGCGCCGCCTCCTAACCTGTCGGCAACTCTAAGTTCAAGCATATCCGTAATATTTTCTTTGCCGACATTTTTGATAAAGCGCCTTATTGCCGAATCTGTTTGTCTTTCGTCAACAGTAAACTGATGCCAGCGAATTAAAATAACGAGCTTATCCTTCTCCTTTTTGGAAAATTTTAATCTGTCGGCGATGTTTACGGCAATTTTTGTACTAACAACTTCGTGATTGTAAAAAGTAATGACCCCGTTTGGCAGCTTTTGATAAGTTTGGGGTTTACCGATATCATGTATTAGAGTGGCAAAACGCACAACCGGATCTAACGATTTGCAGTATTTAAGGGCCATCAATGAGTGGTTACCCACATCATATATGTGGTGCCTGCCCGGAGATTTTTGCTCTACGCCGAATGTTTTTTCAAGCTCCGGCAAAATCTCCTCTAGGAGGCCTGCACTTCTCATGAAAAGCATTCCATTGTAGGGGTGGGGAGATCCAATAATTTTGAAAAGTTCCTCTTTAACTCTCTCTTTGGCGATTTTATTAATTAAAGCGGCGTTTTTCTTTATCGCGTCTAGCGTCTTTTCCTCAACCTCAAATCCAAGTTCGGCCGCGATTCTGACTGCCCGCATCATTCGAAGCGCGTCTTCAGAAAATCTTTCACCTGCGTCTCCAACGGCTCTAATTATTTTTC
>ERZ1292644.873-Hain-H14-01um-R2-873-length-17388-cov-5_pt1 | contig 17388 bp, 22 predicted proteins | sample MGYA00564402_ERZ1292644 | MGnify/ENA primary metagenome ERZ1292644 (study PRJEB36523, sample SAMEA6512644) | groundwater metagenome | collected 2019-01-09 | study: AquaDiva: Metagenomics assemblies of 32 groundwater samples
AAGGTGATCAGAGCTAAGCTTAGCGCCGCCGCAAGAGTCCTTTTAAACATTAAGCGGCCCCTCTCCGGGTTAAATACTCCATCTCAAAGGTTATCATTCGGAAATTCCCGGTGTTGGTGTCCGACGCATGGGTGGCATCTCGGTATAGCCTCACCGTTATCGTGTTATTGTTGGCAAAGTTGCTGGCTGCAATGGTGGCGACATTAACTACTTGGCTCACATTCGTGGAGGCGGTAGAAGTAATGGTAGAGGTAAACCCGGTACCGGTGGAAGAAGCCTCTGCACTTGCAGCAGCAAAGGCTGTCCAGTTACCTGCCATTACAATGCTACCGGCCGTGGCTGTAGAGATGGTGTAAGAAAGGCGAAAGAGGGCCGTGGTGGAGGCTGCCATCTCTGGCGGGATGCCGAATGTGGCATAGGCCAGTTGTCTTGTTGTAGCGTCAAAATCCATGGTCGGCGTATACCCGACAAAGCCATTAACAGGGGGGTTAGTAAGGTCGCCAACCCACTCATTCACGAGAAGCCGCTTCACTTCGCTGGTCGTATGCAACCTGGTTACACCGTCACGGGTTAGTCGCAGCTCTACCGTAACACCCGTTGCCCATACCTGAGCCGAGGTCCCTTCTTGCGCCCGGGTGATGTCGGTGAAACTGTCCGTTGAACGTGTCTGAACCTGGACGATCTCCCGGTTAGAACCTGACTCCAGCGTTATCACAAAGAAGTCAACCGTGGACGTTGGATTGGGGAATAACGTACCATCGCCCGTGGCCACGCTCATCACGGTGCTGGTCGCCGTGAGCGCTGTGGTCAGAGTGCTGACCGCATTATTAGTCCAGAGCTGAGGCATCTATGTTTTCCATTTCCGCGCGCCGGCATATACCGTCCAGTCGTAATATGCGTGACAGGAGAGGCACCGGGCCATAGAATCCGGCGCTACCCCCTGTGGTGGCTTCTCCATGCCGGAATGCCTTAGCCGCCATGCCACCCATCTTATAGAGCCACACTTGAGGCACTTGACCGCAGCCTCCATCTCAAGCTTTTTCCCCTGCTCAGCCATGCTATATCTCCTTTCTCCATTGAGAGTGACGTGATACAGCATACTTATAAAATGTCAACCTGCCGAGGCAATTACGAGATCATAGGTCCCTTGCAAAGCGTCCCCTGCGTTTAAATTTATCGTTGAGAAGATGGACCTATCCAGCAAAATCCCGCTGCCCACAGATGGCACATGGAAGATGCCATGCTCCCCTATGGCAGTAACGGCTACGGCGCTCGTGATATAGGTATTCGTACCCACTGTGCGGAACGTTGTGCTGTTGGCCCCTTCCGTCAATGTCCCAGTTGCCCGGCTGGAGCCGGAGTAGTAGGCAGAGGTCCACTCATTTCCAAGGGCGGTATTGGAAGCCAGCTCAGCAGCGGTACTTCGTCCGATGCCGTGATAGCGCAGGTTCTCCATTTCAGCCGAAGCCAGGTTTTGGCAGCAGTCCACGATGAACTCAGCGCCGACGCTGGTCACAACCCGCATAGAGGCAAGGCCGTAGTCCGTCATCTTACCGTCAGCAAAAACCTTAGTAAGGGAGAGTGATCCGTAGAGGTGTGGGAGCCCAAGTTTCCTGGCAAGGTATACCCTCCAGAGGCCCCGCCAGAGCTGGGGGAGGTTATTCCACTTCCAGCGGTACACCTCGTCTATCTTGAGGGATCGTAGCAAGTCAAGGTGCATAATCTCAAGGAAACTGGGGTTACTCAGCTTCCCCCGAAGCTGGGGATCTTTATCAAGGGAATCCTTGACCACTACCGCAGCACTCTCGATGTCTGGAGGTGCCTTAATGATCCGTGGCTCTATATGGCCCGAAAAAGAGAGATTACCCTCCATCATGCCTCCTCATCCCCACCCGTTCCAAACTTTATTACTTTCATGGTCACCGTGCCAGAAAGAGGAAGGGAATGCTCAATCCTCTGGGTCCGATAGGGGCAGGTACAGATTTCATCGGCAAAAGGGATAGCCCCTTCTGGGATACTACTCATCACTTGCAGGCTTAACTCCACCCACTTCCGCCATACACAGGCTGGTTCATGCAGCAACAAATCTTTCTTTATCTCAGCAAGGTTGTCCATTATGCCCTCGTCTTAAACACGTCCCCAAGGAACTTCCCTGCATTCAGGGCGTCCTCCATTGTGCCCACTAAATTTCTTCCCAGGGCTTGCATACTCTGAGAGTACATCTTCACCTCGTTTGGCGGCTGTGACCCTACACCAAGCATTCCCTGAAGCATCGGAGCCAGGGACTGCATAAACTGCCCAGCATCGAACCCACCACCACCCGCAGGAGCCATAGGGCCTGTGGGCCCCATCCCCGGCGCTGGCGCTCCTCCACCACCCTGCGGGAACAGCGACACCCTCTGCCCCGGGTTGGTAGCGCCCGGCATCTGCATGGAGCCCACTCCAACCTGGAACGGGCCGCCTCGCCCGGGCATACCGACTGCATTTGGAGGGGAAAGGGGGTTTGGCATTATCCACTCTTCGCTATCCCGTAGAGGAATGCGGAATCAGTGTCATGGGACCTTGTAAAGTCATCACTGAAGACTCCGCTTGCCCGCTCTGTCATATCTCCACGCATGGACATATCCCATTGCTGCAGCAGGATCATCCCCTCATGCCATTGGCGGCCGTATCTGTCCGCCAGCGCTACCCACTTTGAGGCCACATTCGGGTCGTCTTTCTTTGCCGCTACCTGCATACAGCCCTGCTCCAGGGCTTTCTTCAACAACACATTGTTTATCAGCACAATCACCTTGCTGTTAGAGGTGGCAATCTCATCTATAGAGAAAGCCACGTAGCGGATCACATACGCGGATGCAGGGGCCGGGTAGAGCTCGATCTGCTGTAGCGCGGATGTGTCCATGCCACGGTAGGTGTAATAGATAGGCTGGCCGGTTGAGTTTCGCTGCGGATCTATACGGTCCAGTTCCCGCTCGCTTACCTCGTAGAGCGGCCATTGGATTGCAGCCGCAATGATGTGGGAGGCGTTCGTGGTCAGGTTATAGTAAGACTTAAAGAGCGTGTAGGTGGCTGCGGTATTGGCAGAGGACACATAGGCTGGCCCAATCACCAGGCCCGTAGACCCGGATACCGCCGTTATGTCGTAACGGTTGCCGCCAACGCTGATAAAGCTCCCCACATCACCTGTAGCAAAGCTGGTAGAAGCCCCGGTGAGAGTGGATGAGCTGGCGGTAACGCTGACTGTACCGCTGGTCTTGACCGCGGTGGTAACGATGGTGCCGCGAACCTTGCCAAAGCTGTAGTCCCAGGTGGAGAAAAGCTCCCGGTAGCATTCGTCAAGAATCTCCCGTCCCTGCAAATCGTCAAGCTGGCTATCGACCGCTGAGAGGAATCTCCCAACCAAATTCCTGACTGTGAGGAGAGCCATCCATCACCTCGTCTATCCCAGGGCCAGCGACATAAGCACCCCACCCGCCGTGGCGGAAGCTCCCGTGACAGTACTTGCCACATCAATAATCAAGCCGGTATAAAAGGAAAGTCCCCCCTCTAGCTGCACTTCTTTGTTGGAGTCCGCATTTATCACCAGCAGGAAATCCGCTGTGGTGGTGCCGCTAGTGGCAGCAGTCGCATTATAGAACCGTACATAGTTTCGGGCACCCGTAGCAAGGTTCTGCAGCTCGATAAAGTGAACTCTAACTCCCTGGCTCTGAACAGTGACGCCCGAGGAAGTGATACTGGGGTAGACCTGTGTAACCCATGCGTTACTCATAAGGAAGACCTCACGAAACGCCCCCGCCGGAGACGTTTAGAAAAGAGTCTCGTGTTTCTATGCCGGCCTTCTCAGATTCCCAGCGTGAGAATCTTCCGGCTGCCTTGCGCGCCACATTACAAGCACCAACGACATCCGCATGCGCTACGTATCCGCAGCGGAGGCACTCGAAATGAATTCCGCGTCGGTTCTGCGGGTGACAAAAGTCACACCGAGGACAAGTCTGGCTGGTATACGCCGGCCACTCTTGTGCGACCGCCACACTGCTCAGCTCGGCGAGCTGTAGACAGCGGACAGCGAAATGCTGCCGTGCCCAGGCTCCGATGGAGCCAGTTGGTTTGAGGTTCGACAGTGTGTTCAGGCTCTCGATCGCTAAGCTTTTCCCAGCATGCAGACAAACGTTGACTGCCCGCCGCGCTTCACGGTCGAGATATTGTTTACAGGCCGACCGTTTCGACGACTTGAGGTGTCCCTGCCGTCGTTGCTCAGCCCGTTTCTGTGTTATTCGATCTAAGATCACATGCAGGTCTTTGCCCACATACCCGTCACTGCGGGCGACCCCCACATTTACCCCGACATCTACCCCAAGATAGTCACGGCTCAGTGTCGGCTCGGGTTTCTCAAACTCGACAAACACCCGCGCCATCAACGCATGCGTGCCGGTGCGGACTTCGCAGGTCTTGATGAGCGTTCCGCCCCGTCTCAAGGCGTTCTTCAGCGCCCGGTGGGTTTGCGCTGGCAGTCGTGGCCCGTTAGCGATCTTCACCCAGTAATCAAAGCTGCTCGACTCATTCTCCTCCAGCGTCCCATCGCAGAGCAGTGGCACGGACTTTGGCCGCCCGAACTGTCTACCCGTCTCGATGCCACCGTTACGGCCTGCCTTCAGCAGGTCCCGCGCGCGCTTGAACGCCTGATTGGCAATCCAGCCGCGGCCTCTCGTGCTCTCGGTCGCATCCTCTCCCTTGCCGAAGTAGCGCATCACGTAGTCCCACAGCCAAGCGCGGTACTCCAGCATGTTTCCCAACGTCTCTTTGACTTTCCTGGGGTTGCCGTAGAGTCGCAGGGTGTAGCACCGGATGGCCCCCCGCCTCTTGCGTTTCGTTCGGTCAGCGGCCAATCGCTTCATATCGTTCGCTCAGACTGCGCTTTTCGCTCACTGTGGAAACCGCCTTCGCCCTCACTCAGGATGCGGTTTTTGGTATGTCAGCCGGGACATAATACACCTCTCATCGTCCTCAGTGGTTCGCCCATCTCCGATCAAGAACTTCTAGCATTCCTTACCTTTCTGGTGCCTTCCAAAGCGGCCAGGTAAGCCTTGCCCCGTAACCCATCGGAGGGGGTAGTTTATCTGAACGCCACCTTGGCGGCGGCGGCTCCGGCCCTGCCTCAAACCGGCCCCCTCCAGGGAGAGGAATGCTTTGTGGGCCAGCCAGAGAAAATAGACGCCGGAGGAGCTCCTGTATCTGTAACTGGCTGAGGTCCCGTCTGCTGGCAATATCGCTGAGAACCTGCTCTGCGGCTCCCTGTCCCCTCGCGGCAGTACCCGGCGGTGGCATAGGAGGTATAGGCTCCGGCATTTTACATCGCCTTTGCTTTGTAGCCGCCGCCCTTAGCTCCCCTGGACGCCCTGGCCTTGGCAAGATTCTTGAGGGCCATCTCTCTCCTATCCACAGATTTGTCCTTCTTCCTGCCCTCCATCTTCTCTTTCCCTTCCATTGCCTCAAACTTTTTGAAATTCATCCCGTGTGCCATCCGCTTTCCTCCTACTACTGCCCTCTGTGTCGTTGCCAGAGAGTCCCCTGCTTCATCCGAAAAAGTGACCGCCATCCTATGCCCTTGCCCTGTACCCGCGCCGCGCGGCCTTCCTTGCCTGTGCGAGGCCAATCGCAATCGCCTGAGCTTGATCCGTCACGATAGGCCCCTTCTTGGAACCTGAATGGAGCCCGCCAGCTGCCCATTCATGCATCACCGCTTTCATCTTACCTTCCGCTTTAGGCCCCTTAGCGTAGGGTGGATATTTACTTGATCTTGCCATTTTGCTTTGCTTCCATGCTGGCTTTCCCGCTTCCCTTCTTAGGGGTGAGAATCAGCATAATAGCGAGCCCCTTCTTCTTTGCGCCCTTCATGCTTTGCCTCCCTTTTCAATAGGATCTCCTCTGCCAAGGTTGCCACCCGGTGCGCTGTCTTATTGTCCCGGTAGGTAAAATGGCGAGCCAGGTACTCTTCCACCTTTTGCTGCCGCTCCGGTGGGACCCCGTTTGCCATCAACTCCTCTATCTTCTGGGGGATATCCTCAAACCCGTTTGCGGGCTCTGCCACCCCAAAGGATTCATAGGTGTAGAGGTTATGCGGGAGTTTCACCGCGATGAGAGGTTTCCCGTAGGCCAGGGCCTCAACGCCGGTTGTGGACTCACCCACGATTACACACACATCGCTCATGCCCAGCAAATCATAGGTATCGTAGTCCTGGAGGCTAAACACATACGGGATCCCCTGCAGCTTGGGGGTCGCGGCCTTGATAACATCCCTGGCAAGGGCTGGGTGCCACTTAAAAACAATGGCAGTGTTCCCCCGGTTAATCATCCAGCGGAGAAGCGGGTCTGGCTCAAAGACGTTGTAGTTGGCGTGAGACATCAGGAAAAGCACAACCTGCATCTGGGGCTCGACCCCGAGCTTCTTTTTGGCTTCCGCAATCGCCGTTGGCTGAGTCGTTCTCTCTATGGCTGGCCACAGGTCCACACTGCCCAGCTTGCTGATCCGTTTAGGATCGCCGCCGGCGTCGATAAGCACCTGAGCATCGGTATCTCCCCAGCAGACACAGGTTGTGGAGTACTCCACGTGCATCTGATAGAGGAACGGGTGGCCGTAGCAGAGCCCTTCCTGAAAGGTGATATAGGGAATATCCCTCTCGTGGCAGAGATAGCCCAGAATCTTACCCCAGGAGTTAAGCTCGTGTAGCGCAAAGCAGAGGTCAGGTTTCTCTTCCTCTACCAGGGCCCGAAAGCAGTTGAGATTCTCAATCATGCTGCGAATGATCTTGTCCTGGATGGTGAGCGGCACGGTCTGTAGTGCCCAGTGGCTATCAAGAAGCCGCCTCTGCCACTCGTTCCGGGCGTCAGCCCACCCACGGTCAATCTGATCCTTTACCCTGGGAAGAAAATCCTGAGCGTGCCGGTAAGGAAGCCCAATCTCGTTAAAGGTGATCTCGAATGCTGCCTCTGCCGCCGCCGTAAAATAGGTGACCTTCGCCCCTTGTTCCTCCAGAAGCTTCATCACAGGGACGAGGATTCTATTGTGATACGGAAGCGCCAAAAAGGTCAGGATCTTTTTGCCTTCTAAACTCCTCATAAATTCTCTTGTTTCCACGTGGCCCGGCGTTCTTTAACACGCCAACGGTTCTTGCTATTCCCCAGCCACCTGTACGGGGTACACATTAGGCACCGGATCTGCCGTCTTGGTCTCTTCCTCCTGAAATTCGCCATTTGCCCTCTGTTCGACTGGGGTGAGCATATCGAGGATCACGTCAGCCAGTGTTGTGCGGGACAGGACTCCCTGCTCTTTCCACATGCGAATGATAGCAGGCACTTTCTGCGGATCCGGTTCCCAGATACACAGCTCGCTCTGCACCCCCTCTTCACCGCCTGCCTGGCAGACGATGGTGGGTTTGCGGCACATCATGGTGCGTTCCGTTATCACGCTGGCAAACGGGGCCACTACCACATCGCAGAGCTGAGACAGAAGCCCAATCCCTACCCGTTCATCGGTCAAGACCACATGCGGTAGCCTACCCAGCTCATCCTTGTAGACCTTCATGAAGATCTCGTGCTCGGCGTGCTGGCGCCTGATTGTGCGGGTATCAATTCGACTCACCACGGTAAAAGGTTTGGGGAGTTCCGTAAAAGCGGCCAGCAGATGCTTCGTCTCCCAGAGAAATGAGACATGGTGTGGGAGGAAGATACAGAAAGTGCCGTAAGGGATTTTAAGCATGTCGCGCATCGGCTTTTCACTTGCCAGGTACGCATCCACATAGCTGTCCCGGCCGGGATGAAGCAGGTAGGACTCCTCCCAACGAAACACCGACACCTGCCCGGGCTTCGCTAGCTTATGCGCTACAAGGTAGTCCTTCGCCCACTCGCTTTTTACCAGGTAGCGATCCATAGGAAGGATCCCCATATTGTTCTTGTTCCCAATGGGGCTAACCTCGATCCCAACGGTTGGTATTCCCTGTTTCCGGGCCAAAGCCAGAGTCCAGGAGTAGAGGGCACAGGACTCCCGGCTGTTGTTATCCACACCCATTAGCGGGACAACCACAACGTCAGCCTCAAGCGGCCTGTCATCGAACACGTCAAGCAGCATGATCGAGCCGACAAAGTCGTCCATGCTGAGGATTTTCCACAGGGGCAGGTCTGAACCGTGTAGAGTGAGATCCTGGGCCTCGACAATCATGTCGGAGGTGGTCTCAATCCGGTTCTGGATCTCAATATATTTGTGGGGGAAGTCTTTTTTCTCGATCTTGAACGAGGCTTTCTTTTGCTCCTCAGCCGTTACCTCATCCGTAGTGATAACGGTGACTTCAAAGCCCCGTTCAGCAAGCCGCTGGGGGATTCCCCATATGCTCTTTTCGGAGTAGATGGCATCCGCATCTCCTAATGCCATGATTACGCGAGTCGGTTTTGTCTCCGGCAACGGCCACCTCTCTTTTCTCCGTCAACAACTCATGCCTAAACCCCAACGGCAACGAACCTGAAGGTAACTCCGGTCAGGCTAGTACCGGATGCGACCTCGCGCAAGGACCCCATAGACTGCGTAGTGCTCGCAGTGATGGTGATATTGCTGCTGGAAGTGGCCCGGATCATAAGGCCTGTGGCTGCACTATCGGTAAACAGGAGCCGCTGCCCAGCGGTTGTGTCCGAGGTCACGGGAAGAAGGGACCCGTCAGCAATCGGGATAAACATGGTCGTGGTGTAAGTTGTGGCCGTGGTCATAAGAGTGCCACCTGTGAGCGCGTACAGAGGGATTGTTAGCCCCGCGGCAGCCGAGGGAACAAAGTAGGTTTGTACCTCAGTCGTGTCAGAGGTGGATATCTGTGTCGATACATCCGCTGCTGTAGAACCGGTATGCTGCAGGTTCACAACCGGGCCGCCTCGCAACGCGGTCATTGTTATGGTTACTGTTCCAGTTGACGATAAGGCTGGCCAGCCCACGCTCATAGCAGCGCCAGCGGTTGCAGCGATCCCACTGATTACCAGTTGCCGGGTGAATGTGTCTCTCCGAAAGATGACGGTGTCGGCCCCGGAGTTCCACTCTGCAATGTAGCCCGTCTGCGGCCAGACGGTGAGGGACTCCATCACGTTCATGCCAAAATAGGGAAGGGTTGTGTAGGTGTCCCCGCTTGTGGCGTAGCTGGATGAGCCGGTGAGGGTGCCGTAATGCACCCGCTTGTTTCCCTGGACGGTAAACCCGCTCTGCGGGATGGTGACTGCAATTGCCCCCATCTTTGTTTCCTCCTCCTGGAAAGAGGGGAGGGGATATGCCCCCCCCCAAGAAAAACCTATGTGGTCTGGGTGCTGCGAGGGCCAGTGCCAAACCCGAGCTGCAGGAAGGCCATGGCCTTTCCTGTGGCGGTATTCAGTGCCCCAGTAACCGATACAGGAGCCCAGCCGATGATGTTCAGAAGCGACGCCGAGGCCTGGCCGGTACACTCAGCCGTAGTGCTAGCAATTACCAGCGGAGTCCCCACGGTAACCGCACCGCTGGAGTAGTTGGCCTGCGGTACCCGTCCCCATACCTGAGACCAACCGAACTGATCATCTGTGACACCCAACTGCGCCACCACACACCCGTACACCGTAAAAGCCGTGTCTGGGGTGGGAAGCCCGACCGAAAACTCGGTGTTAAAGGTACCCTCAATCCACAGAATGTCAGAGGCCGCGATTGCCGTAGTGAACGGGCGGGCGGAATCAACGTTGATATAGCCAGAGGTGTTAGAGACGATGATTCCCACCTCGCCCTCGGGGGCAGCCCCGGCACTGTCATTGTTAGCGTTCACAATTAGGATGTTGCCTATTTCCTGAGAGGCCGTGAGAGGTGGGGCCAGAAGGCCCACTCTGACTGTCGAACCTGTGGACGCCGACACGATAGTCAAAGCGTTAAGGTCTCCCACGCGGGAAATGAAATCTCCCAGACTAAAGGATGCACTGGAGCGGTTACGGAAGTAGCGGAATATCCTATCCCCGAAGTCATCAACCACAAACGAATACTTGCCTCTCTTATTCTTAGAAACGAGGTCGTCTGCCTCCAGGTCCTGGTCGCCTACTGGGATCATGAATCCCAGATGTAAAACCTGCGGTACGCCTGTCTGTGCCATCTCTCCTCCTCCAGGCCGGCCTCACCCGGCCAAATAGAGCATTTTACAAAAGCCCCTCCAGCGCCATAATCATTAGCTCCCTGGATGGGGACCGCCAGAACAGGAGAAGCCACTTCCGTGGGTCACGGCGGATAAGATCCTTGATCTGCTCCAGCGTGTACCTTTGGGGTCGCATCCCCTTCACCTCCACCACCACATCCTCACAACCATTAGCCATGGCGGCTTTCAAGGCCGAGACGGCTATGAAATCATAACCCAGGTGCGTTGGTATGCCCGTTGTCCTGTAGAGTGGTGCGGCCACTGCCCAGAACGTCTTTCCAGGATCGGCATTGGGATGGTTTATGAGCTCAGGCATACTCAGTCTGGGGCTTGGCGATATCGCCGCTGCCTCTCCTTGTTCGCTTCGTTTATCTTTGCCCGGTTCCGTTCAACATACCTTCCTGTATGAACAAGTCAAAAGCACAAAAACCTCAATGTAATCAGCATTTTAGATTAGGTCAAGCCTGTGGCGATGGTATTCAATCTAGGATTGTCGCAAAGGAGCTGACACGCCAAGAATAACCTGGTGGTTCTCTGATCCACGTTAGCTGGGGTATGCGGCCCATCCAACACGAAGTGGCGTTGCTGATGGACGTAGAAAGTGAATGTGCTGGTATTGAGGAAGAACATCTGGCCGGCGGGACACTTGTCGTCATACACGACGTCCGCGCCCATCCAGGACAGAGCCTCAAACCCGGCGTTAGCCAGCCGTCGCCCCCGGTCTGTCTTCGGAAACTGCTCAGAGACCTGGAGCCGGTCATGGAATCGTGACCACAGAGTCCGGGTTGTTAAAATCAGGTCCGGCTTCTTTGTCCCGACAACGGCATCCATCGTCCGGGCAGTGGCCACGTCCAGGGAAAATGACCCCCCTACCGTGTTCACGTTCCCCCGGATTCGGGAACCAATACCAGTCGAGGCACGAGTAATACCGCCATAGGTGGCGACGGTGTCTCCATTGTCTACTGCCGCCCTTAATCCCACCAGGACTTTGCCGCCGTTGTTGGTCCCATCGAGGAAAAAGTCTGTGGCAACATCGTCCTCGATCTTCTGCCGGGCAGCCTCGAGACGGAGCTTGGCGAGGTTCATGATCGCGGAGGCCCCGTTATTCTCTATACCGTCCTGCCCATCCTCGGTGATAGCCGAGTAGTAGGTAGCCCAGGGCATCCTGAGAGCGGTGAAGAGCTGCTTCTTGGAGATATCCAGCTCATCACCGCGCCCGTAGGAACCGCCAGGCGGCGAGTCAATCATGATATTTTGCTGGATCTCGCGGCCGCCGTCGATCATTATCCGTCTCTGGTCATAGAGACGGAGGAAAAACGCACGACCCGTATAGAACGTATCCGCCATGGTTGGGCGGATGTGCCGCAAAGTCGTGGTAAATATATCCGAGGCTTCGTCCGTGAACGTGATAGCCATGGTCTTTTCTCCTCCTCATCATCCGCCAGCCTGCCAATTTCTGGCCCATGGCTATTGGTTGTTTTAGTTACCTCACCATGTGAGGGTACTTCTGTGAAACTTCCTCCCAGGCGTTTCTCATCGCATCGTTCTCATCCTTGGGGGGCTCTTCTCCTCGGCGCGTAGGAAAGAATCCACCATTGCCGCTAAGGACCGTTACGTTGCGGGCTTTCTGCTCCTGCTGATACTCTTCCTTAGCTTTAGCTCGTCCCTCTTCGCGTGCCTTCTCCAGAGCCTTCTGGTTATCCCGCTCGCCGTAAGCTTCCCGATATGCCATGCTGGGATCCGCAATCCCCCGCTGCGTCATAACCTCAACGACCTTGCTAATGTCAAATTCCGGGTCGTCCTTATGGGCGTCTCTCAAGCCCTTGGTGGAGTCATAGAGTGCGAATGCCTGAGGAAGTGCTTGGCCATACAGGTGCTTCTGGTAGTCCTGGAACTGTTGCGTCAACCACTGATGGAGCTGGGTAGCAAACTGCTGCTCCCGAAGTCCCATCGTTCGGTTAATGTCTGCCTGGGTAAACCTGCCCTCTTGCAGCCTGGCAGCGAGTTTTCTTGCCTGGGCTGCGGTGATCCACTCATCATCAGCAAGCCCCTCTAGCACATCCTTCATCTCCTGCCTGTTGGCCGGCATCTGTGGCCCTTGAGCCATAGGGGCCAGACCTTGTCCCTGCGGGAATCTTTGGGCAGCCCCCGGACCGGTTGGCCGGTTCATTGGCCCTCTGGGAACACCCGGCCGCTGATTTCGCATGGGAACCAGCCGCTTTACAATATCCTCCTGGAACTCCTGGGGACTACCCCAATTAGGCTCCACTGTCCTCCTGTACCAGTTGTCGTATCCGTCCAGGCGCGTCTTCGTAGTCTCCCACTCTTTCTCGCGCTTCTCGTACTCCGCAATCCTTGCTTGCAGACCAGCGTTGTCTACCTGCTGGGGCTGGCCGGACCCGTTCGCTCCGGGTGCTGCTGGCTGTCTCACGGGAGGTTCTATCGCAACCCGCATGGGCTGCTGGGGCTGTACCGTCTCAACAAGAGTAGTTTCCTGAACTGCATCCGCCATACCGCCTCCTCATCAGAATAATTCTCATCATCCTTTACTTTAATTGTTTCACGGTGAACGTTTTATTTACCCCATCCCTGGCCTAGGAGGCCCTGGGGGACCGGCCATCATTCCGCCACCACCCATACCACCCACCGGTCCACCCATGGGCATACGCCCAGGCATACCACCCATCGGCCCGGGTCCCATAGGACGCCCAGGCACACCACCCATCGGGGGACCGCCTGGAGGAGGGCCCCCAGGTGGCATCCCCACAGGGGGAGGGGACAGGGCAGCAACCTGAGCAGGAGGCGCAGAAGGCATAGCCCCTTGTTCCCCCCCACTGGTGCGCTGGAAAACCGCTTTTATAATACCCATTGTGAAATCTCTGAAGAAATCGGGGTCTTGCCGGTACAGGATCTCCGCGAGCGTGTTTCCTACCCCTGTCCTTGCAGACTCTTGGGAGGGAATCCGCGTGAACTCAGTCACGGGCGGATACCTGTCTTCCCCTTTATCCCGGGCCTCTTCGTCCTTGTAAGCCATTTACAGCTTCACCCTTCCCTGTCCTACGACTGCGTACTGCTTAGGCATATAGTATGCGTTCATGGTCTTGGGAGACCAGAGCGGGACAATACTTCTTGCCCGTGGCCCCCGCCAGCGCCGCATCCACTTAGGAGGAATCTTCCCACTCACATCACCTCGCTCGGTAACCCCTAGACATGGTGCCTACACCAGGCCGCATGGCCCCCATATTCTGCCGGGGATACGCCGTCATCGGCTGGCGAGCAGGAACACCGGCCATAGGATTCATAGCTGGCGCTATGGGATTAGTCCTTGCCATTGCTCCCATTGGAGTTGTTACTGGCGCTGGCATTGGAGTTGTTACTGGCGCTGGTATTGGATTAGTCCTTGGTGGGATGAGGATCCGATGCGGTGGCATTGGAGTTGTTACTGGGGGGTTCCTGTTTGCCATCTTTTACCTCCTTACTTCACCCTGGCCCGGCTCAGAGCTTTACCTGCCCCCAGAGCTGCCTTCCCTGGTTTATACAGGTTCACATTCTTGTAGGCCGCCATCTTACTACCCCCACCACCAACGGACGGGGTAATGGCCTTCAGAGGGCCGCCGCCACTTGACATCTTTCTCATCGCGTTATCCTCCCATGATGCCCGGAGTCGGTAGACTACCGGGGTTAAATCCTGCTCCTGGCACTCTTGGCATTACCGGCCCCTGCTGCATGCCCGGCTGCATCCCTGGCATCCCTGGCGGTGACATCCCTGGGGTCTGTCCCTGTCCCGCCCCTTGCTGTCCTTGAGCCCCGCTTAGAAGTTGAGATACCTGTTGAAACATCGCATAGAGCGGGGCGTTTTGAACCTTGTCTATTTTGTCGAAGTATTTGCTGGCTCCCTTAAGCCCCTCCCGGATAATGGCAAAGATGGCTGGATCTAGAGCACCACCTATTGCCTGTGCTACGGGAGCCGCGACGTTTGCAGGGCCACCCATCGTTGGCGTTGCGGGAGATTGCGGAAGTGAGAAATCTTGAGCGAGTGCCATATGGAAATAAAAAGGCCCCGCATCCCTATTTAGGGCTACGGGGCCTCGTTTCAAGTTCCCCCAACAAGATTGTTTTCTATAAGCTACATGAAAGGATTCAACGCTGTCAAGTAGGCACTCCGTCTTTCCTACGATAATCAGCCTCAGTAAGGGAAGTAACCAGCTTCACCACGTTCTCCCCGGTCCCGCCAGCATAGTGAACCTCGACTTTTCCATGAAAACTGCGGAAGTCAATAAGATGACGCCGTTTCTCAAACCCGTCCTGAGTCAACTGCTCCATAACGTTGACTACAACTTTCTTGTCGGGCTTGCCCGTAAGCCTCACCTCAAGCACCACTCCTCGCTTTCCCTGTTGATCCAGATTATAGAGCAGGTCTGCAACCCAGAGAAAAGCATGGCTACCCGAGGAAGTCGGATGAGAGAGAAACCCGTTTCCGTTGGTGGTTACTAGCAAAGCTGCCACTATCCGGGTGGACCTCCGCCCATTGGTGCGGCCGGGTACGATGCCGGTGCTCCATTTCCTTGCCCCTGCCTTATCGGAACGGCGGGCGGTGCCATACCCATCATTCTCTCCTGCCTTGCCTGAGAAATCAACTCCTCCGGGTTACTTTTCCCAACTGCCTTGAGCACTTCCTTACCGGGGACCAAGCCCATGTTGTAAAGGTTTGCGTTCAAGAGGGCGTCCTGAACGCTGCTCATCGCCAGTGAGGAGCCGGGGCGAACCGTGAACTTAAGTTCACTCCATACCTCCTCTGGGCGCCTGCCTTTGAGTGCACCTATCAGATTGTCGCGATTAAATTCAAATCTTATTAGGCGGTTATCGGGACCGAATATATTGAGCATACGGTTAGAGGAGTAGAACTGCATCACGCGGGAAACCATCTTCTGTCCTACCCGTTCAAGGAACCCCTCTAACTCACGGGCCTGGAGTCGGATAACGGTCTGCGATGCCATCATTAGCGCTTCGACCGCTACCCCCGAGGTTCCTGACCGGGGCGTCATTTTTCCTTGCTCCCCAAGGCCTGTGATATGCTCGATGGCCTGAATAAGAAATGTCATGGTTGCGAAGGTTGACCCTGGCATAGGAGGAGCGGGCTCCCTCCTGAGGTCGGAGCCGGGGCGCTTTTGTACCTTTAAATTAGGGCGATCATCCAGCATCCTCCACTGTTTCTCTGTAAGGGCAGTAAAGTCACCAATCCAGATACCGTTTGAGACCTTGATAGCATTCTCCGTAATGGTGCCGCCAAGCTTATTGATCACGCTCTGGACCTTCTTTAAATCATGCACCTCAGAGTCGCCCCAGGGGTGTTCTACCTCCATACCCCAGGGCATCATTTCCCCAGGAATCTGCATGTCAACATAGGGATTACCCTCGTCAAGAAGAATTTTCCCGCCTGCCCGCATTGCGTGGCGGATACCGCCGTTAAACACAAAATCATTGGGCTTCTTCTCCCGGTAGCGATCCTGCTCCATGGGAGATTGTTCCCGCATGAGAGCCAGGTAGTTGTTTATGTTCGTGGCTACCTCTTTGGGGAGGTCATCCATTGTGCGCCAATCCCGCGTCCAAAACTCCTGCAAAACCACACGGGGGACGGCTGAAGAACGGATATTCTCAGAGGCCATACGATAGGGCTGACCATGCGAATCGGTAACTGCAGAGAGAGCAGAAGGCGAGTCTTTCTGGGAGTAGGTGGAGTAGTAGGAGTACTTAGTATCAGAGGACAGGTCCCGGGCCGCTTTCCCGAAGAGATATTTTAGCTTGGCTACCGGCCAGAGATCCTCAAAGATTATGTACTCGGCGTCCTGCAGGTTATGAGCCTGGATCACCCCGGGGTCCATGAGGAAATGGCGTGGATCCCAGTTCTTTACCCGAATATCACCGCGGCCAAAATCAAGGTATCTGTCCCAGAGTACATTGGCAGGGCCGACACCGAAAATCTGAGCAAGATAGAGCAAGGTGGTCAGCTCACTCATAATCGAGCGCTCATCCCAAATTCCCCGGATGGTAGAGGTGAGAATTTCGCCAGCACCTGTAAGGGATTCGTCCGACCGGGGCAGAACCTCGATAACAGGTTTGGTATCAGTGAGGAGACCGGCCTTTCTCTTAATCGTAGACTTAATCAGGTTGAGGACAAAGTCCACCCTGTGCTCCGGTATCTTCTCAGGCCACTGCTTCCCCTTGGCATAATTCAGGTTTGACTCCCACTGGCTCTCGACCTCACGGCGCGAGTGGCGCGCTTCGCTGGCAAGATCACTCAGCCAGAGGTTGAGCTCTTCCTGATCTTTCTGATTTATAGCCGGATAGGAAGGATAATCTGCCATCTTACCATCTCAATAAACGGAAGCCTCTCATGGATTCACCCCCGCCAGGGGACGAAGACTTTGAGAGCCATTTTCGCACGACCGTAGATCGCAGGCCCGTAGGCGAATTACACGCGCAGCGTTAATGTCGGCGTTGTGAGTGAAGCCGCAATTAACGCAGTGCATTGCCGCCCGAAGCCGTCTCGTATCCCGTGACCCGCACCTGGAGCAAGTGAGTGAAGTGTAGGCGGGCACCACGAGTAAGACAGAGACGCCTGCAAGAGAAGCCAATAGCACAACGCGCTTTGCAAAGTACCTCGCTGACCATTGGCGCCATCTTGGCAGGCGTTTCGGGTCCTCAACGGCTATACCTCGGCCCGTTGCCTGTGCCACGGACACAAGCTTGCGGGCTTCTTGGGCGAGCCGTTGGCGTTGAGGTGTTTGACGGCCAAAGTCATGCGGCATCCCTTGCCGTTGCCTTTCAGCCGTTCGTTTCTTTTGAGCTTTGAGAATGGGCCGGAGATCAGGGCCCTGGTAGCCATCGCTGCGAGTTACCGAAGCCCTTACTCCCACGTCGTTGCCGTAGAGCTCTCTTGTCTCATAGGCTTCGGGCAAAGGACAGCGGGCGTAGATAATGGCGTACCACTTGCCCTTTCGGCGCATGACCTGCGCGGCTTTGCCAAGAGTAGCTCCAGGGTGGGAGAGCGCTCGGTTGAGGGCTTTATGCTTTCTGGCCGGCAGGTAGAGCTGGCAGTCTCTGGAAAGGCCCTCTATGTGCACCCAGAGATCAAACTCAGTGGCTTTGCGGGGTTCTTGCACTTCAGCCGCATCGCACAGCTCCGCATGGAGGTAGGGCAACTTCATCTGCT
>ERZ1292644.876-Hain-H14-01um-R2-876-length-17356-cov-5_pt1 | contig 17356 bp, 28 predicted proteins | sample MGYA00564402_ERZ1292644 | MGnify/ENA primary metagenome ERZ1292644 (study PRJEB36523, sample SAMEA6512644) | groundwater metagenome | collected 2019-01-09 | study: AquaDiva: Metagenomics assemblies of 32 groundwater samples
GTTTGTCCGCTACATGGTCGAGCGGGTCATCATCTTCGTGCACGACTGCGCCGAGCTCAAGGGGCAGCTTCCGCGCCGGGCCGATTTGAAGGACGGTCGTCCCGCGCCGTGGATGTTTGTCGTGACGCTCCCCGAGATCCGGGCGCGCGATCTGAAGAGCGGCGCGGACACGACGAAGGCGATCGTTGACGCGGTGATGACCGCGCGGGCCGACACGCTGATCGACGAGCAGGTGGCGCAGGAGGCGATCGCGGTGGGATTGTCCGAGCTGGGGTTGGACGTGGACCTCGAGCAGATGCGCGAGCGGATCGAGGAGGAGAAGGCGGCGCGGGCAGAGGCGGCGGAGCAGGTACCGCCAGCGCTGCCCGAGGGGGCCGCGCCACCCGGCGAGCCGCCCCAGCCGGATGGGGCGCCCGCCTTTGGCGACACGCTCTCCGAAGCCTGGCTGCACGAGGCATTCGACGAGACGAAGGTGGCGCGCGGCCCGGGCGGCAAATTTGGTAGCAAGCCGGACAGCGGCGATGATGTCGCTGGGATTGACCGCCCGTACCGCAATGCCGATCAGCGGGCGGCTGACGAGAAGGCCGCGAAGGCGGCGGTTGCCGCAGCGAAGAAGGCCGCGAAGGCGGGAGGTAAGGGTGCGAAAGGCAAGGCGCCAAAGAAGCTGACCAAGGCGCAGCTCGGCCAGGAGTTTGGTGGCCTGAAGGCGGGCGACAGCGTGGAAGTTGCGTTCGTCGGCCCGAACGGCGAGGTAGGGGCACTGAAGGGGACGATCAGTCAGACGCTGGCTGGGATGCCTGTGCTGACCTATCGCGATAAGCAGGGCGAGCAGAAATCGGTGTTTCTGCACGCGGGGATCAAGAACGTCGTGGGGGTAAAGACGGGATGATGAGCGTAGACACGAGGCGCACGTTCTCGGCGCATGAGTATGGCGTGGGGGCGAAGGTCTGCATGCGCACTAGGCTTCCCCTCAAGGTCGTGACGATCACGGACATCGTGCTGTCCCTTCCGAGCAAGTACAGCGGTCCCCGCGACTGGTACAAGGCCGACGTCTGGATCGGGACGGACGACGGCGCAGCGCCCTGGTACTACTGGACGCGCTGTGACGACGACGGGAACCCGTACCCCGACCAGGAGACGAGTCCCGCCGTGTCGCCGCCCCCGCCGTCAGACGTGGACCTGAACGTCGACCTAGGCGCTGGCCTCGAAGTGCCCGAGCCGATCCGAAAGGCGGCGAAGGTACTCATGCTGCTCGTGGCGGCGCTCGTACCTTGGGCTGTGCTGATTGCGATGGGTTACGTGGCGCTGTTCTACATCCTGAAGCTGGTCGAGCAGATTCTTGGCTAACGACGTCGACGATGCGATAGAGAGAATCGAAGCGCTGATCGATCAGCGCGGCGGTGGGAGGCTCGAGGCTTACCTTTTCGGGGGTCGTTGGTCGGCGACAGTCAATGGTTATCTCGGACACGGTGCGACGCTCGGCGAAGCGGCGAAGGCTGCACTGGTCCGGTTGGAACGCGAGGAAGGTGAATGCGTGCTAGCGCGATGAAGCGGGTGGAGGTGGGGCGTATGGAGTTTCCGCCGGACGGGAGCATCCTGGTGCTGCGCTACTTCCTGAACCGGGGCCGCTATAGCAACGGCTCCCGGATGCTGTACCTGTACCTGGTGCTCTGGCGCTGGGGCTGGCCGATCCTGTTCGACCTGAGCGGGGAGACGCCCGGTGACTGACGACGTCGACGATGCGGTGAGCCTGCTGTCGGCCGGCGCGCTATTGAACGAGGCGATTGCAGAGCGCCTGTTCGGTCTGACGCTCTGCGATGACTTGAGACATTGCATGCTCTTCCCTGGCCAGAAGTGGGCGGCCTTCGGCCGCGAGTGGGATGAGCACAAGGATCACATCGGGCGTGGCCAGTACTGGATACTGAATTACAGTAGCGACGGCAACGGCATGCTCAAGGTGATAGACCGGATGCACTCGCTAGGCTACATGGTGGAGGTGTGTGTGCTCAGCGACTCGAATAGCGCCGGGTTCTGGCTCGGGTACGACCTGTTCTGGTCTGGAACGGGAAGCTTGCCTGAGGCGGTCGCCAGGGCGGCGCTTCAGGCGATCGAGGCTAGGACTTAGCGTGAAGACGAAGACGACTGCGTAAGGAGGCCAGGTGTTTCGCCAACTCACGATCAGCACGAAGATGCTCCTTGAAATGCTCAAGCCGGGGGAGCGGCACTACCGGGTCGTGGCTGAAGGTTTGCCAGACGACACGGTCATCTCCTCAGCGTCTATCGTCCGGATTGGCGCGGGCGATGAGGCGGACGGCATTCGTCTACTCCTTCGGACCACTGAGTTTGACGCGATGCACGGTCCCGGGGTTTACGAACCTAAAGGGCCGGTGCGTACGATGACGCCGAGGCTAGAGAACATCGGTGACTGCGAGTGTGGGAAGGGCTGATGATGGCACATATCACGGGCCTTGAGTTCACTGAGGCTGGCACGAGTAGCGATGGATCTCCGTGTATGGTGCTTCGCGGCTACTGCTCTGAGTGCCGGGCGGAGATTCTCAACTCCGCCCCCGGTACTGAGCATTGGCAATGTGACCACGGGCCGTACGGCACGCTGCGTCGGCCGCGGACGGATCGCGAGGTCTTGGACATCATCCTCTCGCGGGTCAGAAAGATCGAGCGGTTCCTTGGAGATGGCAGTGTTGGCTGAGTGCAAACATGTCATGGACGAGACGTGTTGGTGTAAGCCGTTGGTCGACGAGTACGATCGCGGCGTCATGATCACGCACAACGACGCGATCGGCGTAGCCCTGGGCACGTTGCCGAAGCTGCTGGCTGAAGGACGAGCTGACGATGCTGGCTAGCTTTCTGCCGGGCGTACTCAGTCGGGTGGCAGCTCGCGGCGTGGTGGTGGGGTTGATGAGCGGGAGGAAGGGATAGTGTGTGACGCCACCTGTTGCCCGGAGGCGTTTCCATATGAGGCGGACGTGCTGTACTTCAGGCCGTGGTTTCTGGCACTGAACCGCGCGCTCCTCTGGCTACGTGTCCGGATCGATCCGAACAGTGCCTGGGGCATCGCCGTTCATGGGTGGCTCTTTGATACGCTCAGCCCGTGGAGTAGCTACGTCAAGCGCGAGATGGTGGACAGCACTGACCGTACGCCTGGCGGCGGCATCGTGCTCGTGAGTGAGAGGGGGAAATGATGACTGAGCACGTGCCTCTGTATCTTCGGATTATGAGGACCGTTACGATGACAGTCATAGATTCGACACGATGGACCGAGACGGACTGCGTGGGCGATGTGAGGACCTACGATTACGGCGTGCTCGTGCGTATCGTGCGGAGCATCTGGCTGGCGGGGTTGGCGTGAGCCTGGCCGCCCTCCGCGAGGCAGAGACGTCTGAGGACAAGGCCGCGCGGCGCCAGTACGAGCGGCTCGTGGACCGCTACATGAAGCGCGCCGATCGTCTTACGGATCGACAAACCCGCAACCTGCTACGCCAGCTTGCTGACGCCAGGCGCCAACTCATCGATGAGCTTACCTCGCTCGCCGGCCGCGATGGCTTCCAGGCGGCGCAGCTCGCCTCGCTCCGGGCGTCAGTTGAGGCGGCCAGCGCGCGGCTCTATCAGGAGGCGCGGCCGAATGTTCAGGAGGCGATGGCCAGCATGTGGGATGCTGGTGCGGCATTCGTGCCCGAGACGGTCGGCCCGCTCGGCGTCGAGCTGCCTGTCGGCCAGACCATCTCAACGCTGCAACTGGTGGTGTCCCAGGAGGTGGTGATTGATCAGCTCCTCAAGCTGTCGCAGGACTTCCAGTTCCGTGCCCGCCAGGCCGTGACGCTCGGCGTGCTCGGCCAGAAGAGTCCGTTTCAAGTCATGCGCGACCTGGGTGAGTTGCTCAGAACGGAGCCGAAGTTCGCCGGAGCGAGCAAGGGGAAAATCGTGAGCGAGGCGGAAACGCTGATGCGTACGCAGATGATGGCCGTGTTCAACATCGCCAACGAGGTGCGCCAACAGGAGATCGGGCGGGATGTGCCGGGGCTCAAGAAATACTGGCGGACGGCACGGGACAAGCGGGTACGGCCCGACCACGTCTCGGCCGGCGCGCGTTACCAGGTGGGCGGCTCGCCTGGGCCGATCGCCCAGGACGCTGAGTACACGGTCGGCGGCGAGAAGGCGCGCTACCCGCAAGACCCGCGGCTGTCATCAAAGCAAAGATCGCGCTGCAGGTGTGTGAGTGTGCTGTACAGCGCAGCGTGGTTTGAGAAGGGGGGTACGTCATGAAGCACGATGCGACGTGTGTGCTCTGCCTGGACGGTCCGCCGCCGCTCAATCCGTCCTTGCCGTTGAATGCCATCGAGATCCCGCCGCATGACGTCCGAGAGGATGGCGGCGGGGCGGAGCCGTGTATCTGCTGGTGGCCGTATGCCCACGTTGAGCGCCTGGTGATGACCGACCGCCTGGAGGTGTTTTTCAAGCACGTTGAAGCGAGCTACTGCGGGGGGCCGCCGGAGGAGGGGACACTGGATATGATCGCGCGGGCGAGAGGAACGCGGGCGCCAATGTGACCCGGACTGACCGCATTCTGACCGCGCTCCGAGACGAGCTTGAGCGACGCCGCGCCGAGGTGGACGGCGACGACGTGTTGCGCTCCATCCAGATCGTCGTGCTGCTCGACGCGCGGGACGGCTGGCCGCGCGAGGTGCTGTTTCGGACGGAGAGCAAGCGGCGCATGGTGGCGGTGGCGTCGCGGGGGACGGCATGATGGCTGACGAGGTGACGTTTACCAATCGGGCCATGACCGTCTGGGAGTATCTGCTGGTGCAGCGTCTCCAGAAGAACGACGTAGATGTCGAGGCGATCATTGCCCTCGTTACGCTGCGCGCCGACCCGCCCATCCCAACGGAGGCGGTGCTACGACTATCGCTCGCTGAGTTCTCCGCGCTCAGTGAGCGGATGTTCGAGAGCTTGAAAACTGGGGCGGCCGTGGCTAATCTGGGGCTGTCGATGCTGCGTCCAAGCGAGGAGGAGCAATCATGACCGCTGCCGACGACACCCCGTCGCCCAGCTTCACTCCCTATTTCTGTGGCGAATGCTCAGCGTGCAACAGATGTCACATGGTCATGAAGCAGCGGGACACCGGAGCACATGTCTGTCGCTGGTATCACCTACGGCCAGCGCAACTGCGAGCAGAGGATTACCCGCCTGAACTTCGTGAGGTTGTTGTATAACCGCTGACACCATGGCGGCTAGCTATTGACAACACCCATAGCCTAGCCCTATCCTGATGAGTAAGCAGCCCCGCAAGGGGTGATCATACGCTCAAGCGCCCGAGAAAAATGGAGTGGCGCATCCCTCTTCCGTGGGGGATGCGCCGTTTTTTTATTGCCCGTTGTCTCGCTCCACTACATGGAGCTGACCCGCTCAGCGGTGCGCCAGGGGGTATCGAGACGGAGGCACGAGTTTGGACGAAGCAAAGCTCAATGAGATCCTGGCCGAGCTGACCGCGCTCAGCGAGGCCGGCCGTGTCCTCTCCGCCAGGCACCGAGACAAGGTCGCCAGCATGCTTGAGATGGCGACGGGACTGGCGTACCACCCGATCGGCCAGAAGATCCGCGACCTGTGCGAGGAGCTGCTGGCCGCCGCCGACAAGGTCCAGGAGTCCACCGGCAACGCTGCCGGACAGTTGGAGCTCCTAGAGCGCACGTTCACCGCCGACCAGCGGAAGGCGATGGCCGACCGCGGTCAAGCGATGGCCGACGGGTCATTCCCTATCGCCTCGAAGGCCGACCTGGCCAACGCGATCAAGGCCATGGGCCGCGCCAGTAACCCGGCCGCTGCCAAGGCGCACATTATGAAGCGGGCGAAGGCCATGGACGCCATGGACATGCTACCCGACGACTGGCAGGCCGGGCTCAAGGAAGTCATGGCGATGTCCTGGGAAGAGACTGAGCGGCGCGTCTGTCAGGCGCTTTCCATGGCCTACGCGCAGCCGATGCTTCCAGGCGGGGGCGACATACCCGCGGTGCCGCTGGCGCACCCGGTCGCCACCTATGCCGATCGCGTGGTCTTCTCGATGGAGGGCAAGCTCTACGAGGCGAGTTATACCGTCGCGGACGACGGCGCGGTCACGCTCGGCGAGCCGGTCGAAGTCGTCGCGACGTTCGCCAAGGTTCAGGAGTCCCGGACCTTCATCGAGGCGGCCGACAAAGAGGGCCGTGAGTGGGACGTGATCCTGATTCAGGCGGGCCTCAGCCTCAACGGCAACTACTACCCCGCCGACGTGCTCAAGTCTGCCGCCCCGCTCTTCGAGGGCAAGGCGGCGTTTGCCGACCACGTGACCGATGCGGAGCGGAGCGCCCGCCCCGAGCGGTCGATCAAGGACAAGGTCGGCGTATTTCGCAACGTCACCTACGGGACGTTCGCGGTCAACGGACGACAGATCGAGGGCCTGCGCGCCCGCTTTCGGGTGATCGCTCCATGGCTACGGGAGACGCTGCTCGAGGCCGCCAAGGCCGGGGAGCCCGAGTTCCTCGGCTTCTCGATTGACGCCGAGGGCCGTTGCACGAAGAAGCCACACGGCGGTCGCATGGTCACCTGGGTCGAGCAGCTCATCAAGGTCCACAGCGTGGACGTGGTGACGGACCCGGCCGCGGGCGGGCAGGTCTTGCGCCTGGTCGCGAGTCTAGGAAACGGAGGTCCTCTTATGGATCCGGAAGAGATCAAGCGGCTCATCGCTGAGACGCTCAAGACGGAGATGGCAGCCGGCCTGGCCGACATGGTCAAGGAGCAGACGGTCGCCGCGGTCGGGACCGCCGTCCTTGAAGCGGTCAAGCCGGCGACGGACGGTAACCTGGCTCTAGCTGAGCAGGTGCAGGCGCTTCAGGAACAGAATCGCCTACTGCTCTCGCGCGAGCGGGTCGACGCCGCGCTGGCGGACGTCACGCTCTCGGACGTCGGGAAGCAGCGGGTCCGCGCTGCGCTGGTCGAGGCGGCCAAGCGCCGCGACCTGGAAGACGAGGAGATCACGACGGCCGTGCAGGAGGCGGTTGCCTACGAGGCAGCCGTCGCCCAGCAATTCGTCAAGGTCGCGGGCGTCGCGCCCAGGCTGCGGGTCGGCGATTCTGAGCACGACCAGTTCGACAAGGGCATCCAGGGCTGGTTCAACAGCGGCGTACCGATCGACGGCGTGACGCCGTTCGGCTCGCTCAAGGAGGCGTACTGCCGGTTCTCCGGCGTCCAGTCGTGGGAGTTCGACGCGCTCCAGATGCTCGACGACTTCGGCGCGAACTACCGCTCGTACCGCGATCACAAGCGCGTTCGTGAGTCGCTGACCACGGCGAGCTGGGGCGACTTCTTCGCGGACAACCTCTATATCATGGCGCTGAGGGCGTACCAGACCGATCCGTACCAGCGCTGGAAGCAGTTCGTCTCGGAGTTCGACAACGCGCCCGATTTTCAAACGCGCCACTGGGCGAGGGTCGGCGGCTACGGAGACCTGCCCGCCGTGGCCGAGCAGGGCACCTACCTCGGGACTACGTCGCCGGCGGACGAGGAAGTCAACTTCGCGATCACCAAGCGCGGCTTCCTCGACGACGTGACGTTCGAAATGATCACGGGCGATCGCTTCAGGAAGTTGCAGCAGCTCCCGACCAGCATGGGCCGGGCGGCGGCGCGGACGCTGTTCAAGTTCGTCATGAACATGCTGACGACCGACAACCCGACCATGGACTATGACTCGGTCGCCCTCTACGCCGCTGGCCACAGCAACACCGGCACGGCGGCGCTTTCACTCGACGGTCTCAATCTGGTCACGATCGCGATGCGCGACCAGACGGCGTACGGCGAGACGTCCGAGATCCTCGGCGAGCGGAACTATCCGAAGTACCTCATCGTGCCGAACGAGCTGGAGCAGCGGGCCATCCGCGTCGTCAACCCGACCGATGCCTACAGCTACGCGGTCGGGACGCCGGACGATACCGCCACGGTGATCGACCCGCAGGCTTTCAAGGGCAAGGGCATCGAGGTCGTCGTCTATGACCAGCTCACCGACGCGACGGACTGGTGGGTCGTGGCCGACCCGAAGAATGTCAGCGTGCTGGTGATGGGCTTCCTCGGCGGGCGTCAAGAGCCCGAGATTTTCGTGCAGGACCAGCCGAACGTCGGCTCGGCGTTCACCGCGGACAAGATCACGTACAAAATTCGCCACATGTACTCGGGATCGATCACGGACCACCGCCCCCTGTACAGGCAGGTCGTAGCTTAGGCTTGACCATGGAGACGCCGGGGGCTTCGGTCCCCGGCCACATCCAAGAAAGGACGCATCATGGGCGCAACCTTCCAGAGCGACATCCCCGACAACCGCTACCATTTGCCGCTGGTGGCGACGCATGCCTCGGCGGCCTCCGATGGCGCGAACGCGCGTATCGGCCAGTTCGGCCCGTTCGGTCGCAACATCCGCGTCCGCAATGCCTGGTGGTCGCCCACCGGCGCGGACAACGACGCGACCATCACGGCCAGCTACCGGCGCATGTCGCTGTACAACGGCGCGGCGCTCGGGACCGCGACGGCGACCGCGAACCGCCTCGCGTCGCTGAATCTCACGGCCTCGCAGGCGTCGCTCGGCGCCCTGGCCATGACGGTCGACAGCACGGTCACCGTGGCGAGCGGCGCGATTCTGTACGCCTCGCAGGAGACGGTCGGCGCCGCGCACGCCAACGGGACCGTGCTCCGGGCCGGACAATTTTCATTAAGTTACGAGGAAATCTGATCCCCATCCGTCCCTGCCCTGGCGCGGTTCTCCCCTCCTTTCCCGCGCCAGGGCAGGCCTCTCATTCGCAGGAGGTTGCGCCTTGAGCCAGACCGGCAAACTGGGGACACGCGTTTTACTTGGTATCCCGACGACCCACGACGCCCGGCGGTCGGTCCGCTGGAGCGATGCCATGTGGTCGCTCGCGATGCCGCTCGGCTCCAGCATGGGCCGGCTATGGATCGAAGACGAGACGATCGCCAACGCGCGGAATGCGCTGTGCGAGGCGGCGCTCGCTGAGAACGTCGACTACCTGGTCATGATCGGCGACGACGTGCTGCCACCGGCGAATGCGTTGTTGCTGATGCTCGACAAGATCGATCGCTGGCATCCGATCGGCAACGGCCGCGAGGCGATCGCCCAGATGATCACCGGGGTCTATTGGACCAAGGGGTACCCGACCGAGCCGTACCTCTGGCGCGGGATGCTCAAGGGCAGCTACCGCGACTGGAAGGCTGGCGAGTTCGTGCAGGTCGACTTGGCTGGGTGCGATTGCCTGCTCATTCCGACCGCCGTGTTGCGCAAGATCCCGAAGCCCTGGTTCTCGACCGATTGGGTATGGGAAGAGCCCCAGGAGAAGCCAAGCCCCATCGCGACCGAGGACTTCTACTTCTTCACCAAGGCGCGGCTCTACGATGTTGCGCTGTTCGCGGATACCAGCATCCAGTGCTTGCACGAGGACCGCAGCACGGGCCAGATGTTCGGCCTGACGGTTGAGATGCCTCAGGCCGGCGGCACGCCGATCTTTGGAGAGGACGAGCTGCTGATCGCCGATCTGGGCAGCGGCACTGATACGCCGTATTTCGGCGAGCGCGTCAAGGTCGTCCGGTTCGACGCGCGGGACGATGTCAGTCCGGATTGGCGGGTCGACTTGCGAGCGCTCCCCGAGTCGCAGTTCGGCCAGTTCGACGTGGTGTTCACTAGCCACACGCTCGAGCACTTCGGCCGGGCCGAGGCGCCCGCGCTGGTGCAGCACTGGAGCCAGCTCCTCAAGGTCGACGGCTCCTTGATGGTCCGGGTGCCGAACGTTGGCTACGTGGCGCAGACGATCGTCGAGGCGGAGTCGGCCACGACCGCTGGCGGTAGACAGCGGAGCGACATCTGGGAGCTACTGTACGGCGGGCAGCGCTACCCGCTCGACTTCCACCGGAACGGGTTCACAGCCAACAAGCTGCGGGCGCTGCTGGAGCGCGTGCCGGGTCTGGGGCACGTCTCGGTCAACCCATCGGACAACGGACGGGAGCTGCTCGCGACAGCGCGCAAGCTCGAGGAGCCCAAGCCCGAGAGCATCGGCGCGTGGTGGCGCAAGATCGAGGAGCGCGAGGTGAGCCGCGCCGAGAGCATCACCGTGGACCAGCAACAGGTTATCGACGCGCTGGCCGAAGTGCCGCACGAGAACGGGCTGGAGCGTCCGCCCCCGGAGCCGTCGAAGCGGCCGGCGGTTGGCCAGGTGGACCCGGCGAAGCTGGACCAGATCGCGGACGTGTTCGCGGTCGTCGCGGGAGCAGGGAAGGAGAGCTAGCTATGCCATACGACTTCGAGAAGCCGGCGGGCTTTGCGTACGAGTCGCTTACCGTCGCGGACTCGGCGATCGGATTCACCGCCGCGACGGCCACCAACGCCATCCGCGCACTCGTGACCGCCGAGACCGCCGAGATGCGCTTCCGCTACGACGGTACCGACCCGACCGCGAGCGAGGGGCACGTGATTCGGGCCTACGAAACGATCGCGCTGGAGGGCCCGCAGAACATCAGCCAGTTCCGGGCCATCAGGACGGGCGGGGTCAGTGGAACGCTGAAGACGACGTTCGAGCGGTAGCGCGGCTGAAGCATGGCAGTAAATTTCTTTCTGACCGATGAGGACGCGGACGTCCAACCGGCGACCGGCGTGTACAAGCGCGCCAAGCTCGGGAGCCGCTCAGATAACCCGAGCCTCATCCGATCGGTCACCAACACGGCGGCCGGGCCATCGAGCGGTATCCAAATTACCAGGGCCGCCGGGGGCACCGTGCTGGCGTGGATCAGCGACCCGTTGAGTGGCGTAGATCTCACCGCCGCTGCGTGGATCTTCCACATCTGGGCGAAGGAGTCGGCGGCGGCGGCGAATGCCGCGCTCCGCTTCCAGGTGCTACCGTTTACCGTGGCCGAGCAGGCGTCGGCGCTCGACGACAACGGCGGCACCGAGCTTGGGACTACGAATGCCGACTACGCGCGCACGAGCGGGGTGGCCGCAGTGACCGTGCTCGCCGACGGCGATCGGCTCGTGTTCAAGATCCTGCTCGACGACGCGACGGCGCTTAGCATGGCCGCCAGCCAGACGGTCACCATGAGCTTTAATGGCGGCGTCGCGCGGGCAGAGGGCGACAGCTACATCACCTGTCCGGATACGCTCGCGGTCACGGCTGCGCTGCCGGCCGCCACTATCACCGAGCTTCGCCGGCTGCTCCACGTCGCGGCCGACACCGCCGACTACTCGGCCAGGCTGTCCGACGCTGAGGCCACGCTCGCGTTTCAGAAGGCGCTCGTCTCGTATGGGCACGATCGCCCCCGTGTGGTGAGCGACTATCTGAGTGGCGATGGCTCGGCCTACCTGTTTCCGCTGCCCCGCCGCTGGATCGCGCAGTACTCGGACATCAAGGCGATTGAGTACCCGGCCGGTAACCAGATCAGGACGCTGCTGGAGCCCGAGGACTGGGAGATCGACGTCGGGGCGACGGGCGGCATTCCGACGCGCCGTCTCCGCTTCCGCCAGCTCGTGCCGGACAGCGGCACGGACAATCTGCTGGTCACCTACACGACCCGCCACGTCTACGACGACGAGCAGTCGACGCTCCCTGATGAGGACTATCAGGCGGTGGTATTCCTGGCGGCGTCGTATGCAGCCGAGCAGCTCGCCGCGCGGATGGCCTCGTCGCAGGACTCCACGATGCAGGCCGACTCGGTCCAGTACCGCGACGGGGTGGTCAGGTTTCGGGACATCGCGAAGGCGTATCGGACGAACTACGACCGCCATATCAATCAGCAGCCAGGAGCGGAGATCCGGGGCGCGGGGTACGTCCAGGACTGGGATACGAATCTCTCGTGGGGTGGTGACCGGATCTTCCACGCGAGGCGGGGCCGATGAGCCGCGCCGACTGGGTGTTCGCCACGCTGCTGCTGGCCGTGTGGTCGCTCTTGATCTCGCCGGTGCTCTGGCTGGCGCTGTTGCTCCTGGCTTGGCCATGTTGCCGGTTGACTGGCACGCCTGGCGCCGACTGCGACTACTGGAGCCGTCGCGGGGGGCTGTGCTGATGAGTCTCACTGTCTCGATCTCGATAGACACGGCGAAGTTCGACGCGGCGCTCCGGCAGTTGATGCCACCCGCGCTGACCAACCGTCTCCGAAGCGCTATGCAGGAGTCGCTGGGCTACCTGCAGGGCCAGGTTCAGAAGGAGACGCCCGTCAACTTCGGGCTGTTACGCGGGTCCATTCTGCCAAGACCGATCACGGGGACAGCCATGAGCCTGACTGGCACGATCGGCACGCCGCTGGTCTACGGGTTGGTGATGGAGCGCGGCCGCCGGCCTGGGAAGTTCCCGCCCATCGCGCCCCTGGAGTTGTGGGCGCAGCGGGTGATCGGCAAGCCCGGGCTCGGGTTCGTCATCGCGCGGGCCATCGCCAGGAAGGGAAGCCCGGCCAGGGCCAAGGGTGGGTTCCGGATGTTCGAGAAGGCGGCGCAGCGCGGCGTCGGCACCATCGAGCGGATCTTCGCGCGCTGGATCGGAGGCGGCTAGGTGTCGGTCTCGAGTGACCTCGTCGACGCGGTCGTTACACGGATTCAGACGGTGCCGAATGTCGGCCTTGTCTACAACCGCCTGCGATGGTCGGCGAACACCTCGGATTATCTCGATCTCTTCACCAGCTCGATCGGTGGACAAGTTCAGACTCGTGCGTGGATGGCGCGTTGGGGCGGAGTCGAAGACGCCTGGGATGACCCGTCGGCCTTCGGACGCCTTGGAGAACGGTACGTCGTTCTCGTCATGGGAATTCAGTCTTTCAAAGACTCGACCTCTAGTAGTCGAGAACTGCACGACCTTGCCGAGCTTGTGAAGGACGCGATCAACACGCGAAAGGATTTCGACTTGGCGAACGTTGTGGACTACTCCGTCAAAGTTACCGTTGATGAGCCCGACGTTCGCCAGTTCGGCTCAGTGCTTTGTGATGTCGTAAACATCAAGGTCGCGTTCGATGTCGTGCGGGCGGTGACGTTCGCATGACCGTGACGCGGGAGGCGTTGGTTGAGCAGGTGCCGAATTTGGCGCACTTCTTCACCGATGAAGAGGGTCGCGCAATGCTCGCCACGCTCCACCCGCCAAAGTTGGACGCAGAGGCGCGCCGCCTCACGAGGAATGCCAGGAAGCGCGCCGCCTATCACGCGAAGATGCAGGAGCGGCGTGGCTGATGGACAGCGGGATCTCGTTCAACGCGGCCGAGCTCGCGCTGATCGGTGCCCTGCTCGGGTCCATATCGTCCGGCCTGATCTTCATGTTCCACCAGTTACTCGGCGCCTGGAAGGACCGATCTGAGCGGGCAGAGATTCAGGTTGACATGCTGATCCCGGCTATTGAGCGGCAGAGCGAAGCGATCGAGCGGTTGACTGAGATGGTCCGCCGGCATTTTGATCGGGCGGTGCCGTGAAATTGACAGCCTGGATCAGCATCGCGCTCAGGCTCCCCATGCGGCCCATGCCATCATTTGAGCAGGCGCAGCAAGTCGCCGACGTGGTCGAGCGGGCGGACGCCTGCAGCAAAGACGCCGATCGGCTCTCGGAGGCCATCATGCGGGCCTGGGACGTGAGGCGGCATCAATGAGCGCCTCTTGGCCACTCGTCATCGCCGTGCAACAACTGCTTGTTGTGGCGTGCGTGCTGTCGATCGTGGTTCCGCGCGCGCGAATCGCCTGGCGTCTGCGGCGGTCAAGCGACGGGCACCATGGCCTTCGGGTCGTGGGGTTGTTGTGGGGCTGTGCGCTCGTCGTGGTCAGTGCGTGGCATGCGCTGCTGTGGATCGACATCTTCACCGGATGGCCGGGCCTACCGCCGCTAGTACAGCTGGCGACACTGGTCTCGGTCGTATGGGCGGGCATGGACGTGGCGGCGCTCGCGTCGCTCTGGCTGTACTGGCGCAGGGCATAGAGGAGGAGACCCGTATGAGTGGTAAGAATTTGGCGCTCTACGGCGCGCTGAGCGTGCTGAACTTGATGCTGATGGCCTTCAGCCAACAGCTCGGGGCTGGCAACGTTCCGATCCCCGAGGCGTGGCAGTGGACGGTCCCGATCCTGGGGGCTGGCGTCATCGGCCTGACGATGCTGCTACCGCGACTTAACAGTCCGAGCGATCAAGCGCCAGCCAAGAACCCAACGCCCTTGCGGCGTGCCAGCCGCAAAGTTACACCGCCCACCGAAGGCAATAAGCCCGCATGAGCATCTCCGTACTGATCCCGAGCCTCGGGCGCCCGTCGCTCGAGCGGACGCTGCGCTCGATCGAGCAGCAGGGCTTGGAGCCAGGCGACGAGGTGCTCGTCATCGGCGATCGGCACCAGGACCTACCGTCAAACTTGCGGGATCGGGTCCTGTCGCGCGGGCCCCACATGCGGTACTTCGAGCACGACGCGGGCTTCAGCCATTACGGCTGCCCGCAGGTCGACTACGCGATGCAGTTCGCGCGCGGAGACTACCTGCTCAATCAGAGCGATGACGACATCTATACCCCCGGCGCGTTCGCCCGGATCCGCGCCCAGATCGCCGCGCTGCCCGAGCCGCGGCCGATCCTGTTTCGGTTCATCTCGCCGTGGCGCTCGGTACTCTGGTGGCGGAAGCAACTCGCGCGTGGCTGGGTCAGCGGCCAGTGCTTCGCCGCGCCAAACGTGCCAAGCAAGCTCGGCACGTACGACTGCGCGCGGTTCGAGGCGGACTACGAATTTATCGCTGGCACGGTTCAGAATTTCGGCGGCGAGGATTCGATTATTTGGAATCCAGCCGTGATCGTTCTTACGAGGCCGGAATCATGACGCTACAGGTGTTTCCAGCTTCTTCGCAGGACGATAGCGCTGATGGTCGCCTGAGTTACGCCATAGGCGATGGCCAGAGCAGACTGAGAGGGTCTCTCATCTGCCCAGCGTCTACGAATCTCCAGGATGATTACAGCCGTCAGCTTGGCATTCCCGTTTTGATCGCCGCGTCTCGACTCAGGATGTGTCCGCGCCCCGTTGCGGTCTCCTCGTGCGAGTCTATCGGGCATCCGGTGCGTCCAGTGATCGGCGCCGGTCGCGAGCCTCTCGGGATGCGAACGAGTCCAGTGGCGGTCACCAAGGCGATACCGTTCAGGATGCAGGAAGGCACCGCTTCGTTCCCCACGGGCCCAGCGGTCAGGCCTCGTGTGGCTCCCGTGTCGATCCCCGGACGCCACGCGCCCCTTCGTGTCTCGATCCCTCATATTGTCGGCTTGGGTTCCGAGCCACAGATGATCCGGGCGACAGCACTTTCTAGTGTCACATCGATGGCACGCGAAGAGGCTATCTGGGATTGGTCCGACGGTCAACTCCCAAGCGAAGCGGTGTGCCCGTCTCGCTCTACCGTTGACCTGAAAGACCCCGTAGCCATCTGTGAAGCAGGCGGCTGTCCAGAGCCAACAGCCGTCCGGGTCTTCGGATTTGGCGACCTTGGACCAGAAGCGGGCGATCAACTCGGCGGTATACTCGGTCTGCATCGTGAGCCTCCAACTCGCGGTGTCACGCCCCGGGTAGTTTCCGCTACGCCGGGGCACTTCGCTGCCTCAATTATACCCCACTACCAGGAGGGAGGCTGAGATGACAACGCAGGACGCAACGGCGGCGTGGGCCGACGAAGAGACGGCGAGCCTCGGGGCGATCACACTGGAGAGCAGCCACTACGTCAACGTTGGCTCATGCGGCCACGTCATCGCGCAGTGTCGCTGTCCGGACGTCGATCGTCCGACGCACACGCTGCGCTGGCCGTGCGTCCTGTGCCAGCAACGGCAGGCCACGCGGCGACCAGAAGGCGGTGGTGACCTGATGGCAAGACCGCTCATCGCTAAAGATTTCCTCGACTGGCTCAAGCGCGCCGGCCTGATCCCCGACAGGACCAAGAGCATTTTGATCGAGGCTGAGTGTGGAGGATTGGTCAGGATCGTCGCCACGATCAACGGCGATCGCGACATGATCGAGGTCGACCCGCCATCTGCCTTGCGCGACGCAACGGTCACTGTCATCGAGGGGCTGAAGGAATCCATCGAAGTTATCCGATTAGGTGGCAAGAGAGGATACGAGACGATGGAAATCCCAATAAAGGAGTCAAGTAATGCCGACCATCTATGAGGCGACCTGCCGGCACTGCGGGCGACGGGTCCGGAGCGGCCAGGAGTGCGCGCACATCCGGGTCAACGAGCATGGCCAGGTGTACGAGCAGGGCCAGCATCCGAGCGAGCTTGACCAGTACCACACGGCCCGCGCGGTCCGCGAGTCCGACGCGCCAGAGCCCGCACCAGTGAAGGCTGAGGAGGAGGACCCCGCAAAGACGGCGCCCGAGTGGTCGAAACGCGTCGTTACCTTTACCGATCCGCCGAAGAAGGACGCCAAGCCGTGAGCGAGGCCGAGCGGGCGTGGCGCGACTACTGGGAGCGGCAGCCACGCACGCTCTTTGAGCGGTCGCCGACCATCGCGGCGCTCATGCGCCAGGCGTTCGAGGCCGGCGCAGCGTGGGCCATCGGCGATCCGATCGGAACGATTGATACGCCACTTACGGATGAGGCGCTCCACCTATGCATCACGGCGACATGCCATCACTGGCTACCGGAAACTGGAGTCAGGGTGTGAGGATTCTGTTGGTCGGCGCGGCCAGTGACTGGTCCATAAATGACGTGTCCGATGCTTACCACAACGCGCTCAAGCGCGCGAATCATGACGTGTATTTCTACTCGCTCAACAATCGTCTGAAAATGGTCGGCGCGTGGTTCAAGGTGATGAAGGACGGCGCGTACTGCCTGCACTGCGGCGGCGAGACGCTGAGCCCGTGGCCCGAGTTCCGTGGCAGCCTGGCCGATACGATCGAGGCGGCATCTATCTGCGTCGTGCACGAGGCGGTTCGCCAGCGGTCCGAGCTGGTCATGGTCATCAGCGGGTGCTCCTGGCACCCGAACGCCAACGCCTTCCTCCAACAGGTCGGGATCCCCGTCGTCACGATCTTTACCGAGTGCCCGTACGCCGATGATGCGCAGCGCGACCTGGCCCGCACCTCGACGCTGGTCACGACCAACGAGCGGACTAGCGCGGCCACGTATGACGCCGTCGCCCGAGCCAACGGTGGGGAAGGGGCGATCTACCTGCCGACGGCCTACGACAGCGAGACGCACATCCCAGGGCCGAGCGAGCCTGACAAGCAGTGCGACGTCTTCTTCTGCGGAACCGGCTTCGACGAGCGGGTCCGCTTCTTCAAGGCGGTTGACTGGACGGACATTGATCTGCGGGTGGCCGGGTTCTGGCTACCCGACGCGACG
>ERZ1292644.130-Hain-H14-01um-R2-130-length-52897-cov-7_pt1 | contig 17349 bp, 35 predicted proteins | sample MGYA00564402_ERZ1292644 | MGnify/ENA primary metagenome ERZ1292644 (study PRJEB36523, sample SAMEA6512644) | groundwater metagenome | collected 2019-01-09 | study: AquaDiva: Metagenomics assemblies of 32 groundwater samples
GCGGTGCAAAGCTAAGCGGTGCAAAGCTAAGCGGTGCAAAGCTAAGCGGTGCAAACCTAAGCAATGCAAACCTAATTGGTGCATACCTAAGCGATGCAAACCTAAGTGGTGCAAACCTAAGTGGTGCAAACCTAAGCGGTGCAAAATTAAGCTATGCAAACTTAAGCGGTGCAGACCTAAGTGGTGCAAACTTAAGCCGTGCAGACCTAAGCGGTGCAAACCTAAGTGGTGCAAAGCTAGACGATACAAATAACTAAACCACACGTGAATGAGAATTAAAAATGCTAATTGAAGAAATGATTGCGCTTATGGAAACAATATCGGCGGCTAAAGTTAGCCCAGCAGTGAGCGCTAAGTATGACGCCATCGCGGCCAAACTCAAGGCAGCGGAGGAATTGGCCTATGCGGCGGGGGGTGTCCTCATCTTTACCGACCATAACTGGGACGGCGTGCATAAGGAGTTAGACGCCTGCCTTGAAGAATACTTTAATATTGGTGAGAAGGCGCCAATCCTGATAACCCCGACGGAGGAGAATATATGAGCCCTATTGATATTAAGGAGATACGCGAAGAGCTAGACAATATGCCTGGCTACTCAGACGTATCTTATTTCTTAGCAGCCAAATTACTCGACGAGCTAGAAGAGAGGGTGAATTCCGAATTAGCTGCTAGGGCTGAGATTAAAAAACTGCAGATAACCATCTCTGCCTACCAGACTAATGAGGCAGCACACATTGGTTACACTAAAAAACTGAAAGCCTTCGTACTGGCGTTTGATGAATGGATGCTTCTATGTCCTATTCAGCAGAATACCCTATTAGGTTTTCGCCCAATTAAAGAGTCACGTGCGGCATTGGAGATAAGCGAATGACAACAAAAGAAGTTTTGCACGAGTTAGAGAGTCTGTTTTTGGCGGTCAGCTCAGATAGTAAGTGGGAAAAAGCGATTGAACAAGCCTATGAGATGATTAAGGCGGCTGAAGATTTGGCTTCCAGAATAACTGAATGGAATGACCTCAAAATCGCCGTCGCCAACGGAGACGAGATTGACGCCAACGGTGAGCGGATCTTGCTCTGCGAGTTGAGAGTCGGGGACGCGTGTAGGAAGTTTATGGCTTCAGGAAAGAAGCAAGACTGCACCTGAATTTCGCTTTAATCAGAGCTTTACTTCGAAATATTTTCGATGTAATGACATAGCCAACACCTATTGTTTTGGAGTTTAAGAATGAAAGTTAAGAGCTTCCCCGGTCTCATCCAGTCGTATTCGTATAATGTTGAGAAGCAAGAACTTTTGGTGCTCTGCTCGGGCGTATCGCGAGAAGACGCCCTCGCTATTTTGAAGGGCGCCGTTGGGGTCAGTGAAGATCCCGCCACAAAACCTGCTGCAGACGCCCCCACCCCTCTCGTAAAAGCAGCCGAAGCCGAGGAGCCTGCTAAAGCTGAGAAGCCTGCTAAGCCCGCAAAGGCAGAAAAGGCCGAGAAGCCGGCTAAAAAAGAAGCTTGGGCCCCTTCGCCTATCGTCAAAGAGCCGCCAATTGAGAAGGCGGTAGAGATCATCAAAGCTGAAGCTAAAGAAGCAGAGATTGTGGACGATGATCTTTTCATAGGAGAGAAAAAGACCATGGAGGATTGTAAGGCCCTGCTTATATCCTGGGCTGGTACTGACTCGGAGCGGAAGAAATCAGTAATGCGCCGTTTTGGTGATATCACTGGGCTAACCTCCTTAAAGGAAGTCAACGACGGGAATGCATCTTCCGTTTACGTGAAGTTGGCGGAAGCTTTGAACTAGACGACTTCTGGGCTCCTCTAGCTAAGCTAGAGAGGCTCAACTTCCCTATCGGGCTTTCATTGGCAGAGATAGAAGAGACGATCTGGAGTCAAGCGGGGCTGCTCGAAGACTCCGGGATAGCGACGACTTTTCAATTCTTAAAAGAACGCAGGCCCAGGGCACCTTTTGAAATGCCTAAGAGCCATAACTGGGTTGACTTTAAATACCCAGGATCTGTGAAGGCGCTCTTGCGCGCAGCTTCAATTCAAACATGGCTTTTTCATAGCTACGACTACGAGAAAGCCGCCGTGGTGCTAGGTATTAGCATTGAGGAATTAAGGAATGTCATTAACAAAGTCTACAATCCAAACCCGGTCCGGGATTTACCTGGACCTGAAAAACCCAAGAAAAGAGGACGTCCTCTTGTCGGATATTTCACACGCACTCGCGCGTGTAAACAGATTCAACGGGCATACGAAAAAGGCCTATTCAGTGGCCCAGCACTCGATCCTAGTGAGTCATATCCTTTGGTTGAACGGGGAGGGTGATCCAAAAGTCCTTCTTGCTGGTTTGCTCCACGATGCAGCTGAGGCATATCTCGGGGATGTATCCTCCCCACTCAAAAGGCTTATCCAAGGATACGAGCCTTTGGAGAGGAGAATGATGGACATTATAATCCAGGCGCTTTCTCCTTGCCTGCAGGGGCTATCAGAAGACAAGTGGGGTCTTGTGAAGAAGGCTGATAGGACCATTCTATATATCGAGTCTAAATACCTTATGGAGAAGCCTTTTGATGGGATCTCTGACACGTTTCCTTTTGGCAACTTCTGCGTTGTGGCCGCTGATGCAGAAGAAGCACAAGAAGAGTTTGAGACAAGATTCCTAGAACTACTAGAGGACTGTATGGCTGAGACTAGTACGCCCAAAGAAAAATGGTCCTGCTACTAAAGTTTTTCTAGAAAATGCCGATAAGAGTTTTGTGAGCTAAATGTAAACCAAGAGAGGTATCTATGAGCATCCTGAAAACGTTTTTGGTCTTTTTCTTTTGTACTGCTTTCTCCTACGCACTTGCGACTGCCTGCATTGAGGCAGGGACAGCTATGGGCTCTGGCGGGGCGAAAGAGTTCCAGCAGCTTGACTCTCCCCCCTACTATAAGATCTATAGGCATTTAGCTGGAAATAATACCCTTTGCTATGTTGTCACTGCGCAGAGTGTAGCTTCTATATCTTGCGTAGGCCCCCAATGATATTAAGTATTATGGTAGTAAGCATTTGGACTTTGTGCCCTCCAGTAAAAATAATTGGCGACGTGAATAAGAGGGACCTTCAAAAGGCTCTCGATAGCACACCGGACAATAGGCCGTGCCTAGTTGAAATCAAAAAGCGCCAGGGCCGTATAAAGGCAATCTATAAAGACAAAATCAAATGGGAGAAGCTGAAATGACTAAGCCAGCGTTTATCAGTTGTATTCCAAGATACCCGCAAAGTTATGAACTTAACATCTTCTCCCGAGCGGCTAAAAAGATTGCAAGAGTCGCTGTAGATTTGAATCGAATGAAAGTCAACATAGACGACGATCCTTTCGCTTTGGCAGTAGGTATCTCCGGTAAGCTTATCGTCACTCGCGTCGATGCGGGTGCCCGAAACGTACTTTGTGTATACTTTCTCGAACGCGCCGATGCTGAAACTGCGCTTTTGCTTTTAACTGATCGTGAAAAAGAAGTACTAATTCAAGGCATTAGCTGATTTCTCTAAAGTCTTTTGCATTTCTCCCGATAAGTTAATTAACAACAAAGGGAGACACAAAATGCAAAAGACTTTCACGATCCTCAAAACAACTAAATTCGGTCAAGAGATCTTTGCAGTAGTCTTCGGTGGCCGCTTGGTCGCTACCCGCCACAGTGAAGCCGGTGCGCGCACTGTCTGTCTTGAAAACGGTGCTAGCGAAATCGTAGTAATCTAAGGAGTTAGACATGCCCATTTTGGAATCTGGAAAGTTATATATTGACGTGCTTGGGACTATCATCGGGCCCCTAACCATGCATAGCCGTGGTTGGTTCTACTGCCCGCGAACGGAACTCTCTTTTACAAGTCGCGGAGCGAGCATTTTTACCTCTGAGATCGCTAGAGATATAGTCGCTGAGTATGAAGAGTCACCACCGAGCGGAGGGGTAGCGATTGCCCCAGAAGGGGGAGCTATGAGTAACACCGTCAGAGGGCAACCAGGGACGGACTTGGCGGCCGAGGTCATTAGGCTTAAAGAGATTGAATCCAAATACTTAGCACTGGTTAGCCCATTTCTGGAATACGAGACCTGGCAAGTATTGCTTAAGTTCGGTTGTGGGGGCGACTACTCAACGGTAGACGCAGCTCTAGACAGCGCGCGGCTCAATGACGAGACTATTGGCCTTTTAAAACGTGAGTGCTGGCGATACCCAGACGGTCGAACCGAGTTCCGTTTGTTCGTCCAGCATATCGACCACGAGGAGGATGAAGAATGAGGCTACTTAGACTTTTCGTTAACTGGAATGTGTTTCTAACTGTTGGGCTAGTTGGCGGGCTACTCGTGCAATTGTTCTATTATGTTTCGGGCGTGCTGGACCTACTCTTTAATAGGGACGGGAAGGATCTTGCTGGTCTTAAGGGAGACCACTTCTTTTGGGAGAAACTGCCTTGAAACTAAAACGGAGCCGCCATATACGAATTGCGCTTAGACTCATGGATGGTTTTGCAGTACGCCCATACGGATATAAGGCCTACGGCTCGATATGCTTCGGCTGGCTCTGGTACGACAGGAGTAGCGGCTCAGAACCTGGGCTTTTACTTCATCGGATGCGAGCTATCGCCAGAGTATTTTGAGATATGTAAGAAACGAATGAGCTACGAAGAAGAAATCTCTTTTGAGGATTGGTTATCATGACGACAATACACGCTAGATTGAGCGCTAGTTCGGCAAAACGATGGATGAATTGCCCAGGCTCGCTTAACTTCATAGACAGTCTCCCAGACTTTCTAAAAGATACTTCATCCGACTTTGCTGATGAAGGGACTGAAGCCCATGCCGAAGGCGAGCGCTGCCTCGTCTCGGGCGAGGACTCGTCAAACGAGTACGTGCAAGTCTACCTAGACGCTGTTCGCGAGATCGCGGGCGAAGATTCCGCCCTGTTTATTGAAGAAAGAGTCGAGTTCGGAAAAGACATGTTTGGGACTGCCGATGCGATTATTGTCGATTTTTACAACCACTCGCTTAACGTCGTCGATTTGAAGTACGGAGTTGGGGTGGCAGTAGAGGCCGAAGACAATATTCAGATGTCTGCGTATGCCCTAGGCGCGACCAAAAAGTTTGGCACAGGTTTCGATACTATAACCATGACTATCGTCCAGCCTAGGGGCCACCATGAGAAAGGACCGGTCCGCTCTTGGACTGTACCCATTGCCTATCTCGAAGAGTTTGAGCAGGAGCTAACTCTGGCAGCTGCCCGCGTTGACGCCCCTAACGCGCCGCTTTCAGCAGGGTCTTGGTGTAAGTTCTGCCCTGGCGTGTCTACCTGTCCCGCCTATAAATCAGCTCTCATCGAAGGTATGGCTAACCATTCTCTAGCGGCAAGTCTAGAGACAGCCCAGATGCTCGGAACTTGGAAAGCATCCTTGAACCGGGTAGCCTGGAAATGCCTAATTGAAGGGAGGCCTATTGCCGGCCTAAAGCTGGTCGAGGGCCGGTCGACCCGGAAATGGAAAGACGCTATCGCTGCTAGCGAGGCGCTAAAAGACCGGCCTGAGGCATTCACGTCTCCCGTTCTTAAGTCGCCAGCTCAGATAGAGTCGGCTATGAAAAAAGAGGGTAAGGCCTTTACGAAAGAGCACGCCTTTAAGCCCCGGGGTAATCCAACTGTAGCGAGTGCGAAAGATAAGCGGCCTGAATTTAGTAGGGCTAGTGCTGACTTTGCAGACCTTGTGTTCGAGAGCCCTGAAGGAGAAGAGGAGATAGAATGAGCGAGTCTTTCAATGAGCAGGACTATCAGCTATACCGAAAGATATTCATCAATAAGACTCTATTTTCTTTGAGAGAGTATTTCTCTGACACTGGTAACTCAAAGGAATTCCGGCAAGCTGCTAGGGATGAGCTAATCGAGCGGTCTGAGTTGGATGCAAACTCAGTTTGTTTTAGGCCGAAGTCTTACCGAGGATGGAACCTTCCAGAGAAAGTTTGCCGCTGTGAGATGATATTTCGCGACGGCCACGGCGAACGGTGCGACTACTACCGTAAAGAGTCTGAAATAAACAGCATCTACGATTTATACTTGATCTAGACCAATCGGCCGTGTTAGAAACAGGCCCATAACCACTAAGGATTTAAAAACTATGGCTACTGTATTGCGTACACCAAAATTTCGGGTCAGTTTTCCATGCGTGTTCGAGCCAAAAGCACAAGCTGAAGGTCAAACACCTAAGTACTCGCTAGTTATGATCTTCGATAAAGAGGCCCAGCAGACTGCAGAGTATAAAGCCCTTGTCGCTGAGATCAGCGCAGTTGCTAAGGAAAAATGGCCCAAGGGTGTGCCTAAGAACTTCAAAAACCCAATCAAAAAAGCGGAAGAGATGGTCTCGGCTAAAGACGGCTCTCGGTATAGCGGCTTTGAAGACGACGACACTATCGGTATTCGCTGCCAGTCAGCGTATCCTCCTGGCATTGTCGGTCGTGATAAAAAGCCAATCGGTAAAGACGACAAGCCTGGCTTTTATTCCGGTTGCTTTGCTATGGCTACTGTCTCCCCATCGGCCTTTGATCAGTCGACTAATAAAGGTGTGACACTTTATCTTAATAACATTATTAAGATCTCCGAAGGCGATTCATTGAGCGGTCGTCGTGAAGCAGCAGCAGAGTTTGCGGATATTGAAGTTGAAGAGATCAGTGATGCTGATTTCGGTTTGGATTGAGCAATAATGAGGGAAATTATGAAAAAATATGCTGACATTAGTTTCGCTCTTCTGATCTTTACAGTATTGGCTGTCTTTGTTTCTTTATCAGGCTGCGTGACTACAAAATCAATTACGCCTCCTCATGAGTACAGCGGCCTAACAGAGAAACTCCCTAATTGCCAGGACTTCGTAAGTAGTCTGATTGCCGGAGGGATTATTCGAGCTGAAGAGCATAATGATTTTGCCCAGCTTCTTTATGTTGAAAAGAAAGAATATATACTTATCTCGATCCTTAAGACGAGCTACGATTGGTCAGCGGGTGATTTTTCTGGCACGACCTATTACGGTGCTTGTGTGACGAAAAGTCATATTATGGCTCACGTGTACTGGAAGAAAGCCCCTCCTCTTCAAGGTCCTCGAGGTTGAGTGTCTGCGGGCCCCGAAAGGGGCCTTTCTTTTAGGGAGAAAGATATGAGAGTTCACATAGACTTTGAGACTCGATCTAAAATCGATCTGACGGCTAGGGGCGCTTGGATCTATAGTAGAGATCTCTCAACTTCCCCCCTATGCATAGGCTACGCCCTAGGCGATGGACCTGTTAAGCTCGCGCATCCTGCTTTTCCAGGCGTGCCTGCTGTTAACTGGCCTCCAAAAGAACTGCTAGACGCCGTAGCTGACCGATCTAATACTGTCCACGCCCACAATGCATTCTTTGAACGCGTAATCTGGAAGAATGTATGCAATGAGCATCTTGGCTGGCCCGAGGTCTTGCCTGAGCAATGGCGCTGCACACTATCAGTCTGCTCTTATAAAGCCATACCCCGCTCTCTTGAGAAGGCGGCGCTATTTCTGAAACTGCCCTTTACAAAGGATATGGCTGGTAATAAGGCCATGCTCCGCTGCTCTCGGCCTAAAGAGGATGGTAGCTGGCACGAGGACGACGCCGATCTAAAGAAAATGTTCGCTTATTGCATGGTTGATGTTGAAGTCGAGCGGGCTCTGGAGAATAAGATAGGCGTCTTGCCTGACTATGAGCAAAAAATATGGTGCCTTGATCAGATCCTTAATGAAAAGGGCGTTCGCCTCGATCGAGCGTTGGCCAAGATAGCCATGGGCATCGCAGAAGAGCAGAAGGGGGTAGCCAATGTCGACCTCTTCGACCTTACCCGGGGCGCTGTCATAAAAACTTCCGCCCGGAAAACATTTACCGATTGGTCAAAAACTCAGGGCTTTGACATGACCGGCGTCTCACTTGCCGCTGATAAAATTGAGGAGGTCCTAAAGAATGAGGCGATCCCTAAGTCTATTCGAGAAGCGGTTGAGATTAAATGCAGTGTTGCGGCATCGTCGGTCGCAAAATATAAAGCCGTTCTGGCTTACACCACTGATTCCGACCCAAGAGCTAGAGATAACCTTCAATACTTTGGCGCAGGAACTGGACGATGGGCAGGAAAGGGAGTGCAGTTTCACAACTTTCCGAGAGGCTATGGGGCTTGGAGCAAAAAGAACCCCTCCACTGCTTCTATGGAGATGATCATCGAGCAGATCCTCCGTTCTGAGATCTGGGAGTCTCAGCTTATGACCGGCGAAAGGCCTATGACGATCTTAAAAAAGATCACTCGCGGGCTTTTAGTGCCCGAGCCCGGTAAGGAATACCTAATCGTCGATTACTCGAGCGTTGAGGCTCGTGGGGTTATGTGGCTAGCAGGGGAAGAAGAAGGCATTAAAGCCTTGAAAGAAGGCGACATATACTGCGCTATGGCTAGCGTAATATTCGGGTACGAGGTATTTAAAGATCAGCATCCAGCCGAAAGACAATTGGGGAAAGCCGTAATTTTAGGAGCAGGGTACCAGATGGGGTACGTAAAGTTCCTCGTCACCATTGAGAAAGACGGTATCAGCCTCTCCGAAGCACTGGTCCGTAAGCTTCTCGGAGATCGTTTCGAAGAATATAAAACAGCGATAGCCGCCGATGCGCCCGCCATTACCAGGGCCGGCCTTGTCGTCAAAGATAAATGGATTGCTCTGATCGGTGCAAAGTTTCTTATCGACTCTTACCGAAATAAATACGCTAAGGTACGGAACTTATGGCGGGAGATCGAGTCGGCTGCACGCGACGCGATGAAAAACCCATACGAGCGGATTCGCTGCGAGAAAGTTGAGTGGGAGTACGATCCGCTTGCAGACTTCCTTTACTGCTATTTGCCGTCGGGGCGCTGCATAAACTACCCTGGCGCTACTCTGGACATTGCCTATACTTTAGTCGTCACCGGCCGGAATAAAAAAGGCAGGGAGGTCAAGGCGCGCCTTCAGGTCGATAGCCTAGAAGGCAGCATAAAGAAGGATTTTGTGGATAACTTGCGGGCTAAAGGCTATCGAATAGACTCCGATGAGCCTGAAGTCTGGACGACCGAGAAGATCAGTTACATTAAGACTGATAAAAGCGGAATGTCAAAGAAAACAGCTACTTACGGAGGAAAAATTGTTGAGAACTGTGTTCAAGGCATTTGCCGGGATATCCTGGCAGAGGCCTTGCAAAGAGCAGAAGAGAGAGGATTCAATCCAATCATAAGCGTCCATGATGAAATCATCTGTGAGACGCCGGTCGGAGAGAAGAAGCTTAAGGATCTTGAAGAAATATTATGCGAATCACCGAGTTGGGCGGAGGGGTTTCCGATCGCAGCTGAGGGATTTCAATGTTTGAGGTATAGAAAATGAAAAACATACTGTGGCTGGATCTTGAAACGACCGGGCTTGACGAGAATAACTGCCATATTCTTGAACTCGGTATGGTTCTAACAGACCATAACTTAGTTGAGCTGGCGACTTTTCAATCGGCAATATGGCAGCCAGACGTTGTTCTGGCGAATATGAATGGCTGGTGTAAGAAAACTCATGGCGCGAGCGGTCTGATAGAGAGCTGTCAGGATGGGCGCACGCCTTCAAAGAGGATAGTTGAGGGCCGGGCGATGGGTTTCCTACGCGAAAATGAAATCCATCGCCCGGTCCTAGCGGGAAGCTCGGTCCATTTTGATTTACGCTTTCTTAAGAAACACATGCCTAATTTTGCAGGAGAACTACACTATAGAATCATGGATGTATCCTCCGTTATGGAGTTGTTCTCCCATATGTATGGCTTTCAGAGCCCAGGTAGCGGGCAGCCCGCGCATAGGGTGTTGGACGATATCCGATACTCTATAGACCAGATGAAGACATACCGGCAATATTTCAAATCCCATCTCTTGAGGAATGACGTACATGCATTGGACGACGCACAATTTTAAGAAAAACATTCCCACACATTGGTCGCCGGTAAATGAGTGCTTAGGACTAATCTTCGGCTTTTGGTTCTTGAGGCATCCTTTAGGTTTTGATATGAACGTAGCCCCTAGCAGGATCAGAAATGAACGCCATATCAAACGCTGACTTTTACATAGACTGCCATATGCGCTTTTCTCCGTTCCCTCACCAAGAGACAGAGTTTAGGGAGCACCGAGATTCCCAGGCGCGTGCGCTTCTGTGGTCTATGAGATGCGGAAAAACTAAAAGCTGCATAGACTTGGCGTGCTACCTCTTAGAAGAGCAGAAAATAAAAACAATTCTCATTGTCGCGCCGAATGGCGTCCACGAGAATTGGGTGTCCCGCGAAATACCCGCCCATCTCTGGCATTCAATGAGAGCCAACGTTGCCTTCTGGCGGTCGTCCAGTAAAAAGATCGCTGAGGATATCGAAGCTCGGATTAAAGAGGCAAAACCCCTGTTTCTTTCAATAAACTCTGAAGCCCTCATGCTCGATAGGGTCTTGAAGTTAATCGGGGGTCTGCTAAAAAGAGGCCCCGCCCTTCTTATAGTCGATGAGTCTCATGACTTTAGGAGACCTGGCGCAAAGAGAACAAAACGAATACGCAGCCTTTCCCGGCACTTTGCCTATCGGCGTATATTGACTGGGACTTTAGTCGAGAATAGCCCGCTCGCAGCCTACTCCCAGTTCGAGATTCTCCAGCCGGGCGCGCTCGGGGTCAAAACATACGGGGAGTTTAAATACCTGTATACAGAAACGGCATTCAGACCAGGCGCAAGACATGGTCAAGAGTCGATTGTAGGGTATAAAAATTTAGACAAAATGAGTGAGAAAATAGCACGATGGTCTTCAAAAGTCGGGCGTGAAGGAATGCCCCCTTTTGTACATACTGTGCATGATTTTGAGATTAAAGGCCCACAATGGAAGATGTACCAGACCCTAAAAAAGTCTTTCATTTTAGCTCTAGACTCTGGGAAGAAGGTGGCTGCAGCGGAAGGTGGCGCGCGCATGATCAAAATGCAGCAGGTTCTTTCTGGTTTTATCATTGACGAAACCGGGTCAGTTGAGTCTTTGGTGCCATTCGAAGAAAACCCAAGATTATTGGCTTTATCAGAAGTTCTTGAAAACTTAGAGGGGAAATCTATCATATGGTGCAGGTTCAAAGAGGATATTCGCCTTGTCAAGAAACTGATGGAAGCCAAAGGCCTAAACAGCGTAGAATACCACGGCGGGACTAGTCCGAAAGACCGACAAGCGTCTATCGAGGCATTCATGAAAGACCCGTCCTGCATGATCTTCATTGGCCAGCCGAAAGCTGGGGGGACTGGCATTAATTTATCCTCGGCCTCTAATGTGATATGGTACAGCCATGTTTTTGATGCGATAGATAGGGCGCAGGCATCTGAAAGGGCTACCCAGATCGGGGGCAAGAGTATAACAATAACTGATCTAAGTGCGATGCACAGCCTTGATAATTACATTCTCTCAAAGCTTAAAGATAAAAAGTCAATTTCAAGTGAAGTAATAACGGCAAAGGATTTATAAAATGCCTAATGGTGTAGAATATCCGTTTCAAACACTCAATATTACAACTTCAACTTTTTCTATTAACACTACTTCTACGCAGATTGCCCCCGCAAATGCCAACCGCCGGAAAATAATAATTCGCAATGACGCTACGGGTAAGCCTTTATTCCTGTCTTTTGTCAGTCCTGCAGTAGACGATACAGCGAATATTATAGTGCCGCAAAACCAACAATATGAAATGACGGAGCCAGAAGTAGTTTGGACTGGGGCTATATACGCTGTTTTTGGCACTCTCGGTGCTCAAAATGTTGTAGTAACTGACTTCTCTTTTTAAGTTGGTAATTAACAAATGCCTTTATTTGACAATAAAACAAGAACTGTCTCCAGTCTCGGGCCCTCTTCTAAAACATTGGCTTCTAATGGGGGCAGAGTGTATGTACATTTCCGAAATGCAGGGAGCCGTCCGGTCTACCTGGACTATGGGGAATCTATTGACGCAGAAAGAGCGCCTATCTATCTAGCGCAAAATGCAGTTTTCGAGATGAAAGAGCCAGGCCCTATATGGGCGGGCGACTTTATTTTTATTAGACCCACTGTACTTTTGGACTCGTCAGAACAAGACTTAATAATCACAGAAATGTAGGAGAAAAGAACATGCCCAATGGCGTAGATTACCCGTTTCAGACACTTAATCATTTGGCTTTAATTACAGGCGTGGCGACAACATCCGTTCTAATCGCGGCTGCTAATGAAAACCGTAGGTGCATTTATATCCGAAACAACGGCAGCAGGCCCCTTCACATAGGCTTCACTAGCCCAGTTACTGAAGCAAATGCGTTCCTTCAACTTGAGCCTGAAGCTACTTTTAAAATGGAATCCCCCGGGGTCGTTTGGAGCGGGGAGATTTACGGGATACGTTCGGCAGGTCTTGGGACTCAGGATGTAGTAACTACTGAGTTTATGTTCTAAGGAGCAATCTATGGCATTTCAATACGCGCCCGAGACAGTACATGGCTTTCAAAGTGTAGAAACTAAAGTCACCGAGACTGAAGTGGGCGGGTGCGCTTCTTATGTCATATGCCCGGCTAATCTTCAGCGAAGAGAACTATATATCTGTAATACAGGTACCAGAGATCTCTTCGTGACCTTCGGCCCGACTACTGAGCATACAAAACCAAGCATAATTATTCCGGCGTACAGCAGCTATCCTCTAGGGCAGGCTAAGTGTGTATGGGCCGGCGTCGTCTCTGCTATGAGGCGAGGCGGTGCCACAACTGAGAAAGTAACCGTGACGGAGCTGCTATGAGTGAAGCGGCATTATGGAGATGGCTTAAATCAGCAAACTCACCTTCTGTGTTTCTCTGGAGAGTAGAGAACTCTGTCTCCTCAGGGTCCCCTGATGTTGCAGGGTATATCGAAGGGTATGGCCAGGTATATTTCGAGCTTAAGTACTCCCACCCCGTTGGGGAAGATGCTAGGCCTAGAACCCATGCGCGAGTTTCTCAAGAGATCTGGCATTGCCGCTTGACAGAGCTAGGATCTACATGTCATTTCGTACTTCTCCAAGTGGGCAAGGAGCGTTTTCTTATTCCAGGATCTTATACATCCCAGTTCAATAAGATGCCTCTAAGAGATCTTCGAAAGTTCTCTGTAGGAGGATCAAGCCCTACAGAAATAATGCAAATGTTAATAAAAAGCCTGGAAAAATAACAATTTAAAAGATTTTTGCCGAAAAGGCCTAAAGATTTATCGGATTCTTCCGATAAGTCTTTTGAAAGAAGGGCAAATAAATGAACATCTTCATAATCATCTCCGTTCTCTTCCTAGCCACAGACATCAGCCATAAGAAAATCGACCCAGAGGCGGTCTCAGTGCCCAGTAACATAGTAGGAGCACCGTAAATGGCTTGGACTATTCTATGTAAGAGCCAGGGGACCGAAATTCAGGTTGTCGATATTCTAGACGTTATGTCTCTTCTATCGATACAGTTTCCCGTAGACCACAAGGTATTAATTGTCGCTTTACGCGATGATAAATTTTTCGAAAACCAAGATTGGAAAGTAACCAAAGGAGTTAAGGGCTATGAAAAAAGTTGTACTGGGGCTTTGCCTATTGTCAGGATCATGCGGAACAGTGAACAAACATCAAGCGTCAGGCGGAGTAAAAGCTGAGGTCATAATCAGTTTCCCAGAAGCTGCTCGATGTTTTGACGACGCGCGCATAACTAACTATGAACAACTAAAAGAGTGTTTGGAGTTGGTTACAAATAAGACTTGGACAGTTTCTATTGCCGGTGATTTGGAAAAAATAACCAAATTGCTGCCCCCCGATGGTGCCGAGGAGACTCCCTAATGCTAGCTGTAGTTGTTAGGAACTCTGAAAACTTATCTTATGTAACAGAATTCCTCGAATGCTGGGAGCTTAAGTACGTACTGAGTCCTATCCCTGGGGATCAGATGTTCTTAGGCGTAATCGTGAGCAATATGTCAGATTCACGTTTTGGAATTCGAAAAGAAATCTATGACGCACTAGTTCAATTAATACTACCTTTCGACCCTATTGATGTTAAACCATTGCTGCTAAAAGCAGTTTCTTAAAACGAGGTTACTATGGACCCTGTTTATCCTGAATTCGCTGATGAGATAAAAGCAATGAACCAGGCATGGGGGCTTCAGGTTAATGTGTCCCCTAAAGACCTAGGTGTTCAGCGCTTCCATGATTTTAGGTATACTTTCTTCAAAGAGCTTTCCGAGCTTGATGCCATCCCGCAAGAGATGGAATCGATCGAGGCGAAAATAGCGAGAGCAGACTGGCTATGCGATCTATACATCTACCTAGCATCGGAAGCCTTGAAATGGGGTCAGCCTTTTAAAGTCCCTCAAGGAACGCCTGCAAGCGGCTTCACCAAAGCTGAATGGCGGGATTTGAATGACTTTCAAGTTATATGCCTAGGTCTTTTTGACGAGGAAACTAAGATCCTCTTCGATAAAGATACAAAGCTCTTTGCTTTGAAGGACGTATCGAAACTCATGCCGATTATTGGGATGATTCATGACTTAGCGGGGGCTGCAGCACTGCCCTTCTCAAATTGCCTTAAGGCTGTTATGGAATCCAACCGTACCAAGCTAGGCGCGGATGGGAAGCCAATTTACGACCAGTATGGTAAGGTCGAGAAGGGCCCGAACTACCAACCGCCGGAGCCAATGCTCAAGGCAATCATCGAAGCGTCTGAGGCGTAAAATGGAGTACGATATCTTCTTAATTCGATGTTCTTTCTGCTCGCGAAAAGATAAATGTAAGAAATCTGCCGAAGAGGCTAGAGAGGAGAATGGATCACGATGTCAGTTATGCAAACGGGGAAATCTGATGCTGAGACGTTTCTTGCCGACGGCTATCGAAAAATCGCCATTACCGACATTGGGAATTTCATAATAGCCGAGACTGATAGCGAGTCGAAAGCCATATGCTTTAGCTACGACACAGGAGTGGCTGATTTGAACTTTGGGTACTTATACCAAAATATTGAGGAGATGTGGTTGGCTTTCAACTCATTGACGCGGCAGAGCATAATCGCTTATGTTACTGAGTACATGCAGACAACCGAACTGCAAATCCCTACCTATGAAAACACCCGTCCAGAATATCTCTCTTAACCCCGCCACCTTATTAGGCTTTAGGGCCTAATGCTTTATTTGCCTGTAATTGCTCGCGTGACTTTACTGCTCACGCCGAGCTTTTCTACTGAGCGCCCGCCGACATATATGGAGACACAGAGGGACCAAGCATCCCAGAAATTTGGGTCAAGCGAGAGCTTTAGCGGCTCGTCACGCCAGAATAGAGAGACCGAAGGTATGATAACGTCAGTCAAAGCCATTAGCGCAAGACCAAACCAAATTATTGCAGGTCTGGCCAAGCTAACTATAGAACTTTCAGACTTTACGGGGGTATCGATAGCGGGAGTTTCATTGCTCATGAGTGTTTTCCGAAGATGAGGGATACGGCGCTTACCACCATTGACACAAGTGCAGCGTAGCCAAGCTTAGTGAAGAGGGCGGCCTTCTGCTCTACTTTGATCAATCGGCGGTCTTGCTTCTGGATGGCCCCGTCTTGAGCGGATGAGATGCTTGTTAAGTGGTCTAGCTTCTCTTTGACGTGCCCGAATTGGATAGACATTATGGTATTCTGATTTGTGATCAGGCCTTCTATTTGTCTTAGTAAGTCTTGGTTCTCCACTGCCGGACCCCCAGAAGAATGCTTAAGTTCCTATCGATAATAACCGATAAGAAATAAAAAGGCAGCCTTGACTTTATAAGGTGGCCAGCATAAACAGAGACGGACTTAAATTTAATTAAAAAGGAATCAGAAATGGCAGAGTTCTCGAAGAAATCCAAAGAAAATCTCTCTACTGCTCATGAGGACCTCCAGGAAATTTTTAATATAGTCGTAAAGCAAAGAGACTGCATGATCCTTCAGGGTCATAGAAGTTCCGCTGATCAGCAGAAAGCCTTTGACGAGGGCCGGTCGAAAGCTCCTCCTGGAAAGAGCCCCCATAATTCATGTCCCTCTTACGCGGTAGATGCCGCGCCATACCCGCTACCAGACTGGAATAGTAAGGACCCGAAGGTTCAAGCTGCTGTCTTAAAAGAGTTTAGGGATTTCTCTATATACGTGAAAGGCGTCGCTGCAGGTCTGGGGGTTGAGCTGACTTGGGGAGGGGACTTCAAGAGTTTGTACGACGGACCTCACTTCGAGTTAACAAACTGGAAGGCTATGAAACAAAAAGCGAATCAGAAGTAGAAGCCGACACCCAGAAGAAATTCTGGGTCTTTTTGTTTAAGGTTTTGAGAATACTCAGCACGAACATAGACTGGGCTCGAAAATACATATGACACAGCTGCTTGCGCCCTGAGCTTCGACGAGAAACCAATATCGAGGAGCAGTTTAGGTCCTCTAGACTGGGTCTCAATTTTAGACTTAGACGCTGAAGAGGCAGCAGCGGTCTTGTTTTCTACGATCTTTATGTCACTTATCCGTTCGCTTTCTTTATGGGATTCGACTCGGCGTTCTTTAGACCCATCGGGCAAAACTCGCTCAACTATCGTAACATGACTCCACGCCCGCTCATTCTCGAGTTTAAGGGCCGAAAGCTTCTGCTCGTATGAGGACGAAGAAAGTCTCGACTCCAATTGGAGCTTAGCGATCTGGTCGCCCCTATTAAAAACAGCCCCGCCAAGCAGAAATCCGAGGGATACCGAAGCCCCGACGATTAGCCCAAGTCTTTTGTCTATCGCCATGGTTTTATGCCACCGAGTAAGTAATACAGAACGGCGTCCATCCGCAGTTTGTAGTCGAAGCTAACCATGCTACTGACCGTATGACTTCTATGACCCCGCCGGTCTGCACGTCGCATGTACCGTAAACGCCGACAGCATCAGCATTGCCGTTGTCCCTAGCTCGAATGCACGTTTCGACGTTTCGCTGGGGTATCAGTGCTGCAGGAATTGTGCTTGCCGCAGTGGAGATACTCGCGCCTCCAATGTTCATCGTGATGTTGGACAGCTGGGGGAGTTCAAGAAACACCTGCTTACCTATTCGACGATAGGTGACGGTGACGTTATTGGTGCCTGTAGCTGCGCCTTGGTTGAAGTTAGCGACGAACGTCCCGCTGTCTTCGTAAGACAAAGTGCCGGTATTAGACGATGAGGCTGCTTGAAGCTTTGACCCGGCGATAGCAGCTGAAGCGGATATATCCGCATTGACGATTACGCCAGCCGCTATTGATACTACACCGCCGGGGGTAATAGTCGTGTCCCCAGACATGGCTACCGATGTTG
>ERZ1292644.879-Hain-H14-01um-R2-879-length-17313-cov-6_pt1 | contig 17313 bp, 25 predicted proteins | sample MGYA00564402_ERZ1292644 | MGnify/ENA primary metagenome ERZ1292644 (study PRJEB36523, sample SAMEA6512644) | groundwater metagenome | collected 2019-01-09 | study: AquaDiva: Metagenomics assemblies of 32 groundwater samples
TCCTCCGGCATACGCTCAAAGTCGACCTTCTTCATATTCACCAAGAGGTCGAAGCTGGTATCGAGGATACGGGCGCTATATTCGACCTGCACCGGCTCGAAGATTGGCAGCAAATTGCGCACATGCTCTTCCAAAAGCCGGGCGATTTCGTAAGCGGTGCGCTCTTTCGAGCCCTCTGGCAGCGCCAGCTTGTCCAGATAGAACGCCTTGGTGAGCATTTCGCGCACATCGACGCGCATCTGGAAGCCGACGCGCATATCGGCGTCGAGCTTGACGACATCGAAGGCGTCTTTCAGTGAGCCTTCATGCTCGACATCGACCCAAGTGATGCCGCCAGCGGCGATCGTGGGCTCGCCGATTGCGACTTCACGCTTGGCCAGCAACGGCGGGTCGATGGCTTTCTCACCGGATTCCAAGAGGATCTGCGCCAGCATCTGCGCCATGCGGCCGTCGGCAAGCGCCGTCATGGTCGCCGGGCTGAAGGCATATTGGCTGCCAGCCATGCGCATCCAGCGCGGCACGACATAGTTGAAGGTGACGAGGCCGCCTTCCTTGATGATGCAGCAGTTCTCGACGTCAATGACACACAGTGTGAAGGGCAGCGTGCGGCCGGCGCGCCCCGGTTTGGCGCCCGTCGTGTCCTGCGAAAAATCCTCATATTCGTCCGTCGGCATGGTGACAAAACGAATCTCAAATTCGCGGTTCGGCTCGCGCAGCGCAGCGCGCTTGACGCTGTCATGAATGCGCGCCTCGCCGAACATGCGCTTCATCTGCCGCGCCGTCATCTTCTGTTTGCGGTGCAGATGGTCAATCTCGCCGAGCTGATTGTCGAGCCAGACGCAGTCCTTGATGTGGTGGTTGCGGTAGAACAGATGGTCGCGGGTGACCGGCGATTCCTCTGCCGAAATCACCGCCTGACCGAAATTCACATAGAAGCGGTCGGCCTCCTTGCACGCAGCGACGAAGCCGGTCTTGCGCCGATACATTTCGCGGCGCAGCGTGCGGCCCATATATTCGAGAAACTGCGCGTTCTCTTCGTCGGCGTCGAGGTCATCATCGCCGGTCGACGGCTTGAACCACGGCTTGCCGCTCGGGCGCAGGAAGGTGCCGATCTGATTGCTCAGCTCGCGCGACACCTGCTCAGGGAAGCCGTCCATGCGGTCGGACCCCCAATCCTCGCCGAGCGTATGTGGACTGGTGAACTCGGCGAGGTCTGGGCAGAATTGCCACGCAATTTCCTGATTGAGACTGTCGATCGGCTCCTTCTTGGTGAAAAGATGGTTGCCAAGCTCGATAATCTCTTTTGCGCGGGCGTCCTTACGGGCCATGGGGCGTACCTATCAATATCCAAGGCCGGAGGTCATGTCCGTATCGGTGAGGTCGGTCGATTCCCGCCCGCCGGAGGCCGCCAGCGCCGCCTGGGCCCGGCGCTTCGCCGCCTTGGCTTGCGCGTCATCGGGCAGCGGCATGCGCGTCGGGGGCGCAACGGGGGGCATTTTCGGTTTTTGCATGAGAAAAAACTCCTTATAATCCAGGACCATGCTTACGCAAAACAGACTTCACGAAGTGTTAAAATATTGCCCAGACACAGGGCAGTTTTGGTGGCGAGTAACGCGAGGTAGGGCTAGCGCTGGCGCATTGGCCGGATTTGCGGCCGGAAAATCTGGCTACATTCAGATTTCTGTAGATGGAATTACCTACTACGCCCATCGGCTGGTTTGGCTCTACGTTTACGGAAACTGGCCTGAGCGAGAGGTGGATCATCGAAACGACATCCGCAGTGACAACCGACTCAAAAACTTGCGCGCCGCCACACCATGGCAAAATCAAGTAAACAAGCAAATTCCCAAGAATAATACATCAGGCGTTAAAGGTGTATATTGGCATACTAAAAAACAAAGATGGTGCGCAGCGGAAGCTAGAAAAAATGGAGCGTTAACATACTACAAGGACTTCGCTTGATTTTTTGACGTCTTTCTGTATGCGTCGATCTCGTATGGGTTGGCCTCGTAACCGTAGCGGGCGAGCCACCAGAGATATCGAACCGTGAACCACACGGGCCCGTCGCGGGCAATTTGAGCGAGGTGCACGCATTCATGCGCGATGACCTCTTCGTCCCATTCCCATTCGGCGAGAATGTAGACGCGGCGCCAGGGCATGGTGATTGCCGAGGCGCCGGCACGCAGCAGAAACCAGCGCATTGGACCCCAGGCGACCCGGAAAGGGTCAGCCCGCATTAGGCCGCCTGCTGCAAGTCTTCGGTCTGGGCGCGGCCGATGCCGGTCAGCCAGATGTAGGTGCGGCCGTGAATGATGGCCGAGATGGTCGCCGTGGTGACGCCGTTCTCGGCGGCCAGAGTTTTCATGGTGACGTCGCCAACCCCATACTTGGCGACGATGGACAGCACCTGAGCATCCGTCAGCTTGCGCTTGCCGCGCGACTTGATGCCGGTCTGAATTTTCGCGCGGGTTGACTGACCTGCGCTGTCTTTCTTCTTTGCCATTTTTATGGATTCCATTGTGATGGTGGGTTATACTTAAGATACAAAACGGATATCATAAATAAGCGTGTGGTCTATTGGAAAAAGACGTTTGGCAATGCGCAAAATGACGCAGGGTAAATTAACCGCGGCGGCGTTGCAGCGGGCCCTTGCGGGTGGATTTGGCTGTGGTCGGCAAGCTGATAGCGCCGGCTGCATAACTACGGCCGCGCTCCAGGCGGATGCCATCATCCCAAGCCATGACAACCGCATCTGCCTTGCCCGGCGAACGGCCAAGTCGCTTACGGATTTCATCCTTGGATTCGACCAGGATGCCCTGCTTGCCGACCGAGTAAGTCGGCGCCGTCAGGTCGGCGGTGAGAGCGGCGTTCGGCGGCAACGCGATGATCGAGCCGCCATCCTGGTCGGGGTCGAGATCCTCGCGCAATTTCCACCATGCGCGGGCGCGGGCATTGTAGAATTTCAGCTTGCCGGAGCGGTCGCGGCCAGTGCCGGCGCCGTTGCCATTAAAGGCAAAATAGGCTGTCTCATTATCCTCCAGGCGCTGCTTGGTCTGGCCGGCATAGCCGCCGCCGACGTCGAGAATGATGGCAGCGCCATCGCGGCGGTGCTTGAAGATCAGCGCCACCGACATCGAGCCATCGGCGGTCTCTGGCCCCTTGACGCTAACTGGCTCGTCGTACCAGCCCTCATAGCGGCAAATCAGCTCGGCACCGTCGCGGCCACCGCCGGCCGGGTCGTAGCCCATGGCCGTCATCTTTTTGCCGCGCTTGCCCTCTCTGGCCCAACGCTGATTTGCTGCCTGCACCCAGGCAGTCGGAATGACCTGGAAATCAGCGTCTTGGCGCGTCGCCATAAAATTGCCGTCGCGGACAGCAGATCGAAGCGGCTCCGGCATGGCGTCGAGCGTCGCCTGGTAGCCGGTGTTGATCAGAAACGGATTGTCCTTCAACGCCGCGGGAATAAAGGTGCGCGACTTGGGAGTATAAGTGTCGGTCTTGCCCTTGTGTGTCAGAACCAAGGGCGTATTGTCAGGGACCTCAAGATCATTGCCTTCCGGATCGGTGATGAACCAACGCAATTCGCCGCCCTTTGCGGGCCTGTCATGCGTCGGATCGAGCCAGGGGCGGTAGCGGCCGATAATCCAGTCGCCGGATGCGTCAATCGGCGGATTGGTTGCCAGAACAACGCGGCTGCGCTGTTTGGGGTCGGCCGAGCCGACCCAGCCGAGATGGAACTTCACTTGCGACTCTAGGTGGTAGACAGCTTCGTCAAACACCTTAAGGTCGCATCTTTGCCCCTGGAAGCCGGTTTCGTCACCCGCATCCTTGTGTGCACCAAAGATAATCGTGCGCCCATCCCTGGTGCGTAAGCGCGGCGGAATAGCCCCAGAGTACCCATCACGGGTGCCATTAATCTCTATGGCTCGATCAGTCATACCTCCAAGATCTGTATACTGACGCCGCATGATTAGAGAGCGTCGATGCGCAGTAAACGCAAGTCCAAGACCTAAATCAGATTTACCGCTACCTCCAGAACCTCCGTATAATAGCTCATCTGCTTGACTATAGTACGCCTCAGCTTGAGGTCCTGGCGTCGGAAACCATATGGGTCGATTCTTCTTATACTCATCGGCGAGCTTGTTGTAGGCCACCGGAGGCAGACCCTGCAGCTTCGCCAGCATCTCGTCGACAAGTTCGACCATCAGCCAAGGCCGTTGATGAACTCAGGCGCCGGAGTCGAGCCCCAGGTCACGGGCGGCACTGGCAGGAGCGGCTGGCCGCTGACGTCGAGCGCGACGGTTTCTTCCGGGAGGCGGTAGTTGAAGCTGCCTGCTATGGCCGAAGGCGCCAGGATCGGATCGGGAATCGCCGGGGCAACGACGGGCGCGGCGACGTGGCGATGGCGCAGCATGTCTTCGGCCTGACGGTCGGAGACCCAGGTTTTCAACATGTAGTCGCAATCTTCTGCGGCGCCCTGGAGATAGGTTGCCTCGTTGGTGAGCTGATTGATTTGGGTGCGCGCGACGTTCAGGCGATTGACCAGCTCAGCCTTTCGGGCGAGAAGTTTCTGGTGCATTGGATGTTGCTCGCAATAACCGTAGAGGGGCGTCGGTTGAGCGAGGTCGGACTGGCCGGGGATGGTGACGACGATGCCACGTTTACGTGCTTCGTGAATAAAGAAGTGGCATCCGGCACGTTGATGGGAATAAATTTCCTCGCTCGCTGACATATCCACTCCCCAAAGGCCTATCTCGGTGGCGCCGGACATAATGGCGAGAGCGAACATCCAAGATAGGCTGGATGTGAAAAAATACGGACCAAACTCGGCCAGCATCTCATCCTTCGGGTAGGAGACGGATGTCGGAAACTGTGGAAGCGGCTCCAGCATGTAGACCGGGGTAGGCAACTTGGCGAGGTAGTCCACGTATTCCGCGGCGAACCACGGCTGGTCCGGCTCGAAGACGTGAAGTTCAAAGTAAGCGTCCGGCGTCCGCTTCAAGTGCGGGCGCGCGCCGGGGGAGCAAGCCCAGACCGTCCAGCTCGGGTCATTGTAGGGAGCCAGCGCAACCGAAGAGGGCGCCGAGCCGATGAGACAGATGCGTTTCGTCATGGAATCTCAGGGGAAAGAAGGGGGATGGAGAGCTGGCTGCCGTCGTGCAGCCAGCTGGGGGGGGCGGGTGGGAAGTCGCCGTCGAACTAAGTCGTGGTCGACAGGCTGAAAACGGCCGTAGAACCACTCGTATGCATCACCACGGCAACAAGGGCCGTCGTAATATATTCAAGGTCGATAACGGCGCGCGTTGAAACCGTGACCGTGTTCTGGCTGGAGCCGTACATCGACTGAAAGTTGCCGGTGACCAGCTTAAAGAATTGTGCTGTCGATGAAGCATTGATTACGCGCTTGCGCACGCCGACCATCGAGGCCGCCGGGGGGATTAGTTCGTAAACGCCGGGCGCCGTAGCGGTGAGCAGCGTGGTCGCAGCCGCCGCCATCGTTGAGGCGGCTGTGGTTGCAAGCGTCTCTGTGCCATAGCGCTTGTCTCCGCCACCGCCAAAAATACCGAGCTTGCGATTGTCTAGGCCAAAAAGTCTGCCATAAAGAGAGTGTTGAATCTCGCTGGCGTGGTTGTCGATAGCCATCGTGAACTGTCCTTTGCTAGAAATCCGTGCTATTGCTTGTGGACGTGGGAACGCATTACTAAGGAGATGCGCGGCTATGACGGCTCAGCCAAATGGGCATGCAAGCGTCGGCGCGGCTGGCGGAAATGAGAAGGTTGACGCGATGCTTCGGACGCGCACCGCGGCGCAACTTTTGGAGCTGCGCGGGGTCGCGGCGCGCGAGGCGGCGGACTATCTGAGACGCCTATACGACGCGGGCGGTGGACAACACTGGCGCCGGGAAAATCAGGAGGCGATGGACGGCCTCGTCGCCGCTATTGAGAAAGAGATTTCCGCGCGGATTGAGCAACGTGGTCCAGGCGTACTGGCACCCCACGCTGATGCAGAAACAGCGCCGCTTGAGCGGGAGTCGCTGCGGTAAAATCGAATAAAGCCCCGGCAGCCACCGCATGAGCCCCCGCGAGAAGACCCTGATGGAGATGTTCGTAACATCCGGCGCCGCCGCAGGCGATGACCGGGATGTTGACGGCACTGGAGACGCGGGCGATGAGGTCGAGGTCGTAACCGAGCATGGTGCCGTCGCGCTCGACGGAATTGAGGAGGATTTCTCCCGCACCCCGGCTTTCGACCTCCCGAGCGAACGCGACTGGGCAGCGATGCAGAAAAACCTGCTGACCGGCGCGCCCGGCCACGTGCTTCGAGCCGACTACATCGATCGACACAACGACAGCCTGATTCCCGAACCGCTGCGCCGCCTGCTCAATGAGGGAAGTCTGCTCAATGCTCGCGGTGCAAATCGCCACTTTATCGGCCCCATTGGCCAGTGCGAGGCGGAAATGCTCGACGGTCTTGATGCCGCCGCCGACTGTCAGGGGACAGAAACATTCGCCGGCGAGATTGCGGACCAAGTCAAAATCTGGCTCGCGGCCATTGGGCGTTGCGCCGATATCAAGCAAGACAAGTTCGTCGACACCGCGCCGGGCGTGAACCTTGACGGCACTCATGACGGATCCAGTTGAGCGCCAGCTCTTGAAGCCCTTGCCCTTAAAGGCCTCATTGCCGCGGTAGCAAACGACCGGAATAATTCGAGTCTTCAGCAAGTTGGGGATTCCGGCTCTGGCTCAAGCACCAGGCTGCGCCGAACCTTTGGTGAGCGCCAACCAGCGAGGAGCTCGCCGTGCTTAGCAGCATAGAGCGGCGGATGACTTTCACTCTTGCGCCATTCAATCTCGGCCGGCTTCACCGATAATCCGGCGCGAGCAAACATGTTCAGCGCATAGCATCGGACCGTGGTCGGCACCTGCGCCGGACGAACTGGCGCCATGGTGTCCCAATCTGGTTCGGCGCTATGGTAGGAGGTCATCGTCTGGTCAACGTTGATAGGCGCCAGCCGGTGAAAAGTTCGCCGACTCGGGCCGTATAACGGGGATCGTTCCGGCTCTCGCTCCTGCGCCACTCCATCTCGGCGGGCTTCACTGTGACGCCAGCGCGGGCAAAAGCTGTAACTGCCTGGGAACGAACGGCGATCGGAACATGCGCCGGGGTGACTTGGTGCATATCTTCCCATTGTGGTTCGTCGCTGACGTAGGTTGTCATCGGGACAACCCGCGGATGAAGCCGCTTTCGCCTTCGAGCTTGGTGAGCTGCAGCAAAATTTCCTGCGTCACCTTTTTGACGTCGATATCCTGAAAACGAACGACGGCATCTTCGGTGTCATAATCACGGTCGGCGATTTCTTCGCAGTCTTCGCATTCGCAATCATGCTCACTGCGATATTCACGAAGCGCGCTGCGGATAATGTCTTCAATGCGGGAAGAGTGAAGCTCGGTGAGGCGCATCAGGCACTCCTTCTGCGAGAGCTGCGTCTGCTGGCCATCAGCGCTGCCCAGCGCTCATCCTGATTTAGGTCCTCACCAGCGAGGTGACGAAAAAACTCATCGGCAGTCTTCATGCCCTTCGCCGAATTGCAAGGCCGGCAAGCTGGCAAAATGTTGGAAATATCATTCGACCCGCAGCGCGCCAGAGGGATAGCGTGATCCCTCGACATTTTCCCTGCAAGGCCACAATACGCGCAGCGGCCTGAGAACTTTCTTAATTTTGCCACCCACTGCTCAGTGGAATGATCCCCAAAGGCGCCGAGCTGACGGCTGCGGCGAGAATTAGAATAGGTCGAATATAGGTGTGGGTTGTTTTCGCGGTGCGCAGTTGCGTATTTACGCATATACGCCTTCTTCTCTGGCGTTTTCCTCTGCTGCCGAGCAAGATCATTCAGACGATTTCTATGTTTGTCAAGATATTTCTGCACTGTTTTTTGTTTTCTGCCGGGATTCGCCTCGTGCCACTTGCGTATTTTCTCCAATTGCCCTTCTGGATCTTGAGCGTAGCGGCGCCGAGCGGCCTCTCTCTGGCGCTCCAGCTTTTCCTGCGGGGTGTAAATTGGCTTCCTCGGGGAAATCAATCCATTGGCCCAGGCGTGCCTGAGGCCAGAGCTCACATCGGCCGGAGTAAAGATGGCCTGCTCTGCGGCCCAGCCGCTCCTGAGACGCCCCCGAATTGTATCTATCTTAACTCCAGACCGCGCAGACCAATCAGCTAAGGCCAACCTCTCACCGCGACAGTCAACAAAAATCACCGCCTGCTTCTTAGTTCCAGCCCGGCGATTTTGCGCCCGCCACTTGGCTGTGCCCCAAAAACTATTTTCTGGACCATGCAGTTGGCCGGAATCTTGACGGCAAAGGCAATGCTTTCGACTCGGTTTGCGACCCAAGTCAGCCAAGAAGTTGCCAATATCCTGCCATCGCTCGACCGCCCCGGCCTTCACCACATTTCGCCACGCGGAATATTCAGGACTTGTCTCTCCACCAAATGTTTCCCCATGCGAAAGGCGAGGATGAGGAAGACTGTGGACTAACCGTATATTGCGTGCCGCCGATTCGCGATGCTGGCAACCGCAACTTATGACCGCTCCATTTCTGAGCTGGTACCCGTAGATGTATTTCTCATTGCCGCATAAGCACAAGCAGAGCCACAGCTTACCCCCGCGGGCGGTTATCCCCTGCCTGACCACCGTCAATCGGCCGAAAGTTTGTCCAGAAATATCGATTGTCTTCCGGCTCATGCGTCAACTCCGTAACGTCAACTTCTGCCCCCATTCTACCCGATTTTCCACAAATAGTGAAGTGTTCATGTACTGATTGCACATCTTCATAAAACAATCAGGTGTAATACCTATATGCTCCAGAACCATCTCCAAGGAGCCTCCCATGTAAATGGCCGGAAAAATTCCGTCCCTCTCTTGCGCAATGCGCAGCGCATCCTCGCGAGAGATTAGGCCATTGCGCACATCTACTGACAATTGTGCCGTGGCACGGCCAAGCGAATACTTGAGCCACGCAAAAAAATCGTGACAGCCCGTCAAAAAACAATCCAAATTCTCCGGAATCCACCAATTCGCCGGCGACGGAAGCTCAGCCTCCATGCCGTGCTCTATGGCCACGCTGGCATTGCGGTGGCTGTCCCATGGGTAAAAATGGCCGAGGAAATGCGCCTGCATCTGCCCCATAGCCTCCTCAGAGGGCATCTCATAGTCAGCCATATCCGCGGCCGTCAGGCCCTCGACGTCGACCAGATCCGACGGCCGGAGCTTGAGGTGCCCCCCGAATTCGGTGATCCACCGCCGCGTCATCTGACTGATGCCCAGGGAATCCATTGGGCCGCCATACGAAACCGTTGGCGATTCCCCGTAAAACATGAGATTGAGGCCGTGCTGCTTCGCGACGCGCCAGGGCGTGCTGAAAATGCTGACATGCTCAGCAAAACTGATGTCCCCCACCAGCTCTAAGCCAAGTCGATTCAGCAGTGCGCGAACCCGGAGGTTCGGTGTGATCTCAACAGTGGTCGCATATCGAGCCAGATTGCGGATGTTCCGGGCGCCGATGGGCGTTAGCATGCAGGTCGTAGCTGTGACGACAAGAGGGCGAGCCCCCAGCTCGATCAGCTTAAGCACCTGCCAATGGCTGTCCTTACCACCACTCGAAGGGACCACACAGTGGTATCCATCAACAGGTTGAACTGATTCCAGGATGCGGAGCAAGTCCTGCTCGCGCTTGCCCCAATCTATTTCAGCGCGGCGATCGTGAGCGATGCAAGCAGAGCAAATCCCATCGACGAATTCGGTATCTGGGCGCGTCACAACCATAATGCAGCGCGTGCAGCGGGTGGGCATGCAGAGTCTCCTGCTTTAGCATTGCCACGATATCGCCATATTGGCGACACAAATGTGGCAGCGTGAATCGTTATGGTTTCGGAATCATGGCAGCGATTGTGGCGGCGACACTTTATCGAAAACACCGCCGGGTGCGCTGCCTTATTTCACTGCGCGCCCCTCTTAAGGCAGACGCTTTTCAAAGATATGCCAGACCAAATTGTCTTGAGGGGCCAGCTTGTCGCGTTTCCAGGCGAACCCAGTATCGACACATTCCAGGTCGGGATACTGGTCCCAGAAGCGGCTGCCATAATCGTCGAGCCACAATTTGTCCTGATTGCCGCGGTAGGTCACTTCTCGCCGTTGGGCAGCGAAATACTCCGCGAGGAACACGAAGCGATTGGATGCGTCGTAAAGTGCGGCAAATGCGGCACGGAGCCTTTTTTCCGGCACGTGGATACAGACACCTTTGCAAATCACGATGTCGTAGCCGTCGCCCCACGACCGCTGGTCTTCCGTGAAATCTGCATGATGAGTCTCGATGCCGTGCTCCCGCAGTCTCGCGCAGGCCAGCCGGTTGATTTCCACCGCCGTGAATGTGGCACACGCGAATGCCGGGATGAGCTGAAGCGCGCGCAGGTTCATGCCGACATTGGCGCCGAACTCGATAACGCGAGTCGCGCGGATGTAGCGCGCTGGAAGCAGGCTCAATTCAAAGAAGCGCTGATTGGCGCGGAGGATTTCCTCGGATTCGTTTCTGGCACTATAGGCATTACCGAACTCACCGGCCCAGAATGCCTCAGCGGTCAATTCCTCGGTCATCGGAACCACCCTCCGCCGAGCTCAATCCACGGCGACTGGTTGCCGCCGTTCCAGCGGAACCGATTGAAGCTCAGTCGCACCCACGGGCGGTCCGGTCCGACCTGGAGGTGCCAATACCAAAGGCGGAGATTCATCCAAAGATTGCTCACCGGCACTCCTCCTCATCCCTGAGCAGCGCCCAATCCAAGGCATCGCCAATTGCAATCCAGATCCAACGGAGCGCTTTCATGGTTTGCTGCCACCCATCGCCTCACGCACCGCATCACCGACGATGCCAGGTAGGTCACGGCGCAAATTAGCGATGTCGGTGGTCAGCCGACGCTCCATACCGCCCATATCAGCCCGCAGTGTTACGACATCGAGCTTGAGCGCCGCCACGTCAGAAGCGACGCGGCCCAGCGTACCGACTACCCAGTGCAAGGTTTTGGTATTTTCACCCTGCGCCGCTTCCAACGCAATCACCCGGCGCTCTAAATCTGCTATGTCAGCCATTGCCATCCTCAATCAGTTCATGTTGCAGCGCGGTGCCCTTGGCGATATCGCGGCGGGCCCTTTTGCCAATGACCGAGCTGAGCAGCTCCGGCGCCAGCCCGGCACCCGGTCGAATCGAGCGCACATTGAAGGTATTCAGCATTTGCCCCCTCGCCACATTCTCGACCACATAGAGCGAGCGGCGCAGCGGCAGGTGCTCGACGTCGGCGCGCGGCGCGACCGGTTGCGATGCATCGCAATAGCCGAGCGCTTCGTGCGCGGCATGCACGCTATCGACGAACAGCTCGAAGGCATCCGGCCCGGAAGCGAAGCCGTCATCGAGGCCGCCGCCGTTCGGCGTGAGGGTGAGGTGCTTCTCAACCAGCACTGCGCCCATCGCCGCGGCCATGATGCCGAGCAGGTCGCCGCGCGAGTGGTCGGACAGGCCCACATGCGAAAACTGGCGGCGCAGCGTGCCGAGGGTCAGCATATCCGCCTTGCTGGTCTCGACCGGATAGGACGAGATGCAGTGCAGCCAGATGGTGTTGTGATGCGCGGCGCTCAGCGACGGCGCCGCGGCGCGGATTTCATCCCATTGCGCGGTGCCGGTCGAAATAATCACCGGCCTGCCTTCATCGGCGACCGCCTTCACCAGCGCCCGGTCGCCCATTTCCAGCGAAGCGATTTTATAGGCGGGCGGGTCGAACTGCTTGATGAAGTCCAGATCTTCGATCGAGAACACCGAAGCGAAGAGCGGAATGTCAAGCTCGGCGGCGCGGGCAAATAGCGGCGCAAACCAGGCGCGCGGCATATGCGCCTTGGTGTAAAGGTCCCAAAGGCGTTGGCCTTTCCAGGGACCGTTCGGAATGATGAATTCCGGCGCATCGGAGTCCAGGGTGATGGTCGAAGGCAGAAACGCCTGAATTTTGCACGCGTCCGCCCCACAGGCCTTCGCCGTCTCGACCAGATGCAGCGCGGTGCTGAGGTTGCCGTTATGCGCGGCGCCCAGCTCGGCGATAATCATCGGCCGGCGACCGTAGCCCAGTTCAAAGTCAGCGATTCTCATGATGCCACCTCAACGAGGTCGAGACGCCGCTCGATCCGTTCAAGCCTAGCATCGACCCGGTCAATGCGACTGTGAACACCGGCGATCGCCGCGTGCGCGCCCGCAATCGAGGCATTGCATTCAGCAAGGCCGCGCTCGACAGCAGTCATGCGCACCTTCAGATCGTGAATATCCTCCGCCATGCGGTCGAGCCTTGCGTCAATGCGATTGAAACGCTCGCGCAGGAAATTAAGGATTTCAGCGCTGTCTGTGTCGGCCATAATTCACTCCAAACAATAGGTATACTGGGCGAGACGAAAACCGAACCCGCGGAACAGCTTCGCGCTCACCTCGTTCATCGGATTCACATTCGCGATGAGCCGCGCGCCCCGGTGCCGCTCCAGCAGCAATGTCAGCGCCTCTTTCGCATAGCCTTTGCCCTGCGACCGCTTGAAAATCTGAATGCCGACCTCGTGCTGCTTGCTGACATAACAGGCGCCGTGGACGATGCCGCCGTGATTTTCGGCGCCGTTTCGCTCGCGGATGAGCATCCAGTCCAGATAGGGCCGCCCGCGCCAGAATTTGAAATGCTCCGCCATGGTCGGCATTGTCTTATGCGATATATTCGCGACCGGGTCACGCTCGGCGAGCAGATTGTAGAGCAGCTCGATTGAGCCCGGCGTGCCGTAGACGTCGACGAGACTGATACGGGTGGTCGGCGCGCTATCCATGGGAATCTGATGGAAATGGAGTTTCACGCTCAATCTCCGGAACGATTCGAGCCTCAGCGTCACCGTAATCAGCGGCTACTCTCTCAGCCTCCGCCCTGGTGAACAGCGCTGGCCTGAACCGGTCGGCCCAAACAAGCCCAAGCCACCCGGACCAATCCGGTGCGGTGACCCATATGCCCCAGACGGCGGATCTCATCGCGAACCGAACCGTTGGTCTGCCCAGACCGGGCGGCGATAATGCGGATTGTTCTTCTCTAAAATCGCCCAGATGGTCGGCACGCCCGCGAGCAACTTTAGTGCGGCGCCCTCTTCTAGCCGATGCGTCGGCCAGCCCAATTGCGCAGCGACTTCATCGCGGTGCGGGTGATTGGCCCAAAGCGCCTCGCGCTCCAACTGATTGCGCTCTTTCAGAGCAACGCGCCATTGGTCGCGGAGGCGGGAGCGCTGACCGGCGACCGGGAAATAGACCTTGTCTTTCAACCAGCGCCGCTTGCTGCCCTGGCGCTGGGCAAGTTTGCCGTTGCGGCGCTGGCGGGGGATGTCGAATCTCATGCTCGGCCCTCTGCAATACGGCGTTGAAATTCCTTATAAATAATAGCATAGTCGTCGACATCATCCAGCGTCCAGCGAATGTGCCGACGCAGCGGATCAACGCTGACGATATTCGCCTGACGGCAATCTGGATGAGTAACAATGAAAGACGTGACATGCTCCCTGTCATAAGGGGCTGTGGCCATCGCATCAGCGGCGAGCAGTGCCTCGCTGGTAAACACCTCGCAATCGTATCCGACCGGAAACGTGCGCGGATGTACGTTCGAGCAATAGTCGACCTTATCAACGAGAAACTGCCAGAGAACGTCGCCGCACACACGCGAATCGAGCAACGGGCAATCGGCCGTGATTCTCATAATGATATCGGCTTTCAGCAACTTTGCCGCGTCCGCATAACGCTTCAGCACGTCATGCTCAGGCCCAAGATGCAACTGGACCGGCGGGAAGCCGTGATTATCACGCATATAGCTGCGCACGGCCTGCTCCAGGTCGAAATCGCTCTCCGGAATTGCGGCGACGACAATGTCGATGCCCTTAATCTGGCGGCAGCGATGGATGACTTCCTGGACGACAAGGCGGCCGGTCGGCAGTGGCAGCAGCGTTTTCCGCGGCAATCTGCTGCTGCCTATGCGCGCCTGAATTATTGCCGCCGTCAACATGCCTGCCTCGCATTGCTCCGATGTCTTTTGTTACCACGTTCACTCGCTGTTCGGCAAGCCATTTCCACCGAAAATCGGCGCCAGCGACAAGTCGGAATAATCGCTATTGGGAAGGTCGGCATTATACCGAGGTAGCGAGGCGAGTTTCCAGCGCAGCGCGGCGGCGACGTCAGGGCTGAGATAACAATGGAAACCGAGCATATCGAATGCGTCCTCGGCTGGTGGAACGCCTTCGGTGCGCCCATCAAAGCGCGCCCGGCGCAGCCATGCATCGGCATCCGGATCATTATGAATGATCGCGCCGGCCTGAGATGCGGACAGGATTTTCGATGCGTGAAAGCTCAGGCACTGCATGGCGCCGGGGCGGAACATGCCCGATGTCATGCGTCTGGCGGAATCCCAAACCGGCGTCGGCCACTCCGGGACCGGGCGGAGCTGGTACTCGCCCTGCCAATCGACATCCTCGAAAGCGATGCCATGCCCAGCGTGGTGTACAGACATGGGGACTCCAACATATGTCCTTTTTGGCAGGAACACCATGCTTGGGTAGCCCTGCCGCTGCCGCTGCCACGCGCAGGCGAGGAGCAGCGCGGCCGTGCATGAAGTAACTGCCACAGCGAACCGGGCCCCTGTGTAAAGGCACAGCTCAGATTCGAAAGCCCTGGTCACGTCATGCGGATTGCTCATGGTGCTGGTGGCCATTTGCTGAAATATTTCTCCATATACCAATCACGCAGCGCGCGGGCGTCGCTCAGCGCATTGTGCGGATTCTCCGGCGCAATTGTATCGTCGCCGCGAATGAGGCGCATTGTGCATTGAATTGGGATGGAGAAGCCAGCTTCCATGCCAACGCCCGATAGCAGGGAACAGAAATGCTCAAAGTCTGCCGGCCAGTCCGCGATGACCTCGCAGCCATTGAAGCCGCCGATGAAGGCGGCGAACGAGGCTCGGAACTCGTAGCCTTCCAACGGCAGCTTGTCGAGCTTGGGAATCACATGCTGGCTTACCCACTCACCCGGCGCAGAGACCATCTTGCGAACCTGATACCACTCGCGGCCGCAGTCACCGACCAGCGCCATGGAAATCAGTTCGCCGCCGAATTCATTAAATTCTGAGTCCAAAAACAATAAGCTCATGCTCGCCCCTTCGCCAATTCAAGCGCTCCGCGCAAAAACTCCACGGACAGGCGCGGAGCCTTGTCCGACGATCGATTCTCGTCCATGCTCTCGTTTAATTTTTCGAAGCGGGGCAACCCGATAATTTTCGGCTTCACGCCAAACGCCTCAACGAGATCGCCAACCCGATAGGCTGGAAGATCTGGTACGGCCACCTCGCCGCCCTCCATGTGAAAAGCAGTGGCGATGACAAGCTCAACGGCTTCCTCAATAAGCATGAAATATCGAGTGGCCTCCATCGAAGTAACAGGAACAGTTGTTGCTCCGGAACGAAGCAGCGCCAGCCATTTCGGAACAATACTGCCTGCGCTGGCCCATATATTGCCGTAACGAACACAGCTAAAACGCGGCCCTGTAGCTCCGCCGGTATCGTTGGACGCCAGCATTACCGATTCCATCAACGCTTTGGACTGGCCATAGCACGAAATCGGCAAAAAAGCTTTATCACTAGACAGTCCAACAACCTTGCTCACGGCGGCGCGGCGGGCAGCCGATACCACATTCAACGCACCGAGCACATTCGTCCGAATCGCCTCTTCCGGATTATAGCGATTCACCTCGATCCGCTTCAGCGCCGCGGCGTGGACAACCAAATCGATCCCCTGCATCGCCCAGGCAAGGCGATCTTCGTCCCTCACGTCGCCAATCAGCCACCGGGCGCGCGGGTCATCATTCAGCTCGGCGCGCATCTCAGCTTGCGCATGCTCATTACGGGAAAATGCGCAAATCCGATCGGCCATGTTGTTCTTGAGGATGAAACGAAAAAAGGCGCGCCCGAACGTGCCGGACGCACCTGTCACCAGTATCGACTTAATTTCCCGCATCCCCGGCCCCCGCCAATTCTCTCCCGCTGAGATTATCTGCTCAGCAGATGGAGGCCAAGGCCGAATTCCGCGCTATCCCCGTTTATCGTCGGCGCCCCGTCACAGCCTCGGAGCCCAGGTGACCGCACCGGGCGGTCGCCCCAGATGCGAGATCAGCGTGAACCGCTACCCTAGCGGTAGGGGTTAGGGTGATGGGGAGGCTTCACCATTCAATCCGCACTCAACGCCCAGATGCACATCACTATCGCTTGATGTACTGACTGTCTGGTAACGGCGATATCTTATGCTCGGGTCGTTCTGTATCTACAGAATCGACCTCCGGCTCCGGTGTTGGCTGCGGCTGATTGGCCGCACGATGGGCAGCGTCCAACTTAGCGACAAGTTCGGCCACAGCTACAACAGCGCGCAAACCAGGAATTCCCGTTCTGACGCCTGCATCCAGCAGGCCAGACAGCAGAGCGAATTCTTGTTCCGAAAGCTCTAATTTTATCATCATGCCATCCTAGGCTACAGTCGTCGCCGCATTATCGCAACGCTTCCAGTCATCTAACCAATCATAATTCCCCATGTGAAATTAAAGTCTTGGTTAGCGCCAGCGCTAAGGTAGCCGATAAGATCCCAATCCCCTTCCGGGCAAGAAAATATCTCGACAGACCCAGCCTTCACCACCATAAGGGAATTGATCGATCCGCCGCCGAAGCCAAAGTCTAACCCAATGTCTATAGTACCAGGATTGTACACCCTTAGCGCGAGCTTACCTTCTGCGCGATATCTTATATTATTCGGTGGGCTACCAATGACCATGTTCTGCTTAGAATTTGTTGCCGTATTAAATCCAGATAGAGCAATGGGACGAAAGATAGCCATTATTTTCTCTCCTATTTTATGAGACATCAGTGGCCGCATTATCGCAGCGTTTCCAAGTTGAACCATTAGAAAAGGCCAAGCAGGGCGCTACAGCAGCATTGTTTACATAAATTATCGATCCAGCGCCGACTGTAGATGCACTCGGTAAACTGGCAACGGCAACTGATGGAACTTTAATCGGCAGGGTCGGGAAGCCAACCGTGTTCGCATCAATACGCAGACGGTTGTTGCTCCCGAGACCGTAATTCGCCGAGACGACGTAAGCATCGCTGTCCGAATTATCCAGCCCAGCGGTCCAAACGCCGCCACCGTTGATATTGTAAATGCTGCACGGATCACCG
>ERZ1292644.881-Hain-H14-01um-R2-881-length-17298-cov-5_pt1 | contig 17298 bp, 12 predicted proteins | sample MGYA00564402_ERZ1292644 | MGnify/ENA primary metagenome ERZ1292644 (study PRJEB36523, sample SAMEA6512644) | groundwater metagenome | collected 2019-01-09 | study: AquaDiva: Metagenomics assemblies of 32 groundwater samples
GTAGGTCCACCAGCAGGAAGAAGCTCCCGTTCGCCGTTGAGGTCTTCCGACCCCAGCACCGGACCCGGTAGGTCTTATTCCGGTCGACCGGGATGGTCTTGGTCTCGTAGTAATTACTCCCGGCACCGGTGGCAGAGCGTAGGACGGCGTTGCCTGTTTGGCCATCGGTGACGGTCGTAAACGATCCCGCTGTCCCGGAGTAGAGAGTCCACGCGCTGGAGTCGACCGGAGACGGATCGACGTTCAACGCCGCACCAGGTGCTCCGATCAACAACTTCTCGGTCGTGACAGCGCTGGCCTGAATCTTCGTGGCCGTCACCGAGTTCACCGCGAGGTTCCGGGCGACGATCGAGCCTGTGTTGATGAGATCCCCATCGATGACGGTGCCACCCATCCACAGCGGGTGCCAGGAGCCACTGGCGGAGGTGCTGGCGACACTATCGTCGACGCGGGTATCATAGACACCCAGGAGTACCCGGTTGGAGGGGTCTGCGGTGATGTCCGCGGCGGCACTCGTGGCGGTGATCGGACCAGTATTGAGCACGCTGTCATAAGCTTCGGTATTCCAGTACAGATAGTACTGGGTATTCCGGTTCCCAGCCAATGATCCATCGGCGATCGTATGAGCCGTATTCCCCGACGCATAGATCGTGATCCCACTCCACTCGAGGTCGCTGTTCTCCTGTGGTTCGACCCTTCCCGTCATGAACACTCGAGCTTGCTGGGGGCCGACGATGATGGAGTTGGTGATCACCAGATCAGCCTCGATGACCCGAATACGGTCGAGGAGCTTCCGGATAAAGGCGACGATCTTGCGTTCGGCCCTGGTGAGTAAGGGGACCGGTTGTTCGAGGATGTCTTGGTCAGGCATGGTGAATCCTACCTTAAAGTACGACGTTGGCCTGGCCCTGGTCGTAGGCCGTGATGATCGAGATGAGCGACTTCTGGAGGGACTTCAAGTCTTCCTGGACGGTGATGAGCTGCTTAATCCTGGTCCGCAAGGTTCTGAGTTCTTCGACACCGATGAAGGCCAGGGTCTCACTGGGTGTAAGGATCTGCTCGACCTTGCTGAGTGCTGTGTGGATGTTCCGGTCCATCCCGTCCATCCGGAGGTTGACCCGGTCGATTGCGGCGTCGAGTGCGCCGATGGTCGAACGGGATTCGACTTGCCGGGTAAGGGACGTGACCTGATCGGTGAGGTCTCTGATCTGCGTCCTCAACGCCTCTGCGGTAGAATCGGGGAGTGCCATAGCGTATTCACCTCTAACTGTAGGTTAGTGTGACGCCCCGGACGATTGGGGTCACCCGGTCAATGGGTTCTCGCAAGGTTGTCTTGAGCCACAACGTCGTGGGAGCTCCTGCGATGGTGATCGGAGGATCGGCATGTGTCAATGGAAACCGGTTGGTCGTGGAGTTGTAGATCTCGCCCCCACCGGTGTATTGCAGGGAAAACTCGAGGGGCGGCGCGGCATGGAAGGCGAGTGGAACCCTGCCATCGAGGAAATAGTCGGCGGCAAACGACGTGAGACTGGAAAACGTCTCGGTGCCACGTGCCGGCACCACCGAATAGGCATACCCGCTCGACGCGTAATCGACGAGGGCAAGATCAATCATCCCAATCCCCACCACCGACGTGGAGGCATCTCCCAACGGGACGGTCGTGGCGGCCAACGCAAGCCGGATTTGATTGTCGAAGAGACCGGGGACGAAGGCGAGCTTGATTGGGTTCTCGGTCTCCGTGAATCCTGGAGCGAGGGTGTAGCCATTTGATCCCCGGTACTCCACGGACAGAATCCGGCAGGCCCGGTGCGGCATAGGCACGATCATGATCGTGTTGATCTCAGATCTGATTCCGGGGGGGACCGTGATCTCGAGGATGGTGGACGCGCCCATGGCAATCGTGTTGTCGATCCAGAACCGGTCGGGAGTTCCGTTGAGAGACCAGTAGAGCGCGTGATCGAATGGGAGGGTCGTCCCGTCCTGCGTGATCGTGACATTCTCTCTGGGCCGGACTTCTCCGAAGGGGTCGACATAGGTCGGCACCTTACTCCAGCGGTTGACTTCGGCTAAGGTGAGCTGGCCAAAGAGCCGGTCGCGGAGCACCTGTGAGTCAGGGGGCGTCGTCTCATCTTTCTCTTCGTAGAAGGAGACGTGGACCGTGTTCTTGGGTGCGTTGGCCCGGAGGGCCGAGAGCTGTCGCTGGAGGGCGTTGTGATCCGCACTCATCAACAGATTCGTATAGACCGTCGCCAGGGTCAGTTCCTGGAGCCGTTCTTTCGTGTGTTGACCGCGGAGCATGGACCGGATCAGCCCCTCCCGGATCTGATCCAGGAGTACATTGAGATCGTGTGACCGGACAGCTTGCCGGGTGCCGATCGATCCCGGTGTGAACAGATCAACCCTGTAGTGGTCCATGACGTCCTCCCGTCTGGTCCCATTCGGCTCTGAGTTGGAGTGCGATGGGCAGTTGCGACACGTAGTGGGTATAGAATCCGGATGCGGCCTCACTCGCCGTCTCATCGAGACGGTCGTACAACCCTTCGGCGAGCAGGGTTCCCGATGGAGACACAAGCCCGGTCAACGCGATGATGTCGGCGAAGGCGGAATCCAGGTGATCGTTCAACCACTGGCTCTGGAGCGGGAAGGGAGACCGGCAGGGGTCTGGTCGACTGTTCATCGTTATGCGATTCCCCTCGTGTCGATGGGCAGGTGAAGGATGTCCTGGAGCGAAAGATCGGTGATGGTCGGACTGGCATCGATCCGGTACCAATGGATGACGGGGGTCTTCTGGGGATCCTGACTGTTGAGGTCGGCTCTGAACAGCAGGCGTGTCTCGGGCGTCGTCACGACGTCGTAGTCCAACGTGTAGAACGAGAGCAGCCCAGACGCTGTATCATGGAAGAGATGCCGTCCCTCTTCATCGGATCTCGACGCGTCTCCCAGGAGGACGTCCCCGATCCGCCGGGTTCCCACGCCACCGGGATCGTTGACGACGAGCCACTTCCCCCCGCTGGGGGCCGGAACTACGGCACATCGGGTGGGATCCGTCTTCCGGGTGTTCCCAAAGAGTTCAGCGGCAGGCACCACCGCCAACCCATTCGGGACTTCGACGGTGGCGACCGGTCCATCGAAGAGCACGGCCTGGGTCGGGTCGTAATCCGGTGTGGTGGTGGACAGCACAATCCGCGTATAGCCAGGTGACAAGGTCCGGTGAATCTCAGGGAGCTGCGCGGGGCTCTCGATGCGTTCCACCGTATCGATGGTATCGTCCGTTCCGATCTCGATCACGCGGACGTCCCGGAGGCGGTCGGTCTGGGTAATCGTCATCGACGCGGACACGCCGGGGGCCACCCAGGCCACGGTCTGGTAGGTGTAGGTCTCGATCGTCCCCTCGGAGCGTTCGACGGTGTAGGTGACGGTGTAGGCTCGCCGGTGCGTCCCGAAAACATCGGAGATCGCTTCGATGGGGGACACGTCGAGTTCGACCATGTTCCCGGAGCCATAGACCCGGTAGTCCTCCCCCCGGACAAATGGGGGGTCGTGGGAATCCTGGAATCGCAAGTCCCGGACCCGGTCGAAGAGAATCTCACCAGAGGCCAGCACGGTCAGGGTTCCTGAGGCGTCTGGGATCAGGTTGCTGTCGGTGAAATCGACAAGACCGGGTAGGAGCTGTTGTGCCGCACTCCAGAGCGCTCCGGACGAGGCGATGACCCCGTCGACGATCTTCGTCCCGGCAGAGAGCCGGATCGACGGATCGAGGAGGGGCTCGCCTCCAGGCCAATAGAAGATCTTGAAGAAGTCCACGTTGTTGATCGCAAACTCGGGGAAGGCGGTTGAGGGTGTTGGGACGACTTCATCCTGATTGACCCCTGGCCGCCACCACCCCGCATGCGTCCCCTCGTATTCGGTCTCGGTATACCCCAGGTCGGCAAGACCAGAGACAGCGGTGTGGTGGACGAGGTGTTCAAACTCGACAACCCGGGGTGATGCGCCTATGCCCGGCCGGGTCACGGGTCTGATCGGGTGCCAGACAGGTTCCCATCCAGCGTATCCGCTGGCGCCAGGGAGATGGCTCCACTGCCTCAGTTCGCTGCTGGGCACAAATCCGGATGCGTCAGGATCGAAGAGGACCGCCAGAGGACCGGCGGACGTGACCTGGTCCTGCGTGTCGATGAAGGCCCCACTGGCGAGCGGGTCGAGACCCACAAAGTAGGTGAGACTAGTGTCGTCCCCGACCTCTTCTCCCACGCTCACGGAGACCCGGCTGAGGACGTGCTCGGGAGTGAGGGCGAGGCTTTCCGAGAGGAATATCGCATCGGTATGGTAGGTTTCGAGATAGAGACCAAGATCATCGACGAGGAGCGTCTGGGTCTGGTCTGGTGTCCACACAAGACGGAGTGCAGAGACCGGCTGGGGTGGAATGTTCCAGATCACCCGGTTGTCAGCCCATGTTACCGTGGTGAGGGATGTTTCAGTGCCGTCAGGTCGCACGATCACCAGCTGGAGATTGGTTGGTGTAAAGAGCGAGAGTTCTACCCTGGACAGGACAGGATTCCCCGCCCTGGCGAGGGGAAACGTCGCCTGAATCTGGGCGGACCCTGTACCCACAAACGCCAGACCCCAGGTACTGGGCGATCCGTCGGTGAGCACCCGGAGCGGACTATTGGGGAGCACCGACAGCTGGGTCACATGCTCTGCTCCGCTCAGGACTTGAATATCGGCCGTGTCCTGCAGCGTCCATCCGGGATCGATTCGGTCTTGCCGTCTGACTGGGAGACTGACAGACGCGGATCCGTGATCGACGGCAGCGGTAGACCTAAGAAGGTCGATCTGGTCAGCCGTCCGGAAATGATCGCCAATGGACGGGGTCCAGACAGGACTAAGCGGGCTCGCCTGCTCGATCAGGTCGAGGCGGTCCAGGAGCTGCTGGCCCCGGGACCGCATCTGACTCAGTTCGACCGAGGCCGTCAGGCCTGACAGATCGAGACGGCGCGTGAGGTCCTGGATCCGCTCTTGGAGCGCCCTGAGCCGCGCCTCGACGGTCCCCATCATCTGATGGAGCGAGAGACCATCCGACGCGCCTTCTGATGACAGGGGAGACTGGGGAATCTCGCGGATCACCATTCGTCTGTCGATTTCCCGTTCAAGGAACCGGGCATCGGGAACGAATGGCGATCCCAACTGTCCCGTCATGGCCTCGTGGATAATCTGGCGGCGATGTTCGGTCCGTGTCATGGCGTGGTCCTGGCTTGTGGTGTGTGACCTCGTTCGAATGGAAGTCGGCGTTGTGTGCTCCGACCGGTGACGGCAAGGGTGTATGACCGGACCACTGGGGAGGTCTCTGGCGATGTCTCAGGACGGGAGAGTGTGATGACGACGACCAACGTCGTGATCGGAACCGGCCAGGTGAGGAATCCCCATCCGTTGACGCGGGCTTGCTCCCGTTCCGTCTCCGATAGATGCGAGTTGACCACCAAGACGCGGGGATCTCCCTGTTTGTTGAAGGGGACAATGGGAAACAGATGCGCGCCAAGGTCGGGACTCACCCCGTACGTGATCCACGATCCGGTGGGGTAGTCACTGGGGGTCTGATCATCGACAAAGAGCCGGATCTGATAGGCCCCGTCACCTAACGTGTAGGGCCGGGAGTGGAAGATTCCTCGCTGGTCGTACCGGGTCCGGATGACGTCGACCGATTCGAGCCGGATGGCCCATCGTTCGAGCGGAGACCGGGATCGGTCCAGTCTGACCGGGGCGAGCGCGGTCACGATCTCCTCAGGGGGAGGTGTGACCGTCTGTGGAGGTGTCGTGCTGATGGTGGTGGTGGAAGTGGTTTGTCCGGTCTCCCGTCCTTCCTGGTTCCGGTATCCGACACTGAACGTATAGGTTTCCCCATGGACGAGGCCGGTTGCGTCCCAGTACGAGAGCGTGCTCCATCCGGTATCCGCCTCTGGTGCCCGGGACGTGTCCACGTGGCTGCCACGCCATCGTCTGAACCGGTACGCACTGTAGTCGACCGTATCGTTGAGAAACCGGGTGCTGGCGGCCCTGACTCCGTCACCCATGGTTGTGTTGTCGGTGAGCAGATGAATCGAGAGGTCACCAGCCACGGGGTCCCCCACCATGGTGACCACCTGGGACGATGGTCCGCGATCCGACAGATTGCCGGCGGCGTCCCTGGCTTGAGCGGCAAGGGTATAGGCGGTATTCTCGGCGAGACCGCCCTCGTGGGAGAATGTCCCGCTTGCAAACGATGAGGTCACGTTCGTCGTGGTATCGATCACCCGGTAGGTCACGTCGTCGAGACTTCCAGGGTCAAGGACACCCGACATCACGACGTCGAGACTGGTGATCGATCCTGACGCAGAGTGGAAGTCCGGGAAGGGAGGGTCTCCCGCATCGTAGGGGACGACATAGCGAGCCAGCGGGGAGAACGTCGAACCCGTAACACCGCTCGCCTCTGTCGCCAGCGTGAGATACCGGAGACCCGACGGGAAGACCTCGGTCTCCCGGTTGGAGTCGGCGACGGCATAGATTTCAAGATCGAGTGACAGGACTCCGGACAGCCCTTCGTAGGGAAGGCCCGAGCCTTGCACGTCGACAGCTGTCCAGTCGTGGGTGCCCCACAAATACCGGGCATGGGTCCCCCGTCCTGCGGCTTCATTCACATCCGTAGGTTCTTCGGAGACCGTGGTCGATGCCGCGTAGGTGATGGCATCGAAGAAGGGTTGCACAAGCAGCAAGGGTGACAGGGTCCACTTCCCGCTTGTGTGGGCTCCCTCAATCGATCCAGACGCCACGACCGAGGGCGTGCCTGGGACCTTGAGGATCCTGAGATGCTGGATCACGGTGGTGACCGTCTCCGGAGTGCTGGCCACCGTGGCCACGGTGCCGCTGCCCAGCGTGATGGCATACCGGTCCACCACAGGGGTAAACGATCCGATGGCGTGATAGGTCGAGAGCCTGACCCAGTAGGTGCCGGTCGAGTCCGTCAGGCCTGTGAACGGACTATCCGTCTTGAGACCCAGATCACTGACGATTTCCCATCGAATGGCGAGACCCGTCACGGGCAATCCCGTATAGTCGTCGGTGACCGTCCCCGTCACGATGGTGACGAACTCGTTCAGACGTCCTGCGAGCTGAGGGGGCAGAAGTGCAAGAGGCATAGGATCCTTGAGTTAGTGGAGGACCGAGGCAAGCCGGTTGGCTGCCAGACGTTCGGCGGTGGATTCATACACCAGATGTTGTCCATAGTCCGTTTGAACATGCACGAGATCGACCCCGGCAAAGTCCGCGCGATCCTGGGTGAGTGACCACTGCAATCCAGTCAGTGGGATGGGAGGGAGTGGGACGGACACCGACGCCTGTCGCCACGGGCCATCAGCCAGGCGGTGTGTCGTTCCGTCTCCTGCCAGCAGGGTGAGGGCATCAATCCGTGCAAATGATCCCCGGACCGCCTGCTGGGTAATCATCGCCCGGTCGAGGACATGGAGACGGTCGAACGACAGGGAGAGGACCACCCGCAACGGTTCCCGGCGCACCGGAACACCCAGGAGGAGCCGGTGGCGTGGAACCGACGGTTCGAGTTCCCAGAGGACGACGGTGCTCGCTGTGCCAATCAGGGAGACCACCATGTCGGAGGCGTCGTGCGCTCGTCGTTCGTTGAGGACGACCTGTTCGACCTCCACGGTCTGAACGGGATTCGAAGTCAGCAGGGTGCGTGGGTCGTCATCGGTGTGTTGCCGGTCATCCCATTCCCGCGAGTCGGGTGGAACTGGGGGCGGGAAATACCCAGACCGGTGGCCGAGGTTCCTCCTACTCCTGGAGGATGGCGGGCCCACTGGACTCACGTCGATGGTGATTGCCCCTTCCGACGGAGCACCGAGGAGTGATCCGGTCTGTGCCACCGCCAGGGTGAGGCATTGCGCATTCCGGTCCCATCCAGTGGTGCTCTCGGGTGCAATCATCAGGTCGGTGACGAAGGATTCGTAGAACGTCTCGTCGCCTGGTTCTCCCGGTCTCTGGGCGAGCCTGCCCCGGATGCGGGCGAGCACGTCATCGACGGCGCCGCCCTGCAGCGCCGTGACCGTCGCCTGCTGATTGATCGCCTTCCTGATCGTTTGCATGGGACGATCGAGGGTGTTGAGGGTTTGCACCACACCGGTGACCATCTGGTTCCATGAGGCGATTGTAGCCAGCGACCCGGGATCGGGAATGGCCACCGTCACGGGGGAACCGGAGGTCCGGTCTTCCGTCGCCCTGTCGAGGTGACGGGCTAACAGCTCTTCGCGCGTCATCGTTACACCTGCTTGTGGGGGTGAAGACCCGGAATTAGTTGGACCGAGTAGACGTCAACGTGAGGGGCCGTCGTGGTCTCTCCCGGTCTGTTGGTCCGTAAGAGTGCTCTGAGACGAACGCCATCAGCCAGGCTCGTGTAGGTGACGGTCACGGCTGAGGAGGGAATCGACAAGACCCCAAACTCGATGTTGGTGATGAGCGTCCGTCCGTTGAGGTAGTACTCAATTCTCCTGGTGATGCGGTAGTCCGCGAGTTGCGGCGCTTCAAAGGACCGGTAGTCCGTCCGATCCCGAACAATGGTGCCCTGAACCGTCAGGACGATCGGAACGTAGGGAATCGACGTCGAATCATTCGACGGTCTGATGTCACTCAACGTCGACGCGATATTCTTGAAGCTGTTCTCGCTCCAGAAGTAGGCCGGATACCAGACGAGAGGCTGGTGTGCCAACCTGATCACCCGGTCCTGCCATGCCGGGGACGTCTCCGTCACTCGCCGTGGGGGAAGGAACGTCTCGAGTCTCGGACACGAGAGGTCGACATACTGTGGGGGAAATGCAGGCATACGACATTACTCCGGAGTCAGGGCGAGCACGACCGGGAGAGGGATCCGGGTTCTGTTCCGGTTCCATTCCTCGGTGCCGCCAAAGAACCAGTAGTCCCATTCATCGGCCCGAACCATGACCGCGTGGCTACTCATCGCGGGCTTCGGGTCCGGAAGCACCGCGATCTTCTTGTCTGCTTCTCCCCGCGATACGAAGATGGCATTCTCCGTCGTCATCAAGACGTCGCTGCCTCCGGCCAGGTGTATCGTGACTACGCCATCCGCCGGGCGGATGACATAGGCCATCACGGTCTTTCCGATGGCGGGCTGGTACTCGATCACCACAGAATCGGGGCGAGCGGGATTCCAGTTGGAGACGCGGAGTGTCCGGCTCATCACTTCCTCGATCGCATGCGTGTTGGGATCGAGTCGCTCTCCGTTGACGTAGAGGGTGGGAGTCGTTCCGCGCGACAGTGGGAACGTCAACACGAGGTCCCCATTCGGCAGGAGCGTGGCCGGTTCCCGGTACACGGTGACCCCCGTGGGCAGAAGCGGGATCCGGAGGCCTCGCGAGACTTCTTCACACCACCACTCGATGGTGCTGACGCCTGGGAGTGAGTAGGTGGCAAAGAGACGAACCGCATCGATCGGACGATCGGGTAAGTTATATGCCTGTCCCTCGGCATGGGACCAGTACTCGCCCACGGACAGAGACGCGAAGGTGACCTGGTGGAGATGAATCCGGTAGAGACCTATCCGGTAAAGGTTGGCTGCGGCGGGACGGGAAGCCCCTCGTCTGTGCGTAGGATCTTCAATGTCGTTGAGTGCGCGCTCATAGGTCGTGGCCTCGTCCGCCATTTGGGAGATGATCCTCGGCGTCCGAACTTCGGCATGTGGTTGGTAGAGCACCACCTTGACTTTCTGCGCCGTCGTCTTCGGCAGATCCCGGATGGTGATCTGACTCGTTCCCGACCCTCCAATCTGTCCGATGACGAGTCGCCACGGGCTCTCCCTGGATTCCGCCACCTCGATACCGATGAGCGTGACCGGTGTCGTCGTCCGGGGTAGGAGGTCGAGACCGGTGAACGAGATCGTCCCCGGATAGATGAGTGTGACCTCACAGATGATGCCGGGCCATTGTCGTCCATACTGGGTGACCGACGGAGGGACATCAGCAAACACCCAGCGTTCGAACCCTGGGCCCTGGATGAGACCCTCCGTTGCGTGCTCCAGCGAGAGCGTGTCCAGCCCCGTGTGGGTTACGCCTCCCTCAGGGTGATGTCCGGGTGTGATCGTCACGACAACCTCGATCGGGCGTAATAGGACTCTTGCGGTCCGTAATGGAGCAAGCGAGAGGAGACCCCGGAGCGGGTCGATCGTGGTGTTGGTACACACGCAGCCCAGACTTGCTGTAAATGACTCGGTCCACGTGGGCGTCTGTGCTTGCTCCCGGACAAGTTGTGCAGCATCCAGCCCTGACTCCAGTCCGGACAGCTCGGCACTCCATCTTCTACTCTGCTGCAAGAGATAGGCGTCGGCAGTGTCAAGGGCCTGGGTAAGTTCTGCAATCACCGCTTCGAACGTGTCGAGGTCGACCGTGATGCCAGCGAGAAAGTCGAGGAGACGTTGTGGATCGGAGCGTTCTCCCTCCGTGACCAGATCGAGTGCCGTCACCGGTGACCCGTCGGACAGTCGGGACAGCCAGGATGTGAGCAGCGTCGCATAGTCAAGCATCCCCGGAATCTGGCCCTGATGGGTCCATTGCGTCAACAGACGGATCAGAGCATCCCGTTGATGGGCGAGCCGAGTATCGGTCAGTGCGTCAGGCGCATGCATTACGTCGTGTCTCCCGTATGCGTCATATCCGCGGTATTCGACGGCCAGTAGTCGAGAGCCTCATCAAGGAGCACGTACGGCGTCCCCGCTGGCAGGTATTGCTGAATACGTTGTCTGATTGACCAGAGCGCATCGTAGCGTGCCTGTCCTGAGGGTCTTCCAATCTGTTCGTAGGCATTCGACAGACGTTCGAGCACCGAGAGGGGGAGTTGGATGATGATCGTGTTGGGGGCCAGAAGCCCATCGTATCGCATCTAGCCGTCACCTCCATCGACATATTCATCAGCGAAGGGGAGTTCCCGGAGTCGGGTCGTGAGGAGACCCCCACCGGGTCGTCTGATGTCGATGATCTCCACATCAGCCGGACGGTAACCCTGGAGATGGTACTCACTCAGCACCACACCTGAGAGCAGGGGAACCAGCACCGGCGGGTCCGCGACACTCCATCCCATATCGCTCATCTCGGTATAGAGTCCACTTGGATACTGGGCCGTATGATGCCAAGCCAGATTGTCGGGTGTGAGCACCACCCGGATTGCGCCACTGGCCCACACCGGATTGTCCAGTCTGGGGTTGAAGTCGAGGCTCCTGACTTCAACGTCTTGGATCTCATGACGGTAGCTGACATGGACTGGTTGAGTCGGGCCGATTGTCCGGGAAAGCCGGATGAGACCCGACCACTTGTGCCAGTCGACGATCTCGTCCTGTGGCACCGGCGTCTCACCGACGTAGACAGTGATGCCGCTGGGCGAGCCTCCCAGTTGGACGGGAATGCCAGATCCCGAATCATCGAGCGAGAGTGGGACATACCAAGGATATCCCAGGTTCTCGACACGATCCATGGCGCTCGGCATCGTATCGTCAAAGGCAACGCCCGAGACGTCGACCGCGAGCGGAGTCCGTTGGACCTGGATCGTATGGTCGTCGACCCGGAGCGCTTCTTCGTGCCGCACCTTCTGAACGGTGACGGACCGGCCTTCTATGAGTCCGTCCTCAATAGTGGTATTCTCCAGCGCAGGTTCAGTGTTGGGAACGTGGTAGAGCGAGCTCCCAGACGGGTCAGTCAAATCCGTTGACCGGGCAAAGTGTCCGAGGTGGATCCGGGGGGACCAGGCTCCCCAGGCGTGTCCCGTAACCGGGTTTGCCCAGACCCTGGCTCTGGGATGTCGTTGTGCAGCAATCTGTTGGGCTCCAGCCAACCGCCGCATCGTGATGACGCGTCCCCCTTCGTCCCGCTCCCAATCGACGCCCTCGACGTAGAGCGACGCCGGGTTCACGAACTCCCGCTGGTGCTGAATGGATCCAAATCGCCAGGCGGGGTATTCGACGGTGAGCACCGTCCCAGGCTCCGCGACGTCGGATCCCAGGAGAAGCCGGGTCCTGTGGACGAGACCCGACGGCTGTTGGTTCCAGACGAGGCGGGGCGAATACTGACCTTCATACCCGGACGGGTCCAGCGGTTGATCGCCGAGTTCGACCCGGTAGGTTCTGGGGTCGACCCGCTCACCAGCCGCAGTCCTGACGATGAGGGCTCCCTGTGGATCATTGGCCGCGACATCAAAGCGCGGTTCGTACCGGAACGTCAAGGGGATGTCGGGTACACCCACCATCCCGGAGATGAATTGGTCGGTGAGCAGGACCTGACCCGATGGGGCCAGGGAGAGGTACGTCCCCGAGACGTTGAACTCGTTGGCAACGTCGGTTTCGACGGGCTGGAGTGCGGCCGTGTTGTAGGTCGTCGCATTCTCAGGGATCCCTACCGTCCAGTCGACCACATCGATCAAGGACTCCGGGGTCCTGGGTCGGGATGTGAGGAATCCCACGACCGGGCAATCGGCGTCGGTGTAGGTTTTGGCGAGTGTCCAACGCATGGGTCTCTCTCCTAGACGGCGCGATCCACGTCGACGAATGGACTCAGCACGTCCAGATCCCGGGCTTCAGCCCGGAAGGTCATCGGAACAACGGTTCCATCCGATTCGATCTCGTGCCGGGTTTGCACCTTGAACCTGAAGGTGACGCTCCCATCCTGAGTCGTATAGAGGGGCTGGACGATGGTGGTTCCCTCAGTATCCACGAGGACGCCCGATACGTTCTCCCAGTCGACATTGATAGGTTGTCGTCCGATGGGCGCTCCGACTTCGTCGCTGAGGAATCCATAGAGTTTCACGATGCCATTCAGTCCAACAGCGTCTGGCGCGCCAGGGACAAGCGAGAGCGTCCCAGACGTTGCGGTTTCCTCCGTGATGATGAGCATCGTGTTGACGTAGGCAGGACTGGCTGTTGGATCGACGTTGAGATCCTCCAGTTGGGAGGCAATCCCAGAGGCATCACTTGCCTCATAGGAGACGGTCAAGGGGCCTGGTGCGCCATCTCCTAGCGTTACCGACAGGGCTGGGGACGTCACAAGCCCACTGGACTGCACGGTCATCCACTCCGGATGTCCGACCCAGTATTGTCCTCCTGATGGTTCCCAGGTGAGCGAATCGACAACTCCCGAGAGTGCCGAGAGATCGGGAAGTTGACGGTAGGCCCACGGGGCGGTTGGGTCAGCCACTTCGATATCCTGATCGAGTGGGTAGGCATACCGGGGTGCCCATTGTGACCGGATCAGTGGGGGGACGTAGGAGACAGACAATCTGGGGCGACTCTCAGCGGCGCTCGCCTTCCCCGAGTGGATGTTGGTCAGGGTCGTCCCTCCCATGATCCGGAGGACCCATCCGTCATTTCTCCCTCCGGAGGTCCAGAGTTGGACTCCCGATGCGACGTTGAAGGTGTGTTCCGTCACGGCCGTCGGAGACCATCCAGCCGTATTGGGTTCTTGCTGACTTTCCTCTTCATCGTTGAAATCGACATCGCCTTCTCCGATACCAGCTAGGGCCCAGGTCCTGGTTCCATCATAGGTGTTCCAGGTGGCCCCCTCTTGAGTCCAGGGCCGTAGGGCGTGGGCAGCAAAGAGTGTGCCCGGGTCTGCGGTTGCGGTCTTGGAGGTGAGATCGAGCCGTGCATCGAGGATCAGGGCTCCCGGTGGAATCTGGTACGGTCCGTATCCGACCAGCCTGGGAAACCGGATCAGTCCCACACGGGACTGGTTGGTGTCGATGCCTACGGTGACGTGATTCCCATCGGCATTGTTCGTGGGATTGGACTCATCCACCCAGCACATCTCAGTAGTCCCCGAGAGGGTCTCTCCCTGACGGAAGAGTCCGGAGGCGCTGGGACTGCGATCAGTATCAGTGACAAGGATAGGAGCAGACCCCCAGCCAGCGCCTGAGACCTCGATGTAGGTCTGTCCTCCTGCAACCTGCGCGGCCTGTCGTCGTTCGTACAGATAGAAGGGGCGGTTGCCGACATAGAACGTGCCCGGTTCGATCGCAGGCATCCATCCACTGGGCGTGATCACGACCGTCTGACACCGGAGATCGTCGAGACTTCCGACGCCTCCCCGGTAGAAGTCCACACCTGACGGAGCGGGAGCATCATAGTGATGTTCAATCGACCCGGACCCTGCCAGCTCCGCATCGCCCCAGTGGAAGCGACCCCAGACAAACGTGTCCCAGGTGACGCCATATAACGCCCGCATCCGGGCGGCAATCTCTTTCTGTGACGCGGACCCTGGGTCCAGTCTAAGGTCTTCTGCCGAGAGGACGACGGCCTGACGGGCCGCGTCGGGCGTCTCAGCCTGTCTGCCCCGGAACCGGGTGTCCTGTGGATCGTCGGGATGTGAGAAGTCCGCAAAGGGGCGGAGTGATCCTTGATCATCGGTGTACGTATACTCGATCTTGACCTGTGCATCAGTCGGGGGCACCATCCCGATAAACTCGAGGAGCTGGCTGTACGAGCCGTCAGCATGACGCCACACGATATATCCCGATGGAGCATCATTATCCCCGACCCGTACGTCTGTCACAGCCCGGTAGTGTGTGGCGTCAGGGGGCAACACCCATCCAGGAGGCGTGTCGCCCGGTTGCACGTCGACGTACTGTAGTTGACCCGATCCATTCACCGATACGTCAAGAGGGAGCAGACGTCCACGCTCATCGAGATTCGCCGGTTCGTGAGAAAGGACGAAGGTCGTCTTGTCATCGGTGGTATAGGGTTCGAGGCCAAACTCCACCGAGAGGGCGTTGACGAGACCTTGCCGCGACGCATTGGGCGGATACACCATCCGGTCTTTCAGCCGTTGGATGAAGTGCGGATCCGTCTCATCGGGTTCCCGTTCGAGGCCAACGAGGAGACCGAGTTCATCGAGCGACGTCCAGAGTGCATCACGATATAGGCGGAGAATCGACACAGGTACTCCCGGTCAGTCTGGGTAGGTGTAGACAGGTACGCGCAGTTCCCGGTCCGTGTTAGGGTGTCCACGACGGATCGTATCAAGCGTTTCGCAAGTGGTCGTGGTATAGTACCGTGCGCGGCACTTCGTGCAGACACCGGCCGGCACGTTCTCGATCAGCACATAGATGCCGCCGATCTTGTGAAGGGACTCAACCTGCCCTTCAGCAACAGGGCTGTGGCAGTAGTCGCAGTCCAGTCCATCCCAGTACCCGACGACGCACGTTCCCTCCAGGCGAGGGAAGTTCTGTCGTCGTTTCATCGATCGTGGTGATGCCGCCATGCGCGACCTCCTGCTCCTGGTGCTTTGGCCTGGTAACTCATAGGAGGACTCCAGATTCGCCGGTCCCGTCGGTGTAGAGTTCCCGGAAGAAGCCAACCTTCGCCCCGCGGTCGATGGTTCCTACATCGTAGTGTGGGATAAACGACAAGAGAGACCCTGATTGCGCGACGACGAGATGTCCCTGGTCATTCCATGTCATATCGGTGGGGTTGATCACGGTGCCGTAGAGAGGATACCACTGTCCCGATGGGGGCGTAAGATGGAGATGATCCGTATCCCAACTATCCAACCGGTACAGAATGGCGTCATCGAATTGGGACGGATCGTAGTTCCCCAGTTCTTGCGTTCTGGCCTCATACAATGCAGCATTCGTTGTGGCCGCGCAGATCAGATAGAGAAATCCATCCCGGTAGACCATGCCCCGGACGTCCCTGTAAATCTGGTTGTCCTCGGAATCGAGCGGGTGGTCCACATGAAGATCGAATGAGACAAAGGGGCGTTCGGTCACCACAGTGGGTGACGCCACCGAACCACCTGATGGCACGACCGTCTGGTTGAGTCCTTGATCGCGGACGTCAGGTGAGAAGAGGGCGTAGCGTTCGAGGGTCCGTCCCTCCAGATCTTTGACTGAGAGGACCTGCGAGTGACGATCAATGACATACAAGACGCGCCGGTCAAGATGGGTCTCATCAACGATCCGTTCGTCTGGAGCAAAGGTGAGACCTGCAATATCCTGCACCGTCTCAACCGTGAAGTCTTCGGCGCGCCCGGAGGGCAGAGCTTCGTTGACGACGGGATCTGTTGCGTCGTAGAGTGGAAGGACCGTGACGGGTCTCACGTGCGGAATTCGTTCACCCGTCACAAGGTGTGGCCGCTCCTCGAACGTCCAGTCGAAGGGGTAGGGATGAGCCACACCAGAGACAGACGAAAGACTCTGAACTCCCGTGACGGTGTACGTCTTCCGGCCGGTGTACCAGGAATGAATCCGGTATGGGGGATCGTAGCGTGGGCTCATATCGCCACCGTAGAGTGTGGCGGGTTCCAACCGGAGATCAGACACGAATGCGATGCCCCCCGACGTTCCCACTTCGATTGTCGCATCATGGCTGCCAAGTGGAGCACGGACCCATTCCCTGATGGTCTGATAGGACGGAATCCCAGACGCGGGAGGGGCATAGACCACAGTCAGGAATGGCCGATTGGTCTGGACCACTGCATCGTCAGAGTAGAGACTTGCGATACTTGTACTTGTATCCGGCGTCTGGAAGATCCACCCATTGTTCTGGGTGCCATCCATGTAGGCCTGGACACCCGAGAGGACATCCCATGAATAGAGCGTCTCCGTAGCCGTGATAGCCTGGCTAACCGGGTCCTCCGGTTCTGCGTTGTAGTCCACATCGACGCCGCTTGCACCAATGATATCCCAGGCCAATCCCGTGTCGTAGACGTTCCAGGTCGCCGTGGTTTCGACCCATGGACGCAAGACGCGGTGAATAAAGGTGTTTCCGTTGCCGCCCCCGATATTCCGGACAGACAGCGTGGCACTCACGAGCCGCGATCCGACAGGGATCTGCCCTCCGGCTGGTCCGATCATATTGGGGAACCGGATCAGGGTGCGCTGTGCTGTTGTTGCACTCACGCCTCCACCTTGGAGGTTGGAGGCCGAGCTCCCCCGTGTTGTGCCGGCGTTGTTCGAGTCGATGGACGTCATGTCGGTCGTCCCGTTCGGATCTCCCTGCCGGAAGATGACGGTGTCAGTTAATGCGTCTCCCCACGCTTGGATACGGGATTTAACCGAGAGCGGCGCCTTCACATCAACCAGCCCGGTAAACGCCCCCTCGTTGTCATACCATTTCGTCGTGACGTGCAACACTGCATCATCGTCCGTATTGAGCGGGTCGGTGGAACTTCCCACTGCCGGAGTCGTAATTCCTGACGCACTCGCCGTCAACGTTAGGAGATAGCGTGGATACGTCGTTGGTCGAGGGATCGATTGGATGAACAGGCT
>ERZ1292644.883-Hain-H14-01um-R2-883-length-17263-cov-8_pt1 | contig 17263 bp, 23 predicted proteins | sample MGYA00564402_ERZ1292644 | MGnify/ENA primary metagenome ERZ1292644 (study PRJEB36523, sample SAMEA6512644) | groundwater metagenome | collected 2019-01-09 | study: AquaDiva: Metagenomics assemblies of 32 groundwater samples
GGCAGGGGCAAACCATTGCGTGTAGACATTCAGGGCCGTACTGGTTCATCGGCAGACGACCCACAGTGGGTAGAATTACATGGATGGTATGTACAACCATCTACAGTTGCGGCGGGCCAGAGTATGGTATTTCCCAGAGAACTCCCATCTGGAAGAGACATTAGAATTCTATATGAGGCAGATCATCAAACTGTAAGTGATTCAACGCATCGTATAGACGATAGAATTCACCCTGAATTGTTAGTAGCCGTACTTGTAGAGCTCTGTTACCAATACAGAAACTCTAGGGCGAGAGGCGCTCAAGAGTTTGATGTCCAGCGGTGGTCAGATGCAAAGCGTCAGTCAGCCGAGGCAAAGATTCGCTGGCCCATTTACAGGCCCCGTCGCAAGCCAGACATACTTGTATTTGGCTCTGACAGTGAGGATGGCACAGTTCGGGCTCCGCCCTTTGGTCCACTGCCATGACAGATAATCCCACTAGAGCTCTATCTTACCGAGAGGTATGCAGGAACCACCCAGAGTACATGCGACTGTACCGCGAGGCCAACGGTGATAAGATGCGCGCGAAGGACCGAGCCTATTATCAAGAGAACAGCGGGTGCATAAAGGCCTACCAGTCCGAGTATCGCAGGAACCACCGCGCCAAGATTAACGAGTACCACCGTTCTCGTAGGGCAAGTGACAAGCACTATGCCCTGACCATAGCTCTGCGCACCCGAATCGTGTCGGCGGTCAAGAGGGGCTTCAAGGGCGGCTCTGCCGTGCGGGACTTGGGATGCCCAATAGACCAATTCAAGAAGCACATAGAATCCCAGTGGAAACCAGGCATGATTTGGGATAACTGGGGCCGGAATGGCTGGCACTTGGATCACATCAAGCCTTTGTCGTCGTTTGACCTAACCGACCGGGGGCAGTTCTTGGAGGCTGTGCATTGGAGTAACTACCAACCGCTTTGGGCGATAGATAATTGGAAGAAATTCGACAAGATTTTGTCCTAATGACTAGATAAGGAGATAATCATGACTAAAAGACATGTAAGACCAAGCCCCGCAAGGGCTGGAATGCAGCCGTGGGCTGGGCACGAGGACAGATACGACAAGATGAACGCAGGACCGACGGGGCGAGTGGCTAGCTATGCAGAAACAGTAGCCAATGCCCAGGCCGCCAATCAACCCAGGCCGACGGGCGCAGTGAGGACAACGCCCGCTCCAGACCCATATAAAAATGTACGGGATACGTTCGAGCGAGAAGGCGGCATCGGGGAGATGTGGAAAAAGCTTCTTAGGACAATACAAGGCGGAAGGTAAATGGGAGTAGTTGTTGTACGTCCCAACAATCCTCAAAACACTCACCACATCTCTCTTGCTGGTGGTGGCCGCACGTTTGGTATTAAACTAAGCGCGGGTGCTAAGTCCATTATCGAAACTCCCTTGACGCCATCCAATATCGAGAACTCGGGCGGCGTCAAGAAGTTCGGTGACTTTGACCCACAGTTCGCATCTATCGAAATGCGGGACTGGAGCGGAGGTCGTGGCGGGGAATTCTTATCTGACGATCCGACCAAGTATTACGATGGGTACGGATGGTCACTCACGCCCGGTGTTTGGCATCAGGCCCCTCAATGGTGGTATGGCGAGTTCCGCGGGCCTTCTACAGCAGCAAGCACCGTAAGTGTATCAGAGGCCGCTGACAATTTCTTGCCTGGGGCTATGAGGTCCAGTGCAGGGTACAGTGTATTGTGGCGTAGCATGGCAAGTACAACACACTTAGCACGGTCATTTACACAGCAGGGCAGTTCCTACATTATGTCTAGAGTGGAGACATGGGTACGTAGAATTGGTACCCCTCCGGCTCCATTAAACATGCGTATTCTATCTTCAATGTCCAGTGCAGGCCGCCCCGCGTCCAGCATTGCAGCCGGAACTACGGCACAATTACAATCTACCGATACAGAAGAGCTGGAATCTTTTCTGTGGACAGCAAGTATGACAACAGCTAGTACACAAAGCGCCACTACCGGTCTTACATGGTGGGTCGAAGTATGGACCAGCGTGGTAGGAACGGATGCCAACCATTGGGAGCTTGGCTACAATTCATCTGTAGGAGTTGCTAGTAGCGTAGTTCAAGGAACTGGTACTTCTGCTGGGTGGTCTGGGGCAACTACTGTGAATTTTTACATGCGTGTTGCCAGTACTACAGTAGACAGACGATGGCATTTCTTCAATATGGACCGGGCTCTTTATGCGGCGGAAGAAAAGGCGAACAATACTACCGGCATGAAAATATTTATCAACGGTGATAGGGGTATTTGTTCTTCTGCCTCACCAGGAAGTACAGCAGTAATCAACGACAGCAGTAAGGTATGGGCAACCAACCTATGGGTCAACGCTCGTGTATCTATTGTTACTGGTCCGGGGGCCGGACAGAACTCATCTATTACGGCCAATGGAACTACTTCGCTATCGGTATCCCTTTCAGTCGCTCCAACTAGTCAGAGCCAATACGTGATTTATGATACCAATGAGTGGACACATATAAGTAGTGCCATCATAGATAGTAGCGTGGGAGACAACCCAGTACGCGACGTAACGGTTGGTAACAACATCGCATACTTTGCTTTTGGTAATACAACCTTCATTGGTTCTCTAACCTGGGGCACCAGCCTACATCAATCCGACAAGCAGGGCACAACTACATATATTGCTGATGTACTACATTTCTTTAGCGACCCGGTTCAGGGTCCACAGGTTGTAAGGGCGATTAGTAGTCTATCTGCGGTCTCACGTGCCAACGCACAGGGATTCAGTACTCTACTCACCTTTACTAGCAACATTCAAACAGGGGGCATTGATTCCCTATTTACAAACTTGATAGACTTCAATGGACAACTACATGCTTTCAAGGACGATAGTATTTGGCTGGTACGTTCCGACCGCGCCGAGAAATTAAACATAGGTCTCGACGGTTTTCCTAGCAGTAATACCGGCAGGGCAGCTATAGCCCAAAACCTATTCCTATATTTTGGCTGGAGCCATTCCCTGGAAAGAATGCAGGGAGGCACCGTAGATGATATCGGCTCATGGAGCGGGGCAGGACTCAAGATCGGACATCAAGGACCGGTAAGCGCACTTGTTCCGTACCTAGCCTGGACTCTAGGTGCTGTGGATGCTGATACTACCGGTATAAGTGGTGTGCTGGCGTGGAACGGACGCGGGCACCACGAAATCTTACGGGCAGCAACTACAGGGCGACGCATCCAGAGCATGTTTATGCAAAACAATCCAGGCGGCAATCCAAGGCTATGGATGTCTTATGGGGGCGAACTCATATGTCAAAGATGGCCAAAGGACACACTGAACCCATTGCGAGATGGGAATATCCATTATCAACATGAGGCAGTCTTTGAGACCGCCACTATCAATATGAACGCCGTTCAGCTTCCTAAATTATTTGGTAGAATATTTGGTATCACAAAGAACTTAGCATCAACTGCGGCTAGAATCTTTATAGAGTATCAATTGGACGACGACATTGGTTCTACTAACTGGATTCTTATTGGCGCTTTCACCCGATCTCCAATTGACCAGTTACGTATCCGACGTGGAGATAAACATGCCCTGCGCTTACGTGCCCGTGGAATTACACAAAATAGCACCATTCCATCAGAACTAAATGCTCTGGTAGTGAAGGCTCTGGCAAGAACTCCAGTTCGGAGACAATGGGTTATTCGGGCAACTGCTGGAGATTTCCAGGTAGATGCACAAGGACTAGATGATGCCGACCCCGATGATTTTTACCTTTGGCTTCGAGATATGGCTATAACAGCAGAGCCCATATTAATGCACTCCGCATGGAGTGCAATGGACGACATATATGTATTTCTTGAATCACCAACTCTACAGAGGCTATATACTACACCAGAAGGAGAGTGGGGTGGTGAACTTACTATGACTATTCGTGAGTTAGATGCATAGAGGATAAGATAATGGCTAATATAGAAGAAGTTGAGAATCGACTATCTAAGGTTGAGAATATTATGAATGGATGGGTGGCCGGGGGCACCGACCCATACTTCAACTATATGAAAACCAAAGCAGGTGAATTTGACTATGGGCCAGGAGGAGTTGCATATCTAGCAAATGGTGCCGCCCAAAGTATTCCTAATAATACCTTAACAGCTTTATCGTGGTCCTCGATGGACTCGACTAGAGGATACCCGGACTTCCGACCACCCCCTCCAATAACGTGGTCGAGTGCGGCATCCTCAGAAATTCGAGTTATTGGAAAGCCTAACGAACATATGTTTAAGATATGGGGACACATAGAGTGGGCAGCTAACACCTCTGGCCGCAGAACAGTAGCGGTGAGAAGAAACTTTGGAGGATCAAGCTTTGGTGGGGACACAATAAACTCACAGGGACCAGCACCAGACGGAAACATAATCCAGCCATTTGTATTAACATGGAAATCAAGACCTAGTTCGGCCACAGGAGATCAGGAATCCTTTCTAACCGTTTCTGTATTACAGCAATCAGGGGACTCGCTCAATGTAAACTTTGCGGTTGTAAGTGTCTTTAAACTATGGTAAGAAAAAAGTACCAGGGACAATTCAAACTAGAACTTCTGATGGACCAATTAGTTGTGGCTTTTCCAGAGTGGAAAGTTGATAATAACTGGTTGGGCTCCGTGGTAAAACTTCCTGATGGGATAGCAATATCATTCCCAGAGAGTACATTGCCGGGGGCCGTAGACGCAGTTGTAGCCAATCATAATCCATTGGAGGAAACTCAGAACGAGAGAGATAGAAGACAAAGGATATTTGTACTACAATCTATAGCTACTAAGTTACAAGGACTTGGCTTTACTAACGAAGAGATTAAGGAGATACTACGTGCCTAAGCTTGTTACGCCCGATCCGGCAATTCGTATTACACACCCGAAGTCTCTGATAGTTTATCTACCAGAGGAACTGCGGCCATTTGAGTATCCCAAGAAGCGCCAGCGCCGGATGGATGATCGTCCAGTACCCCTACTGACACATCCAGTTACGGAACAACTTACAGGGTATGTTCACGGGGAGCCCGCCTCGGACCTAGAGGAGCGCCTAGCCATTGCACTAGACTTCTTTGGTATACAATATATATTCCAGTACAGAGTGTATGGTGCATATCAGATTTCAGGAGAGGAACAAAAAATAGACTTCTTGGTAAACGATGCCGGATATTACATCCCCCTGGAGCCGGGCGCATCGTTCTTCCACAATAGTCCATCACAAGTGGCGGTGGATGCCTTACGTATGTCAATTGTAAATGCCGTATTGATGGCACAAGGAATACATCCATTAGGCGATCCACTATACCAGATACCACCCGATAGGCCGTCTTCTATTGAAGATGCCAAAGACTTGGTACAAGGAATGTTCTTGAGCGCATAATATGCCATTTACCGCTAGAGTACAGAACACGTTCCATATGAGTTATGCACCCATTAAATTTGGCGTTGGTAATGTGGGACGTATTATACAGACAGAGAGTTCTCTGAGTATTCAAACAGAGTCTAGTCAAGACCTTTTTACAGATGAGGTAATAGATACATTAATGTATCGCACAAGAATGACTAAGTTGAATACATTCGTGGTAATAACAGAAGGGTCTACATAATGAGTGAGGCATTTGTTCTAGAAGGCGAGCAGACGGTTCGCGAAACAGATTCCCGAAATCCCGCAATTGTGTGGGAGGACTTCGGGACACTTACTACACGCGGTCATGAAGTATATGTGAACGGTAGTTCTGCTGGTGGTACATATCTAAGCGGATCGACTACAATTGTGGGTAATACTGTTACTGCACCACTTATTACTTTTCCGGCGGGCTCCGGGGGCCTTACCGTAGTTTTGGAAAGCCGTGCCACAGCCAACTCTCAAGCATGGTCGGCGGCTATTGTATACCGTGTGCTCAAGCCCGGCGCAAGTCGATGAGCGGTAAATAAACTATGCCACGTATAAGTCAGCTTACTACTGGAACACCAAATTCTACCTCTGATCTGATAGGAAATGTTGGATCGACTACAGTCCGATTCAATGTTAGCCTATTACCGGGTTCTATACCAAGTACGGCAGGAACTTCTGGGCAAGTTTTGCAGACTTCGGCCGGGGCTGCCACTTGGGTAAATAGTACAACTATCCCAGGCGCATTGCCAAGCACTGTAGGAACCAGCGGGCAATTGTTACAAACAAGTGGCGGAGTAGCGGCGTGGGTAAGCATAACTTCTGGGGGAGTCTTACATGGAAACTCTTCTGGTGAAGTGGGAGTATTGGCTGTCGGAACCAGTGGTCAACGACTTGCTGTAACCACTGCCGCCCCACTTATTCCAGCCTGGATAAACGACTTGTGGGGAGTTACGGTTCAGTTCAATAGCGCGGCATCATCTCAAATTGCCATGTTCCGTGTGCCATTTGATTGTGTAATAAGTGAATGGGACATGACTCTATCTACTGGACCAACAACTGCCGCTGGCAGTGCGACCGTGGAAGTTCGTGTGAACGGAGTATCGTCTACACCTGCTACCAGTGTGGCTCAAATTTCTAGTGCTCAACCTGTGACAATCTCGAACGCATCAAACGGCGGCTCATCTGCACTATCATCTTGGACCTCAACAAGCCTATCTGTCGAGCAGTGGGTAACACTGTATGTCGCTTCAGTATCCAGTGCCGATACAATTTCATTAAGCCTCGGCGGACGGAGGCGCTAAATGGCAATAACTCTGACCACAATAGCTGGCACTACCAACAACACCTCAATCGCTAGCGTCAATGTGAATACCGCTGATGTCGGGGACATCATCGTTGCATTCGCCCACAAAAACGGCGAGGCCAACATGGGCTTCAACGTCAATACGACCGTCATGATAATTACTTCCAGCAACACTGCGATTCGGATGGCATATCTTGTGCCGTCCGCTACTGGTGCTCAGACAGTCACCTCAACCGGAGGAGGACTCGGCGGCAAACATGGCCTCATCGCATCGGTGTGGTCTGGGGTAAACACTACTACTCCAATTGCAAGCACCGTAAACAGCAGCGGTGCGTCATCAGTAGCGTCCGGGCAACTTACCGGTGCATCTAGTAATGTGTCAGTTTGCGCAGTGGTGTTCAACGGTCAGTCAACAGCTGCGCTCACGTCCGGGACGGGGATGGTGATCGACATGACAATCGGCCCGTCCTCGGTCAACAGCACAGTTCCAATGGTGATGGCACATAAAGCGTTCTCCTCTATAACGGAAACGGTGTCCATGAACATTACCGCCTCTACCCTGTGGTGGCTCGGGGGTGTCGTTCTTGCGAATGCCGCCGCGGCGGTGACGGCCCGACAACAAATCGTATGGATGCAATAATGGCAGCGATACCGATAACTCGTATTAGAGAATTGATCGCCCAAGGCATCATCTTACTTCTCGATATTAGCCACTGGCAAGGCAAATGGGATTCGCTAAAGGCCAAGGCCGAGGGCATCAAGGGCGTCTATATCAAGGTTGGCGACCCGGATATGTTTGGGTGGGCGGACACTACCTATCCCTACTATAGAGAGAAGGCCGTGCTGGCACTTATGGACTATGGGGGCTACTGGTTCTTCCGGCCCGAGCACAATGGCATTACCCAAGCCAAGAAGTTCATAGAACTTATGGGACTTGGATATACCCTGCGCCCTGTGGTAGACGTGGAGAAGAATGTCAGGGGTGTGTCCCGCTCTATCTTCCGCCTGCGCCTAAAGAATTTCCTCCAATACGTTGAGAAAGACACTGGCAATAGGTGTATAATATATACAAGAGCTTCCTTCTGGGACCCACAACTAGGGAATGAAGCATGGATGTCGGACTACGAGTTCATGGTAGCCAACTACACCGAAAATCCTGTGCCCATACTGCCAATTTGTGTGGGGTCGGAAGCCATATGGCAGAGGTACGCAGATGGCGACATGCTCGGGGCCGCCCTCGGCTTCGAATCTTATAGCATAGACGTGGACTTGGTGTGGCCTGCGACCAAATATTCCGAGGTAAAACTATAATGGCCCTTAAACAGACAAGGAAGAAAAAGACTACCCCTACCAAGGGTATTCATCCCAAGTATATAACTGCCATAGTTGCTATGGTAGTTATAGGTACACTAGAAATATTTGCTCTTTCCAATGGGATTGATGGTACAATTTTCACGGCGGCGATGGCCGCGATTGGAGGCATAGCAGGATATGCCCTAAAAGGAAAAAGAGATTCTCTATGAGTACATTCAGTATTGAGGACTTGGAACGGGAACTAGAAGACCGCAAAGCCGCTGAGGCCAAAAGTCGACGCACTCCTTGGTATCGTTTTGTGGCTGAAGTGTTAATAGCGGCTGTGGTATGTACAATTGTGTTAGTAAATCAGACTCAGATACGGGAGTACTACTTCCCTACACCTATTGTTACCACAAATGATCTATCGGTAGATGACGTGAACAACGAGGAGCAGATCATCCGAGACCTAGAGGACAAGTATCAGTGGCTGTGGATCATGGAAGTCCATCGCATGAGCACCGGTACGGTCTCAGTCCTGTCAGGCGTTCATCCTGATAGGCAGCCAGAGATATCCAATCTCTCAGCAGAAACATGGTCTGCCATCTCCCTTCAGGCTACCAAGGACATTATCATCGCCTTTTCTCCCGCCGCTAGAAACGGGAACGTTTACATGCGGTATGTTCGCACGTCAAACTTTACTATGGTGGGCGTTCTCCAGTGTGACACTAAGGGCTCGGCTGACACAATGAAGTGGCAGTGCCTCGGGGCTCGGGTGGAGCCTCCGCTGCCAATCCAGCCGGATTTCATAGAATACCAGGATAGAGTTATAGTCCTACCGACCCTACCGACTCAATAATCCGTGTGGCTTCCCCGCCCGCTAGCTCGCCTTTCTCCATCAACACCGCGGCTAGTGCTTCTACTTGGTCGCGGTGTTTTGTCATCAGCTTCTCAGTCTCGTCCCACTGATCTCGCTCAAACTTACTAGCCACGTCCTGAGACGATTTGGCCAGATCGTGTAGCTTGGTGCCAGACTCCCCGAACACGCCGTGCCAGGCAAGGTACTCCATTCGATTACGGATATGCTCTATGTCCGATGCCGCACCAGTCCACCGCTCTCCAAGAACAACCTTCGTAGCCACGTCGCCAGCCATTGACACACGGATGTCGGCGACAATGTGAGACAGCGGAATCGCGTATGTACCTTCCTTGCTAACTGGCAACATGAAGCCGAGCGCAGACCCTCTCCGCACGATAGACACGAACGCCAGACGCATGTCTTTGCGTAGGTGATACGACGCCACGGAGTGTCCGGCCTCATGGGTCGCTACTTGAAGCCGCTGCGCCTCTGGCATGTCCCCAATTTCGTTCGCCAATCCAACTTGTTGCTCCACAAGCGCCCACTCAATGTCAATTTGGTTCACCTGGGCTCGGTTGTCAAAGCGGGCATTTCGAACAGCATCTCTGGTGATAGCCACTTCAATTGAAGCGGGCGTGATGCCATGTGTGGAACCAACTAGGGTGTCGATGTCAATGTCTAGATGCTTCACCTTGCCTATGTAATAAGTAAATATGTCCTTTCGTCCTGGCCCATCCGGCGGGTCTACTCGCACCGTTCGGTCAAGACGACCAGCACGTACCAGAGCCGGGTCAAGAACCTCCGGCCTGTTAGTACCACCAACAAACATGACGTACCCCTCATTCTTTGGGGGCAACAGGAACCAGCGGCGCACCTTGTTCTGCAACGTGGTCATAGTGCGTTCTTCGCCCATTCCTGATATGGCAGAAAGCAAGGCAGTTAGTGCCCCCTGCCCTCCACCCATCATGCCGCCCATCATACCCCCAGTTGCCCCACCACGGGACGCACCTACACTATCAACCTCGTCAATGTAGGCGATGCAGGCTCCATGTTCTCGTGCTAAGTTTCGGGACTTACGGATGAACGATAGCATCTTCATTACATCCACGCCGATAAACATTGCGCGGAACGCAGAGCCCTCTGTAGCGTGCATGGCTACGCCTGCTGTTCCAGCTAAACACTTCATCAGGTGTGTCTTACCAGTCCCAGGAGGACCAGCAAGCAACAAACCAGTAGGCGGCTCGCCACCCATGGCCTTGAACGCTTTATCGCCTCGAAGGATTGTGATCCACTGACCCATCATCTTGGTTAGTACGGGCTGACCACGGTAGTCTTCCATGGTTAGCTGGCCCTTGTCGCCCGGCACCACAGTCAAGGTCTTGGATCGGCTGATAAACCAGAACAGTGCGCCAAACTGGACAACCATGAACATCATGGCGAATCCCAGTCGGGACACTATTAGCCAAATTTCCCCGGCAAGGATTGGATTGAGGATGTAAATTGCGGAGGCAAACAGAATGACTGTGCGCGCTATCTTGTTGCGCCACAGGAAGCGAACAATGTAGATAGCAAGAGCAATTGTGTTGGCAAGCCATTCACGCATAATATTACTACCTCAAAAAGAAGTATAGCCCCCATCCACAAGCACTTGTTGACCAGCCAACTCTGGACACTCTACAGCAAATCGTAAAGCCGACCGCCAACTTTCCTCGCTCATTGCTCTACCAAGCGGTACATTCTTCAAGAACTTATCTTTGAATGACTGCGGCAAGCCTATGTCTAATGGACCAAATGCTATTGTAACTGATCTTACATTAAAGCGACCGTATTGAGTAGTAATGGACCTTGATAACTGGATAAGCCCGGCCTTCGACAAGTTATAGGCTACTGGCTTCTCGAAACCTTCTGGATAATTTTTCCAGTCCGCACCAATGTTGCCCATGATAGAACCGATGTTCACAATAACTCCACCGCCCGCCTCAACCATCATAGGAATGATAGCCTCGGACATATAACACGGCCCCATAAGATTAACCTGCAATATCCTTTCTAGGCTTCCAAAGAAAGTGGCCTTGGTTCCGGGGGGATTGTCTATTGCCGCATTGTTTACTAATACGGAAGGGGTACGTTTCAGTTTGTACTTGAATTCCAATACGCTATTTCTGTCAGACACATCAAAGTCTGGTAAGTCCAGAACGGCAACATCATAACCCATATTCTCCAGTTGGTCTTTTAGAAACGGTCCAGCACGACCAGACCCACCAGTAAGTACAGCGAACTTATCCATGAAGTAACCTCATATATGAGGGCCCACCGGCAGATAATGCCTCGACAAGAACACTATATGGGTCCTCACCAGACACTAACTCATTAACTGGCATTAAATTACCCATATACCTATCATCATCCAAACTCTCGTGACTGATGCCCGGCCCCGTATCTGGCAACGGGCCTGCCATACTACCGACATATACCACCTGCGTATATTCTGTTACCTGATTGTATATCTGCTCGAACGCACGTCTTAGGAAACAAGCATACGTAGCAACAATGGGCTTTTGTCCCATCAATGCCCGCGCCGACGCAAATGACACTGCATTTTGCTCCGCAATACCAAAGTCAAATACCCTTTCTGGAAATTCATCCTTTAGTTCATAACAACATAGGTCTCTTAGTGTATCGGCCCCAACCAATATTACCTTTGGGTCATCTTCCATAACTTTTTCAACTGCCCCACCAAACGCTGCATACAGCGGGTGTGGAGGGAACTTTACCCCGGGCGGGCCGAAATGTGAAAACCATTGCCCCGCGAACTCTGGTACACCGTTACCCTTCACCGTCTTCATAACAATTACCACTGGTCCTATTGATGTCAGCCATGCTGCATATTGTAACGCCGTATGTATCTTCTCGTAGTTATTACCATCTGACACAGAAAGCACATACCAACCAGCCGCCTTAAACATGCGCTCAATCTTAATATTTGAAAGTGGAGCTGGTCCGTCTTGCCCAAACCCGTTACAGTCTACAACAGCTATGATATTCCTGACACCCTGCTTTGAAATTGCTAGAGCGGCTTCCCAGTTCTGTCCCTCCATCATCTCACCGTCGCCCAACAAAACGAACACCGTTCGCTTATGTCCTAGCGCAAAGCCTAGCGCCTTAGAAAGTCCCATTCCCAAGGAACCAGTGTTTGCAACAATACCAGGGACATCAAGTGTTGGATGTCCTGGTAGTCCGCCGGATTGACGAAACGTGTCAAGTCTACTCTCGTCCAACAAACCATGTTCAGCAAGAACAACGTACTGTGCGGCAGCATCATGTCCCTTGGACGACAGGAAGATGTCCCCAGGACGCATGGTATCGCGGATAGCTAGTATGGCTTCAAGGGACGATAAAGATGTACCAAGATGCCCGCGCCCGGCCTTACGTACCACGTCGATGACGCGCTCGCGGATGCGCTCTAGATCATTCATAAAGAACGGCGTATCCATTTGCGGTAAGGCTTAACCCTCTCCCACAGGAGACTTAAAATTTCGACATCGGCTCGATTATGTTCTAGAACATATTCCAACGCCTTCTTGTCCCCGTATCGCGCTTTATTCCATATCTCTAAATTAAGATGGGTCTTACCTGCGATACCAAGGAAAGTCGTAACTGCATCCAAGGATTTGCGATGAAGCTTGAAGAGGGACCGGGCGGCATAGAACAAGTCGAAGTGATAGATACTGCCGTAGGTCGGCATCTGCAATCCCCAGTACATAACCCTCGAACGGATGAATGGTACGTCGAAGCCCGTACCATAGTAGGTGAGCATTACATCTACCTTCGATAGCTCCTCCAAAAGTTCTCGGATGATGCGTCTGTCGAAGGTGCCCTCATCCATTTCTCTCTTTGTTATCAATCCATACTTGACTTCATTCGTAGTGGGGAAATGTAGTGCCCACGTAATCATGATTCCAGCGTCGGCATCGAAGTTCGTTGTTTCGATATCTAACGAGGCGATAGTAACGTCTTGCTTCTCAAACCACAGAACGGGTATCTGTACCCCTTCTTGTCGAAGGCGGTAGATACGGGTATTGATGGATGTTTCAGTACGATCAAGGGCCTTAGCTATGGACGCTTGAGACAGTCCCTTGCGATTTGTAAGTAGAACTAAAAGCTTATCGTCGTCAGTAGACCAAGGTCTATGTGCCAATATAACCTCCTAAATAAGTTATTGCCTTGTTTAATAAATCAACATTATTTAGATGCCCAATTCCTATGTTACAATTCTGACATAGAATTCCCCTTATTTCTCCTGTGTCATGGTCATGATCTATACCAAGACGCCGCCCAGACCAACCAACTTCCGCCCCACAAATCGCACATTTATTGTTTTGTCGTATAAGCAGGGAATTATATTCCTCAATTGATATGCCATAATTTAGTCTAAGTTTGGTCGCTCTCATATATTCCTTGCGCTTATGAGTTGAACCATATTTTTTGTTGGCCCGGCTTACTGCTTCCCTACCTTTTTGGGTGTGCCTATACTTTTTCTGGCTCTCGTAATTATATTTAGGAGGGGGCTGACGATCAGCCCCCTCCTTACCGTTTATAGTCAACTTTGGTCCTTGACTATAAAGCGATACAGAGCGTCGGCTGTAATAAAGATGGCCGGTCCAATTACAACCAGCCTATCCACCGAGAATGGAAGCAATTCACCATTCAAGGCTAGAACAGCCGCCCCGAGAACAAGGGACACAGCGTATGTAAGAAGCTGAGCCTGCTTGCCCTCCAGGTCGAACCATGTCTTGAGGATATTGACTAGCGTGACACCTGCCGCGCCTGCCAATAGTCCCCATCCAACTAGAACTGTCGGTTCCATGTTTATCCTCCTATAGGATATGGATATGCCTATTATACCATAACTTTCGGTTTATTACCATATAAATTATGTAAAGTCTTTCTTGTCGTTGTAGGATAGTCCCGCCGCCAACATACTCATCACAACAGCGTCGGCAGCATTAGGGTTAAGATCAGGCCAGCATTCTTTACCGTGTTTATTTCCGTCGCCTAATACCCTTTTTCTGATCGTAGCCGGGGGTAATACTACGCATTCCGCAACCCTCATTTGGTGTGAATGGAGGCCAAGGTAGAACGCCGCTCTCAGGTTCGCTAAGGCAGGCTGTCCAAATTTGGCCCCGAATGCGGGACCCTCTATTACTATGGGCATAGGCACCATGAATCTCTCCATTAGCCTCCGGCCCAACCTGTATGCGTCCTTCACGTTCTCCCATTTGTCATCCCGGTCGGGCAGTCTACCCCATATGGCTATTACATCACCATTGTATACAATACCAATACCGAAGTTCTTCCCCGGATCAATACCCACCCCAATGAAATTTTGGGGTAGCACCATCCGTGCGGTACGGGATACCAGCATTTGCTGGCCATCTATATGGGTTACTTCTTTTGCTTTATCAAACTGGAATTGCATTTAATGCCTATCCACCCAATCCAGATATATCTGGTATAGTTTTAAAAACCATGGTATAGCTAATACAAAAAGAACTAGGAACACTATCGCTCCCACAATAATTTCAATCATCGCTTATCCACCTTAGTATCGTACAGCATTTCCCAATTCTCTGTCTCGTAACAAGCTTCTTTGAAGAAACACCAAGGACATGACCCGCCTCGGTTCTTTGGAAAGTATCCCTTCTTATTTGACCAGCGAATAATCTCCGCCGCCTCAATCAAATTCTTTACATCGTCCTCATTATAGTTATAAGAGTACACATGGCCCGGCTCGGCAGTACGGATTGCCTGTGGGTCCCTGGCTACTAGGAAGTCAATTCTTGTGGGCCACTTTTTGTACGGGCTAGGGTCTTCTGGAGGTATGAGATAGCCTGCCGCCTGAAACCCGGAACCCTTAGGCGCAAGTCCACCCACCGTTTCCCAGTCCGAAGAGGCAGTCTTAAGGTCAATAAGAACCCCTCTTCTCCGTTGTCTCGCCAATACATCCACGACCCGAACCAAGGTAATCTCAGGAGTAAGTGGGACATACTGACGGAGTTCCCTAGCCAAAATAGTATACTCTCCATCTTCTTCCATTTTGGAAAGTTGCGCGGCATACCTAATGGCCCTCTCAGAAGCATATACATCATCACCTTCGAGAATAGCGTGGGCATCCAAACCGTCTTGAATATATGGAGGAAGTTGCTTACGCTCAAGCGCATAATGATAATTGTAAGCAGCCGGACAATTGAAATATCTCGATAATGCACTTACAGATACCATAAATGGTTTCATCTAGTTTCCTTTTGCTCATATCGTTTTATCCAGTTGCAATTGGCACAAAGAAGCTGATATCCTTTCTTGCCTTGTAGTACTCTATCTTGTATACCCCCTGGACCTATTGTTCTATTCTCTTTAGAACCACCACCTTTTATGTGGTCTATTTGTAGTGCCCGCCAATCACCAAATCCACATATATAACACTTACCACCAAGATATTCCACGGACTTGATGCGTTTATTATTATTCATTTTGTTTATGTGTTTTCTATGACACAACTTACACCAACTTGATATGTTTCCATACCTCCCAATCAAAGAATAAAATAATGATCTATTCTTTCGCTTTTTACATTTGGGACAAGCCTTTGTTTTTGTCAAACTTCGCCTCGGATAAAAGATCGTATAACCCCCGGGGCCGACGCATCGAACCCCACAACGTTTAGGCTATTAGCATCTATAGGATCGTTCGTGCTATACCCTACGGGTGTCATAGCCACATTGATTTGACGAGATGGGCCAAACTGCCTACGGTGAAGCTCAAGTGCTTGGTGAGGATGAATGTCTCCAGCCCATGTCTCGTTGTCTGTATATAGCTCGAACGCATCTGCCTGTACCTTGTGAGCCGTAGCCCATAAGTAAGGCCCAGCCGCATCGGTACCAACTCCCCGGACCTGTCGTTCAAAGTCCTTCAAGTTGTCATCCAGTCGGCGTCGGCGGCTTACGTCCAATGGGAACACATGATCCTTCCCTGTGAACCCAAGAACGATTGTTTCTGGGTCCGCATGTACGGACACCATAGCCATAGCAAGTGCGGCATGACGGGCTGTGATTGGGTTATCCCCAAGTGTTGCCCTCATAGAAGTAGATGCATCCACTCCGACAATTCGGAGCTTCCCTGTCGGCTTAACGTTTCCGAAAGCCAAGTAGAAGGCTTCGTCCAATGCGTCAGAAACCTGTGGAACAATAGGCCACAGACCACGACCCCATCGGCTCTTTCCACCAGTATACACACCCAAGGCCAGTAGAAGAGCCATAGGGTGTATTCGACCCCGGCGTAGCTCTTCTGCATCTGTCAGTCGGGCCGCTACTGTTCGAACAGCATCGCTTCCCGGTTCCAGTAGTCCAACCCGCCCCATGTTTCCAAGATTACGGATCAACGCACCGATACGAGTGTTTGGTAGAAGTGCATCCCAAACTGTGGCGGACTTCAAGAACTGAGTTGGGATCATCTCCCGTGTCAATTCATAGCGATTGATTGCACTAATTACTTGCTTCTCAGACTGTGCGGCCTTGGCTTGTTCAAAGCCAATTATGATATCTGGCCCAGACTCATCTATTCCCTTTCCTACCGCCCATCGCATAACTTCCCACAAACCCGCTGTGGGTGGCTTTGGGTGTGATAGACGTAGCAAATCCCTGTGACTCCAGCCATTTCGTTGCTGGTACTTCACCACCTGATATGCCAAGTCGTCAACATCCTTAAATGTATACCACCGTCCTATTGCTCGGCGCAGTCCACGGCCCCATCCGCCCATTGCATTCATGTATTCAGCGAATTCAAATAGATGAGTACCGATACGACAAACAACCGGGATCGCGCTGAAAGCTACTTGACGTGTGTTCTCATTGCCTTGTCGAGCGGCAAGTGCCAACACAAAAATAGCCGGGCTATTCTTCGGTGCTAGCCCTCCCCGGCTGACATCGGCTACTTCCCTAACTACCCGTGGGCCATCTTCCTTGATGCATTCGATCACATTCAAGGCGTTGTCCACTGTCAATTTTTGTTCACCAGCATAGTATGTTCCGCCCTCAGAACCAAGGATCAAGAAACGCCGTAGCGCAGTCCACTTATCAACTGCAAAGGCGTATCCGCCCCCGGCGTTTGGAACTTGCGCCGAACTGGAAGCCATAGTCTGAGGTGTTCGTGTTGGGTTAAAAAGCTTGGTATAGTTCATGTCTCTCCCTCCATGAAAATAAAACAGCGGATAAGTTTTGGGAAGCGATGTCCCCGAAGGGACTAATCTAAGCATGTAGGTTAGGTAACGCTTACCCGTTCGACCCGCTGTAGGTATTCAAGT
>ERZ1292644.396-Hain-H14-01um-R2-396-length-31059-cov-8_pt4 | contig 17180 bp, 22 predicted proteins | sample MGYA00564402_ERZ1292644 | MGnify/ENA primary metagenome ERZ1292644 (study PRJEB36523, sample SAMEA6512644) | groundwater metagenome | collected 2019-01-09 | study: AquaDiva: Metagenomics assemblies of 32 groundwater samples
TGCCAAACGCCAGGTTCAAAGTATTCTGCAAGCTGATATGCTTCAAACATTCTGTTATTAAGTTCCATTACCCTAAGATCACCAAAAGCTAAACATTCATCAAGCAGCTTAGACATTTCTTCAACACTGTCGTGTACAATGTCACCAGTGACAGGATTCCACTGGCAAATATCAAACACAACTTGCTCCCCTTGACCATTTTGCTTAACAACGTTTAAGCGGATAGGCATACTTTACTTTACTCCTGATAAAGTTAAAAAGCTTGTTAAATCTCACCTTTCCTTACACGTTCAAGATGTACTGTAATACAGCAACCTACTAAGTTTGTTACAGTACCACCAAAAACCAAGCCAACTCTATTACCTGGCGCTATCAATGTTGGAGGTTCAATTACTGTACCAGCAATAGGTGTATCTGCTGTACCAGAGAGTGACATAGTACCTGTTAATTGATCTACACCAGCATCAGCATCTTGCCCACTTGTCAATACTTCAACCTGTACTGTACCGCTATCACTAGCTACACTGTGACTTTCTCGTACACTACGTACTCTGTAATAACCATCACTTACAAAAATATCAGCAGATACAGCAGGTGTAGCTGTTGGGAACATTACACTAATAGGCTTCCATAAACCATCAGGTGTCAACCAAGGATAAGGATTTGCTTCCATTAGTTTAACCTCTTATCATGTGCATAAAGTCAGCAGGTAAGTTACCTAAACCACCATCAAGAAGCTCATTAGGCACTTGTACGCCAACATTTACCCTTTGACCATCAGAACTAATCCTTTGTGTTATTAAGTACGAACGTTGTTCTTTTTCAAGCATACGTTCATCAGCAGCTCTAGCAGCAGCATCAGCATGAAGTAACTGTTCAACTAAATACGCTGGCACAGTACATACACCAGGACCGTATGTTTGTACACCAGCATTTTCTATTTGTTTACCGTCTGGTCCCGCCACAAGAAAGCCACCACTACCTATACTATGCTTTGCAAACAACTTCAGCTTAACACTGTTACTGCCAATCTTTTGTAACACAGGATTATCAGCTTGTTTGTTCTTGAAGATATCTGGATGTTGTACTTTCACAGGTGCAGCAGTTTCTTTTACAGATTGCACTTGTACCTGTATACCAGCTTCTTCAAGAACTTGAAATGCTTGCTCTATGGATATTTTCTTACGGGGCATAGTTCACATTCACAGGCAACCATATGAATAGATTACCGTTCCAGAAGCCATAAGCAAGTACATAATCCATAACTTATCCTTAATGTTACGCAGGAATCACAGCAGCTAAACCTGAGCTTGTTTCAAACCTCTCCACAAAGTCTTGGTCAAGGATGAAACTTTTTCTCATAGCCTTTGCACCAACTTTACGACGTTGAGATAAAGGATCACTGTCACTTGCACCTTTTGGTGTAATGAACGTTTGTAGCGCCATACCATTAAGTGTACAAGTACCAAAGGCGCCTTTACCTACTACAAATCCAGGATACACAGGTACAGTGTTAGCAGGTGCAACTGGTGCTGTTGCTTCTGTACCAGCAGGTGCAGCAGTGATAACATAGTCTGTAGTATTTGCAATCCTACTTGCAACTTTGTACAGTGTTGTACCACCAGCAGCACTACAGTAAATGTCATACACATAGTTAGCCGATGACGGTGTGCGTACTGTGATACTGCCTGGTGTTGTTACAGAAATGTTACCTGTTTGCTGGCTAATACGCCGTTCATAATCAGTTGTTACTTCTCGTGCAACAACTTTGATCTGAAAGTTAGCTGTTGCCATTGTACCCGAAGTACCAACTGTATACTGTGCTTTTGTTGCATTAGCAGCAGCGGTATCAGGTACAGCAACACCTACAAACACAGGTAAAAAGTTACCCATGATCCAGTCAATACCCATCCAAGGACCAATGTAACCATACTCAAGTTTAGCTACTCTGCTAAAGTTGCTTGCTTGCTGAAATGTTGCGTCACTACCAAGCACAGCAGCTTTGTGTGGTGGCTGAAAGATACCCATGTACTGACCATCAGGCATATACTTAGGTGCACCACGCATTTCAAGCTTTGCATTAATTGTGATAGCAAGAGCAGTGTTAAACACATCTGTAGCTGCAAGACCAGACCTAGCTGTTACACTACCTGGATAGGTAACATTTGTTGCAGCCATGAGAACATTTGCATCTTCTCGTTCAAATGTTTCTTTGATAGCTGTTGCAACACGCTCTGTAGCAATGTTAAGCATAGGATGACGTACTGTTAGTTCAAGTACATCAGTTAGCAAAGCTACAATACCCCACTGTTCAACAACAACATTGACATTTGTTAATGCAAGCGCAACACTGCTAGGTGTTACACCTTCAACAAGTTCTGTTGTTGGCAAACTAAGTCTGCTTACCCTTACAACTCGCAAGGTTTTGCTATTCTTGCTTTCAAGAGGATAAGGATCAGCAATCTTTTGCATTACTAAGATACGCTGTAACAGTTCAATCATCTTTGTTGCAATGTACACATTAGGCGCATCGTTTACCATTGCAGCAAAGGTAGTGTATGCATCAGCCATTTTTCTTTACCTCACAAAGTTAGTAGACATAGAAGCTAGGTAAGGTGTGTGCTTACCTAGCTCATTGTACACACAGTTAGTATACATTAACTCAACCTTGACCTCACAAAACAGTCCTTGGCTTCAAGCAGCTTTCTTAAACCAACAGTTACCTCAGCGCCATCACAACCAGAACATTCACCGCAAACCATAACCATTTCATTTGCTAAATAGTGAAACTTCTTTGAAACATTTTGTAGATGTTCTGGAAGATGCTTATATTCAAAATACCTTAACACTCTTTCATGAGCAGAGTTCAAAACGTTATCCCTTCAAGAGCTTTTTCCATATCTTCAATACTCTTACTTTCAAAGTTTACAAAGTTACTGTCAGACTTTGCTTTGTTAAGTGCAGCAGCACCAAAGTCTACAGCAACTTCTGCTCTAGCTAATTGTTCCTTCTGACGAACTGTTTGCTTTTCTACAAACTTACCAGGATCAGCTTGGTACTCTTCACCCAGCTTGTGCTTGAGAATGTCATTTCTGCTAATAGGACGACCAGCTTTCACAAGAGCGGTAAACGTTTTCTCCACATCATCGTGATATTCCTTTGCATTAGGGTTGTTCATGTAGAAATGTACATAGTCCTTTGCATCAGAGGATGTAAGCCTGGCTTCAGCAAGACCAGGTTCAATAAAAGGGTTGATAAGTTGACCAAGCTGCTCTTTAGCTAGATCATCCTGACTTTTACCAGGTACAGCAGGTGTTGCTTTCTGCTGCAACTCATTAAAGTACGTTTCAACTTGACCTTTAATAAAGTCTTGAACCTTTGAAAGGTCTTCTTTATCATCAACAGTTTTATCTGGTTCAGCACCGCCATAAACAGTTGGCACAAGTTTACCATCAAGTTGCATATATGGTTTAGCACCAATAAATACAACAGGTTCAAGCTGTTCAAAGCTAGGCTTAAAATCACCAATGTACATTGTTATGGTACCCTCTTCAACACGATTGTTACACTTGCACCAGCTAAGTTTGTAGTGTTTGTTACGTTCTTAACACATATCCTATCACCAGCATCAAGTGTTGTTTGTGTGCTAATTGTAACATTTTGTTGAGTGTTAGCTGCTGCAGCTAAGTTGATAGCTGTACTGTGTTGAGCTGTACTGTTAGCTGCTGTAACTGTACCCTTTGCAACACCAATGTTCATTGCACCACCCGCATCAGCAGCAGTGTTGTGAGACTCACGGATGCTTTCAATTACATACCTGTCATCTACAGTGTGAATGTCACCAGCAACACAACTTGTATTAGCAGGCATCCACAATGTTACAGGACGGCGGTAATCAACAATTTTAGCATTAACAAGCAGCTTATCTTCACCAGAAGCATTAGGCAGCGACAAACCATCCTTGTCAAACAAAGCTACTCTTGCACCAGCTAAGTCAATAATTTCAATAGAGAAATCCATACCTGGCATAACATTAATCCCCCTCATCTTTAATGTAAAACGGTTTGAACAGAGTAGGATCAAGCTTTAAATCAACTAATTCTACTGTTAGGATAACGGTAGCCGGACAGTCATCTATACCATCTACATAAACCACAGTTGTTTTCTCATCCATATATTACCTTTGTTGTACAAAGCCACTTGTTACACTTGGCAAGTTATAAGATAAACCCGCCATACCATTACTGCTACTGCTACCACCATTACTACCATTTTGCTGTGTTGATTGTATTTGCTGCTGTAACTTAGCTAAAGGCACAACAACATCATTTAACCCACGTTCACCTAAGCTATCTCTCCAGATAAACTTGACTAGCTCAACAATGTTTGGTGCATATCCTTGTGCTTGCATTATTTGTAAGATTTGTGGATTAGCTAACAAGTTAAAGAAGATAAGTGAACGTTGTGCTCGCATAGCATTGTCTTGAGACTGTAAACTACCTACCCACTCAAATTCATAGTCACCTAAGATGTTCTCTTTCTTCAACACGGTGCTTTGTTGACCACTGTACAAAGCTACACCACCAGGTATACGCATTAACTGGTCATCAGGAATAAACTTACTACTTACTTTGTAAATGTCACCTAAGCTAGGTGTTAATACTTCTTGTTCAATCATTTCAGCAATATCTTGAATATCAGCAAGTCCCATTTCAAGAAGTGCGTTCATAGCAAAACCAGCTCTCGGCATGTTACGCCCTGGTTGACCTTCTGCTATTGTACCAGCACCTGCCATACTATTAATCAAAGCTAAGTAAATTTGCCAAGCTCTTAGCTGGTTAGTGCTTGTTACTGGTGGTTGTATGAACTGGATTGCTTCTCTTGGTATTTCACTACCCATATTCCACTTTGCTCTACCTTTCATTTTGTAGCTATCTTGTCTTGCACCTGCATCAGAACCACCAAAAGCTACAAAACCTTGTTCCCAATCAACAGCCTCTTGAAATTTGTTAAGTTGATCGTTTTGGAGTATGTCAAGTTCATTGATGTCTTCCATTAGAGCCGAGGTATATAGTTCACCAGGTATTGTACGGTGTACAACGCTTCTGTACAGAGGTTGATCGTATTCTGACTTAAAGAAGCCTACAATCTTAGCACCAGATGCAACATTCCAAGCTATGTATACTTGATATAGTTGATCGTCTTTGTGTAACCAAAGTTCTGTAAGTGATACAAAAGCTGTAGCTGTAGCTTCAAGTTTGTTTTGTGTATCACGAACAGCTTGTTCAACATTTGATGTTGGATCAGTGATACCTTGATAAGCCAAGCGTTCAACTAAGTGGTAAGGCCAGTCAGGCTTTGTAAGGTCAGATTGAGACAGAGGCTCAACAATACCTTTTGCAACATATGTACTGTACTTATCGTAAGTAAAAAGAAAGTCTTCAAAAACTAACTCAGCCTCAGTTATATCTGATACTGTTTCTGGATAGATGTAAAAAGCAAAGTCATCAACTACTCTTTGGTTAGGCCACACTTGATTGTTAACCACAGATATTGAAGTTTTCATATGGCACAAACCATATAACATCATACTGCGAACTAACTGTGATATGTTGCTACGGCTTTTAATACGCTTTCGTAACACATACCACATAAACTTATCAACGTTACTTAGCTTATCACCAGATACATCAGACATCGGAGCAACCTCAAACCATTTAACATTAGGTGTTAGCAGTTTAACACCACGTATTACTGACCGTTCAGCAGCACGCCTACCAGCAGGTATACTGTAAGTACCGCTACCTGTGTCACTGCCGAGGAAGCGTTGTTCAAGGTTGGTATTCATCCAAGTACGCCTAGACCGTAACCAGTTCTGTTCAACAACTCGCCGTCTGTCACGTACACCAATAACCTGTTGACAAAGTGTACTGCTAAGTTGTTGTTTTAACTCGTTTTCCTGTTGAACTGGCACGCTATGTAACCTCTGTTACAGTGAAAAGAAACCTCTGTTACACTAACAATACAACAAAAATTTCACTGTGTCAACAACTTTCCGAAATCTTCGTCAGATAACTCCATCCATGACCAAGGCGTTGTGCTTCTACTGTGACTACGCTGTAACCTATGCTGGTCTGTTTCTTGTTGAGTTAGTAAACCTTTTTCATCTTCCCAAGATATACCCCACTTTACAAAGTTCTCAGCACCATATCTCCAAGCGCAAGCAACATCTGCAAAATATCTGTCTTCAATAGGCTTATCAGATACTTTACCTTCTCTGTTTTTACTGTATTTGTAGCCACCCTCAAGGGCACCAATTAACACTGGACAATTGTTACTTATTAAAACATTCTCAAGTCCACAGTCGCATTGCTTTTTTGGTTCAAGCAAAGCAGCCATGTACTGTAAGCTAGGCGTTAAGTTAATATATCTATGTTTAAAGGCTAAGTGATATTCATCAATAAGTATCTTCATATCACCACGACGGTCTTTGTTACTACTAGCAGCTCTGTAACCTGCTCTGTCACCAGCATCAACAATAAGCGATGCTTCACCATAAAGTTGATTAGTATGAGGTAAAACATAATCATCGTATAGACTGTACACAGTTATGTTGAAACAGTCAGCAATTTCAGATAATGTTAAGTAATGATTTCGCCCATAAGCACATTTGTACAAGTTGCTAAACACTACTGCTGGATGTAATGTACCAAAGTCCCAAGCTCTTACCAGCGGTAACTTTGGGTCAAATTGTAAAGGTGCAACATGTCTACTGTGTTCAAACTGAGGAAACACTTTTACCCCACCATAAGCAGGTACACTTTCACCAAAGATTACACGCCTAGCTGTATTTTGACCTTTACCCATTTTTTTTTGAACAGATAACAACCCCTTAGCATAGTCAGCGCCAACAAAGGGATTCTCATGAGTTGCAACTTGTATCCATTCAACACTATCTTCACCTATTTTGTACATGCCAGGCTTGTTACCAAACAGTTTGTGTAACCAATGGCCTACCTGTGGAGGATTACTGCTTACCATACCATGAAGTGATCCGTGTTCACGATCTGTTACAGAATATGTAGCTTTATCATAATGCACATGTGGCAAGCGCAATCTTGACAACAAACCTGCTGAGGTTTCATTGCCAATAAACATTTCTTCATATGATTCCATAGCATCATCAACCCAGTACCAACCATAGCTTGCACCTAACCCTTCAGACCAGTTTTTACCTTGCATTGCATGCATTACAGAGCCATTATGAAATAAAATAGTTGTGTAATCACCTTGACGTTTATCTGTAAACTTAGGTTGAGGTATTTTACCTTTTTGTACTAATCGGTTAATAATCTGCTTAATGTCAAGCCAGCTACTTTTGTACAGTAGCTTAAAGTCACGTCTGCTTACAATACCAACATTTTCAGGTATGGTAAGTGAAAGGTAAACTGACTTAACAGCAAAAGCTATGCTCTTAGCTGAACCTACACCACCTTGACAGTACAGATACTTAGCTGTGCTGTCTAAAATAAGTTTTTGTTGAGGCAAGATATGTTGATGAACAACACCAGATGTAAATTGTTCACAACTAGGCAATACACAGTTTGGAAAGAAATCAAGTAAGTTATACTTTGACATTTGGTAACAGTACCAACTATTTTTAGACTGTTTAAGTTTAACAAAGGTAACAGTTATAACTGTTAAGTAACTGTTAAAAAGAACAGTTAAAAGCAAAACTTCTTCTTAAACTACTGTTTAACTCTTTCTTAAATACTGGTCTCGCTGGAAGTAACCACCAAAAGCCGGATATGGTGTTATATCAGGCACCTGTCAACACTCGTCTACAGGCATAAACATATTGCAAGAATCGTGCCAAGTTGAAATAGCCAAAAAAAAGTGACAGCTCCCGCCTGGTGTCGTACAACTGTCTCGCTGGGAAGTATACCCCACTGTCCAGAAGCCGGTGAAACTGGCAGCGGTAGAACACGGTAACTGTACAAGGTTGAACGAACTTTTGTCAACAAGTTAATTTCACAATGCTATAAGCTATTGATTTAACTGTACTTTCAACGTCGCGCTGCGAAAAACCTTCTTTCTGCATAGGTTGAACAAGGTTTGTTTAAGGTTGGCCTGTGAAACATTGAACAAACGTTAAACAGTTGAATTTCCTTGACATTTTCACTAACACAGTTAAAATTATGCGTATGACAGACCACCACCTACTTACCAGGCAAGGACGCCAGGCTATGCAAGCTGTGATCGACAGTGCCACACACACACCAGGAGGGTACCTGTGGTGGCACAGTTTACCAGGCAAGGGTAGACACAGCCAAGCGGTCTTGACACAAAAATGGGCTGCTGTGGTGCTCACCAGGATATTTCCTCAATCCCTGCTTACAGCTATGCTTCACGCCTCTCTGTCACCTCAAGGAACGCCGCAGCAGCACAGTTCCTCTCTGTATAATTGGCTCATTGCAAACGTGTACAACAATAAAGTTGAGCTGTTGTACAAAGCCTGGACACAACTACCTAAGTAAAGTTAAGGAATATGTAATGTCTACTGCTACTCTTTCCGCTTTTGACCAATATGCTAACAATATTATGGAGTTGAGGTATAGTCATACTGTACAAGGAAGAAAAGAAAGCTGGGAAGAGATAGTGCACAGAGTAGTATTTAACATTATGTTAGGTCAAGAAAGAGTACCAAAAGACATTGCACAAGATATTGAACAGATTATTGTAGATAGAAAGTTTATTCCAGGTGGCAGGATACTTTCACAAGCAGGTAGACAATATCACCAAACAGACAACTGTTTCACGTTACATGCTGAAGACACAAGAGAAGGCTGGGCTGATTTGTTGCATAAGTGTACAATGATGTTTATGTCAGGTGGTGGTGTTGGGGTTGATTACAGTCAGTTAAGACCATATGGTACACAGTTAAAAAGAAGCGGTGGGATAAGCAGCGGTCCTATACCATTGATACATGCTGTTAATGCTGTAGGTGCTGCTGTAAGGCAAGGTGGTGAAAGAAGAGGCGCTATTTATGCAAGTTTAAAGTGGGATCATGCAGACGTGCAACAGTTTATACACTTAAAGAATGGTAATAATTGTTTACAGCATACAAACATTAGTGTAAGGTTTGATAAACTATGGCAAGAGTGCTACTCACACATTAAAGGAAACTTAAACGTTAATGATACTTTCTTAGATACTCTACAGCATGCTTGTCAATGGGGTGATCCAGGCTTTCAGTTTGACGCTGATAATCAGATATTAAGAAATGCTTGCACTGAGGTAATAAGTGCAGACGACTGTGATAGCTGTTGCCTAGGAAGTATAAACCTAGCGAGAATTGACAGCTTACAAGAGCTGTCAGATGTTGTACAGCTTGGTACACTTTTTCTATTGTGTAACACACTTTACACACATAAGCCAATACAAAAAGTTGCAGATGTTAAAGCAAGGAATCGTAGATTAGGCTTAGGTTTAATGGGAGTGGCAGAGTGGTTTATACAAAGAAAGTTACCTTACGGAACAGCTATCAAATATGAAGAAATAAAAGGTTATAAATTAGCAGATGTAAACTTTGCTTTTTTAGAATGGCTTGAAACTTATAAACAAGCATCAGATTATGCTGCTGATGTTTGGTCAGATAAACTACAAATAGCTAGACCAATAGCTACACGCGCAATAGCACCAACAGGCACAATCAGCATAGCAGGTGGTCATACTACTCCTGGTATTGAACCTATCTTTTGTCAGGCATACACACGAACATACAATACACTAAAGACACAAAATCATAGCAATGGTTACAGAAGTGAAATTGTTATTGATCCTGTTGTACAAAACTTAATGCAGCAAGGACATAGTGTAGATAATATTGACACAGCTTACAGCTTAGCAAGGACAGTTGAAGGAATTGAAAGAAGGATAGCTTTTCAAGCTTTTTGTCAACATTATGTTGATAATGCTATCAGCAGTACTGTTAACTTACCACAGTATGTACCAGGTATTGAAGATAAGATTGCACCAATACTGTTAAAGTATCTGCCACGGTTAAGAGGGATCACCTTTTATCCTGATGGTAGACACAATAATCAACCAGTGAAACAAGTTGACATTAAGTATGCTTTGCAGCAGCAAGGTGTGCTCAAACAGCATGAAAGCTGTAAAGGGGGGGAGTGTGGAATTTAACACTATAAAAGTTGTAAGAGTAAAAAGGTTTGAGCTTAACTTACCACCTCTTGTGGAAGGTAGTAATATCTGTCAAAAAAACCCATATATACTTCATGGAGCAGAACCAGAGCACAGTTGTCTAATGGAAATAGAAGAGGTATATATAACAGAACAAGAATACCTTGATAACATGGTGAATTATGAGTGAAGAAGCAGATATTGTAACTATTGTAAGCTCTGACTTAATTGCTACTGTAATGGAAGATTACTTCAACAAGAAAATGTACAAGATACCTGTACATATTGTTGAGTTAAAGCCAACAGAAGCAGGGTATAGTTTCTTTTTACAGTTTACACAAAAAGAGATAAGTAAACCTCTTAATATTAAAAGTTATCCAAACGGACAAAGTGTTGAGCTAAACACTAATCTAAACAGAGGGAGTAAAGGTAGATTTGTTAAGAAGGTTACAAACTAAAATGAAAGAGTTTGAAGCTACACTAGAAAATGAAGAATGCACTGTTAACGTGACAATAGATTCAAAAGTTACTCTTAACAAGTTATATGGACCACTTTGCTTTTGCAATATAAGAGTTAGACTGGACTACAATAAATGTCAATGGATTGTTGAAAAAGAAGTTGACACTTACGATGACACAGATAATTTTGCTAAATGTTACAGGTTACAGTGTTGTAACAACAGTGAATGGGTAGAAGTTGCAAGAATAGATGGACAATAGCAATTCCAACAACTCTATAAAAGGGGTAAAATATATGAAAACAAGTGATAGCTTATTGCAAGAGTTTGACCAGTTTATGATTGACCGTTACAGAAAATGGTACAGAGAGTACATTACAGATAATGAAGATGGCAGTTATGAAACTGAACCAGAAGATCAAAGTTTCTTAGAGGATGAAAACTATGAAGATGATGAAGAAGATTGTTAATTTTGTACTTTTGATGTGTACATTGGCAGTATTAAACGGTTGCACAAACTGGACCAGCTTCATGCAAAGTTTGAATGAGCGACAAATACAAAGTTGTTTGTACTATGAGGGGTATGCTGCTGGTTATGTAAGAGTAAAGGGTGTCACAGCTACAGGTGGTGTTAAGTTTAGTGAATGTAAAGGAGAGTAAGATGAAACAAACAAGGTTGTTAATAGCTATTATTACAGTTTTGTTAAGTGTTAGTGTTACCTTTGCACAACAAGCATTTCCTCCACGTCCACAAACATTGCAAGATGCACAAAGTACAGGAAACGGAAGTGAACTTAATGTTACAGGTTACAGTGTTGTAACACTTGAAATTGTTGGAAGTGAAGCTGGTACAGACAGAGTTGTAACTTTTGAAGCATGGCAAGATGTAACTGCAAGTTTTGCTGCTATACAGTGTGCTAATCAGGGAACAAGGGTAGTTGGAACAACATTGACAGCAAGTGGTGTAACAGCTTTCCATATACAGTGTGATGTAGCTGGCATGAATAGATTTAGAGCACCTGTTTCTGGTGGTGCAACTGGAAATGTAACTGTCACAGCTACAGCTATTAGCAATAGTAGCGCAGGTATTACTGCTGCTGTGACAACACCAGCAAGCGGAGTGGTAGCAGATGTTAATGTAGAACAGTGGAACAATCAAACTGTTACAGGTGGTGCTGGTGTTGTAACTGCTGGCACGCCGAGAGTAACATTAGCAAGTGACGATCCCGCTGTAACTGCATTACAAGTGATAGATGACTGGGATGAAAGTGACAGAGCAAAGGTTAATGTTATTGTAGGGCAAGCTGGTATTACTGCTGGTGCAGGTGTGGTTGCAGCAAATACACCTAGAACTACACTAGCCTCAGATGATCCTGCAGTGGTAGCGTTGCAGATTATTGATGACTGGGACGAAACAAACAGAGCGGCTGTTAATACTATTGCTGGACAGGTCGGTGTACAAGGTGGTGCTGGTGTTGTAACAGCACTCACACAAAGAGTAGCATTAGCTACAGATGCGAATACTATTCAAGGTACTGTTACGGCTAACCAAGGTACAAATAACGCTACACCTTGGAATGAGAATGTTGCACAAATAGCAGGTACAGCTACAGCTACAGGTAATGGTGTTGTTGGAGCAGGAGTACAAAGAGTAGCTATTGCAAGTGACAATACTGCATACACAGTTAACATAGGGACATTCCCTGATAATGAGCCTTTTAATGTTGCACAGATAAACGGAGTAACACCGCTTATGGGAAACGGTGTCACAGGAACTGGAAGTCAGAGAGTAACTGTAGCATCTGACAATACACCCTTTCCTGTGAAGATTGACCAGACAACCCCAGGTACTACTAACAGAGTTGATGTTGGCACATTCCCTGATAATGAACCATTCAATCTGAACCAGCTTGCAGGAACAGCTCTGGCAGTGCCGTTCGATGCTGACACAGGAGCCGGAACACAAAATCTACAAGGTATGAGCTTACGGAAGGCAGCAGCAGGAGGATCAGTTGAATATGGCACAGCTACTGATCCATTACGGAATGATCCCACGGGAACTACAGCACAACCTGCTTCACAATCTGGTACTTGGACAGTTCAACCTGGTAATACTGCTAATACTACAGCTTGGAAAGTAGACGGTAGTGCTGTAACACAGCCTGTAAGTGCAGCAAGTTTACCTTTGCCATCAGGCGCCAGCACAGCAGCAAAGCAACCTGCTCTTGGAATAGCAGGTACAGCTAATGCAGATGTCATAACTGTGCAAGGTATTGCTGGAATGACAAAGGTGTTGGTGACACCAGATAGTGTAGCTTTGCCTGCTAATCAAAGTGTCAACGTAGCCCAAGTAAATGGCGTGGCACCGCTGATGGGGAATGGGATCACTGGCACAGGTTCACAGCGAGTGACCATTGCCAGCGATAATACAGCCTTTCCTGTCAATGCAGCACAGAGCGGTATATGGACAGTCCAGCCAGGTAACACAGCAAATACAACGCCTTGGCTGGCTACAATTAGTCAAGGTGGTAATACGGCAAATGTTTCTGTCAACAATACCCTTAAAGTTGCATTGGCAGGAACAGCAGCAAGTGAAGGAAGTGTACTTATTAATACTGTTGCGCCAGGTGACGCTATCAGCGCACAAACTGGCAGTCTCGCAGTCACAACATTCCCACACACATATAATGGTGCAACCTTTGATAGAATCAGAAGTGGGATTGGTGTGACTGGTGTAGGTGTACAAAGAGTTGTCAATGCAAGTGATGACCCTTGTCAAACTAGCGGCCAAGCTAAGTCAAGTATTGTTGTTAATGTGACAGCAGATGCACAGTTAATAGCTATTTCTGGAAGTACAGTTATTTATGTGTGTAGCTTTAGCGTGTCTATTGCTGGAACTACACCTACTATGAGGTTGATTAGCGGTACTGGTGCTGTTTGTGCGACAGGGTTTACAGGAAGAACAGGAGCTTATGCACCATTGACAGGGAGTATGATTACTGCTGGCAGTGGATCAGCAACTATCATAGCTACAGCGGCAGGTGAAGCACTGTGTATGGATACAGAAGGTACGAGTCCAAGCGTGCAAGGACTGTTAAGTTATGTACAAAAGTAACAGCTTACTAACTTGTGAACAGAAGGATAAAGTATGATCTATTTAGCTTGTCCATGCTACAATGGTATGTCAGCAGCTACACACAAGGCAACTTTGCAAGCAACACAGAAGTATGATGTTATACAGAGTATTAAAGATTACAGTAGTTTAACTTTTAACTTTAATAGTTTATGGTGTGATATGTTAAACATAAGGAAACAACACAATATTACACACTTTGTAATGATTCACAGTGACATTGATGTGAAGACAGATGCTTGGTTAGATAAGATGGTACAAATGTGTGATGAAACTAACTGTGATGTGTTGTCAGTTGTGTCACCTTTGAAAGATAACAGAGGGTTAGTGAGTACAGGTGTGTGGGATACACAAGAACAGGTGGTTAAGTACAGATTGACGATGACACAAGTTGGCAAGTTACCAGAAGTGTTTGATGTTGTTGATGTGCTGTCACAGCAAGACCAGATGAAAACACATATTAACAACTTTAACAGTGTAAGAGACTTTCACCTTAAATTAGCTGTGAATACAGGGTTGATGTTGGTTAAGGTTGAAGATTGGTGTGAAAAAGTACACTTTAGACAGCATGATTATGTTATTAAGAAAACATTTAGTGATGGAACTGTTGAGTTTGTGCCTCAGTTTATCAGTGAAGACTGGCTGTTCAGTGCAGATGTGCAACAACTTGGTAAGGTTGTTAAGGGGACAAAAGCTATTAAAATTGAACATATTGGAAAGTTTGGGTATGCAAACTTTGGTGTATGGGGAACATTACAAGAGGATGATTTAAGTTGATACAAACTTTACCAATAACAGAAGAACAAATTGCTGATTTACCAGATATTAGGAACATTTTAGGTTGGTTAACTTTTACTGAAGCTGTCGCTTTGCAGATGTGTGTACATACTGTATCAGGGATACCAGGTGATATTGTGGAGATAGGTAGCTATTGTGGTAAGAGTGCTGTGGTTATTGGTGATATGTTAAGACAGGGATGTAGTGGAACACTTTATTGTATTGATCCACACGTTGATAACGTTAAACACTTTGGTGTTGACAGCTATGCTCAACTTCTAGAAAACATAGAAGGGTTTAAGTTAAGTGAGTTTATAACAGTCATGAAGGCGTATTCTTACGAAACAAACTGGCAAACTGATATTAAGATGTTATTTATTGATGGTAATCATGATTTTGCAAGTGTGCAACAAGACCTTCAACTGTTTGAAGGGTGTATTGTTAAATGTGGAGTAGTATGCTTTCATGACTGTTATGAAGAGGGACCACAAAAGGTAGTTGAAGAATTAGTTAATACAAAGCTATTTCAAAAGTTAATTGTTGCTGACAGTTTAACTGTATTGAAGAAGCTGTGATACAAATAGGTGATAAAGTACTCTTTTTAACTGTTATGCCAGTACCAAGAAAAAAGCCACAATGGAGGTGGTGTATTGGTACAGTACAAGCTGTACAAGGTAGTATTATACAAATAATTGACAATGCACACACATTACATACAGATTATATTTGTAGGGTAAAACTCTTTCAAAGAAGCAACAGTGAGTAAAACAGCTTTGTATAGCAAAACAGACTATTTATTTACAGAAAGTTATATTGATACTGTTCTTGGTGAAGGGAGTATGGTCGATTTAATGTATCAAGATAAATATGTGGATAGTTGGACACAGTTAGCTAGAGCTAAGTTGAAGCAGTTAAAGTTTGATCTTAATGTGGAGTTGAGCAAAAAGACAGAGCGCAGTTTATACATAAGTAAGCAGGTTAAAAAAGAAGCAACTTTACTTTTAAGAGATAATGAACAGTTACAGTTTTGGTGTGATGTGGCTATATGGGATAAAGGAAAGGTTAAGGAATGGTTGTTAAAAAGTACAGGTGAAACACGAAAGTATAATAGTTTAACAAAAGGTAAACAGAAGGTTAAACATGGAACAGGTTGATGATGCTTATGTGTTAGGTGATATTGATACATTTATTCAAGCGTTAGAAGATGGTGTGTTTGAGAAAGAGTGGAACAGGTTAGAAAAGCAAATGTTACAAAAGCTACACAACACAAGTTTAACATTTGTACAAGAGTCACAGCTAGATGCTAGCGAAAGTTAATACTATTCCTGCGCTGCAGTTACCAGCTTACACATGCTACTCACCACACAAGCTTCTCAAGTAAAGATCAGCTAAAATGTGTGATATTTTTTTTGTGGTAGTCAACACTAGGGGGTGTAAGGGGGGTATACAGGTCACTGCAGGGGTTCCCTGGACAAGCAGCTTAGTATACAGTGGACTAACACTATGTACACTGTACAGTTCAATCAGCACTAGTTCACTTAGATCACAGCTTAGATGCTAGGTGAGAAAGTGTAACCTTTTTGCACCATACTAATACACCTTGGTGTAGTTTAACCTAGACTAACCTCACTCACAACTTGTAACAGTGCAGTGTGTACTAGCTAGTTCAACCAGTACACACTGCAAGTTGCATGCCAACATAGGTTAATGGTACACTTGAGCATAGCTGATACACTGTGTATCAGTGCAGTTAGAGCTATGCAACAACTGTTACAAAAGAGTGAAACTAATGTTGCTTTATCTCACATCCTCCTATCTCATGCTTTCAAAGGCTTACCAGTTGCACAGCCTCAGCTAGGCTAGTGAGTCTACCCGCCATATATATATGACAGCAACCAGTTGCACAGGCTTTGCTAACGGCTGGTGATGTACAGCTCTGGTGCTGACTCCAACTCGCAGATCACCCGAGCGTACTGGTCAATAGGACCGTGATCGTTAAGGCAAACTACCGTCTCACTGTCAAAGTTTAGCCTTGAGGGATTATCAGGGTAGCCACTATACTCGTGCAGTTCTGCCAGAACGCCTAAGCAGCAGTAACCAAGATCGGTCTTTAACGCTACCTGCACTTGTGTGTACTTACCACTCTTCAAAGCCTGCAACCATTCACCTAACTGTGATTCTGTCATAACTTTAACCTTTCACATTTACTGTTTAAGCATAGTTGCCAAACGTGTACCATCTGGCATTGTCTCAACAACCATTGTAATGTATCCCAGCAAAGTTAAACAAGACCACTTATAACTGTGATAAACGCAGTACTGTACCATATTGTCGATCACATATAAGTTAACTGTGTCTTAGCTCTTGTCACAGCAACATATTTAATGTTCTTTTCTTGTTCACGCTGGTAACTGTGCTTTGCTTTGGCACTGAACTGGTCAAACAATTCAGCTTGCAACAGGTAAGCTGAGTTAGCTTCCAGCCCTTTAGCTTTGTGTACTGTGCTTAAACACACTCCTTTTCCTTGTTCAAACAAACTATTGATATTGTCCACTACCACTTGTGGACTGTCGGTTAACTTACATCTATCAATAAACACCATCACGCTGTCA
>ERZ1292644.886-Hain-H14-01um-R2-886-length-17175-cov-4_pt1 | contig 17175 bp, 29 predicted proteins | sample MGYA00564402_ERZ1292644 | MGnify/ENA primary metagenome ERZ1292644 (study PRJEB36523, sample SAMEA6512644) | groundwater metagenome | collected 2019-01-09 | study: AquaDiva: Metagenomics assemblies of 32 groundwater samples
TCGCCTGTGAAAACATGTCCGACGCCATCGACTTCAGGAGACGCCCGACCTCGGACTCCAGCCGTGCGTCCGCACGCTCAAGTGTCTCCTGGATCAAGGTAAAGTTTACCTTGGCCTCGTAGCGGTTCAGCTTACGGAACCCGATGACCCTGGAAGCCTTCACCCGTTCCTCAGGCTCCTCGGTGTCGTCTCCGGTGACAGGCTTCTTGGCGGGGTCTCCGAACGGCACCTGCGGCTCAGGCTTCGGAGCCTCCTGGACCTCTCCTTCCGGGAACCCCGTCTTGCGGCGGAGGTGGTTGACCTCGTCCTCGTTCGGCTTCCATAGCTTTCCGCTAACCGCTTCCGTCCAGATTCGTAGATAATCCGACTCGTCCCCGGCGTCCATCGGCTTGAACTTGAACTCGCAAGGCACGTCGCCGAAGTTGACCTCGACAAGCGGCTTGATTACCTTGGTCGTGATCCGGCGTGCAAGAGTGATCTTGTCGTTGGCGATGGTGGAGAGGAAGACCTTGAAGTGCTCCTTACCTAGCGCGAGCGAGCCGCCGCTGGTCTGCTCACCGCTAACACCGAGGAGGTCAGGGATAAGTAGGGAGCGACTGATCCACATATTGAGCATGTGGAGGAGTTTATTGTAGGCGTCCGAGGAGTCCTTCGCGACCTGGACGAACTCCAGCTTCGTGTCCTCAGGGATCGCGAGAGCCGTGTGGTTCTGGACGGTGTCGATGATGTTGTAGAAGCGGGTGATGTCTCCCGGGCTCATCCCGGAAGGGTATCTGCCGACCACGGTTGCCCCTGCGAACCGTTCGGCGTACCGCATCGCCATCCTGAAGACGAACTTCTTGGCTACCCAGGCCGGATGAGCGGCGTGGAGGTCAGACTTTCCGTAGGGGTTCCCGAAGTCCGACTGGTAGGAGTGGTGGAGGAAGATATCCGGCTTGAACTTGCGCGATCCCTTGGCGGCGTACTGCTCGACCTCAAGCACGTTTCCGAAGTCGTCTATGTGGAATAGAAAGGAGTGAGGGGGGCGGGTACGAATGACCTTGAGTTCCCACTTTCCGGATTTGGAGTCAGCCGGGGAGCGGTGAAGAATCTCGGAGAGGCTGAATCCGAAGTCGTAGGCTGAGAGCATGTCCCGCAGCGACTCGTCCAGCCCAGGGAGCATAGCGGCCTCGTCCCCCAGAGACTTCAGGTTGGACTCGATGAACTCGCGGACCTCTTTGCTATCGCACTCTATGGCCCACCCAGAGTTTAGGACCATGTCCTTCTTGAGCGAGAGCGCGACTTTCACTTGGTCGTCGTCGCGCATCTCGTCGTAGATGGTGTAGTTGTTGCTGCGGACGAGCGGGTCGGGGTTGTACGGGAACTGGAAGGAGTCGGGGTAGTAGGACGACTTGAATAGTGTGTCGGCCTCCAGCTTGCCGGACACCTTGGCGTAGAGGATCGGGTGGGGCTCGTTACTGACCAAAGAGTCGCTTGGACTCGCTCGGGTTGCCAACGTGAATCGCGCCCTGGTCAAGCACGGAAGACGTGCGTCTTATTTTTAGGTACATCTGGACCGCTATGGCGGTCGCCATGACAACGTCGTCGTGCTTACCTGGGCCTGCCTGTAGTTTACCCTTGTCGCCACGGAAAGAAAATAGTTCGTGGAGAAGTTCGCCGTCGTCCAGGCTCAATTCCGGCCTGTAGTGGTCGACATCGTCCTCGAAATTCCCTTCTATTAGTTGCTTTAACTGGTCGAGGACAAGCGGCTTCGTGACCGGCGTCGTCTCCCATCCGAACCTTAAGTCGACCTTAATAGGCTTCCCGACGCTCACCGCTTTCTCGACAGGGTCTTCATAGTAGAGGCGCGGGTACTTGGAAGTCTCGCGCAGGCCAAGGAGGACGGCGTGGCCGTGGTTGTTCCGCTCGACTGCGAGGAGCGCGTTGTTGTAGCTCCTGCCGTGCTTGTCACATACCCGGTAGAAGGTATCCACGCCCACGCGGGCGCGATACCTCATCGCAACCCGCTTGCAGTCGACACACACAACGGACAAGACGGAGTAGTCCGGGTCGCCCTTCTCGTTCAACGATCCCTCGGCAACGTCTGCCCCCGCCCCGTACATGTGCCCTGGCGTCGGCTCCTCCCATACCTCAGTCTCCCAGCATTCGCGCCCGTCCCGGTCGTGGAACGGGTCCTCGGCCTTAATCGGCTTCCTGGCCCTGGACTGGATGTCCTGGACCTTGAGCCTGTCGAAGTACGGGTATCCGGAGCCGAGGAAGCATGTGATCGGGTCCTCCGCGAACTCCTGCAGCGCGAGGCGTTTTAGTTCACGGTGCATCCTCCTGCGGAAGGAAACCTGCCTGCCGTCCAGCTTGACGCCGTACTCCTTTAGCGCGAGTGCCGTCAGCTTCCACTCGGCCTCCGTCCACTGTGGCTCAGGAATTGGCTCTGCGTCCCTGTACTCCTTCTGGATGAACCAAGGATGGAAGCACCTAGTCCAGCCGTCCGCCACCGAGCGCCACTTGTCATAGGCGTGGTTCATCCCCTCAGCGACCCCCTCAAGGGTTATGTTCGCGTCAGGAGGGACAGCGGCTATGGTCTGCTCAATCTCGTCAGGGTCGCATAGCGGGTACTCGGAAACATGGAGGTTATGCAGGGTCGTTGACTGGACCTTCAACGACACGAACATCTTGGAGCCGTTCGGGAAGGCTAGTGTCTTTGCGCTGTCCTTCAGCAGAGGAGGGCGCAGTACGCTAGGCATTGAGGCGTGGGCGAACCTGACGACGTCCCAAAGGTGATTATTAGTATCCTGCTTCTGGGCCACGATCCCGGATATGGTGTTAGGTCGGAAGATTGTGTCGTCGAGATATAGAAGCTCCCAGAGTGTCGACACCCCTCCCTGCCGGTACTTCAGGTCGTAGTGGCGGATCGGGAGGCGCTTGCGGAAACGGTCACCTACGGCGTCTATGATCCTCTGTTGGCAGGTATTGAAGCGGAGCTTTCGGCGCTGGCGCTTCTTGTCCCTTATGACATATAAATTTTGGCACCTCCATAGAGGATCAGAGAGATTCGCCTTTACCTCGATGCTACTCGCCTGGTTCATCCACCACGCCGAACTGCTTGTCTCTGTCCTGGATTGATCCCAGGAACTCCTGGTATAGGTTCACTGTAGGCCCTCCCTTGTTCTTGGCGTTGGTGTCACCGAACAGTCTCTGCGTCGTGTCGTTGAGGGCGTCGGCGGCTTCCGCGAGCGTCTTGATGGCGTCCGCTGGGACCTGACGAAGTTGGCGCTTGTACTCCTTGAACGCATCCTCGTATTCTTTCTTCTGCTCTGCTGTGGCGTCCTTTCCTGGCTTGATCGGCTTTTCTGGGTCCATCAAGAGACGCTTCGCGTACTTCTTCCCGACCGTCTTCAGTAGGTCGACGAACTCAAGACCGGACTCGTACTGCTTGGCTACCTTGTCAGGAGCCCGCTCGATGATCTTCTCAATGGCCCTGGCGTGGACGGAGTCACGCAACTCGTACCAGAGAGTCCTCCCTCCCCTCTTTTGCAGGGACCCTGGGTGTATTCCCTTCGTCTTGCACCATGACGCGAGGTTCGGAAAGTCGGACTTACTGGAATGGGACCACTCCACAGCCAGAGTTGCCCAGTCGTAGTCCGCCTGGCGCACCCTTTTCTTAGGAGCCCGGAGTAGTTCCTTCCTCAACCGCGTCATCGCCCTCGCCGGTGTCATCGGCGGTGTCGTGTTCTGGTTGTCTCCCTTTACGGGCTCGCGCCCGTCCTGCTCAGACACCGAAGAGGATGTCCGCGATTGTGCGCGGCCTCACTGATATGGTTAGCAAGGCTTTCGCCTTCGCCAATTCTCCAGCCAGTTCCTGGTTACGCTGTAACAGATGCTCGTACATTCTTAGCTTCACTAGGTACGCACGCTGCAACTGCTTGAGTGCGGCTCGCCGCTTTGTATTCCTGGACTGGAGCGCTGAGTACCTTCGCTCAAGCTCCTCTCTCGGCATCGGTCTTGCCTCGTCGCTCATTCGACCTCCGCCAGCTCGAACTCCCTGAACCTCATCTCTCTTGGCATCTCACCTAATCTTGGTGAGTCGAACTTAACGACCACAGGAACATGAAGTCTGATGCGATCATCTTTCTCCTGCGGCATGTCCTGTTCTATCCGGACAACCTTCCCCTCCTCGCCAACGTAGAACCCGACGATCATGGACTCCGCCTGGCGCATGCTCGGGTCAGGCCAGTTGTGCGGCATTACGACCGTCACTCTGACGGTCTTACCAACTTCGATCACCGAGCCTCCTTTCCCATGCTGTCCCTCTCGGCCTGCTCACGCACCGGACGCCTCTCCTTCGCTCCCTGTCTTTTGTGAGGCTTGCACATGAGACATCCCGCTCTCCGACTCTTCGGCCTTCTCCGCTTGTGGTTCATTCCGTTTCCTGAACAGCCACTTGTGGGCGTTGTGCGGGACTAGGACGACTTCCCACCCTTTCCGCCCCATCTCTTGGACGAAGACGATGTACAGAGCCCTGGTAGCAGGGGTACTCGGAGGGATACCTGCGATGTCGCCGGGCGCGTCCACCCACCTGTACTCGCTCACTTTGCCTCCGGCAGCGCGACAGGCTCTGGCTCGTTGAGCGATATCGCCCCGCCCTCCACCGCCTTCTTGAACACGATGTCGCGCATGGCCCTCTCCCCTTTCTCGTCCCAGGTCTCCTGCTGTACGGAGTTGCGGACGATCCACTGATATGCCTCTGACCATCGATGCGGATGGATCGCCGCTACCTGTGCAAAGCGGTTATTAGCTTCCGGCAGCTTTCCCATCCGCGTCAGTATCTCGCCTGAAAGGAACAGTGACTCGTTCTGGAACCGAAGCGCCATAGCCCTGTCGAGAAGCGCCAGCGCCTCGTCCAGCCTCTCCAGCCTCGCGAGCCACTGAGCCTCGGCGTTGAGGAAGCGCCAGCCTCCCCTGATCTTCGGCGGGACGTCGTTGAGCATGTCGGCCTGCCGCTCCGGGTCCTTCCCGTATACCCCGAAGACTAGGGCTATCCACGCCTCCGGGAACATCGGGTAAGCCTTAACCGCGTCCTGGTACTTCTGCGAGAAAATTGCTTCGAGGGCCTTGCGCTGCGACGACAGGATTCCAGAGACTTCCTGCCAGTCCTCAGGCTCTATGGGCTTAATGTCCCCCTTGCGGAGTAGGTATGTCTGCCCGTAGCAGTCCAAGTCATCCTTGACGATGGTGAGTCCGGACTTGCGGAACAGGTTCTGAAGCGCCTGTTTGCTGAAGAGGTTGATGTGGTTCTTGTGATACAGTTGGTCGAAAGAGCCCTGCGGAGTCGACCTCTCGGGACCACCCATGATCTGGGTTCCCGACTGTTCCTCAAGGTTCTGTAGCCACATTGGCGTGCTTATCATTAGACGACCGCCGTCTGTCAGCATCCCCGTATATTTCAAGAGCTTCTTGTCTGGCTCAACCATGTGCTCCAGCGTGTGGTACATGAGGATAAAGTCGTATTTGCGCTTGTCGGAAAGCTCCTGCGTGAGCGGTATCCCGTAGAAGTGCTCGGAGAAGCGCCTGTTTGCAAGCGTCCACTCCGCGCCCGTGACCTTGTGCCCTAGACCACGCAGGTAGTTCAGTACGTAGCCGGTGGCGGCCCCGACGTCGGCGCACACAAGCCCTTTCTTTCCGTCCAGGAATTCGGCCAGGAACTTCCTGATGTACTGGAGCTTGTTTGAGGCCGTGATTATCGCTGCGATGTTCAGCGTTGGCTTGTAGTCCTTGCGGTAGAACTCGCGCCACTTCGACTCTTGCGACGGGTCCACGTCGTGACAGAGCGCCCCGCACTTCTTGCATACCTGGATCATCGACTGCGAGTGAGCCCCTGGCATTTTGTGCCATTCGGACTGGTCGCAGCCCCAACATCTCATGTCAGCCATCCATCCCTCCTGTCGTAACGGTACATTCTCGAATTTGGAAAAGTTCGTCCCACGGCGTCGGAGCCATTACCTTGGCGATACGGTTCGCCATCCCAGGCGACACGTTGCTGGAGTTCCCGACTACGAGGTACATGTGCGTGTCCGATGCCCCGGCCTTGCCTGCCAGCCACTTCACGGTCCTCCCCCTCATCGCAAGAATCTGCTTCACCCTGTAGCCCCTCACGACAATCCGTATCCGCATCAGTAGTTCGCCGCCGCGATCCACGACTCATACGCCTGCCTGCAAGGTTGCGCTCCGCCCTGACTAGTGCCGTGCGTACCGCACACCCACCACTTGTCCCCGGCCTTGACGGACTTGTAGTCCCTCTGGCACTCGCGTACGGCGAAGATTCGCCAGAGGACGCGGTCCACGTAGGACAGGTGCTCGATGGCCCGCAACTGGATTTCGTCGATGTTCCCGTTCTGAGGGTTCGCCTTCGCCCATATGGACAGTGCCCGCTGGAATGCGTTCCGGTTCTTCACAAGGCGCGAGGCGTTCCAGTTCGGGGCGCTCCAGTGCACAGGGCCGTTCATCAGGAACCAGAACGCCCTCTCCGACCTCTCCGAAAGGTCCCTGAACTCCGAGTGCGTGAACTCCTGGCCTCCTATCATTGCCGGTTGTGCTGGTGGAGCCAACTGAAGGCTTCTGTCGTCGGCTTGAGCGTTGGGCCCAGGGTCTCGCGGCAGTTGGTGCACCATGGCTGAAGCTCGAACGGATCGGTGCTAACGACGAGCAGCGTGTGGTCCTTGCTGAAGCAGGTCGGGCACGTCACAACGCTCCGCGTGTCCTCGTCACCCATTTCCGACTTCCCGCGCCACCGCCGCGTTCGCCCAGAACATAGCTTCCTCGATCTTGGTCAGGGCCAGCGACTGTTCGCGCCCAGGCGGCGTCCTGGTGATGACCAGTTGCGCCAGTTCCCTGCCCGATTCGCGGATGGCCTGGTGCCTGAGTATCTTGTCGTCGTCGGGCTTGTGGTATGTGTAGTTCCTGTCCAGGTCGTGGACCGGGAACACGATGACCGGCTTGCCCCTTCTGGCCCCCATCAGTACCTCCAGAGAACGCCCAGCGACAACAGCAATAACCCTGTGGCGATAACCAAAACCCAGAACCTACTCTCCTCGTACGGTGTCACCTGGCAGCCTCCCACACTCTCTGCACCCTGCACCGGAACTCGTGGAACTGGTCCAGCGGGTAAGCCTGGTCCGCGTCCGAGAGCGAGTTGTCCGGGTGGGGGTGGACTTCCACGAGGTACCCGTCGGCACCCGCCGCTATTCCAGCGAGCGTCATGGGCAGGACTAGGTCCCTACGCCCCGTCCCGTGGCTGGCGTCAACGATTACCGGAATTCCAGTGAGCGCCTTGGCGGCTGGGATCGCGCTGATGTCCTGGGTCCAGCGGCAGTGGTCGTTGAAGGTGGAGATGCCGCGCTCGATCAGGACCACTTCCTTAGCCCCTCCGACGAGAAGGTGTTCGGCTGCCCCTAGCCACTCGTCCAGCTTCGCCCCCACGCTCCGCTTTAGGAACACCGGCTTCCCGAACCTGGCGACTTCTCGCAGCAGCGGGTAGCCCTGCATACCTCTGCAACCGACCTGGAGTGCGTCGGCGCGGTCTGACATCCACTCGGCCTGGCGGATGTCCAGCACCTCCATGACGACCTTAAGGCCCGCCTCGCGGCAACGGTGCGACCAGAAGTCGGCAAGCTCCTCCTGGAGCCCGAACGCCTTGCCCGGGTAGGTCCCGGCCCGGAAGACACCGCCCCTGGCGTAGTCGGCGCGATTGTGGAGCCACATGACGACCTCGTTGGCCTGGTCGAAGCTCTCGACAGAGCACGGGCCAGCCACGACGAGCGGGGTTCTCCTGGACTCACTCCTGTAGGCGACGACGCGCGGGTAGTCTGGGACAGGGCCCCAGTTCCTGCGGCTAGCCAGCACTTCTGACTCAGTCACCCATCGCCCCCTCTGGAGCGCATATTGCACACCCGCTCTTGCACTCGTACTTGTCGCCGTGGACGAGCCGAATCTGGACGCGCTTCTCCGAGTACCTGCTGCCGCCGTCGCCAATTTCTTCGAGGATGTCGTACAGCAGCTCCACGAGCCCGCCGGCATCACCTTCTTCGGAGTCGAACTTATACGCCTTCCTGACCTTGACACTCCCGTCCCAGTCGGAGGCCTTCTCCGTAACGGCACCGTTGCTGACGCGCTCGACTATCACGCTGGCGAGTCCTGGCGCTCCCATGGCACCTCGTAGCACGGGAATGCCTCCGCATGCTTTAATACCCATCCATCAATCATCTCATGTAACGGCCCAGAGCCCCATTGCCCAAGAGCGGCGTTTATCCCCCAACAAACAACTCTCACATTGTCGTATGTGTATCCTCGACTTGAATTGATACGATCCAGAGAAGGACTCTTATATGTTCTAATGTTTCCGCTAGTGTCGAATCTGACGCCTGTCAACTCGCACTCGCCACTATCGACACGTCTCTTTATATCTGAGCGGTGAGAATCTAGGTCAAACTCAAGCCCGCGCTTCCTGGCCCTGGATTTAGCACTAGCTATTAACGACACGGATAGATTTTTTCGTCTCATCCTTCTAAGAGAATCCCTGTTTCTCTCAGCGTACGCTTTCGTGTACTTTTTACTACATTGTTTGCAATAACTTGATAGTCCGAATGCTTGTGCTTTGTTCCGATAGAACGCTGTCGGTGGAAGAAGCGTTTTACAAATAGAGCATGCCCTCATATTGCAGGTTTCCACTGGTGCCGATTCTTGCACCGAAGATGACGCGCTGGACATAGACAGTAATCTGTGGCTGGCTCCCCGCATATCGGGCACTTTGGTTCGCTCACGGTGCCTTGATCCTCCACATGTCGTGGACTTCTGGGTTGTTGAACCAGGTGGCCGGGACATCCCTTGGCTTCCCGACGCCCAGCTTGCGCTTGCGGCTGTGCCTGCCACTCGCGTTCGGATTCGCCTTCTTTCTGTTCGCCATCAGAGTCCACCTATCGCCTTCGCGATAAGAAACCACATCACGTCATTCCTGGCATGCTTGACGACGACAGTCTTGGCCTGTGGCCCGTCGTCGCCACTCCTGCTCGTCAAGAAGTCGGCCCTGTAATCGCACACGGTACTTGAGCCAGGAACGTACCCGATACTCACTATCTCGGCGGTTCCGATCACTCTGCGCTTAGATTCCTCGCCGTGAGGTATACGCTCGACAGTGACCCTAAGCATCCTTCCCCTCCTTAGGCTTGTACTTCGAGTGGATGTCCCACGGCTTCAGTTGCCGGACGAGGCCGTGGAGCAGGGTGGACTTGCACTTGCGGCAGAAGTGGTAAGGTACTCGGCCCCCGCTCGGGTCAGCGACGAACGGCTCGAACTCGTGGTCGCAGGACAGGAAGGACTCGGCGGCATCAGCCATCTGCCCTCCTGCATACGCCGCATCTTACAGACAGCCACCCGCCGTCGTTGATCTCGCCTGGTGATCCACAGGACTCGCACGTAACATAGCTCAAATGCTCGGCCAGGTCGACCATACCATAGACCCTTCCCGAGACCTCTTTCGCGTAGTCGCCGTCGATCATCTCCTCGGAAACACCCGGCTTCGGCTCCGTGTGATAGTAGAACCTGAGACCGCCGAACTTCTCCTTGACCTGGACGGCCACGACATCGAAGCCGCACTGAAAGTAGTGGTCTGGAGACTTGGCTGCGGCTCCGGACCACGCTTTCCCGGTCGCGTGCGTAATGGCCTCGCTGAGTTCGCGGATGATGTTGTGCCAGCCGTCACCGACATCGAAGCCCCAGCACATAGCGGTGGTCCTCATGTCGCCGTGGCGGTTCCGGTAGAGGCCCGGGAAGTCCTTCACCAGGGCGGCGTCCAGTTCTGCGTTCACGGTTTGTACGCCTCCTTGATCGCCTTGATGAGCTCCTGGTGCATGCGCGGGTACTCGTCCGGGATGTCGAGGCACTTGACTGGCTTGTTCGTGATCTCATTCAGCCTCTGCTCCTGGCTGCGGTCCATACACACTACCTCGTCGGCCCACTCCAGAAGGACCTCGTCCACCGGGATCAGCGCGTAGCTCTCCTCAATCCCTGCGGCCCTCGTGTTATAGTTGTACGGTGGGTTCGACAGGACCCAGGCGGCGGTCGGAGAGCGAAGCAATCCTGCGCTGCAAACCACCAGGACCCTCTTAGCATTACCCTGGTACGGATTCTTGCAGTTGGCGAGGCGGTTCAGCTTCACTTCTGGACCTTTACCAGCTTCACCGTCTTCTTCCCGGCGTAGACGTCGTAGCAGGCGACCCCGTGCGGCACCTGAACCTCCTTGAGTACACGAACCGGAGGGACTTCAGTCTCGGTCACGATCTTCCTAGGCTCGCTCTCCGGGGCCAGGTCGGAGCGCCTCAGCGTGAACGTGGAACCGGCCAACACGAACGTCTCGGCCATCCGCGCCCTCCACTGGTCAACACACTGCGGCGTCGGGACCAGGACGTACACCCATAGGATCAGTTCTTTCACCTATCCTCCTCACCATCCAAATGAATCAATGACTACCTTCCCTGAGAAAGTGTCGTGTCCTGCGTGTTCTTCTATTGTCAGTTTTAAAATCATAACGACATCGCAGTCGCGGCAATAGACGGCCTCAATGTGTCCATATCCAGACTTCATGTGATCTCCGTGTGGTCATCATTGCAAGGAGCCGGTGCCGGAGTCGAACTAGCGTCTTGGCCTTTATCAGTGGCCCGCTCTGCCGTTGAGCTATCCGGCAATCTATCTCCGATTATCTGCTCCGGGCTGACATGGTCCAGATAGTTATGCGGCTCGACTCCGAGCCTGGCCGCTATGTCCCTGACCGGCTCGGGGCCGTTGTAGTTTGCCAGCCTCTCCAGTAGCCATCCACGATTCTCCTTCTCGATCAAAGTAGCTCCCTGCTGGACGCAGTGTCCTCCGATCCGCCCGTTGGGCGGCGTGAGGACCGGCCTTACGAGGCGGTCGTGGTCGAGGGAGCGAAATCCTGAGTTATGCGTCTCCGTGTAGGCCATGTAGGCGTGGTAGTCCACGCCCCACTCGCGGCAGAGGCGGTAGGCTTCGTCCGCGAACATGAGGTTGACGCCGTAGTGTGAGTTGTTGAGGATGTGGCAGGCTTCAGTGGTCGTGGCGCTCCGGTGGGTCACGCACTTCACGCCGCATGCTTCGAACTCGCGCGCGACGACAGACGCCCTGGGTCCGCCTACGTGCTTCGGCACTTCCAGGATTCCGCGCTCAAGGTTCGGGTGGAGACCCCTTGTTGTGGAGTGGACAGCCCTTGGACCGAACGCAGCGGTCGTCCCGGGCCACACCGTGGACAGGACGTCCATGAGGTCAGGCTTGAACAGCCGCAGGTAGCCCTGGACCACAGATACGAACCTCTCGCGGCCCATCGCGTGCGCGTTGAGGGCGACGTGCATGACGCCGACGCTCCCGCCGTCAACCGCGATCCTCTCCGTGATGGCGCTTGTCTCGATCCTGGCTCCCTGCGGGTCAACAGCGTGGTCAATGTCCACCCCCCAGACTTCGTTCTTACGCGCCAGGACGCGCGATGTCGCCTTGCCGACTTCGCCAAGCCCTACGACGACATGGATCATGACTTCGCCGCCTCCAGCTCCGCTCGGACCATGGAAAGAATCTTGTCCGCTACCTCCAGGTACTCATCGTCCAGCCTATACACTGGCCCACAGGACGGGACATTGACACCGGACGCAACACCGACTATTTCTAGCTTCTCGAAGTCAGGGCCACCACTCTTGTTGGCAAAGTCTCTGTCGTAGTACGCATACCCCTCTCCGATGGAGTCTGTGAAGTTGATGACCAGTGCGACCTTTGTCCTGAGGTCGAGCTTCATAGTCCAGCCCTCGCCTGGTCCCTCTCCGGGCTGGGCGTGGACATCTGACCGGCGTGACGGCGGTACTGCCAGAGAGGCGTGTAGATATACCCCACCCTGCCAACATTCGACGCCCTCTGGTAAAGCTCCAGACTGTCCCAGTACCGCGCCCCGTCCTTGAACCGAAGCTCGTTGACGAAGTTCCTGTCCATGACAGCGCAACCGGCGTGGTGATGCTCCCTGGGATCGCAGCCCACGTCGCCGCCGGACTCAAGCCTCTCGGACTCGATACCGCCGAACTCGTTGATCTCCTCGTAGGCCGGGTAGACGATGGACTCACCGGCGGCGACCCTGGCCTTGAGCCCTGGCCACTCCGACGCGAACTGACCGGCGATGAGGAGGTCGTCGGCGTCCATCCTGACAACGATCTTCCCCCTGGCCTTCGACAGGGCGATGTTGCTGCTGCTGGCGAGGCCGAGGTTCTGGTCGTTGACCACGAGCTTCACTCTCGCGTCACCGGCGAACTGGGACATGACCTCAAGCGTCCCGTCGGTGGAGCCGTCGTCCACCAGGATGTACTCCATGTTCGGTATGCCGGTGTGAAGGACTGAGCGGATGGTGTCGCCTATCCATTCTTCCGCGTCCTTGGCGCATGTGTAGAATGTGACATCAGGCTGGCGGTTGATATCTAGTATGTATGGGTGCTGGTCGACGTGCCTGACGATAGTGTCGAGCGAGGCTAGCTGACCGACCGCCCGCAGCACTACTTTCAGTGCCGTCAAGTCCTCTGGATAGTCGACAGTAAATCTATATTGTGTACGCTTTACACTAAGCCTCGGCTCCATCCTCGTCACCTTCGGGTTCGGGAGGCCAGGCCCTCTCACAAAGTAGCTCACGAACTCGGTCGGCTCCTTCCTGGCCTCGGCGGCGGCTAGTAGGTTTTCCCTACAGATAATCTCGACTCCAGCCCCGTCAACAAGACCAGGGCTGATCCCGTAACCGCTGCCCTCAGACTCTACCGCCGCTAGCAGGTCGGTCATCGTCTTGGCGTCGATGAGCGGATCGTCGTGGGTACATCTCACAATATGGGTAAGCACATTCGCTGATTCGGCGTACTTGAGAAAGTCGGCCATTCTGTGAAGCGGGCTCTCGGGATTGCCCTCGAACACTTCTACATTGTCATGCGCTGCAACAAGATGGTCAAAGTGCCGCCGTTGATCGTACGGGACCAGTAGGTATACCTTGAGCCCTGTCGGCTTGACACGGAGGATGATGTGCTCCAGGAGAGAAAGACCCTCGGCTTTTAGCAAGGCTTTTCCTGGGAGCCTTGACGACTCGATCCTGGTGCAGAGGAGGATCGCGGCACTCACCTTGATTCCTCGAACATCTTCCTGGCCTTATCGAATATGTCTATATGCCGCTTCAGAAATCGAAGTGCAACTACTGCGTTCTTCATGCCTTCAGCGAGTTCTCCGCCGTCGTTAAAACGGCTTGAAAGTCCGCCAGCAAGAACCTTCAGGATGTCCTCGTAGTTGAAACTAGAGAACTCGTATAACGCCCTTGCCTGGTCTTCCATTAGCGTCAACTGTACTGAAAGATGAAGTGTACTCTTGTCTCTAATCACTGTCTCGTTCATATGTCCGACGCCCCCCTCTGTCGCCGGTGGGCGTCTCCGTAGCTCTGGGCCTGCTCCTGTGTGATCTGGACCTGGTCAACACTGATGACGCGCCAGAAGCCTGTGCCGTCCTTCAACTCAACCTCGGCCCCCTGCTTCGCCCCGCGCTCGGGGAGCCAGGCCACCTGGTGCGAGCAGCCCTGGACGAGTTCACATTGTCGGAATGTCTCGCTCATGTCATCAATAATCCCAACGGACCGAGTTGTGCTGTCTCTGCATCGGCTCCCGGCTCGCGATAATGTCTAGTCGCGATCCGCGCCGGAATCCACGGTTTGCTTTCCGCTTCAGCCATTTGGCGCTTCCATGCCTGGCGAAGAAACGCACCTTCTCCTTCGAGAGCCGGTGCGGATGGGACCTCTGCTTGTGATCTAACTCCCAGAGCACATAGCCCATGGCGCACCGACGTAGCACTACGGCCCTGGTCTTGTCCCTGCGCTCCCCTCTCCCCATTCATGGCCCCCGACTTCACGCTCGCCCCAGCGCGGCCATGAGTCTCCGCGTAACACCGTACTGGCTCTTGCATCCGGAGCAGCCTACGGTAGTCTCGTCTACCTGATACCACCCCTTCCGCCATTCCCAGGCCGTGGCGCATACTCCGCACCTGTCGGCGTAGGCGACCTCGGCCCTTGAGTCGCCTGTTTTGGGGTTGATGATTAATGCCACGCTGCCTCAATCTCGTGGTTGTTTAGACATCGTGTTATTGTGCCGCGCATCGAGCCGTGGATTACGCTGGTGCGGTAAATCGGGACGACGTCTCCGCATACCTCGCAGTAGCGAACCGGCCTCACTACAACGCCGCCAGCCGAGCGGATAAACTCCCTCGCTCTAAGGCGGATGGCGTCGAGCGCGTTCCTGACGACCTCTGAGCCCTGGCTCATGAGTCGCTGTACGGGTTCCTATCCATGTTCCCGTACACCCAGTCTGGATTTCCACGCGGGCCGAAGAAAACAAGGAGGGAGGTTGTCAAGCGGCCCCCAAGCATTGCGTGAAGCTCACCTTACGAACCGCTCGCACTTGCCTTTCATCACTTGCAGCGCCCCGTAACAGTCCGCAGCGCCTCCCCCTGGATGTTCAGCGTGGAGACGAGGATCACGTTGACGTAGACGGCGATCCCGAGCGCGATGAGCGCCATGGCGACCCACTGCGCGAGGTCGATGCTCCGGTTCTCCTTCGCTGCATCGCGCAACTGCTCCAGTGCCGCGTCTTGGGCTGCGTCCTTTTCGCTCATAGTTACCTCGTGATCATCCATAACAACTGCGCGACCTCCGCGACAGACCCGACGGCACCGAGCACGGCCAGCACCATCAGCCACCTGTCGTGCTTGTCGAGAGTAACTTGCTGCGCCTCGTCGATTTTGTCCACGATTAATCTGTTGCGGGGGCTGGGATCGAACCAGCCTTTAGACGGCTTATGAGACCGCCCGGTTCACCAGAACCGTACCCCGCAATTAACCCTAGCCTTAAAAATGTTCTTGTCCTACACGCCTTCACCCGCATCATTGCTTCGCTTTCCTTTCTGCGATAGTCGCCAATCTCTTGGCGATGGTTTCTTGAGACTGCCTTTTGCCAACGTGCGACATGGATAACTTCAGCCGTGTCTCTTCCGTAATCGGCTTCGGTTTCCAGCCAGAAGCGCGCTGAAGTTCTACAGTCCTTCTTCGCGCTGTCCGCATCCGGGCTCTTACTTCCGCTGTCATGCTTCTGCGAATGATCCGCCCGTGCTCTAGCTTGTCCGTGTCGGACCAGTTGGTCCTGCCGTCGCCGCCTTCTGTGGCGTTCGTCAGCTTGTACCCGTGGTCTTGCCTCAGGTGCTTGATCCAGTTTCTTTCGTTGGCGTCGACATCCTCGCCTGGGAGGTGCCAGCCAAGAACCCGCAACCCAGGTCTGTGTCCTGTATCCAGGATTTTTGCTATCCACCGGCCCTTGTGCGTTTTCGATCTCCGTGCTCCAGCGATGTGCGCGAGCAGTCTTTGTTCTGGGTCAATAGACTTGCCCACGTACCGGATTTCGCCATCGGGCCCGTCGAGGGCGTACACGGCCACATGCCCGGCGACGGTCATATGACGGCCTTCCCTTCGTGGTCGGACACGAACTTCCTCTCAGGCCTGGAATAACTTTGAAACGAGGTACACGACTTGCAGACGGACGAGGTGAGGACCCCGGCGCGAAGCTCGGCCCGCAGCTTCCGGATAGGCTGGCCGGTCCATATCTCGGCCAAGCTCTGGCTGTTCACATTCCCGACTACCATCTCGGCCCGCCAGTCCACGCAACAAGGGACTACGTCGCCGTTCGCTAGGCACATAAGTCTCACCGATGGGTACTGGCAAAATCGGCGTCCCCAAGAGCTTTCGTCCTCGTGATGGACGCTTACCTTCTGGCTGTTCCGATGGTTGAAAGCGAAATGTTCCGAGACGTGGACCTTCGGCCCGAAGATCGCCTTGCAGTCGTCCACGAAGTTCTCGTGCCGGTTGTCGTCGGTGATGACACGACGGACCCATACGTTCTTGTGGCCGCGCTTCAGAAGCTCCTCGGCTGTCCATATGACGTCCCCGAGCCTGCCTCCGACCCGCATCTTGGTGTAGGTGGCCGGTACGACCGAGTCGATGCTTAGCATCACCTTATCCGCTAGAACGAGTCCATCCATCTTCGAGTAGGCGCTGTTGCCGTGAGTATTGATGAGTAGTTCTAGGAATCCACCTCTGGCCGCTACTGACTCACGCATGTCCGCCGCGAACCTAAGAATCTCAACGTAGTCCCTGTGATGAATCCCATCACCTCGCCCATGGAATTTTAAGCTAGGTACCCCTATCTTCGCCGCTTCCAGTACAAGACGGATCGCCAGTTCTGTCGGCATAAGCTGCTTCGACATGACCGGCGAGGCCCCGCCCATCTCCTTCTGGAAGCCGGAGTCGCCCCAGAAGCAAGTAGGGCACCGGAGGCCGCAGAGGCTCGCCAATTCCAGGTCGACGCAGAGTGGGACCTCTGGGTCTAACGTCTCGCTGGCGTCCCACGCCTTTCTGTAGGATTCTCTGTCGGCAAAAATAAAGCCCGCCCTCCCCGAGGAAGGGAGAGCGGGCGCTGGACCTTCACTGCGCGGTGGAAGTCCCAGATTGTTGTCGTTCAAGTCCCAGTCCGTCTGGGCTTGCCACCGCGCCCCAATATATTAACCCCACTGCGGGGTTAAGTAAAGGTCTTTGATTTAGCTTTTATAGGGTTCTTGTGGGCCACCATCCAGACCGTCCAGTACGATGTTCCTACCTTCGCGGCGACTTCCTTGGCGGACTTCCCGTCCGACAGTAGGCGGATAATCTTAGCGTCCCTTGCCTCCCGAAGACACCTGAGCATCTACCCTCCCGGTATTGCCTTAGACCTCGCCAGGCTCTTACGCTCCTGGTGGTACGTCCGCAATGGCTCCCACGCTATCTGCGCCGTGGCCTTCCCCTGCGCCCTGCATGGGCGGCCAGGCTCCGCATAGCAAGCGCGGGCACCCGACTGCGCTCGCGGTGGATGGGCGGCTCGCTTCTTGCTCCCGCCACAATCCTGATGCCTCGCTATCGCCACGACGTATGCTAGGACGATAGTTGACATCGCTGTTCCATGACCCGGGTGGACCGACTCGGTCTTGTAGCACCTAGTACAGAGGACGTGATCGGCCCGAACGATGATGTGAGATGCCA
>ERZ1292644.889-Hain-H14-01um-R2-889-length-17157-cov-32_pt1 | contig 17157 bp, 23 predicted proteins | sample MGYA00564402_ERZ1292644 | MGnify/ENA primary metagenome ERZ1292644 (study PRJEB36523, sample SAMEA6512644) | groundwater metagenome | collected 2019-01-09 | study: AquaDiva: Metagenomics assemblies of 32 groundwater samples
AGCGGGAGGAATCCATTAAGCGCCTGATGGATGCAGAGCAGGCTCGATTGCTGAACGCCTCTGAGGACGAAATCCGCCGCGAGATACTGGCTGACGGACGTGATCCTGAAGAATACCTGCGGGCGATAGATAGCAGCATGAAATGTGCTACAGACAATGCGATCTTGACGCACGATCTCGCCCAGCGGGAGGAAGAAAACAAAACACTTCGTCGCCACATTGAACTGCGCGCAAACGCACAAGACCCGCTCACTGTTCAGCTACGCGAACGCGCCGAGCGCGCCGAGGCTGAGTTGGAGAGGATGGCCCGATGATTATCGACATCGCACTAGGTATAGTCTTGGCGGTCGTTATACTGGCGGTCATCATTTTTGGAATCCAAATCAGCTTCTTCTTGCTATGGGGTATTTGTGTAGTAGTAAGCTCGCTCGTAAGGTCGTTCGTGCAGTTCTTAGAGAATCTGGGGCGAAATGATTGACGGCATCCGAACTTTGAGCGCATACGACTTGCTCGTTCCTGCAGCATCCAAGCGCGTGCTCTTCATAGGGGAGACAATCCATGATGTCTATCACTATGGCCGCGCACAAGGGCGTCCGATGAAGGAGTCGATCCCCTGTCTGCAGCACGCGCACACCGAGGAATGGCGCGGCGGGGTGCATGCGAGCGCGGCCCATGCGCGCGCGCTGTGTGCGAAGGTCGATGTGGCAAGCTGGGTCGCAATTCGCAAGGAGCGCTGGATCGAGGAAGCCCACACGCGAAAACTGTTCGAAGTCTATGGGCCGATCGAACGACTGGAGTCGGTGCGTGTGCCGCTTGTCGATTATGATCGCGTATGCGTCAACGACTACGGGCACGATATGTTCGACGCCGCGACCATCAAGCTGATCTGCGACCAAGCGTCGTTCCTGGCCCTCAACGTCCAGACCAACAGCGGCAACTACGGCTTCAATCTCGCCACCCGCTGGCCGCGCGCCGACTATCTGTGCTGCCAGGAGTTCGAGGCGCGGCTCGCCACGCAGAACCGCTCCGGGCCGATCGAGACTTCCCTCGAGGCGCTCGCCAAGCGCGCCACGCGCATCGCTGTCACCCGCGGCGCCGCTGGGGCGATCGGCATGGAGAATGGCGAGATCACGACGCAGCCTGCACTATCGCGGCAGGTCGTCGACACCATGGGCGCTGGCGACGCATTCTTCGCGGTCACCGCGGCGCTGGCGGGCGATCTGCCGATGGCCGAGCTGCTGCGCATCGGCAATGCTGCCGGTGCGCTCAAAGTGGGCTGGATCGGGCATCGCATGAGCGTGACGAAACCCGCACTACTCGAGCTCCTCAATGGAACTCGCTGACCGAGTCCGCGCGGCGAAGCGCGTCTATCTGATCGGGAATGGCGGTTCGCACGCGAACGCGATGCATATCGCCAACGATCTGCTCGCCTGCGGCATCAAAGCCTATACGCTCGATCCAGCGACGCTCACGATGCTCGCAAACGATAAAGGCTGGGAAGCGGCACTCGCGTGGTGGGTCTCCACCGTAGCCGAGCCTGGCGACCTGTTGATCGCGCTCTCAGGCAGCGGCCGTTCGCCGAATATCCTGCGCGCCGTCGAGACGGCACACTTCGTCGGTGTGGGTGTACATGAGGAATACGGCTATCCACGCGGCCTCACGATGCAGCAGGCCGAGGAAGCGCAGATCGCGCTTGGACACGAGTTACTGCGATGCTTACGGTCGAAGACCTGATCGCTTTTGAAATGACATGAACGACAGACCAATTCAAATAGGGGATTTGGTGATAGTGGTGAAGCCTACGCCGTGCTGCGGCTCTGGGGGTTCGCTAGGCCGCATCTTCAGAGTTACAAGTCTGGGGATGTCATCGCCGAGCGGAATTCATTGTGACGTCTGCGACAAGACTGATCCCCCTATGATGGTGGCTAATTTACCTGACAACAAGTGCTGTGAACTTTTCAGGCTAAAGCCCATAACGCCTCTTTCACTCTTGGAATTACAGCATACACCTGACAGTCTTAAGGAACGAACATGACTGCCGAAGAACTGATTGCCTTTGAAGCTGATATTGCCCGCGAATTCGACGCGGGGAAGATCCATGCCCCAGTTCATCTCAGCGGCGGTAACGAGCAGCAGCTAATCGACATTTTCCGCGAAATCAAGCCTACAGACTGGGTCTGCTCCACATGGAGAAGCCATTTCCACGCGCTACTCAAGGGCATCCCGCCTGCGGAGGTGAAGCGCCAGATCCTGGCCGGCCGGAGCATGTTCATCTCGTCGGTGGAGCACCGCTTCATCAGCTCGGCCATAATGGGCGGAATGATGCCGATTGCGTGCGGCGTGGCCTATGCTGGCGAGCGCGTGTGGTGTTTTGTGGGGGATATGTGTTCTTGGACAGGCGGCTACAAGGACGCCTATACATACGCTAGGGGCCATTCACTTGATGTTCATTTTGTGATCGAAAATAACGGGCTCTCGACTAATACGCCAACGATTGAAACTTGGGGTCTTGGCGAAGCGCCGCCTACGCTACATTACAAATATGCTCGCACCTATCCGCACTATCAGCCGCTCCCCGGTCAGCATGGGTTTTAGCGAGGCGGTCAACGCCGCCATGCTCATGCTCGCCGCAGATGAGCGCACGGTGTTCGTCGGCCAAAGTGTCCGCTATGACGGTGCGACGATGTATCACACGCTCAAAGGCGTGCCGATGGAGAAACGCCTGGAGATGCCCGTGATCGAAGATTTCCAGCTCGGATTCTGTCTCGGGCTGTCGCTACGTGGCAAGTTGCCGATCTGTATCTATCCGCGCTTCGATTTCCTGTTGCTAGCGATGAATCAGCTAGTGCTACACTTAGACCGTTTCTGCGAGATGGGAGACTTCCGTCCCAAGGTAATAGTTCGAACGCGAGTAGGGCCTAAGGCGCCGCTCAATGCCGGACCCCAACATTGTAATGACTATACCCAAGCACTGTCGCTCATGCTGCGTAACGTACGCGTGGTGAAGCTCACCGAGGCACCCGACGTCGTGCCCGCCTATCAGAGGGCGTTGTATGCTGCGGAGTCCACGCTCTTGATCGAGGCGCCGCGTGGCTGAGCCCGGTCTGCAAGTGCTGGTGCGGTTCCCGGAGGGGGTGCCTGCCGATGTGCAGGGTCCGGTGCTGCTCTGCATGGAAATGATGCTGCGCACGTTGACGAAGCAGGACGTACGGTGCGTGAAGGATTTGCAGGGAGACGATTCAAAGCTACGCGTGAAGATGACGCCGATTCAAAGGATGAAACTGTGAAAAGAGGCTGGCGCGAGCCTTTTGAGGATTGCTACAAGGTAGATAAGAGCGGCTGCTGGCTTTGGCAACGCGCTCTAAAGGGCTGCGGCTACGGGCATAAATGGCATGACGGTAGCTATCAAAGCGCCCACAGGATTTCCTGGCAATTACATAGAGGGCAGATACCAGAAGGATTGTTTGTGCTTCATAAATGCGATGTCATGCGCTGCGTCAATCCAGATCATCTATTCCTTGGAACTCACCAAGACAATATGGACGACCAGAAAACCAAGGGAAGAAGATTGCAGGACTTCTGCAAATATGGTCATCCACTTATCGACAGCAACCTTTACAAATTCTCCAATGGGCGCAGATGTTGTCGCTCCTGTCACCTACGAAGAGATGCAGAACAGAGGGCAGCCTAATGACTGAATTAGTTGGCGGTAAAGCTATGACTCTTGATGGGACAAACATTGGATACCATCGAGATCGAGTAGAAGCCTGGGCGCGCGGAGAAAGAATTGCTCCGATATTTATGGATATTGCATGGACGCGAAAGTGCCAAGCGGCTTGTCATTTTTGTTATGCCATGTCCCAAAGCTCAGAAGGCGGCGAGATCACTTGGGACCATGCGCAGGCCTTCCTTGAGGACGCAGCCGAAATCGGTGTTCTCGCCATGCACTACATCTCGGACGGTGAATCAACAATGGTCCCTTGGTATGCGGAGTCCGTAGAAAAAGCCGCAAGCCTTGGCATTCGCCTTGGCGCTGGCACGAACGGCATCAACCTGCCGCCTGAGACGCTTGAGCGCATCCTCCCGCACCTGATGTCCCTGCGCGTGAACTTTAGCGCTGGAGAACGTAAGCGCTACGCAGAGATCATGGGCCTTAAGCAGGCGGTATATGACGTAGTACTTCGCAACCTGCGTAGCGCTGTGCGGCTTGTCAGGGACAACGGCTGGCCCTGCATCGTGAACATGAATCTTGTCTGCGATCCCAAGGACGCGGACCAGCTTGTGCCGTTTGCGCGCCTCGCCAAGGATCTTGGCGTCCACTACGCCATCATCAAGCAATGCGCTGTTGACCCGGATGGCGTCCTTGACACGGACATCAGCGCCTACGCGAGCATCGAGCCAATCCTCAAAGAGGCCGAGTCACTGAGCGACTCCACCACCAAGATTGTCGTCAAGTGGGAGAAGATCAGGAAGGCTGGCCAGCGGGAACACACCGCCTGCTATGGGCCTCCGTTTGAATTGCAGATGTCGGGGAACGGGCTGATTGCGCCATGCGGCCCACTATTCAACGAGAAATATAGGGCATTTCATGTCGGCAACATCACCACGCAGCGCTTTAAGGACATGTTCCATTCCGAGCGCTATTGGGAGGTGATGAACTACCTTGCGAGCGACCAATTCAATCCGCAGAAGCGCTGCCCTAGCGATTGCATGCAGCGGCAAACGAATGACTGGCTCTTTGCCTACAAGCATGGGCGCGTGACATTCCCCGCGACCCCAGCGCCTGCGAATGTGAATTTCCTCGCATGAAGATCGTGATGGCTCATGGGGTGTTCTCCAATCTGCACGAGGGTCACCTAGCGCATCTTGAGCAGGCGCGATCCTTCGGCGATCGGCTGGTGGTGTCGCTGGTCGCCGACCGCTTCCTCGAGAAGCCTGGGCGCCAGGATGAAAAGGTGCGCAAGCGCATGCTTGAAGCGCTGCGGGTAGTCGATAGGGTATTGTTGACGCGCGGGCCAGGGCCGGAATTCTGGCTACGTCATATCCGGCCAGCGATCTACGCGCGTGGGCCAGAGTACCAGAATCGGCGCATGCCAGAGAACGCAGTCACCGATGAGCTCGGCATCGAGTGTCGCTTCACGCCCACGGGGATCGAGCACGTGCGCACCAGCGCCAATTTGGGTGCGCGATGACGGTCGAGTTCTGCAAGCGTTGCGTGCTGTCCAATCGGAGGCCGCGCATCAGTTTCGATGCGGCTGGCGTGTGCTCGGCCTGCCGCTTCGCCGAGGAGAAGGCCGCGACCGATTGGGAAGTGCGCCGCCGCGAACTCGCACTCCTCTGCGATCGGCACCGCCGCGGGACTGGCGAGTTCGATATCGTGGTGCCGGTCTCGGGTGGGAAGGATGGCGGGTTCGTCGCTCATAAACTCAAACACGACTTCGGCATGACGCCCCTCTGCGTGACCTGGGCACCGCTGATGCCTACAGACATCGGGCGTCAAAATCTCGACCGATTCGTCGCCTCGGGGTTCGATGTGGTTCAAGGACGGCCGAATGGCCAGAGCACGCGAAAACTTGCACTCCTGGCGTTCGAGCATATGGGCGATCCGTTCTTGCCGTTCATTTATGGGCAGACTAATTTTCCTTTGCGCGTGGCCGCCCAGGAGGGGATAAGCTTAATTATGTACGGCGAGGATGGAGACCGCGCCTATGGTGGAGAGAGCGCAGAACATCGAGCAACGCGGTCGGTAGATGACCACAATAGCAACTATTTTTCTGGTAAACCTCCTGAGTTCTGGCTTCAGCACGGTATAACGCCATCGGAACTTGAGATGTTTTTACCATCTCGAACAGCAAAAGACTTCATGCCAGAGATTCATTTCTTTGGCTATTATGTCGATTGGGTGCCTCAGGAGAACTACTACTACTGCTCGGATCACACCGGCTTCCAGCCGAACCCCGAGCGCACCGAGGGCACCTACAGCAAGTATGCGAGCCTTGATGACAAGCTCGACGGGCTGCACTACTACCTCGGGTTCATCAAGTACGGGATCGGTCGTGCAACTTCCGATGCCGCCCACGAGATCAGGGATGGGCATATCACCCGCGAAGAGGGTGTCGCGCTGGTGCATAAGTTCGATGGTGAATTCCCGCGCAAGTACTGGAGCGAATGTCTTGACTACTTAGCGTTGACCGAAACCGAGGCGCTCGAAATCATCGATGGATGGAAATCGCTGGAATTGTGGGATGGCGACAAATTAAGATATCGCGTGAGATGATTCCTTTGGCCATTGATCTATTCTGCGGGCTTGGCGGCTGGACCGAGGGGCTGCTTGCCGAGGGTTACGATGTGATTGGTTTTGACATCGAGCGGCATGAATATTGGATGCCTGAAAGTGACTACGATGGCGACGGATCAAAAGGAACCAAGCCCGTCGAGAAGCGCGGCTGGACGCAAGGCTGCGCGGTGTCGCTTGGCATGGAGGGCGCGACAGCGCGGCCGAGGACGCAGTTGGTGAAGTATCCCGCGCAACTCGTGTTGCAGGATGTGCTGACGCTGCATGGCAAGCAGTTCAAGGATGCTGCCCTCATCGTCGCGAGTCCGCCCTGCCAGGAATACAGCTACATGGCGATGCCGTGGAGCAGGGCGAAGGCGATTGCCGCTGAATACCGTAGCGGAGAACGCGACATTAAGAAACTGACCGCGCTGTTCGATGCTTGCTTCCGCATCCAGCGCGAGGCGTGCGAGGCAGCGGCACGGCATATCCCGATGGTGGTCGAGAACGTGCGCGGTGCGCAGCCGTGGGTCGGTCGGTCGCGGTGGAATTTCGGCAGTTATCACTTGTGGGGCGATGTGCCGGCGCTAATGCCGATTGTCACGAATCGTAGAATGAAATTCCCTGCCAATTGCCGGCCTCGCATCTGGGCCGAACGCGAATATGTGCGGCTCAATGATGGCAATGCATCCGCCTTCCATCATGAGGGTGCGACCAAGAACAACGGCGGCTCGTGGTTCAATGTCGCGCACAACACGACGAGCGGCAAGGGACAGAACCCGGATGGACGGAACTCGGATGGCGCAATCAAACAGGGCGGAGATTGGTTCAATGCTTCGCAGCCATCAATCTCTCGAATGTGCGGAAGCAAGAGCAACGCCCGCAAAGCCGCCTCTGCCCAGATCGCCAAGATACCGCTCCCGCTGGCGAGGTATATCGCAAGCGTGTATCGGGAGCCATGTATATAAATCGCCTACAAAAAGCACTCCGCGTCACACTGCTACCTCTCGCCTTCGCCTGTGTGGGGATCATGCGCCTGCTGGCACACTTCGGCGTTCTGGTGCGGATCGGAATGCTTTATCCGCGTTTGGGGCACGCGGTCATGAACACCGAAGTCTATCTATGTGAACGTCGCGCTGGGTTGCATCCGAAATGGAGCATCGATTTCTGGACGTTCAAGGGCGACCCTGCCAGCGTGACGCATGCACGCCTACTGCGGCGCTGTCTCCTGATCGACCGGACGTGGTTTACCCGCTTGGTGGCGCTCGTCAATTCGTTGTTCGTCGGCTGGGAGCGCTTCACCGCGCAGCCCGAGCAGCTCGACCGCGATATCCACAATCTCCTGGAGCGTCACCCGCCGCATCTCCGGTTGACGGAGCGCGAGGTGAGGCGCGGCTATCAGCAGTTGGCCGAGTGGGGATTGCCGCCCGGTGCGAGGATCGTGTGCCTCATGGTGCGCGACGCCGCCTATCTGCCGCAGCTCGCCTACCATAGTTACCGCGATGCAGATGTCGATACCTACGAGGCCGCCGCTCGGGCGCTCGCCGCACGAGGCTATTACATATTTCGAATGGGCTCCAAGGTCGCTAAAAGATTTCAGGTCAACCATCCGCGCGTGATCGACTTTGCGGGCGATGGCAAGTACTCAGATTTCATGAGTGTATGGCTCGCCGCGCACTGCTCGTTCGTCATCTCGACCTCGACCGGCTGGGATGCGCTGGCCTTGGCATTTCGCAAGCCCATCCTCTATACCAATTTCGTGCCGTTCGAGTACTTGTCGACGTTCTGGCCGCGCTCGCTCGCGATCTGGAAGCACCACTACAAAGACGGCAGGCGCTTGAGCCCTGCGGAGATTCTCGCTTCGGGGGTGAGCCAGGCGATGACCGCGCAGGAGTTCACCGATGCCGGGATTGAACTCCACGACAATACGCCGGCCGAGCTTCGCGACGCGGCGCTGGAGATGGCGGATTATGTAGAAGGCCGCTTCCGCCCCGAGGAGCAACAGGCGTTCTGGGACGCCTTCCCGCGCGCCATCAGTCCCTACAACAATCGCCCCCTACATGGTGAGATCCGGCTGCGCGTCGGCTCCAGATTCCTCGACGATTACAGGAAGGAAGAACAATGCTCGAAGGCAAAAGCATCCTCTGCGTGATCCCGGCACGGGGGGGGTCGAGGCGGCTCCCTTTCAAGAACATCATGCTCTTCCGCGGGAAGGGCCTCATTCAATGGGCGATCGAGCACGCGGAGGGGTCAAAATACCTTGATCGGATCGTGGTCTCCACCGAGGATCAGGCGATCGCGCTGCATGCGGGGGAGTATTTCCTCGAGCGGCCGGTGTTCCTTGCCGAGGATCGAGTGCCGACCGAAGCAGTGCTGGTGCATGTCTTGCATCAGGTGCCGGAATACGACTTCGCGGTGCTGTTGCAGCCGACGTCCCCGCTGCGGACTGTTGAGGACATCGACCGCTCGATCGAGATCGCGGTCACCCAGCACGGCGTCAGCGGGTTGACTGGGTGCGTCTCCTACAATGAGCACGGCCAGCGCAATGGGGCGGTGTTCGTGTGCAACGTGCAGCACTTCCTGCAGCATCTCTCCTTCGACGCCGCGCATCACTACATGATGCCGAACGCCCGGAGCCTCGATATCAACTACTCATGGGATATTACCAACAATGAAAATCCTCGTCGTTAGCGGGTCGCGTGCCGATCTCGGACTGTTGCACTGCCCGACGGGCAAGCTGCGTGAAGCGGGCTGTTTCGAGGTCGATTGGCTCTCCAACTGGGGCTTGCCGTTCGCCGCGTCTTTTACCAACGCACTCGCCATGCTGCGGGAGCGGCGACCCGAGGTAGTACTGGTGCTGGGCGATCGCTACGAGATTCTCGCGACCGCGATCGCGGCGCATCTCGAGCGCATTGCGATCGCTCACATCGCAGGGGGTGATGTGACGGAGGGCTCATACGACGACGCGATGCGGGACTCGATCAGCCGCATGGCCTCGATTCATTTCACTACCTCGTTCGCCGCCACCGCGCGGCTGGTGGCACGCGGTTACAGCAATGTGCATCTCGTCGGCAATCCAGCGGTCGACTACATCATGCACGAGACCTGGCAGCGCGAGCGCGAGATCGAGGGCGACTACGTCGTGGTGAGTTACCAGCCGGAGACGATCGACGATACCGTAGAGCTGGAGCGGGTCAATGCGGCTATCGCGGGGCGTCAAGCGATCTGGATCAGCCCCAACCCAGACCGCGGATCAGATCGTATTCCTGATGGGGTTTCGTACAGCCACGACCGGTTTCTCAACCTGCTCTATCACTGCGAATGCTTTATTGGGAATTCAAGCTCCATTCTTTATGAGGCGCCTTTTTTGAAACCCGGTGGTGTCCCATGTCATCTAATAGGGAAACGACAACAAGGAAGGGTGATTCCATGGAGTGGGGACGGAAAAGCAAGCGAACGCATATCGGACGTTCTGCGCCTTTTCCCGCACTAACGTTTTGGCCTAAAGTCAGAAAGACTTCTGATTGTTGGTTATGGACTGCTGCTTGTAATGAGCATGGATATGGCTGTTTCATGTACAAAAGCATTCTGCGCAAAGCACATAGAACAGCATGGGAGATTGAGGTTGGACGCATTCCTAAAGGGAAATGTGTTCTCCACCATTGCGATACACCAGCTTGTGTAAAGCCATCGCATCTTTATCTTGGCACTCAACTGGATAATATGCGCGACATGCTACGTCGTGGACGGAATCCTAGAAGCATTAAGACGCATTGTCCAAAAGGTCATCCATATACAGGAGACAATGTAATACGTAGAAAAGATGGGGGTAGAGGCTGTCGCACATGTGCGGCACAGTATAAAAGAAAACCGAGGAAGCGATGCCAATCTTTATTTGTGCAGAGCTAGGTATCAATCACGACGGCTCGCTCGATAAAGCGAAGCGCCTCATCGACTCTGCGAAGAGCGCGGGCGCCAGCGGGTGCAAATTTCAGATGTTCAATTCGCATCGGCTATGGGGTGATGGGCGCATTGCTCATCTCGAACTGAACAAGGCCGCACTCGTCGAACTCGCGAATCACGCGAAACAGGCCGGCATAGAGTTCCTTTGCACACCATTCGGGATACCTGAGGTCGACTTCCTAGCTCCGCTCGTCAAGCGCATGAAGATCGCCTCGGGCTGTATCGCGCGCTACGATCTGCTCGCCGCAGTACGAAAGACCAAGCTTCCCGTGATCCTCTCTACTGGAATGTCCGACCTCGATGATATTCGCTTCGCGCTCAAGCACCTCGGCCCAGATGTGACACTGCTCCACTGCACGTCAAGCTATCCCTGCCCGATCAATGCAGTGAATCTCAAGGCCATCGATACGCTTCGCATGTTTCACTTGCCAGTCGGCTATTCCGATCACACCGCGAGCATCGTGGTGCCCATCGCTGCGGCGGCGCGAGGGGCGGTCGTGATCGAGAAGCATCTGACGCTCGACCGCAATGCCGCCGGCCCCGATCACCGCGCGAGCATCGAGCCCGCGCACTTCCGGGTGATGGTCGACGGCATACGGCGGGTCGAATTAGCGCTCGGTGATGGGGTAAAGCGCCCTCAAGCCTGTGAACTCCCGTTGCGAAAGCTCTGGCATGGCGCCCTTCCGTCTCATCGCAAGGCTTGACGTGAAGAGCCCGTCGCTGGTGAAGAGCATCCGCATGGAGGGGCTGCGGGTGCTAGGGCGCCCTCATGAATTCGTCCGCCGCTACCAACGCTCCGGGTGGGAACTCCTCTACCTCGATATCGTCGCCTCGCTCTACGGTCGCAACCATTTGGCGGAGTTGCTCGATGAAACTGCACAGTTTAGCCATATCCCGATTACGGCTGGTGGTGGCGTGCGCTCGCTTGAAGATGCGCAAACCCTCCTCAACCACGGAGCCGACATCATCGCCCTCAACACCGCAGCCCTCGCCCGTCCATCCCTCATCGACGAAGCGAGCGCTCGCTATGGAGCACAGGCGCTTGTGCTCTCAGTGGAAGCCAAGCGCAAAGGTGCGCGATGGGAAGCCTATGGAGACTGTGGTCGTACGCCGTCTGGACGCGACGTCGTCCAGTGGTGTCGCGAGGGCGTCGATCGCGGCGCAGGCCAGATCCTGCTCACTAGCATCGACATGGACGGCACCCGCAGCGGATTCGACACCGAGCTCATCGCCGCCGTCGCCCCCAAGATGGAAGTTCCAGTTATTGCCGGAGGAGGAGCCGGAACCATTGAGCATATCCGAGCCGCCAAGCACGCTGGCGCGGACGGCGTAGCGATCGGGACTGCCTTACACTACGGAGTGCTGACACAGGAGACGATCGAACATGGACTCGCTGAAACTCCCCGTTTGCCTTCTCTATGTCGCGGTTGATGTGCTGTGCTACCTCGCGCTCGCAGCGGTCGGGCTCGCGTTGATCAAGCTCAGGCCGCAGAAATGAAGCCCGAGGGCGACGAAGGCGACGACGCGCTGTGGCTGGGGATTGCTTGCCTAGTGCTCTGGATTCTGCTGATCTAGCGCGGCAGCGACTGCGCCCAGGCCTTCGCTGCATCCAGCCCGCTCACGGCTTCTGCGCCTTCTCCAACGAGATCCGTAACTCGTTCAACAAATCCTGATACCGCTCGATCAAGGTCGGGCCGACTGAAGCAGGCAGCTTGAGGATCGCGGGTGCCGGGGCGGGAGGCGGGCAAGATACCGCGACGGGCGTTGTCGTCGCGCAGCCGCTTAATATCCCGATTGAGGCGAGCAACAGCAGTCTTGTGGTTCGCATCGGTTCTCTCCTTTAGTTTCGCGTCCGCCGCCTCTCGTTCCTTCGCGGCTTTCTCCGCAGCGTCGCCCAGCCGCTTCGTCTCCAGTTTGAACGCGCCGAATTCGGCGCGACAGGTCTCGAGGCGAGAAGTCTGAATCTTGAGCAGCCCCGCGAGCACGACGATGATCAAGCCCGCGCCGGCGAAGGCGTAGAGCGCGGGGCCGGCGAGAAGAAGGCCGCGCTGTTTCATGGCATGAAAGTCCGCTTGCCGCTTGCCGGTGCTCGGGTGGTCAAATGGGACCAGCCAGGCGTTGCTGACGGATGCTCACGATAGAGTCCATATTCCGTGAGCTTCGTGTTCAGACCATCTGCCTCGAAGCCATCGAGCCACGAGTCGAACGCATCATCCGGGTCGAAGTCGTCCACCCCGCGGCCTTCCCTGTGGCTGGAGTTGGCCGCCCCTTCGCGTGACCCTGGCGTCCTGAAGCCGCCGTCCCCGTCGCCGCCCTTCTTGCCCGAGATCTCCGTCCCGGTGTCCGGGTCTACTGGCGCTGTCATACCCGTAGCTGCACTCCAGTCCGCACGCAGCCGGTTGCGTCTGTCCAGCAAGTCCACTGTCGCTGCCTCCTGCGCGGCACTGTGCGGCTTCCTGAAGTATTCTGCGGATGTAATCATTTCGCCATGCGCTTGCAGAACTCAGATTGTTTCTCACGGAGGTCTTGCGGCAGCGCGATCAAGCAGTTCATTTCCCGCTGCGCGACCACACCCTCTTTCGCAACGCCTGTCATTTCCTTGATGACCATGACGATCTCCCCGTCCCGACCCCTGGCATCAGTTTTATGCTCGTAGAGGACATAGCCGAGCAGCACTAGCCCCGAGCAGACTATCATCCCGATTACCGAGGTAAGAAGGTCTGATCCACGGAGCTTGAACTTCTTGTCGCCAGCTCCGATTTCCAGTTCTTGATCGCCGCTGGATTCTGGTTCTTGTGACATTAATCGCTCCTCAAGTGACCTGGACAATCGGATCGAACGGAGTCGGTGCCGCTGCCTCGCGCTCGGCTTTCGTCTTCTCGCCGTGGAAGACGATGGCCTTGAGTTCTCGGACAAGATGGGTTTTCACGTCCTGGATGTCAGGACGCTTCCCGAATTGCTCCTCCCATGCATCGGAGAGGCGTTGCACTTGGCCCGGGGTTAACGTGATGGTAATGGTCGGCATCGGTTCACCTCTTTGTGATCGTTTTCACGCACTCAGTTGTCCGATAATCAACGTCGCCGAAAAGAAAGAGAATTGGCAGGCAGTGTTAACAGAAAGAATATGAGGGATGTTAGCGGCGAGTTGATTGATATTCGCACCTGACGGTGGATAAACATTGACTGGATTGGCGCCGCCGTTGTAGACGGTCTGCCATTCCCCAGCCGATCCAGCCCTGAGAATTACACCAGTGCCTGCCGCTGCTGTCGTGATGCTGTTGTAGACCGTTGTCAGCGCGGTAGCATCTCCTTGGACGCTCCCTGCAGCGCTAATTCCAGTGGTTGCGCTAACCCTGACTTGTCCGCTGACTAAAACGGTCCCGGTCACATCAAGCGCGACGGTGGGCGCGGTTGTCGATCCAATGCGGACGTTGCCGGCGAAGATGTTATCTGCTGTTCCGTCGAAATAAGCATTGAATTTACCAGCGCCGCTGGATAGAGCAGAACGAAAGCCGCGCATATTTGTAGAATTGGCTTGATCATTAGCATAAAAACAGGTGACCGTTGTGACCAAGGTATTCCCCAGTCCAGTCGCAGCAGAAAATCCGATTAAGTCTGTTATTCCTCCAGAGGATGAGATGGTTACTGTATTGGCAAGAAAGATCGACCCTGTTGCTACTGCACCAGCACCAGATAAGTTTATGGTGCAAGTCGCTCCACGCGCATTTGTTACAGCACCACTAGACGTTAACTGTGCGACAGCGTTAAAGCCCTGCAAGGTTGTTATGGTCGCACTGCCGTTATGATTCGCTTCAAATCGTGCGTTATTTATGGTGTTCGCTGACTGTGCCCCAGAAAAATCCGCAGTTATTAAAATTCCTCTGACATTTGGATTGGCGGCGACATTAGCAGAAAACGTCCCTGCGTAGGTCAATAAATTCGTGGTGCCAGCAGCTAAGCTGCCAGCCGCGCGGGTAGCAATTGCATTACTTCCCAGCGTCCACGTTCCCGCGTTGATCGTGAGAGTGTCGGCAGAAGCATCGCCGAGCGTCGTATTCCCCTCGACTGTTAGATTGCCAGATAGAGTCGGTGACGCACTCCACGCGGGAGCAACGCCTACGCCTCCCGATACTAGGACTTGCTTCGTCGCAACATCTGCGAGATTGCTGTAGACATTAGCAGCAGAGGCGTAAAGCAGATCACCGATCGTCGCGCTGTTGGGGAGTGTCGTCGTGCTCCATACCGGGGCGGTAGCTACCCCACCGGAACGGAGATAACTCCCAGCAGCAACGTCTGCTAGCTTGGAGAGCGTCGTCGTAGCACTCGCGTAGAGCAGATCGCCGATCGTGTAGGAGACGATGCCGGTGCCCCCGTGGGCGACATCGATAGTCCCGTTGGCATTCGTCTGCAGCCGCAGCAGCCACTGCTTCCACTGCGAGTCCCGGTAGAGGTCACCCGTCAACGGGATCGCCGGGACTGAGGGGATGTTGATCATGTCGCTAGTTGATCCGAGTGAACAGCAGGCGCTTGAGGGGAGAGTCCGGCATCAGCCGGTCGATCACGACCTTGATCGGCGCGACCGCGACCGCCATGAAGATGAATACGCCTAAGGGCTTGAGCAGCAGCGCCCATTGCATGCCGCTCATTCGCTTGTTCCAGCGGAAACAGCAGGTGCCAGCAATCCCAAGCGGCGCATCTGATCAGCAAGCTGGCGCGCATTACTTGGACGCTTGGTCAATAGGCCACGCATCGCACGTTGCCCCATCGGACTATAGGCAGCCGCGATCGGGGCGCTCGCCATCGCGGAGAGCAGACCAGGCGCACCAGTTGAGACGAGTGAGCGAAATGGAGTTCCAGAATCAGGAACGGTGCGACCCATTGCACCCTCGGCAGAACGTGCCAAATCTTGCATGAGCGCCTCACCGCGCGCAAATCGCGCACGATTGCGCGATGAATCAAATGCCTTAACCGATGCGCGCAATGCCTCCGGGGTGAATACGCCCTCCTTCGATCCGGCCGCGCCCGCTGCGCGCTGGATTCTCAGGAAGTTCGCCCATCCCTCATTGATCTTGGAGAGACGTTCTGCGTATTGTGGATTGGCGCGCTCGACCATCCCCCGTGTCGCCGCTTGAACATCCTGCAAAAGCTGTCCCAATTGGCGCTTATCGAAAGACGCATCTCGGCTATAACCCCGCGCGAGTCTGCCGAGTTCACCTTCAGCACCTTTGAGAACTTCACCCGTCATCTCGCCGCTCTTATCGAATTTCCTCCCAAGCTGCTCGCGGATGATCGTATGCAATTGCTCCCAATCCGACTTCTGAAGCGACTTCGCCTTGTCCAGAATGTCGATCAGTTCGTCCGTGTATGCCTGATCCGCCTTGATTCTCAGGTTCGGTAGAAGATCATCATAGGCGGCCCCGAGTTTCTTGCCGACTTCCTTGACGCCTTCATAGCCGACAAGGTTCGTGCGTTCCCCGATCGGGGTAAGCGCTCTAGCTAGGGCAGCCCTGTTGAAACTCTCAATGGTGCGCCGTTGAGCTGAACGAATCACATCCCCGGTAAACGGAATGCTCGTCAATCCTTCCTCGATTCGTCTTGCTGTTGGCCCAAGTATCTGGCCTGGCGTGAGTTCTACGCCTTCGCGCGCAAGGGCCTGCGCAGCGGGTTGCCCGCGCGGACTAATGACGCGAGCAAGTCCACGCGCAGCAGCTTGCCCAGCGCCTGAGAGTGCTGCTGCGCTGGCGATATTGCCGAGTGTCTCTTCTGTTGAGACGCTTGGCGATGCCGCTCCGACGCCCGCTCCGATCGCCGCCGCCCCGCGCAGCGTCGCCGCTCCCGGTATCGCAGCGGTGGGAGCGAGTGCGGCGATGTTGCCGGCGATGTTGCCCGCCATGCCCGCGCCGGAGCGCATCAGTGGCTCGTCGCGCTTACGTGCTTCTGCGACATCTTCGCGACTCACCAGACCTAGACCCTGCCCGATGCCGCGCGCAATATCGGCTCCGGCTTTGCCGTAGCCTGCGACTGCTTGATAGCTTTTAGAGGTGCCCGCCAGCGGGTCGGCCATGCGCTCCATGTCGGCCTGCCCCGCTTGGCGCCGCTCTTGGATCACCGGCATGATTTCCCGCTCGATGGCATCCTCGATCGCCCGCGGCGACATGCCCTCCGGAAAGTTCACCCGCCCGAACCCCTGGATGGTCACTTGCGGCATCACTGCGCCCGATAGGTATAGCTGCCGTCCGGATTCAACTTTAGCCGATCACCCCCGCGGCGGCCGTATTCCGGTGCCTGCTGCCCGCCGATCTGGCGCCCGAGCTTGGCGGAGACGATGCGGTCGATATTCGCCATCTTCGCGCGCCGAGCGTCTGGACTATCGGTGCGGTCGGGCACCATATCGAGCAACAGCGCCTGGTCGCGATCAGTGAACGTGCCCTCGCCTGCGACCCGGAAGAGCTGCTTCAAGACGGGCGCCATCGCCGAGACCGCGCCCTGCGCTATCTGCTGCTCGGTGCCCAGCGCGGGGATCCGCCCAGCGAGAGGGCCGGTGGCGGTCTGTGCCAGCCCTGACATCAGCCCCTCCCTCGCGGCGACGTAGGCGCCTAGCGTGCGGCTAGTCTCCTCCTCGCGCTTCGCGGCGTCTGCGTTCGTCTTCGCATCCGCTGGGCCGCCGGGGATAGCTTCTAGGTTGCCTTCTGCCGTCGCACGATAGCCGGGAGGCGCTTTAGCACCGGAGCCACCCGCCAATTGCATGCGTTGCTCGATGGTCATCAAATCGTTCATGACCCGATTACGAAAGTCCGGCGTGAACTGCTTCCCACGGTAGGGCGAGGCTTGGCCGGTGAACTGCTCGAACTGAGCGTTGGCCTGATCGAGCGTCTGTTGGTCTCCGACTTGCGGGAAAAGTGACTTTCCGGCTTGGATCA
>ERZ1292644.891-Hain-H14-01um-R2-891-length-17140-cov-11_pt1 | contig 17140 bp, 28 predicted proteins | sample MGYA00564402_ERZ1292644 | MGnify/ENA primary metagenome ERZ1292644 (study PRJEB36523, sample SAMEA6512644) | groundwater metagenome | collected 2019-01-09 | study: AquaDiva: Metagenomics assemblies of 32 groundwater samples
ATTAAACAAGAGGAGTGGAAAAAATTAGCTGATGAAGCGTACTCCGCCTACGCCTACGCCTCCGCCTACGCCTACGCCTCCGCCTACGCCTCCGACTACGCCTACGCCTCCGCCTCCGCCTACGCCTACGCCTCCGCCTCCGCCTCCGCCTCCGCCTACGCCTACGCCTCCGCCTCCGCCTACGCCTACGCCTCCGCCTACGCCTCTTCAGGATGGCAAGAAATCTTTGACAAAAGGATTATTCAGATGAAAGATAAATTATTAGAATTACTAAGAAACGCTGATAACTCTAGCCATGAATAACGAAGAAAGATTAGAGTTTCTCGAACAAAAACCTCTATATAGTTGTCGTTTTCATCCTACAGATTGGTGGCACGAGGTTGGTTGTCCTCATAGAAAATGGAGTGTGGAAGAATTGCAAGGAGCTTTAGATAATGCGAAAAGGGCGGCAGAACTTCAATTACACTTGAGGAATAACCCATCTAGCCATGAATGAGATGAAAAAAAGTATGCTACAGAGGAATGAAAAACTTGTCTAAATTATGGGGAGAAAATACGGCAGAGTATCTCTGGCAAGGAGCAGTTATCAGTTGCATTGTCTTTGCCACGGCCTACTTTGGAGAACACTTTCTTCTCTACCTAACTGGCTACTATGAGCCTAAGAGCAACATTGTGATTAAGCAAGACAAGACTGAGCCTGTCTACTATGCCAAGAAAGAGGGTAAAGTTATTGCCCTACCGGAACACGGGCTTGGCTCAACGGAAGAGACAAACAGACTTTTAGGCGGGGATTATTTCTAAGCAAGAAGATGAAAAAATACCTATTGACAAATATACTATGTGAATATTTAGGCACATATGTTGAGAAAATAATTTAAATGTTGAGCCCGCAATTCGTATTTGGCAGGCTCGGTAATAACCTCTTTCAATTTGCCTACATTTACGCCCAATGCAAGAAAGGGAAAATACCCGATATTTTTTTGCAAAGCCCTAAATACTTTGAAGGCTATGAGGAAGAAATAAGAGATTTATTTGGCAGAGGAAATGGAAGCGAACCTTATGTGGCAATTCATTTGAGACAAGGGGCTAATCCATTAAATCCAAGTGAGCCGAAATACTCTAAAAATCCGTTCTATATAAATCTTGCGGAAACAGATTATTACGAAAAAGCAATGGCACTTTTCCCTAATGAGAGATTTTTAGTATTTTCAGACGACCAATCTTTTTCTCGAATATATTTTGTTGGAAAGGAATATCTTTTTGATGAAACCAAAGACCCAGTTGAGGCACTGACTAGAATGTCGAATTGTCTTGGAGTGATAACGGCAAACTCCAGCTTTTCCTTTTGGGGTGGCTTTCTTTGTAAGTACCAAGATAAGGTAATCGCTCCATCTCCTAAAAATTGGTTCAGCGATGGACTCCCACGAGTTGGTTATCCCCAGAATTGGGTTGTTATTTAATATACATTAGAGTAGAATAAAGATAATGAAACAAGTCTCCTCAATCTTTACCGCTAAAGATGTAGGTATCACTAGAAGAATGCTCAATTTTTGGGATAAGGATGGAATGTTGAAATATTTGGCTCCTAATCAACAGCATAATTACGGCGAATATGGCTGGCGAAGATTTACACTAGAAGAAGTCGTCAATATCCAAGTGGCGAATAAGTTAAGAAAATTGGGCTTTGAGCATAAATTGATAAAACAAATTATATGTACAAAGTAGCCGTTGTAATGATTTCAGTAAATCAGCCTTACTGGTCGTATGTAAGTCCTTGTATTCAGTCTCTAAAAAAGTTTTTCTTGAAAGGACATCAAGTGGACTTTTTGCTTTGGTCAGATATGCCAGAAACAGTAGAAGGAGCTAAACTTTTCCACCTTGAATCAATGGAGTGGCCCATGCCAACCTTAATGCGATTCCACGTCCTATTAAAGCAAGAAGAACTATTAAGGGAATATGATTTTGTGCTATACATAGATTCAGATATGTTGGTCGTTTCACCAGTAGGAGATGAGATTTTGGGGGACTTGGTAGCCGCCCAACATCCGATGTATGCAACCAAAAGAGGGCTTATTCCCCCTTACGAACCTAATCCCGAATCACAAGCATTCATTCCCCGACCGGGTAGAGTGATAACGAAGAATGGTAAGAAAATGTTTGAGCCACTTTACTTCGCTGGAGGCTTCCAAGGTGGTAGGTCAGATAAGTTTATCGAAGCCATGAAGAAAATGAAGGATATGATTGATAAGGATTTCTCCAATAATTACATTCCTATCTGGAACGATGAATCTATTTGGAATGCCTACCTTTTTAAAAATCCGCCATCAGTTGTACTCTCGCCTTCCTATATCTACCCCGATTCTCTCATTAAGAGTTATTACATCCCAATATGGGGCAAAAATTATGTTCCCAAGATAATTACATTAACTAAACCCTTTACCACCTCAAGAGAGGCGGGGATTCAGCTTCAAACACGAGTATGAATAAAATTGCCAAATATCTAAACAATACCATTTGGGCTACTCTTGGAGTGTCTAAAATCCATGGAGTCGGAGTTATAGCCTTTAGAGACATACCCAAAGGCACGAAATTCACTGACTTTGATATTTATTCAACTAGCGGTATGGCAAATATGCCGAGTATCTTTACCCTAGATGAGAATGAGTTTAATCAGATTTTACCTGAAATAAGAAAACTCATTTTAGATAAAACTATTATTATGGATAAAATCATATTTGCCTCTCCTAACTCGGTTCAAGATTTGCGTTCATGGATGAATCATTCTGACAATCCGAATGTGGTAAATTTCACCGCTATTAAAGAAATCAAGAAAGGCGAAGAATTGGTGGAAGATTTTAGATGGTTTCAACCTTGGCATCATTTAACGGCCAAGCATTATGATTTTATAAAATAATTAGAATATTATGGCAAAGATAACAATCGGCATCCCAGTTTATAATCAAGGAGAATATTTGGCGGAGGCTATTGAGAGTGCATACAATCAAACTCTGCCACCACATGAGATTCTGATTTGCAACGATGGTTCGACGGATAACTCAAGGGAGATTGCCGAGAGATATATGTATAAAAACTTTCCACTTATAGAAAGCCCCGTGCGTGTAATCAACCAAGTCAATAAAGGATTACCCTCAGCAAGAAATACCTTAATAATGAATGCCACTGGGGATTATTTTTTACCACTTGACGCAGACGATATTCTCATGGAAAACTGCATTGAAAGAATTACTCAAGAAATTTTAAAAATCAATGCTGATATTGTAGCTCCATCTTTTAAAGAGTTTGGCAAGAGCAATAGGGAAATTATTTTAGGGGGTTTTCAAATGCAAGATTTGATGGTGGCTAATAGAATAGGATATTTTTCTGCCATTAGGCGTTCGGCTTTGGTGGAAGTTGGAGGATATAGCCCTAGGATGAAATTTGGGTTCGAGGATTGGCATTTGTGGTTCGACTTGTTTGAGCGAAATAAAAGTATCGCAATTATCCAAGAGCCGCTTGTTTTGTATCGAGTAAAAGAAAAGTCTATGATTCACGAGGCCAATGCCCATAGTGAAGAATTGATGGCACAGATTAAAAAAGATTTTCCTAACTTACCATGGAATCAAATATCAAAATGAAGCAAGCCTTAATTTTAGGAGGGCATGGATTTATTGGGGGAAATTTAGCAAAAAGACTAAAATCTGAAGAATGGTATGTGGCTATTGTTGATTTGAAAGAATATTCCTATGGTGAATCTCCTTCTGACATAAAACTAATTACAGACATTAGAAAGCTAACTATTGACTGGAATAATTTTGATAGAATCTATTGTGTCGCCGCTCAGATGGGTGGTGCAGGATATTCTTTCACTGGCGACAATGACGCTGATATTTTGTCAGATTCCTTATCAATAAATATCCATGTTCTTAAAGAACTAAAGAAAGCGAATTATAAGGGTATAGTATTCTATTCCTCCTCGGTTTGCGTTTATCCGGCCGGAGTCGAGGGCAAAGAAACTGACGCTTACCCGGCCAACCCGCCATCGAACTATGGTTGGGAAAAACTTACATCAGAACGGCTCTACATGGCATATGCCAAAAATTACGGGCTCGATACCAGAATCGCTCGTTTTCACAACACATTCGGCCCATACGGAACTTACGAAGGGGGCAGGGAGAAAAGTCCGGCAGCCATCTGTAGGAAAGTATATAAAGCAAAGAAAGAAATAGAAATTTGGGGCAATGGAAAACAATTAAGGCCATTTATTTATATAGATGACCTTTTGGATGGCATTGAAGCTTTGATGCAATCTGATTATAAAGAGCCAATAAATCTTGGGCCAAATGAGGGAATCACAATAGATGAATTGGCGGATAAGGTCTCTTTAATCGCAGGGAAAAGTCTCAAGAAGAAATATATTGAAGGCCCAACTGGAGAACAAACTAGATATGCCAATAATGATTTAGCCCAAAAAGTTCTAAGTTGGAAACCTAAAAGAGATATAAATGAAGGATTGGTTAAGACATATTTTTGGGTAACTAATCAATATGACCACTCATAAATACAGAATGACTGTTTGTATTCCCACTTCGGATATGGCCGATAAGTATAATCTTTTTAAACGCTGTCTTGATTCTCTTTGGAATCAAAGCTTTCAAGATTTTGAAATCGTAGTAACTGACAATTCTGAAGATGATGTGGTTGAGAAGATTTGTAATTGGTATCAGACAGGAATCCGCTATTACAGAAATCCTATAAAAGGAATGGCCCAAAATACCAATGAAGCCATTAAACGTTCTGAAGGGCAACTCATCAAAATTCTTTATATGGACGACTACTTAGCCCACGATGACGCTTTAACTTTTATTTGGAATATCTTTACAAAAGGGTGGCTAGTAACAGGATGTCTCCATGACTACAAAGGAAAGATTCATAATCCTCACCATGCCATGTACAACAATAAGATTTATACCGGTAATAACACTATTGGGTCTCCCTCAGTACTAACTATTGAAAATAAAAATCCTATTTTCTTTGATGAAAAGATGACTTGGCTTCTCGACTGCGATTATTTTCATAGACTCCATGAGAGATATGGCGAACCGACTATCCTTGACGACTTAAACGTGATAATTGGGCTTCACGAAGGACAGGCAACTCACACAATGGGGGAAGATAGAAAGGCTAGAGAATATGAATATATAACTGAAAAATATGCAGGACAATAAAACAGTATTGCTTACGGGGGTGGGTGGTTCAATCGGGGTTCACACGATGAGCCAAATTATGAAAAATACCGACTGGAATTTAGTTGGTATTGATAGCTTTAGACATAAGGGGTGGTGCGATAGGGTTGAGAACCATCTCAAAAGACATCCTGACGACGTTTCACGAATCAAGATAATCCAACATGACCTCTCTGCCCCATTTTCAGAATTGACTAAAAAGAGAATCGGTAAGATTGATTACATCATCAACATGGCCTCACTTTCAGATGTGGAAGCCTCTATCCAAGAACCCGTACACTTCTTCAAGAATAACGTAGACCTCACTTTGAACATGCTGGAGTTTGCTCGAGAAGTTAAACCGAAAGCCTTTATCCAAATCTCTACGGATGAAGTTTATGGCCCAACGACAGGTAAGAATGAAGGCTATAAGGAATGGGATGCGCAAGTCCCTTCTAACCCCTACGCAGCTTCTAAATCTGCTCAAGAAATGGCCTGCATTGCGTGGTGGCGAGCTTATGGGGTTCCTGTCATCATCACTAATACGATGAACAACCTGGGTCAGATGCAAAGTGCTTCAAAGTATCCAGTAATGATTCAAAAAGCTGTTGCTAGGGGCGAAGAAATAACAATTCACGGAGACGAGGAAGGTGTTGGTTCTCGTTCCTATATTCATTCCCAAAATTTTGCTAATGCTCTAATCTTCCTTCTTAAGAACACTAAGCCGTACCTTCATAAGCCAGGGAAAGTAGATAAGCCAGACCGCTATCACATTGCAGGAGACAAACAGGTAGATAATCTTGAATTGGCTCAATTGATAGCTAAGCTTATGGGCAAAGAATTGAAATACAAAATTGTGAATTTCCACCAAACCAGAAGTGGCCATGATAAACATTATGGACTTAACGATGACAAGATTAAGTCGTTGGGTTGGAAGTCCCCAGTAAGTTTTGAGGAATCTTTGAGAACGACTATTGAGTGGCAGTCTGAACATCCTGAATGGATTTCATAGCTAAGTCTTTCAATTTATGGCAAGAACTACACAAAGCAATATAGTCAGACAAGACACGGCGATATTTACCGTCTATGTTAGCCCATTGTATAGAGCGACTACTTCCCTTCTTACCACATTTAGAACAGGTTTTGGGTTTAGTTTTTTCTCTATTGAGCCACATGTGGAGTCCCGCATAACTTACTTGCTCTCCCTTCCAAGAGTAATGCTTTGCGCCTTTCGTTTTCTTCCTCAGTGCCTCGATTCTCTTTTTACTAAGTTCTTGGGAAGATTTAATAGTTATTTGGTACGGAACTCCACGAGCTTTCAATTCCTCTATTCTGGTTTTGTTATAGCAATTCCAGTTGCAATAGTTTCTAGGTTGAACTTTGGACGGAGGACGAAACTGGTCTTTTCCACAGGATAGACATTTAACTTTTATTGGCATACTATGATTATAACAATTTTGGAGAAATGAAGCAACAAACTAAAACAAGACGAATAGCTTATGGAGGTGCGGTTACTGGTTTAGACGAGGAACGAGCTATTATTAAGTCTATTCGTAATTCAAGAAAGACTCGTAATTGGCAACAGGGTGAAGAAGGGGCTTTGTTTGAGAAAGAATTATCAGATTATTTAGGAACTAGATATGCTTGTCTCACAAATAGCGGTAGTAGTGCTGGGCTACTCGCTCTTAGTGCGTTGGAGTTACCGAAGGGTTCAGAAGTTATTATATCTGCCGTTACATTTCCGACTATATTCAATATCATATTACAGTGTGGGTTCACTCCTGTTGTGGTGGATGCTAAGGTGGGTACTTATGGCTTTGATGTTAAAGATGTAGAGAAAGCGATTACTCCTAAAACTAGAGCCATAATAGCCATTCATCCTCTGGGCAATCCAGTGGATATGCCGAGGTTAATGAAATTAGTAAAGAAATATAAACAAAAAATATATGTTATCGAAGATGCGTGCGATGCACTTGGCACTACTATTAACGGGAAGCCTGTTTGTAGCTTTGGGGATATATCAATTACATCTTTTCACGCAGCACACATTGTCTCTATGGGTGTCGGAGGTGGAGTATTTACAAACTCAAAGGAACTTGCTCAGAGAGTTAGAATGTATCGAGATTGGGGACGGCAAGCAGACATCAACAAAAGCGAAAACTTCAAACACAAAACACTCCCGAAAGACTACAACCCCCGCTTCATCTATGAAAAAATTGGCTACAACTTCCAAATCCTAGAGCTACAAGCGGCGATGGGGAGGGTGCAGTTAAGAAAGATAGAAGAAATTAAAAAGAAACGTTGGGATAACTTTTCGTATCTGTTTGAGCATCTACAAGGCACTCCTAGACTTATAATGCCACTTTGGTTTATGGGGGCAGACCCTTGTTGGTTCGCTTTTCCACTTACTTACGCTGGAGATAGAGAAAAATTACTTAGACATTTGGAGAAACATGGTATTGAGACTCGTCCCATGTTCTCGGGCGACATCACTAAGCATCCGGCTTACAAGAACTCTAAGTTTCGAGTAAGTGGAAAGTTATTAGGAGCAAAAGCCATTATGAAGTATAGCTTTTGGGTAAGTCTGCATCCTTCCCTTACTAAAGCAGAACTAAAATATATGGTAAAAGTCTTTAGCGATTTCTTCAAAAATTATGAGTGAACTACCAAGCACAGGTAATTGTGTGCATAGCAATTTTGGCCTTCATGATGAGAAGATGAATAAGAAGGTTAATAAGCTATTTATTACAAAGAGAGCTTCACAAGCGGCGGTAGAAAATCTCAATAGCACCATAGGCATATTCACGATGATTCAAGACCACTTTAAATCAGACTTTGAAATGGTAGAAGTTGGCTCGTTTGAGGGGACTTCCACTCTAATGTTTGCTCTTTTTGTGAAGAAAGTCTATAGCGTGGACTGTTATGATTATGTAATCCCTCCTACCGGCAGAATACCCTCGCATGACAGACTTTTTGTGAGGGCAGAGAAAACATTTCTTAAACGAACAGCTAAAAAGTCGAATATAATTAAGATAAGGAAAACTAGCGTTGAGGCCGCTAAGGACTTTGCCGGCAACTCACTAGATGCAGTTTATATAGATGCAGAACATGATGAAAACAATGTAAGAGCTGATATTCAAGCTTGGTTGCCGAAGATTAAAAAAGGCGGTTATCTTTCAGGACATGACTGGTGGCTTCCACACATTGCTAGGATAGTCCAAGAAGTTCTAGGAGAAGGGAAAGTTATTTATGTTTATTCAGATACATCATGGATTTCCCAAATATAACTCTAGTCTCGGTTGCTGGAACGAAAGTCTTGGAGACTATTGACGCTATGCGTAAATGTCACGAACAGGCACACTTTGAACAAACGCTTCTCCTTAGCCCCAAACTTGACTATAGACAATACAATGAGTTCGTGGCTATGAGTTTGTGGAAGTACATCAATACCGATTACTGCCTAATCTTTCAAAATGATGGGTATATCATAGATGGTTCTAAATGGACAGATGAGTTTCTAAACTACGATTATATCGGCGCACCTTGGCGAATCCCTGAAGATAACGCTTATAAAACTCCCACAGGAGAGCTAGTCAGAGTAGGAAATGGTGGGTTTTCTCTTCGCAGTAAGAAACTATTGGGAGCTCCTACTAAGCTAGGACTTGAATTTTCTGACATGGGGACAGGCTTTCCCCACGAGGACGGCTGGTTATGTTGTCATGTAAGAAAAGAACTTGAAGACTACGGCATTAAATTCGCGCCCTTAGAGGTCGCTGCTCTATTTTCAACAGAATTTCCCATACCGGAAACAGTAGATTCCTTTGGCGCGCATGGGGTAGGCTTAAAAAGATGAAACTTAAACTTGCAAAACTTTTAGCTCGTCTACCTTGGTTCTACTTTGAGCATGGCTATTTCGCTCACTATGACCCTAAGACAGGCCAGCCAAGCAAGATATGGTTCTGCGGGCCTTTTATCAGATTAAGAGCAGAAAAATGGTAGGTTGCATTATAGGAACTAAAATTGGAATGAAAAAAGCTGGATATGGTAATAGGTAAATTTTATAACGGAAGTGGTTTGGGAAATATGTTGCATAGATATGTTGCGACACGAGTTTTGGCATTAGATAAAGGTTTTGATTATGGAATGGTTTATCTTGATGATGGGGCAGGAAAAGAACAAGGATTTAAGGGAAAGTTTTTTATTGAGCAACCAAAATTGGTTGATTACCCGATTGAATACAAAGAGTGGCACGAAAAGAAAATAACCGAAAATGGGGTTGATATTCGAGGGTATGACCCAGAGTTTAATTTTATAGAGGATAACACTCTTATTGAAGGGGAATTTCAGGATTCTCGCTATTTCTCACACAGGCTAAAAGAAGTAGACGAGTGGCTAAAAGTAGAACCCATAGATATTTCCGATGACACTTGTGTAATTGGATTTCGTGGAGGTGAATTTGCAATATACCCCGATTTGTTTTTAAATCGAATCTACTGGTTGGATGCTATCAAACATATCAGAACGATAAATCCCAACATGAGATTTGAGGTACAAACAGACGATGTTTTATTAGCAAGAGCTTTTTTCCCAGATTTTAAAGTAATTCACGATATAGGTTATAACTGGAGAGCCATTAGATATGCTAAATATTTAATACTTTCCAACTCGTCTTTTGGAATTTTGCCTAGTATTTTAAATAAAAATGTTGAATTGGTAATAGCTCCTAAATACTTTGCTAGGCATAATGTTTCGGATGGGTATTGGGCTTTGGAGCAGAATTTGTACAAGAAGTTCACTTACTTGGATAGAGAGGGTAAGCTATCTAGTTATGACACTTGCAAGAAAGAGTTAGAGGAGTATAATGAGAAGCGTGGTAGAAACAAAATGTATTAAATGCAATAAAGTGTTTCAGTGCTACCCTTCAGACTTAAAGTTAAAAAGGGCTAAATTCTGTGGTCAAGAATGTTATTGGAATTGGAGAAGTCAAAATATAAAAGGGGAAAATCATCCATCTTGGTTGGGAAACAGAATATCGTACAAAGGACTACATATATGGTTAAAAGCTGAGTTTGGAAGAGCGAATAAATGCGAAAACTCTAATTGCAAAAAACAAAGCAAATCTTTTGATTGGGCCTTAAAAAAGGGTAAAAGATACGAAAGAAGGATTGAAAACTTTTGGCAATTATGTCGGAAATGCCATAAAGCATATGACTTTAATGAGAAAACCAGAAAGAGAAATAAAAAGGGGGTTTTTATAAAGTTATGATAAGATAGAGTTATGAAATATGTCCTTGTAAACTATTGCTTTGACCCTTCATGGGTAGTCAGGTACACGGATGATTATTTGATATTTGATAGGAGCGATGACGGAAAAGATTGGTGTAAAGATTTACCTAAAGATAAGGTAATAAAGACCCAAAATATTGGAAACGTAGATTATTCGAAACTTCTCTATCTCATAGACAATTACGACAACCTACCAGACACTTTCCTTTGGATAAAGTCAAATCTCTTTAAATATATAACTCCCGAAGAATTTGATAAGGTAAAAGATAACAAGCACTTCACCCCACTCTTAACTCAAGGACATCTCTGTTATACTGATGAGCAAGGATGGGTGAATTACTATGAAAACGAAATGTACCATGAAAGAAACAACTCTTGGTACTTAAACACTGAACACCGGCCCAAATATGTGGAATCTTTTAACGAATGGGCAAAGATTCATGGTCTACCCCAAAATCTGCATTACATTCCCTTTGCTCCTGGGGGCAATTATATTTTAACACGCGAAAAAGTACACAAATACTCTCGTGATTACTATGAAAACATGGCTAGTATGTTGGATTGGGCACAATTACCTGGGGAAAGTCAATGCTGTGAAAGAAGTTACTACCTTATGTGGAAGTAATATGCCAATAGGAATGATATGATTTACGACATTTGCACTTATAACAGAGAATCAGAATTATTTGAAATAAGACACAATATCCTAAAAGATTTTGTTGACGAATTTAGAGTTGTTGAATTTGACCAAACATTTAGCGGTAGAAAGAAAGAAAAACAATTTAATCAAAATTGGGATAAAGTAAAACACTATTTCATTACCGAAGATATATGGAGTAAATATTGGGAAGAAGCTAAGAAAAGCCCCAACACAGATTATGGCAAAGGAGCAGAACATTGGTTGAGAGAGTGGGCAATGAAAGAGTCAATTTGTGATTGCTTGTTAGACCTTGATGATGACGATATTGTGTTTGTCGGAGATACCGATGAAATTTGGCAACATGATGCAATTTATAATGATGCGCCGCTTAAATTAAAGCTACGAGTTTATTCATATTGGCTTAATAATCGTTCATCAGAGGAGTTTTGGGGTACTTTAAGAGCAAAATATAAAGATATAAAGAATGAATGCTTGAATCATTTACGGACAAATACTAAAAAAGGATTAAGCGAATATGGTTGGCATTTTACGAGTCAAGGCGGATATGAGGAGGTGAAAAGAAAACTCTCTGATTCTTATACTGAAGATAGCTATTGGAATCCTAGTGTTCAAGCACATTTAGAAGAAAATATGGCTCAAAATCGAGATTTTCTAGGAAGAGATTTTACTTACACTGTAGATGAGAGCGAGTGGCCCGCTTATCTTCAAGAAAATAGACAAAAGTATAAACATTTGCTAAAATAAATATGACGTTTCTAGTTCATTTCACACTAGAGCAAAAGCGAAAGGCCAATAGGATAAAAATGGCCAAGTACCGAGCCACTCACAGGGAATACTTCAAACAAAAGGACAAAGAGCGCAGTGCTAAAAGACAAATAAAACTTCATGCTCTAACTTTTGCAGGAAAGTTCTGCAAGCTCTGTGGCATACCCCTAGCTACTCCTATCTATGGGGCGGTAAGCACTAAAGTTCATTGTGTAACCTGTGCTCAAGATAAAAGGACGCAAAATAGAGAAAGAATGAGGCTATGGCGTAAAAAACAAAATGCAAGAATATTTAGAACTTCTGAAAGACCCGTCTCATTGGTTGTTTGAGCTTACAGTAGAGTTAGTAATAGGAGGTTTGATACTTTCAATTATTTGGCCTAAGATTAAGCAAATACTAGAACATTTAGATAAACATAAGTAAAGATGGAAGAATCTGTTGAAAGCAACGAAATAACAACAAAAAAGCTTGGAGGTGTAACAGGTAAAGGATTTATGCCTGGTAAATCTGGTAACCCAGGTGGACGGCCAAAAAGTCCCTTGAAAGAATTTAGCTTGAATGAGTTTAATAGTTGGGACGATAAAAAGAAAAGGGATTTTTTAAAGAAAATATCGCCCATTGATAGGTGGAAAATGACGGAAGGCCAACCTAAACAAGAAAATGAACACTCCTTTGACGAAGATGCCCCACTCAACATCACAATCAGAAAGTGGGACTAGCTTTGACCCATTAGATAAATTCTTTGAGAAACAAATAGAGGCTACTAAAGCATCTGAAAGATTTAAGTTTACTTTATATGGTGGAAGTGTAGGTTCAGGCAAGTCTTATTGGCTAAGATGGGTATGTATATATTGGCTAATTAGGTTAGCTTTTGAAACGAACTTAAAAGGAATAAGAGCGGGATTATTTTGTGAAGATTATCCTTCTCTAAATGACCGACATTTATCTAAAATCAAGCATGAATTTCCTAAATGGCTAGGAAAATGGAACGAGCAGAAACATGAATTTACTCTTAATCCCAGATTTGGTTCAGGAATTCTAGCATTTAGAAACCTAGATGACCCAGCTAAATATCTTTCGGTAGAATTTGCCATTATAGGGATAGATGAAATAAACAGAAATCCCAAAACTACTTTTGATTTTCTTCGTTCTCGCCATAGATGGCCCGGGATAACCAAGGTAAAGTTTCTGGCCGCTTGTAATCCTTTAGGAGAAGCTTGGGTGAAAAACATGTGGGTTAAAAGACTTTTCTCTCCTGACGAGAAAGAGCAATATGAGTTTGTTTTTGTTCCTGCACTACCTACAGATAATCCACATCTTCCAAAGGAATATTATAAGTCTTTAGAGTCTCTCCCAGAAAATCAGCGTAAAGCATATCTTGAGGGGAATTGGGACGCTTTTGATGAGGGACTGGATGAAAAGGGTTACACGCGATTAGTTAATGATAGGGAACTTCAGGCTTGTATAGTTCAGCAAGGTACTCATTCTGGCTACAAAATCTTAGGTATTGACCCTGCGGCCGGTGGCGATAATAGTGCAATGGTAGTGAAGTCAGGTAACTTACAGGAAATAGTTTTTAATCAAAAGCTTCAAGATACTATGGGCTTAGTGGGCGTGGCTATGGACAATTACAGAAAATATAGTATAGATTTTATAACAATAGACAAAACAGGAGTCGGTCAAGGAGTTTATGATAGGCTAAAAGAGCTTGATTATCCCGTCCGTGGCGTGGCTTTTGGCGAGAAGAGTGAGGATGAGATGTTCGCTAATCTTAAAGCCGAATGGCATTGGCGGGAAAGAAAGTGGCTGCTCTCCGGCGGACGCTTGCTTCACAACTACGGATGGAATGAGTTTGAAATCGTCAAGTATAAGAATAAAGACGGCAAGCTAATCATCCAGCCAAAAGAGGAACTATTTAGAGAAGGCATATCCTCTCCGAATTGCGTGGACGCAGCCGTGCTCACAATGGCGATAACTGATTTAACGATTCAAACAAATAAGCAAGTAAAACAAAGAGGGGGGATGTTTTACGACCATACTTTCGACATCTATAATGGCTAAGAAAAAAATAGAGAAATTAGAGGAAGTTAAGGCCAAAATCAAGAATGACCCAAAAGAGTCTCCGATAGACATAATTCTTAAAGATGAAGAAGAAAAAGAGAAAGATTGGAACGTCAAAACTCTTGAGGCGGAATCAGACACCAAACTTGAGGAAGATGTGGGTGAAGGGAAAGCGATAACCTTAAGGCATTTCCTTTTCAAACCCAATCCCGAAGAGTTTAAAAAACGTGTTCCAACAGCTCAAGAACTTTTAAATAGCCATTTAAAACAGATTCAAATAGAGCTTTGGAAAGATGAATGGCAAATCTTTGATGCAGTTGAGCCAAGACTGATTTTTTACGATAAACTGTATCGTCCCGTAAGCCATAGTTCGGATAAAATAGAATATTATTGCTTTATCATCCCCGCTACGCCAGCCAAAGGCAGCTTGCTTTCTTACAAGGAATCGCCTAGAACTCTAACCCAAATCGCCAATGAAAGTCGAAGAACTTAAGAATAAATACGATGAATCGCAACAAGTTCTCCAAGCCAAGAAAAAGAGGCAAGCCATGCAACTTGCGCTGCTTAATAACATTCGCAGAGGAGACCAATATATTGCCTCTACTCTTTTGCTCACTCTCTTTAATCGGATTCTTTCTTCTCTCTATGATGACAAGATTCAAGTAAAGTTCTTGCCTTCGCAAGGGATATTGCAAGAGCAATTGAACTCCTATAACATTCTCGCTCAATCCGACTATCAAGAAATGAATAAGGCCAAATTGGATTACGATTGGTGTTGGGATACTTTATTCTTTGGTCGGGGATACGTTGAGACGCTTCGCTTTGATAAGAAGAGGAAAATCATGCAACCGCATGTCATCAATCCTCTAGCTTTCGGCTATGACCCTTATAACGATGAACCTCAACAGTGGAGGTATTATTGGAAATGGATTACCAAGAATAAGTGGGAAATAGAAGCTCTTATCAAAGCCAAGGTTCTAATAAACATAAATAAAGCCAATGAATTGCCGGGAGGTATTGACCAATATCTATGGCAATATAAAACTCGTGTAGACCAGGCTAGAGATGGAGTAATGCCTCCACCAGAGCCTACTAACTCTGATGTCTTTCAAATTCTTGAAATATTCTGCTACAACGACAAGGGCGAAAGGTCTGTTTATTGGACAGATAGAGATATTTCTAAAATTATCTACGAAGAGAAATTGGACTTAGAGGATGGAGAACAAATTATTGCTCCAAACGGAGAAGTAATTGAAACTGGTTCTAAATGGCCCATTGTGGTTAAAGAAGCATTCAGAGAACCCCATAGTTCCATTCCATTCTCTGTGGCCGACTTGCTTGAGGACAAACATAGGGCTAAATCTGTTCTTCTTAACTTGGCTTACATAGCGGCTAAAGACCAAGCTAATCCTCTTTATGGTTACAACCCTGACAAAGTTAAAGACATTTCTCAATTTTTCTCTCGCCAAATCAACCAACACATTCCAATGGAAGACGAGACGGCCGCATGGCCTTTGCAAAAGGCATCCGCTCTCTCCGCTGACCTTCAAGCATTTATCCAATACATAGACAATGAAGCCGAATCTCCAGTGGGAGCTGGCAAGCCCATGAGTGAGCCAGGAGGTTCTACCAAGCAAACGGCTACCCAAGCAGCTCTTGACCAACAGTTAAATGACCTAGCTCAATCGCTTCAATCCAAAGTCTTTCAATTTGGCGAGCAAGAGTTTTGGAGTCATTGGTTTCATCGCTACGCTAGACATGCTGAAGAACTGGGTTCAAAAATGGCCAATATCGTAGGCGTTCGAGGAGTGGATTCCAAGGAAATTAATCTTCAAGACTTCAACACGGACTTTCCGCCTGGGATTCTGATTTATTCCGCCAAAGAAGCCGAGTACAAAGAACTTGTGCTAAGGCGAGATTTGATGCAACTCTACCCTCAACTAGCCGTTACGCTTGACCCCAGTGGCATGAGGAACTTCAATAAATATGTTTTCTTGCCTAAGTTCCTTCAAGACCCTTCATTAGTGGATATTATGCTTCCCAAAACATTGGATGAACTCAACGCTGAAACTGAGAACGAACAATTAAAGGAGGGAATTTATGTGGAAGCGGCCGAAACAGATGACCATTCCACCCATATTTATATTCACATGATGGTGCAACCAAAGACATGGGAAACTTGGGCACACCTTGACTGGCATCAGAAATTGTTGGCTGAACAGAAAAAACAGGAGCAATTATTGGCTCAACAACGGGCTGTGGATGATAGTATGAGCGCAATCGAATCCGGCAAGCCAAAAGTAGGTGCAGAAAAGAAGAACCCGCTAAGTCAAGCCAGTCCCTTAAAAACTGAAATTACCAGCGATAACGCAAAAACAATATGAGTCCATACCCACCCATTCCCCTAGACGCAAATCGTACTCCAATGCAAAACTATCCACCGCCAAGCTCGGTGGTGGCAACTTATGCTGATGAAAACACAGCTGCTTCTTCTGTCATTTCTCTCACTCATGACACAGTGGCTATCGAGATTGCCGCCATTGGTAATAATGCAGTCATGCGCTGGGTAAGAACAGCTGAAACAGAAGCTTCAGTGGTCAGTGCTGTTTCCGGTGCAAACTTCCATCACATCATTGGCACAGGCACAGTTAGGCAGTTTGTTGTGCCTCAAGAGGCGAATACCGGCAGTCCTGCCAGTGCCCAAGGTATTAACCGAAGAGAAGGTCTTTATCAGCGTGTTGCCATTAAATCAATCGGCACGGCAAGCGTATTATTAACCGAATATACTATCTAACATGCCAAGAAAAAAACTAGAAGAAATTGAGGAAGTCGAGGAAGAGGTTGAAGAAACGATTGAAGAAACTGATAATGAGGAAGAGGTAGCTAAAACTACTCCTGTTATTTCTCTAATCGAAGTAACATTCTCTAACGGAGACGATAATGTCCTTAGAGACAAAATAAATGAAGTCATTCGATACATTAACGGATAAGCAGACGGAACAAGGGAGAGCCATAGCCCGCGGCATTGCCGAAGAAAATGCCCAAAAGGAAAAGAATCAGGCAAAAGCGGAAAAGCGAACTAAAATAATGCTTCGCAATGCCGCCGAAAAAGTGTTTTTCCAATAGGTCAAAATTAACAGAAATT
>ERZ1292644.692-Hain-H14-01um-R2-692-length-20643-cov-5_pt2 | contig 17107 bp, 31 predicted proteins | sample MGYA00564402_ERZ1292644 | MGnify/ENA primary metagenome ERZ1292644 (study PRJEB36523, sample SAMEA6512644) | groundwater metagenome | collected 2019-01-09 | study: AquaDiva: Metagenomics assemblies of 32 groundwater samples
TGACTCCGGGCGGGCTCCGGGTCGCCAACCCCGGTAGTAGACGGTCGGCCGCTGCCCCTTGCACGAGGGGTGGTGACCTGTGGCCAAACGCGAACGCATCCCCGACGAGGTACGCGCCCAGATCGCCGACGCCATCCGCTCCGGCGGCACCTGCCGCGGCATCGCCCGCGACTTCGAGGTCAGCACCGCCACCGTGCGGAAGATCGCCGAAGAGTACGAGATCACCGACGCGTTCGCACGTGAGCAGACCCAAAAAGCGACGCGCGCACGCGTAGCAGACCTCGCCGCCCGGCGGGCCGTTCTCGCCGAACGTGCGCTCGACGTCGCCGAGCGGGCCCTCACCCGCGCCATGTCCCCGTATACGGTGATCGTTGCCACGAAAGACGAGGTGTTTCACGAGCAGTTGCCCGAACCTCCGGCCAACGAGCTGCGCCAGTTCGCCACGTCGTACGGGATTTTCGTCGACAAGCACATGGCGCTGATCCGGTTCGACACGAAGGAAGCGACCAACCCGGCCGCCGCGGCGCTCGTCGACCGGCTCGCCGCGATGCTGCAACTCGACCAGGGCAATGACGAACTCGTCGACGACGGCTACCCGACGCCGCTGCCCGCGGTCGACCCCGCCGGCGACGACGGGTACGTGGCCCCGGACATGGGTGCGCTGTCATGACCGCCGCCGTGGTCGACCGGCGCACGATCCGGACCGCCCGGCTCGGCCCGATCCCGGCACCCCGGGCGACGACAGAGGACCCGATCGTTTCGGCCGGGCCGTCGCTGTCGCCGAAGCAGTTCGCCAGCCTCAAGCAGGCCCGCGCCGAGATCAACGTTTGGACCGGGGCCGTACGGTCGGGCAAGACCGTCAGCAGCCTTTTGCGCTGGATGATGTACGTCCGGCGGGCCCCGCTCGGCGGTCGCCTCGTCATGATCGGCCGCACCAAGGACACATTGAATCGCAATGTGTTCTCGGTCCTGCAAGACCCGATGATCTTCGGGCCGCTCGCCGCCGAGGTGAAGTACACCCCGGGCGCGAACGTCGCCTACATCTTCGGCCGCGTCATCGACGTGATCGGCGCGAACGATGTTCAGGCCGAGGCGAAGCTACGCGGCCTGACCTGCGCGGGCGCGTACGTCGACGAGATCACGCTGCTACCCAAAGACTTCTGGACGCAGCTACTCGCCCGTAAGAGCATCGACGCCGCGAAGTTGTTCGGGACCACGAACCCGGACAACCCGGCGCATTGGCTGCGGCACGACTACCTGCTACGCGCCGACGACCCCGCGCTCGGGTTGAGGCACTGGCACTTCACCCTCGACGACAACCCGGCGCTCTCGGCCCGGCGGAAGGCCGCCTACCGGGCGCAGTTCACCGGCCTGTTCTACAAGCGGTTCGTCCTCGGGCATTGGGTCGCCGCCGAGGGTGCGATCTTCGACATGTGGGACGAAGATCGACACGTCCTGCGCGGGCAGATGCCGCTTATCGAGCGGTGGCTGTCCGTCGGCATTGACTACGGCACGTCGAACCCGTTCGCCGCGGTGTCGATCGGCATGTCGGCCGAGCAGCGGCCCCGCCTCGTCGTCGCGTCCGAGTACCGGTACAACTCCAAGCAGGCCCACCGCTCCAAGAGCGACCAGGAGTACAGCGACGACGTACAGGCGTGGCTCGCCCGGCACCCGATCCCCGGCACCCGCGAACGGGGGATCAACCCCGAGTACGTCGTGGTCGACCCGTCCGCCGCGTCGTTCATCGTGGTGCTGCGCCAGGCCGGTCTAGTCCCTGCCGCCGGCGACAACTCCGTGCTCGATGGCATCCGCGGTATCGCGTCGTTGCTGCACCTCGGCCGCCTCGTTGTCCACGAGTCGTGCACCGCGTTGATCGCCGAGTTTCCCGGCTATTCCTGGGATGATAAGGAAGCTCAGCGCGGCCGCGACGTGCCGATCAAGGCAGACGACCACTCGCTTGATGCGCTGCGGTACGGGACACACACCACACGGGCGCTCTGGCGCCCGTTCCTGCTGGAGTACGCATGACCCAACCTGTCGGCCCCGCCGCCGGCGACGAGCACCACCTCGACCCCGACACCGTGGGCGGGCGCGCGTCTGCGCTACCCGACCCCGGGGGCGGCACGGTCTACCTGTACGCCGGCCGGCCCGGACCCGAACCGCGGTGCGTGTGCGGCGCCCCGTGGCTCAATGACGGGTGCGGGTACCGGCAACAGAGCCACGACATGATCACCGAGGCCCTGCGGACCACCCGCGAACTGTTCGGCGCCGCACTGCTCACCGCGCTACGCGAGCAGCACCGGCGGGCCGTCGACGCCGGGCAGACCAGCGTCGCCGCGTTCCTCGCGACCCTGATCGGCAACCCGATGCCGCCACCGGCAACCGTCGACGGCACCACCCGGTCGCCGTGCCTACCGATCGCGATGGGTGAGGCATGGGTCGCCGACCTGGGCACCCCGCCACCGGCCGCGTGGGACTCGCCGATCCCCGACGGGTACCGCTACGCCGGGGCCGTGGGCACCAACCCCGACCAGGACCCGACCGGGGCCGAGGCCGGGTTCCCCGCGGTGAAGCTGACCGACCCCGACGAACCGGCCGACATAACCCTCGCCGCCGGCCGGTGGGCGCACCCACCGAACCGCACCGAGGCCGAGATCGAGTGGCACGACCTGCACCTCGTACCCGGGCTCGACAACCGGGCGTACGTGCTCGTCATCGCCGACCGGCTCGGCCGCTGGCGCGTCTGCGCCACCCGGGCCCACACCACCGCCACCGACCCGCGCGCCCGGGCCGGCCAGTGCGCCCGGGCGCGTAGCACCGTGGTGCTGTACCCCGACCAGCGGACCGGCGAACGGGCCCGGTTCCTGGTCGCCCCCGCCACCGTCCGGCCGGTCCTGTGACCGCCGCCGCCGTGGTGCTGGCCGCGCTCGCCGCCGGCGCCATCCGCCTGTACCGCGCCAAACGGCGCACACCACGAGGGAGACACACCCGATGACCGCCACCACACCCGCCGACACCGCCGAGCGGATCGCCCGCGAGCTGCACGAGGCCCGGGCCCGCCGCACCGGCGACGGGGTGACCTGGTCAGCGGTCGCCGCGACCAGCCGCACCGTGATGGTCGCCGCCGTCTCCGAACTGATCGAACGGGGCGTGATCAACGCGGGGCCCGCCACCGGGGTGCTGCCCCCGATCACCGCCCCCGAGGCCGCCGAACGCGCCGCCGTGGTCCTGCGCATGGCCGAGGCCAGCGCCGGAGTGCAGCCGTCCGGGGCGACCGCGCTCGCCGCGGTCGCCGCCGAGTACCGGCACCTGGCCGCGGCCCTGGCCACCACCCGCGGCATGAACCGCGACGACACCGACGAGTAACGGGGGACGAACCAGAGATGACCGACACCGACACACCACGCCGCGCCACCGTAAGCGTGCCCCACAACCCCGCCGCGACGTACGAGGGAGTGCAGGCCACGGTCGGCCGTGTCGTGCACTACGTCGCGTGGGGTGTGCCCGGCAAGTTCCCGCAGACCTGCCGATCCGCGGAGATCACCGAGGTTGACGAGCAGGGCAGGGTCGGCCTGGCCGTGACCAACCCGACCGGCCTGTTCTTCCACCCCATCAACCACGAGAACGGGCCGTGCCCGTACTCCGACGAGGTGCGCGGCGGCACCTGGCACTGGCCCGAGCGGTCCTGACATTGGGCCCCGACCTGCTCGCCCCGGTCTCGGCCGCCGCGTACGACGCCGCCACCCGCGCACTGTCCAGCTCCGTCGGGGGCAGCGACGAAGCCGACGCCCGCCGCGTCGTCAACGCCGCCGCCCCCTGGGTGCAACGCGACCTCATCGGCCACATCGTCGCCCGCCGGCAGGTCACCCTCGGCCGGGCGATCGCCACCGTCGGGCACCTGCTCGTCGTCGTGGTCCTGGTCGTGCACGCCGTCACCAGCACCCGCACCGAGCTGCGGGTGCTGGCCGTGTGTGCGCTGCTGGCCCAGACCACCGCCGCGGCAACACTGTGGTGGATCGGCCGGTACGCCCACGGCAAGGCGTTGAGCCTTGTCACAGCGGCCCGCCGGTGACCGCCCCAACGCCGTGCAGGTGGCCGGCCACCGGGCACACGGGTGGCTGCGACTGGCGTGCCCACATCCAGCGCCACAACGCCGGCGACCCGATGACGGCGCCGCTGACCGGTGTCGAGGTACGTCGCCCGCACGACGTCGGCGCGGTACTGCCGTGCGGGCTGGTCACCCTGCGGAACGACACCGGCCGACCGTTGCGGTTCCCTGCCGAGGCACACCTGCTGACCGTCGTCGACGACCCGCACCTACGCGACGACGACGGGCACCGCCGCGAGATCAATCTCGACGACCTCTACCCCCGCCGGTGAGACGCGTCCGGCAGACCGTCGTCGCGGACCCGCGCCGCCGCGACGGGTACAACGCCGCCGGCATCCCCGGGGACTGCCTACGCGCCGCCGTCGCCAGCCTCACCGGTCTGCCCCTCGACGCCGTGCCGCACTTCGGCCTGTTCGGCGCGTCGTGGTGGCAGGTCATGCGCCGGTGGGCCCGCACCCGAGGCGACGACTTCGCGTGCGTACGCCCGCACCACGGCAGCGTCGAGTACGCCATCCCCGACTACCACTCACCCACGTGGACCGGGTTCATGATCGGCGGTGGGCCGTCGCCGCGCGGCCCGTGGCGCCACGTCGTCGTCGTCGACCGGCGCCTCACCCTCGTACATGACCCGCACCCGTCCGACCGGGGTGTGGTCCGCGTCGACGAGGTGTTCGTGCTGTGCCCGCCGTACGACGACGGTCTCGCCCCGCAGTGGCAGCTCGCCGACCGGCCGTGGCGCTGCCCCGACGGTCACGGCCGACAATGGACGTGCGGGTACTGCGACGAGGTACGCGAACTGATCCTCGCCGGTCACGACTACACCGGCCCCCAGCCCTGCATAGGCCGAAGCTGACCAGGAAAGCAGCACCGCCGGCCCTCCAGGGAGGACCGGCGGTGCTGGCGCCTTGGACCGGCGGTGCTACATCTTCGGAGCCACCCCGCGCGTGCGGGGACCGTTGGAACGGCGGTGCTGCCCGGACAGCTTGCCAGCCGCCCCGCCGTGATCACAACCTCTTGGCCGCTCGACGGGCGGCCGCCGCGTGGCCGGGGCACCGCGGCACCGGTTCGAGGTCCCACCCGAACGCCGCAGCGAGCGCCTTCTGCGCCCGCTCGTCACCCGGCAGGAACCAGCCGCAGCCGCCGATCTCGGTAACCCCGTCTTCGTCGAACATCGGCTCGACGCAGTACACCCGGGCAGGAACCGCCATCAGTCTGCGTCCGTCGGGTCGATGTACGCGGCGAGCGCCGACACGGTGGCCGCGGACCGGGACAGCCGGCCGCGGGCCCGGTCGTACCGTTCCGTCGTCGACAACTGCCGGTGCCCGAGCTGGTCGCGCACCTCGTGAATGCCGACCCTGCCGGAGTCGAGCGCCAGCGTCGCGCACGCGTGCCGCATCACATGCGGGGTGATCTTCCGGTGCTCGGCGATCCCCGCGGACCGCGCAACCCGCTGCAAGATCCGCATCGTGGTGCGTTGCGTCAACCGCCGACCGTCGGCCCGGGCGAACAGCGGCTCATCACCGGGCAACTCGTCGGGCCCGCCGAGCCCCCGCGACGTAGCCCGCTCGGCGAGCATGTCGTCGACCGCGACAACCACCGACGCGTCGAGCACCAGGGTGCGGGCCACGTTGCCCTTACCGACCACGGTCATGACCGGCCGACCCGCGTCGACCCCGATCGAGTCGATGTTCAGCCCCGACACCTCCGCGGTACGGGGCCCCTCGACCAGCAGCACCCGCACGAGTGCCCGGTCGAACGTGCACTCGTGGTCGAGGCGACGCACAAACGCGCGTGCCTCATCCCGCGACAGGCCACGGGTGGTCGAGATGTGCGGCACCACCGGCCGTGACCGGGCCCGGATCGGCACCACCGGGGCGGCGCCGTCGTCGACCGCGTACGTGTAGAACGACGACACCACCGCCAGCTTGCGGGCCACCGTCGCCGGTGCCGGTGGCCGCCCGTAGCGGGTCGGGGTCGCCGCGAGGATCTGCCGGTACACGTCCCCGTGCGTCCGCGTCGCCCGCAACGGGTCGACCTCAGCGTCCCGGCACCAGGCGAACCACGCGTCGATGTCGGCCCGGTACGCCCGCACCGACGCCGGCGACGGGGGGGCTTTCAGCACCGCGAGCAGCCACCGGGCGACGAGTTCGCCCAGCGGGTCACGCACCCCGGTGCCGACGTCGCGGCCGTGCCCGCCGGCGAGCACCAGCTCGCCGACGAGCACCTCGCCCACCGTCACGGAAGTTCCTCAACCTTGATGTGGAACGCGGTCAGCGGCCGGTCCAACGGGTACGGGCGCCCCGACGGGGCGGTCCACACCGCGTGCGCCTCGGCGGCCGATCCGAACCGCCGCGCCCGCCCCGGATCGGACGTGCACACCAGATGTGCCAGCGTCCGGTGCCCCCGCGTCGGGTGCACACCTTGCCGGGTCGGGTCGTACTCGACGAGCCACTGCCCGTCGTAGGGGGACTTGCCACCGGCGGCGAGCCCGAGCAACCGAATGCCGATCATGGTCGAACCTCGTTCCCAATCTGCTCGGCCACCCGCCGGGCTCGTTCGTAGCGGCGCCGTTTCAGGAACCGGCGCCAGCACTGCCACCCGGCGAGCAGGGTCAACATGAACGGGTAGAGCTGCGCCACGCTGCCGACCGGTTCGGGCACCAGGAACCCGACAAGGAGCGTCACCCCGGCCAGCCACGCGGCGACCGGGCCCGGGTGCCAGTACCGGAACACCACGAACGGCACCGGGCACAGGAACACCTCACGCCCGTTGTCGAACACCCCGAACCATCCGTCGCGTGGCTCCAGATAGATCGACAGGCCGCCGATCCGCCACCCGCGGCCGGCCCTCATGCCGCGCACCCGCATTCACAGCCGACGGTGCACCAGTCGCCAACCTCGCCCACGCACACGCCCGGGCACGTGCAACACGGGTTGACCCGCGTCGCGTCCTCGTGGACAGCGGCGGCCGCCTCGACGTCGCCGAGCGCGTCAAGCGCCGTGCGAGTGGTCAGCCCGTACCCGCGTACCTGCGCCCACCCGCACCCGAGGCACCCGGCGCCGACGAGTCGCACCTGCACAAGCGAACTGACCACGGTCACGTGCCGCACTGCCGGCATGGTCAGCACCGGCCACCGGCCGCGCGGATCTGTGGCCAGTCGTCGCCGATCCCGAACCGGTGCCGACGTTCGCTGTTGCGGTGCTGCCACCGGCCGCCGCTGTACCGCCCGGCACCGCACGGGCACCGCTCGAACCACCGCACCGGCGCCCCCTCACCGGTGCGGATCCACAGCCCCGTTTGCGCGTAGCACAGGTGCCGACGCCGCGGCGGGCCGATCTCGGCCCACGTCATCCCGGCACGGTGCACGACCAGCGGCACACCCCGGTCGGGGCGGGGCAGCGGCGGCAGGTCGGTGCGGCCGTCGCCGACGCGTAGCAGGTGCGCGGCGAGCCCCACGCCGGCCGCCGTGCACACCGCCAACACGGCCAATACGGCGGTCAGCATGGGACCACCGCCCCCGGCTCGACCGGGGCGGGATCGTCGCCCCGGTCGTCGTCGACCGGCCGGCCGGCCACCCGCGCCCGCAGCGTCGTGGCCCGGCGCTGCGCACCCTGCGCGGCACCCTCACCACCGCGGCCGTAGCCGAGCGCCACACCGATGCGGTCCCACGTGATACCTGCCTCGCGGGCCCGGTCGATGATCCGCAGTTCGGCCCGCTCGACGTCGCTACGCACCGCGGGCAGCAGGGTGAGCGCGTCGAGCAGTTCGCCGTCGGTCGGCCCGTCCTCTGCCCGGTACGGGCAGGCCCGCTCGGCCGCGGTCACAAGGTCGGTTGCGGTCGGCTCCGGCTGACCGGGCCGGGGGACCTGGTACACGCGCCCCAACCGGGCCCGCGCATCACTGGTGTTCATACGTTGACCGTCCTCATGGTCGGCAGATGCTCCCCGAGCGGCTCAGCGGTCAAGACCGCCACCTCGCGCGGCTGGGTGTAGATCGGGTCTGTCAGGTACGGATAGTCGGGCAACCTCAGGTGGATGCCGCACCGCCCGGTACCGGGTTCGGCGTAGAACGCGCACGCGAGCACCCCGTCGACCCCTACCGCGGGCCACGTGAACGCGCACGGCGCGTGTTCACGGCCCCACCGGGCGAGGTCGATCTCATGGAGCGCGCACGCGGCCGCCTGCATCGCCGCGGTGCGGGTCACCCCGCCACCGTCGAACGCGTCGGACTGGCCGCGGCTACGGGCGATCCACCGGGCCAGCGTCGCCACCGCGGCGACGTCCGTCGACAACTGGTCGGCGGGGTAGCGCTGCGGGGCGACGTCGATCGCCGGGCACCCGGTCGCGTGGAACCCGTCGTCGAGCAGCACGTCGTACCGGGTGATCAGCCGCGAGTGCCGGCCGACGTCGGCCGGGTTACCGGTGACGCACCGGGTGATCGTGCCGAGCTGGCGGGTGTGGCCGAGGTACACCCGCCGCCCGGGCAGCAGCAGCGCGGTGGCCGCGGGCGAACCGACCGGGGCCGGCCCGGCGGTCACGACCGGTGTCCCGTGTCGCATGGGCTGCCGCAGTTGCACGGCGGGAACCCGAGATGATCACGGGTGTTGTGGTACGCCTCGTCGATGATCAGCGAGTGGTGCGACCGGTCCTGAATGTGCCGCTGCACCGCGGCGAGCAACGCGGCGAGCAGACCGGACACGTGCTCGGCGTTGTTGCTCGGCGCGTGGTCGAGACACGCGTCGACGCCGAGCGCTTCCAACGCGGCACGCAACTGCTCGACCGTCGGGGCCGGCATCGGGGTGACGGGGGCGGGTCGGGTCACGTCTGTTCTCCTCTGACGAGTCGTTCACCGGCGAACGCGATCAGGTTCGCGAGAACCGCGGGCGGCACGTCCTCAATCACGCCGACGCTCGCGCCAGCGATGACCAGCGCCCGCCCGACGACCTCCCGCTCGGCGGGGGTGAAGTGGCGGGCCATGTTCGCGGCGAGTTGGTCGGCAATCCGCACCGTCGCCACGGTCACCGGGTCGACCCGCAGCAGCCGGGCCCGCCGCGCCTCGTCGAGGCCGAGCTGCACGTCGTACAACGGCGCCGTCACGACTCGACCTCGGGCACGGATGCGGCCGGCACAAACCGCATGCTGCTGCCACTCACCCCACGGATCGGGGCGAGCAGGTCACCAACCTTGACCGCAGACCCCGGGCCGACGTGCACAACCTCGACGTTGTAATCACCGCGCCGTGCGGCCGGGCCCTGAACCCGCGCCCAATAGGACACGGACAGGCCGCTCTCGTCGCTGATGTACGCGACCCGCACCAGGTCGCCCGGCTTGTAGGTGCGCCACTGCTCGTCGAGCCGGTCGAGCCGGTCGAGCATCGTCGCCAGGCCCGGGGCGGCCGCCTCGACCGCGAGCTGCCGCGGGTACTCCGGCAGGTCCCGCCATTCGGTGAGCAGCATGTCGAGCAGTTCGCGTCGCCACATCACCTCGGCGAGTAGCGCCTCGCCCATCATCGCGGCGTCGCCGTGCAGCAACCGGAGTTCGGCCACCCTGTCGAGGTCGACCGGGAGCGGGTACACCCGGACGGCCGGCACCCGCAGCCGGCACGGGCCGGACGACGGCCAGTAGTCGACGTCGGCCGGGCCGGGCTCGCCGTCGTCGCCGACGAGTCGCACGTCGTACTCGACCGGGTGCGGGGAGCCGTGCGCGATGGTGGCTGCGATCACGCCCTCGGCACCGTCGGTTACGAACCGTACTCGCGTATCGGGTTGCAGAACGAGTGCGGGCCCTATGCGGCCCGCGAGTCCAGAAGTCATGGATAAACGCTACGTTGAAACCCTTCTGAGTTCAACAGATCGTTTATCCCGGGTTTCCGTGTCGCGCAACAGCCGGAACCGCTGATAACCCGCATTATCAGCTACATCTTGACCTTGGAAGGGAGACGCGAATGCCGTACGGATGGGGATGGTGGATCGCGAGCGAACCTCACGACCCGCGGTCACGGGTCGGGCGACCACACCGCGACCGCAACAAAGTGAAGGCCGCTCGCAAGCAGGCCCGCAGCAACCGCCGGCGGACATCATGACCGCCGGGCACACCCGCGACCGACTCGGCCGCCTCGCCGCCCGAGAAACCGAGGCCGACGTCGCCGCGGACGGGCACCCGGTCGACGACGGTCCGGCGCCCACGCCCGCGCCCACCTTCCGGCAGGATCTCGCCGCACTGCTCAATCGGCACTGCGCCGAGAACGGGTCGAACACACCCGACTTCCTGCTCGCCGCATACCTCGCCGACTGCCTCGCCGCGTTCGACCGGGCCGTGGCCGCCCGCGAGCAGTACCACGGCCGCGACCCCGAATGGAACCACGGGTTCGGCGTCGGCATCGGTCCAGAGCCCACCCCGGCGAGCGCGTCATGATCTGGTTCATTCGCCAGTCGTGGCACTACCTCGGATGCGCCGGCGGCACCGGCCGCTGGCGGGCCCGCCTCACCTTCCTGCTCGGCCTGGCCCACGCCGCCCGGTCCTACCGGGCCGCGTGCCGCGCCGACGGGAACGGCTACCACCCGACCAACCACCACGCATAGGGGGGATCATCGATGCGTACGCAGATGTGGGGCTCGGGCCCCGGCGCCGCGAACGTCGCCGGCATCACCGGCGTGCCGACCACGATCACCGCGGACGGCACAAGCGAACCGATCGACATTTCCGAGGTCGGCACCCTCATGATCTCGGCCGAGTGCGGCGCCCCGACCGGTAGCTCACCGACCCTGAACGTCTACCTCGACGTACAGGACGCGATCGGTAACTGGCTCCAGGTGTGCGCGCTGACCCAACTCACCGGGGCCGCGTACACGTACTCGACCGTCGGCCCGGGCACCGGCTCGCCGTACCCGCTGACCGCGATCGCCCGGTTCCGCTGGGACATCGGCGGCACCGGCTCGCCGACGTTCCCCGGGTTCGCCGTCGCACTGGCCGGCCGGTGAGGTTCAGCCGCGCCGACCTGCTCGCCCGCGTCACCGAAGAGATCGGCCGCCGCCGCCAGGCCGCCGCCGACCGGAACCGCCGCGGTGTCGAGCAGCACGAAGCGAAACTCGCCGAACACGTCGCCCGGACCAACCCGGCATGGGCGCAGCTCGCCGACCGGATCCGGGCGCGGGTACGCGCGGGGAAGCCGGTCACGTCCGCCGACATCCCGCAGGACCTGCGCGCGGGGCACAACTGCAACGGGTACGTGCGGACCTGGGACGCGAAGCCACCCGCCGAGCAGGGCCCCGACCTCGGGGCCCTGGAAATGCTCGCCCGCCTGCTCCAAGCGACCACCGACGAAGAGATCACCTCGACGGCGTTGGAACGGCTCGGCTTCCGCATGGCAGACCTGTTCCGCGCCGCCCGGGCCGAAAGGCAGGAACCATGACGCCGCGCCCACGCCGCTCCACACAGCGCCCATCAATGCCGGCGAGCGTCGCGAAGCTGTACGACGAGTTCCTCGCCCCGAACGGGATCGTCGGATGGATGCCCGAACAGCCGACCGTCGTCGTCGCCAACGGCCGGCTCACCGCGCCGCTGTGGCGCCACCGATCCGGTGACGGGCCGTGGGGCCGCAACGTGCTGATCAAGTCGGACCTCGACCGGTCGCTGTACGCCTCCCCCAACGACGGGCCCGTGATCGACCCGCTCACGGTGCCGCTGGTCGTGCCCGTCACCGACCGGGTGCGCAAGCTGGCCCGCGCCTCCGGCCTGCGGCTGGTCGAACAATGACCGCCGGGACAGTGGCGAACGTGCACCCGGCCGCCGAGGTCCCCGACGTCGACGTGGCGCTGGTGTGGGCCGCGACTACCGACGTCGACCTGCCCCCGCTGACCGACGGATTCCCGTCGCTGCCGGCGACGTTTCTCGACGTCGGGTTCGCGTCCGCCCCGGCCCTGCACACCGGGTTCGTCGGGGGCGAGTTCGAGCTGCGGTGCCTGGAATCGAACCAGGCAACCGTGCGCATGACGCAGCACCCCGGCCGCCGGCACCTGGTCGCCGATGTGGTGGTCCGCGGCGCGCACCGGCTCCGGTACCGGCTCGCCCACGCCGAGGTACGCGCAGCCCCGCAGCGTCCCCGCACCGCCGATGATCCGGTCGAGTGGCGGCTACTCGTCACCGTGCACGAACTGCACGTCGCCACCGTGTCGTGTGCGCTGGCCGAGCCGACGCTGCTCGCCGGGTGCCCGTACGAAGTGTGGGACGGCCCCTATCAGTACCGGTGCGGGCAGGGCAAGAGCCCACGCGACGAATGCGCCCGCCACGGCCGGTACGTCCGCGCGTACCTGTGCACCCGTGAGCCCGGGTGCCGCCGCCCGGAACAGCACGGCGGCCGCTGCTGCTAAACCACAGAATCGGGGGAAACGGTGGACGCCGGGCCACACAGCAAGACGTGCGCGGATGCGGTCAGCGGGGTCTGTCACTGCGACTGCCACGGCGCCCAGCACGGGATCAAGTTCAGCCGCGGTCTTGACCGCCACGGCCCCGACGTCACGATCAGCCGCCGCTCGTCGGGCGGGGGCTTCCAGGTCGCCCGGGCCGACGGGTTGCCGCCCGGTGGCGGTACCCGCGAGGAACGCGTCGAGCGCCACGCCCAAGCCGTCACCGTCGCCAGCAACCGGCCGGCCGACGTTGCCGACGTCGCCCCTGCCGAGCCTGCCGCAGCGCCGACGCCGGCGATGAACGCCGCCGACCGGCAACGGGTCCGGAACGCCGTCGAGGACCACGCCGCCCAGTACCACGGCGGGCCAATGCGACTCGACCGCGCCGACGCCGCCCGCTACGTCACCGAGGGCCACCTACACGACGTGGCCGCCCGGAACGGGTTCGGCGCGACGTGGGAAGAAGCCGCCCGGGTGATCAACGAGCGGCCCGACGTGCTCGAACGCGACAACGGCGCCCGGGCCGACGCCCGCACCGCCGCATCCCGCGACGCCAACGTGCGCGCCGCGGCCGCACTCCGCGACGGCAACGGCGCCGAGGCCCGCCGCATCATCGACGAAGCCGCGGCCGCCGACCCCGACTACCAGGCCGGGGGCCGCTCGTGGGATGACCTGCGCGCCATCGTCGACCGGCGCACCGGCCCCGACCCCGGCGCCCCGGCGACGCCGGCCGCCCCCGAGTACAGCCGCCAGCAGCAGCGCCTCGTCGACTTCGCCGACGCGATGGAACGCCACGCCGAACGCGGGAACAACCCGTTCGGGCCGCGGGTCGACACGCTCGCCGAGTACAACCGGATCCACGGCTACCCGCGCGAGCATTACGACGCGCTCACCCCCGAGGACCGGGCCCGCGTCGCGGCCGCGCTCGACGCCGCGCACACCTCGAACCGCAACTCGGCCGACGTGCAGAACCGGATCGGCGAAACGATCGAGCGGCTCACCGACCGACCAGTACCGCGGGCGACGACGCCGCCGCCACGGCACGTGCAGGAGGTGCTCGACGCGCAGGAAGGCCGCCGCCGCGGCACCACACTGCCCGCGTCGATGGCGTACGCGCAGATCAACCGCGACCAGTACGAGCAGCATTTCAGCCCCGAGCAGCGGGCCCGGGCAGTGTCGCAGCTCCGAGAGATCCGCTCGGGGATGCGCGACGACGCCCCGGACCGGCCCGGGGTCGACCGGGTGATACGTGACCTTGAGTCGATCGACCGGCCGGCGCAGGTTGAGGTGCGGACCAACCCGCAGGCCGAACGGGTCGCCGCGGCCGAGCATGAACTGACCGAGGCCCGGGCCGCGCTGGCAGGGCTCGACGGCACGCCGGGCACCAGTTCGATGCGCGGCAAGCAGCACGGGCAACGCGTCGACGCGAACGTGCGCCGCGCCGCCCAGCTCGCCGACCGGGTACAGCGGGCCGAGCGTGCCCTCGCCGCGGCACGGGAGCAGGGCGACCGGCCGACGTCGACACCGGCCGCGGTCACCCCCGAGCGGCTCGCGAACGCCAAGTTCGTGAAGACCCGCTACGGCTGGTACGAAGTCGTCAAGGTCAACAAGAGCAGTGTCAAGGTACGCGCCGCCCCTGGCATGGACGACCGGATCCCGATCGGTCGCATCACCGAGGTGCGCTAGTCCACCCCGCCCGGGCCGCTGACCAGCACCGGGCCCCGTTACTGGACTACCCGGCAGGCCCGCCCCGCCGGGTAGTCCACCCCCCCCGAAACGCCCCACCCGCCATGCCCGAAAGCACCCGCAACCGCCACGCCCTGTGCATCGGCATCAACGACTACCCCGGCACCGGGGCCGACCTGTTCGGATGCGTGAACGACGCCCTCGACTGGCAGAGCGCGCTCACCGCCCGGGGCTTCCGCGCCACGACGCTACTCGACAGCGGCGCCACCGGCGCGGCGATCCGGGCAGGTATCCGCGAGCTGGTCGGCGCCGCGAAGTGGGGCGACAAGGTAGTGATCACCTACTCGGGGCACGGCACGTGGGTGCCCGACCGCGACGGTGACGAAGCCGACCGCCGCGACGAGGCCCTGTGCCCGTACGACGTCGACACCCGTGGGGTGATCATCGACGACGAGCTGTACGCCCTGTTCACCGCGAAGGCCCGCGGCGTACGCATCGTCATGATCTCCGACTCGTGCAACTCCGGCACCGTCGCCCGGTTCGCATCGTTCGGGACGGCCGACGCGACCAGCCGGGTGCGGTACCTGCCACCCGAGGCGCACCTGACGACCGGGCAGTTCGCCCAGGCCCGCGCGCTGGCCGGCCGGCCCCGCAGCAAACCGCAACGCGATTCGGCGCTGCTGCTGGCCGGGTGCCGTGACTTCGAATACAGCTACGACGCGAGGATCGCAGGCCGGGCGAACGGGGCGTTCACCCGCGCTGCCCTCGACACGCTCGTGGAGCTGCCCCGGGCCGCGACGTTCACCGACTGGCACCGGGCGATCGCCCGGGATCTGCCGTCGCAGCGGTTCCCGCAGACCCCGCAGCTCTACGGGTCGACGACGCAACGCGCGTGGGAAGTGCTGTAGCCGGGCCGGTAGTCTCACCGGGTGCCGCTCTCCCCCGAGGCCCGCGCCGACGTCGACAGGCAGCTCGCCGAATGGCGGGCCGGCTTCACCCTGCCGGTCGACGCAGACGAGGTGCGGGCGACCATCCGCCCGCTGGTGCTGCGCCTGGTCGGCAAGTACGGCATGGATGCCTTCCCCATGCTGCACGACGCCGCGGCACGGCTGATCGGTGACGGTCAGCCGCCCCGGTCAGCCGCACAGCATTGGCTCAACGCGCAGGCCGCCGAGCTACGTAACCGCGGGGACTGACCGCGTGCCGTGCCCCGGTCGGGCGCACTGGCAGACGTGTGGGAACGCCCGGTAGTAGCGGCAGAAGTGGGGATTCCCGCCGCACCCGTGCGGTTCCCACATCCGGTAGCAGAGGCCCATGCCCCCGACAGCGTTGAAGATCAACGACGGTAGGTGGTCAAGCCCGGCGAGGCCGGCCGGCGGTTCGGGGCCCCCGGCCAGCGTCAGGGGCATGCGGGTCACTCGTCGCCGTCGGGGTGCGCGCGGATACCGCTCCCGAACACCGTCACGTACGTGGCCGCGGCCATCGCCCGCGCCTCATCGGCGGTGTACCCCTGCCCGGCGAAGAACGCCCGCTCACCGGCGAGCCAATCGTGCATGGGTGCGATCGTCTCGCTCACCGCGAGCATCGCCGCGGCGAACCCGCCGTCGAGCGCCGACACGTCCTGTTCTGCTGTCACAACCGGGAGGGTACGTGCTCGACTTCCTGCGCGGCTGGCGTAAGCGGCGCCTGTGCTTCCACCACGACCACCGCCGCGGCGTGTCCCACATCGTCGAACGGATCATCGACTGGCGGAAGCTGTACCGGTGCACCGAATGCGACAAGGTGTGGATTATCTGACCGGCCCCGCCGATCCGGGTAGGAACCCCGGAACCCGGGACAGACCCCACCTGGACGTGGGCAGACTGCGACCCGTACCACTGCTCGGGTTCCCGGTCGCCGTGCACCACGACGGCGCCACCAGGGGCGGTCACAAGGGCCGCTACCGGCCGGGATGCGCGCGAGAGCCCCGGGCCGGATCGGGAGTCCGCCACGCACACCACCGCCCGCCGCCGCATCCCCGCGGCCGCAGCCGTTGCCCTGTTCGCCGCCGCGCACCTCGCCCCCGCCGCAGCGGTCAGCCACACACCAGACCAGGCCGCCGCCGCTGTGCCGGTGCTGCGCCTCGACCTGGACGACACGCAACGCGAGCAGCGCGAGTTACGCGCCACCCGGACGCGTCGCACCGAAGCCGCTGCCGTACCCGCAGCGGCCACCCCGACGCCGGTCACGACCGGCGCCCACAAGCGCACGCCGCGGGTGCACGCCCGGCGCCCCACAACGGACACAGCGCATCGCGCTGCCCCGCGGCGTGCACAACCCGCTGCCCCCGCCGTCGGGTTGCCGGCCGCCGGGCGGGCCGCCGCCGTGGTGGCGTTCGCCCGCGCCCAGGTCGGCAAGCGGTACGTGTTCGCCACCGCCGGCCCGAACACCTTCGACTGTTCGGGGCTCGTCGTCGCCGCGTACCGGCTGGTCGGGCTCGGCCTGCCACACCAGACGGGCGCACTGGCAGGCCGGGGCCGACCGGTCAGCCGCGCCCAACTCGCCCCGGGCGACCTGGTGTTCCCCGCGTCGGGGCATGTCGGGATCTACGTCGGTGGCGGCATGATGGTGCACGCCAGCACCCCGCGGGGCGGGGTCAAACTGTCACCGGTGTACGCATTCTCGTTCGCCCGACGGGTGCTGTAGGCCCCTGCCCGTGCCGGGGACTTGAACCCCGCGCGACCGCCGCCGGCCGGACAGCAACGCCGTTACTCTCACCGCCCCGGGCAGGGGTGCCACCAGGCTACGCAGGCCGCACACCGCGGCCCACGATGGCCGCCACCGCCCACCGCGTCACGGCTGCCGCACCCGGTTGGCGAGCGTCACGATCGCGTCGCACCGTGCCGGTGTCTCGGCCCGGGCCAGCGCCG
>ERZ1292644.214-Hain-H14-01um-R2-214-length-42407-cov-8_pt1 | contig 17056 bp, 26 predicted proteins | sample MGYA00564402_ERZ1292644 | MGnify/ENA primary metagenome ERZ1292644 (study PRJEB36523, sample SAMEA6512644) | groundwater metagenome | collected 2019-01-09 | study: AquaDiva: Metagenomics assemblies of 32 groundwater samples
CGATCTTCAGTGTTGCATTCGGGTCCATTCACTTCCTCCTCTTCATCGCAGTGCGAATCTCGCGCACGGTCTCGTGGTCGGGCGCCTTCGCTGCGGCGCTCGTGCACTGCGGCTCGTGCGCTTGCCGGCAGGTGTCAGAACAAAAGTCACCTCCGCACCCGAGACACACCGGGTCGTCGTCCTCGCCAATGGTGTGGGTGATCGTGCGCGCACAATGGACGCACTCTGAGTCGTAACTACCGCCCATCGCGTGCCTGCGCCTTGGCCTGCGCCAGCGCCGCTTCGTAGCGCGCTTTGAGCCGACGCACTCTCTCGTCGACGCGCACCATGTGCGCCCGCGTGTGGTCACGCTCGCCGTAGCCCCGTTCGCTAGCCGCGCGCCACGCGCGGTAGGCGCGATAGGCCGGTTCCCATATGCCCTTGGTTCTCATGGTCCAGCTGGTCAAGGTTCGTCTCGATGCCCCCAGCAGCTCAGCGCACCGGGCCGCGATGCGCTGCGCGTGCGCCATGCCACGGAAGGTCTTGCCCAGGAAGACCTGGCGGACCTTCCCCTCTTCCCCGTCGGCACCGATGATGTCGATGTGGATGTAGTGCCCCTCGGACCCGCCGGTCACGGCGTAGGAGGCAATCCAGCGCCAGCGGGTCGGCCAGTCCTGCGGCCCCTCGTATTTCGCGCTGCTCGACACCACGAAGTATTCGTCGATGAACGGCCCGTGCTCGGGGGGGCTCGGCACTCAAGCGGTCGAACAGCTCGCTATAGATGTCCGCTATCGGACGCCCTCGGTCGGTCTTGATGTAGCCGGTTTTTTCCCCCGTGGCCTGCTCGATCACGTGGCGGTCGACCACGAGCTGAATCGTGGACGGGTCATTGTGCGGGCACTCAGGACCGAGCGGGAATAGCTGGTCGCGCTCGGCGTCGGTCACGGTGTACTTCAGCGCCGTGTAGCGGTCGTAGGCGGTCTCGTTCTTCTCGGTCGTCATCACTTGGCCTCTTCGTGCTGGGTCATGTGCAGCGCCGCGCGTATCGCGTCGGGCGCCGCCCCTGCGTTGAGTTCTGTCTCGGCCCATTCCCGCTTGTCGGCGGGAACAGGCGAACCGTCGAGGTATTTGTCGTAGTCAGTCGTCATCACTTGGCCTCCCATATCGCGCCTTGAACGCGCATTGATTCGCACGCTTCAGCGAGTACGCAGCGCGCTCGTAATACTCCGGCAGTCCGGTCTGCTCGGCGCGCCGCGCCCACCGCCTCGCGCGCTTGCGGTACAGTGCCTCCGCCTTCGCGAGGCGCACCTCAGGATACTGCGTGCGCGCCTGCGGGTTGCGGTCGACCTGGCGCCCGAAGGTCCACCCGTGCCGCAGCTCGGCGTGGCTCACGATGCATGCCTGCTTCGAGATGCGCTTCATGCGCGCTCCGTGTTGAGCAGGCGCTCATACAGATCATCGCCCAGGAACGCCTTGAGGCGCGCCGCCTGCCGCTGGCAGACATTGTAGATGCGCTCGGCCTTGCGGCGGTCGGTAAGGCTGTCGGTGTCGTAGCCCAGCTCCCCGCACCATTCCTCGAAGCCATTCTGGTCGGCGCTCGATGAGTCGTCGGCGAGACACGACAGGACTGACGCCACGTCGGGTTCCTTCCCGTTGTGCCCGTAGCCCTGCGAGAAGTAGATGGTCAGGCGGTTCTGGATGCCGCTGCGCCGCAGGCGCACACGCCAATGGTCGGCGTCTTTCCAGTCCTTGTTGTTCGGGTTGTGGTCGACCCGCTCGCAGGTCGCCGTGACCCGTGCCCGCGCGATGAAATCCTTCAGTGTGTCCATCACTTCACCTCCACCGGGCAGGCTTCAGCCCGCTTCACGGGGTGGACATCTTCGCTCGCGTCGGTGAAGTAGGCGATGAGCCGGTCCGACTGGCGCCCGTTGCTGCCGCCCGTGCGGTAGACATGGAACTCGTCGCGCCCCGTCTCGGCGTTGTGGACGCAGTTCACGCTGACGCCCGCGTCCCATCCATTTGCCGTGACTCGGAGCCCGCTGGCCTTGCTGCCCAGCCGGCTCGCGTCACCGCGCTGCCCTGCAATCGTTCCTCTGAACTGTGCCATCAACTTTCCTCCTCAGTACGGATGTGCTGATTCTAGGGAGTGTCCCGTGAATGTCAACGGGGTCACCCCTCCACGATGTCGAGCGCTGGGTGTTTGCACATGAGTATTCCCGGTGTTTCCGAATAGCGGTCCAGGCCCTGCCATGTGTCGCATGCGGGGCAGTATTGGTCGTCGTTGCCGCGTATCAGTTCTTCGGCATAGAGCCCGGCGCACTTCGCCGTGCAGAACCGTCGGCCACGGGCGGCGCGGCGGTCACAGCCGTAGCAGATAGGGCGCTTTCTCGGCTTCGTCATGTCCCCAATCTAAGTGTTGTCCCGTGAATGTCAAGCCCGGAAAAGCCCCGTGATTCCGGGCCCTTGGCCCGCCCTTTGGGCCACCCCGTTCACCGCCCCCTTGACTCTTCGTCCCGTGAAGTTACATTGGGGACATGACCAACCCCCCCGAGCAACGCCGCCTCGCGGCCCTGCGCGCCGCCGAGTACCGGGTCCACTTCGACCCGGCGGCACGCAAAACCGCGCTCACCACCGCCCCCTGGGACCTGCCGCCGACCACGGCGGCGCTCCGGGGGGCCCTGGACGCCTACAACGCCTCGCTGCGCCCGGGCGGGGCGAACGAGATGCTGGAACGCGCCTCGCGCTCCTCGCTGCGCGCCTACCGGGGCCGCATCATCCGCCAGCGCGACAACGCGCTGATGGTCGAGGTGACGGTGGGCACGCCCCTCGAATAAAACCCGCAAACAGGAGGACTCTCATGGGACTCATCGACGACGCACGCGCCCGAGCCGACGCCAGGCCCGTCAAACGGATCGACTACGCCCGCATGAAGCGGACGTATCCGCAGCAGAAGGCGGCGCTCACACGAGCCAAGAAGACTGGCGACCCCGAGAAGATTGCCGCAGCCTGCAAGAAGGCCATCGCGGAGTGGAACGAAATCGGCGCGTGGCCCGACGACTGGAACCGCTGGCAGATTGCACTCAACGACGCGCTGCCGTGGCACGGCTGGGTCGACATTCACGACCTATGAGGCTTGACATTGTGTCCCGTGAAGTTAGATTAAAGGGCATGGAGAGACGAAGCAGGAAGAAGTCGAAACAGCGTGCGAGCGCGCCCGTGTGCGTGTTCTGCAAGCGCAGCGGCGCGGGCGTGCAGTTCGCGATGTTCAACCCGAGATTCCAGCCGTTTGGCACGGCGTGCACCGACTGCGAGGCCATCCTGCCGGCGGACACCACGGTGCCGACGGAGGAGGTGTCGAAGTGATCCAGTTCGAGAAGCCGAAGCACGTCACGTCCCGCGACCCGCGCAAGCGCGCCATCCAGAATGCGCTGCGGGCGGTCTACGGGCTGCCCGCCGGCAAGGGGCGCGTGACCCTGGTCGAAGAGAACGCGGTCGCCTTCGGCGGCAATGTGCATCTCCCGGCCGGGCATCCCCTTGCCCGCTACGCGTACGGGGACCGCGTCTATACCATCGTCCCGAAAGACGAGGTGCCCGGTCAGGGGAGGATCAAATGAGTCTCAAGGCTACTAATGAAAGCAAGTGTCCAGAGTGCGCTCGGTGGGTTCCACTCAATACGCTCGGTGTGCGGATGTCGCATCCGTGTCGCGGGCGCATGTCCGAACCGGAGCGATGCGGACCGCCGGTCCTCACCTGTACCGGCGCCCATGTCGCCGACGAGAAGGCGGGGCCCGTGCCGGACTGCTGGGACTTCACCTGCCCGTGCGGGCGGCAGTTCGACGCCGCCAGCGACGACGCCCTCGCCGCCGAGCTGCCGCCGCGCGACCTGACCGGCCCCCGGCGCCAGGTCGACTTCGTCCTGCCCTACTTCGAGGTGATCGAGGACATTCACTGTAGCCGCTGCGATGCCTTCCACACGACACGGGACTTGACGGCGGCACTTCACGGGTACATTAGAAAACTTTGGGAGGAGGCTGAGTAAATGGACCAATGCACGTACTGTGGACGCCCGACCGAGGAGTGCGCCGAAGCGGTCATCGAGGATGAACGCGGCACTGAGTACCGTTACCTCGCCTGCTGCGAGTGCAATCGCTGCGAGGAGTGCGGCGCGCCCTGCGGCGCGGATACATTCTGCTCGCGCCACTGCGCCGACGAGCATGCCTACTGGGATGCCATCCTGAGCGGCCCGACGGGCGAAGACGCGGAAGTCACCGTGCTCGACCGGGTGGCCGCATGACGCCCTATCGGTTTGACGCCCTCGGCCTGCTCACGAGCGCCGTGGCGGCATCGGTCAGTGTCGACGAGATGCTCCGACCGCACCCGCAGGGTTCGATTGCAGGCAGTGCGGGGCTGTCAACGCGCACGCGCTCCGCGCGCTTCTACCAGGGCGTGCTCTGCACGCTGCTCTTCCAGCTCGGGAATGGGTCGGTCGAGTACGCGCCCCTGACGCCCTTCGCGAGCTACCTGACTGCCCCGGTGCCATCCGTCGCGAGCTAACCGCAACTGAGGAGGAGACCAAGTGTACTACACCATCAAAATCCCCTTTGTGCCGCCGGCCTTCCACACCGAGTGGCACCCGACTGAGGACAGCGGCCCGTTCAAGGTGTTGCAGCGCGGCGCATTCCCGACCATCGGCGCGGCGATCACGTGGGCGCGCCAGAACCTGGAGGGGACGCCCTACACCATCGAGGCGGTGGCCGATGTCGACGCGCAAGCTGTCTGAGGGGTTCACGTGCGTCTGTCGGACGTACCACCCCTACTCGCTCTACGTGTTCGCGCACTGGCGCGAGACGCTGACGCACACGTGCGAGACCTGCGGCGCGGTCTACACGCTGAGCATGGGGCGCGCGACGCTGATTGAGAACCGAGGAGGAGGACGAACATGAAAACGAACACAACCGACCGAGGCTTGGCCCAACGCGATGCCGATGCCAAAGCGGTCTATCGGCGGACCAAAGATCCGCGCCGGGCTGTCGCCGCGTATTGCAGCGGGAACCGATGGCTCGAAGAGAACGCCCGCGCTGTCGGCAACTGGCCGCGCTGATGCCGACCTACTACGCGACCACCTACTGCAACTTCGCCCACCGCGTGCACGACGGCAAGCCGGTGAACCACGAGTGCGCCATCCTGCCGCCTGCGGCGTTGCGCGCGGAAATGAACGGCGACTACACCAAGGCCATCGACCTGATTCAGGCAGCCAAGCCGCTGCCCATCATGCGCAGGGGAGTAAAGGAATGACCGACGAGCTGTTTGCCATCATCTGCGACGACGACGGCGGGGGCATCTGTGGCGTGCAACTGCCCGGGCTCGGCATGACCGCGTGCGTGAGCGCCAAGCGGGCGCTCGCGGAAAAGATGTACGCCCAAGCCATCGCGCCCGGTGCGGCGCGCGGCGCTTTCGCGGGCAAGTCGCTGCGGCTCATCCGCTTCACCCGCGTCGAAGACATCACGCCTCCGAACGGGCAGGACGTGGTGCACTGATGGCGGTAGACCCGGAGGAGCTGGCGTGGCAGGTGGTGCCGCTGGTGGACAGGGACGCGGAGGTGAAGGTGATGGTGGATTTGCTGGTCGCGTGCCTGGAGGCGCGGAGCGAACATTTGCAGCGGGCCATCCGCCTGCTGTTCGAGGGGTGCGACCTGCTCGTGCGCGTGCGCCTCGCGCAGCCGCCGGTCGTTACGGACCTGATTGAGCAACACCGCGCGGCGGTCGAAGCGTTCCTGGAGCAGACCGTCAACGACGCGCGCATCATCGCGCTCGCGCGCAAGACCAAGCCGCCTAGCTAGGCCGACGCCAGCACCAACGCCATCGCGGCGAGGCCCGCGAGGCTCGCCTCGGCGCTGCCCACCGCGCGCACCCGGACCGACCCCGAGCCGTCGCGGTCCTGGTGCACGTAGTCCGCGCTCCCGCGCGAGAGCACCTCGGCGCGGTAGTACCGGACCGTCTGCCCGTCGTCCTCGAAGTCCCCGAGATGCCCAGTGAGGCGCACCGCCAGGCCCGTCTCTTCCCACACCTCCCGCACCGCCGCCGCGTGGAGGGCTTCCCCTGCCTCCACACCGCCCCCTGGGAGCCATGCCGCGAGGCCCGGGTCGGCTTCCTTGGCCTTCGCCTTGGTCTTCAGGAGGCGCCCGCTCAGCACGGCATCAATCGCCTCGAACGTGTTGGGGGCGTGCGCTTTCAGCCAGGCCCGGCCGGTCGCGTCCTTGACGTACTGCATGACGCTCTCCGCGTACCACTCCTGCGGGCTCGCCAGCGCATAGGCGCTCGGGGCGATTTTCGCCGCCGCCGCAGCACTCTCGGGCGTGTAGAGCTGCAACCGTTCCAGCGCCTCCTGCGCGGTATCGGGCAGCCGCGCGTGCGGGAAGGCGATGCGGAACTCGCGGTGGGTCTGGTCGAGCGCGCGCTCCCATCCCTCTTTCGCCGCCAGCCGCGCCGCGCCCGCTTTGTCCCAGTCGAGCAGCGCCTTCCCGGCCGGCGCGCGCTCGTTCCCGGGCAAGTCCTCGCCGCCGAACTCCAGGTCGATGAGGTGGCCGAGTTCATGCCACGCCACGTCCGGCCCCGCGTCCCACCGAAACGACAGCGTCCCCACCTCGACGTTCAAATCGTCCATGCTCGATGTGGGCAGCATCTTTCTGATGTCGGCCGCCATTGCGTCTAGCTCCGCTGCGGGGCGACCCTCTCGCAGGTCGTGCGTCGCGTTCGTCGTCATCCCGAGAACCCCCAAGGGCATCGCGAACTCCAGAATCGGGTCGGTCCCGGTATGGATGCGGGGCGGGCGCAGCGCGTTCAGGATGTCGGGGTGCACGACTGCCGCGAGCGCGCTGACGGTGTACGCATCCCCCGGAATGGGCTTGCCGGCCTTGCTCACCTCCAGCCAGGCATCGCGCGTGTCCTTGAACGCGCGGTAGCGCTGCGCCTGCGAGACCGTGGTGCGCGGGTCGTCGGTCGCCTGGGCGATGTCGTCGGGCAGAAAGCGCGCGCGCCGCACATCCTCCTGCGTCTTCCCAGCGTTGCGCGCCCACGCGATGTCGTCAATCTTCTTCCCGCCGTCGTCCTTGTCGGCGAGCACGTCCCCGACCCCCTCACCTTTCGCGCACGTATTCCCCGGCTGAAACCCGCCGGCCCCGGTGCCGCAGTCCTCAGGCATCCTCGATGCTCCAGCAAGGCGCAAAGGCACGGCGGATGTCGGTGAGCGACGCCGCCTGAATGGTGGTAATCGTGCCCGAGTCCGTGTGCGTGCCGTTCACCATGCCCGGCTTGGTCAGATGCGTGATGCCCTGCGCGCGGTAGCGCTCCCAGCGCTCCGCCAGGTCCCCGTCCTCGGTCTCCAGGCGCCAGCCCTCCGGCGTCTTGGTGAGCGTGCCGGCGGCGCGCTCGCTGACGAGGTTGCGCACTTTCATGTGTCCACCAGCTCGGCGCGGACATGCCCGCCACGCATTGAGGCGGCCAATGCCGTCAGCCAGCGGTCGCCGTCGGCCGGCGACAGCTTCTTCAGCGTGCCCGGCTCCAGCACCACCAGCGTGCCGTCCTCCTGGGCGCCCGCACCCGTACCGACTGCCTTGCCGTCGCGGACGGTCACGGTGCCGATGACTTCATCGTCGTAGTTGTAATAGCGCAGCATCATCTCATGAACCCCGTATACAGCCGTTTCGACTCCGCTATCGTCTCGATGCGCTCCCACAGCGCGTCCATCTCTTCATCATTCAGGTAGGGTTTCAGCTTCACCTCCAGCTCGGCGCGGTTCTTCACGAGCCCCTGCATACGCTCCGCCTCTGCGTCGGTCAGGTTCTTCGCGCGCGCCTGTATAGCCCCAAAGCGTCCCTCGAATGGCGAATTGGACACTGGGAACGCCAGCCCGTGGTCGATGGCGATGATGTGGTCGTCGTTCTCGACCAGCGCGTTGTTCCCGTGCCGGTCGCCGTTGCCAATGATGGAGTCTAGCAGTCCGATGTTCGCGGCGTCCTCATCGTTCGATTGCCATCTATTCGCCGACTGCGAGATATTCTGCCCCGGCTTGAACTCGCCCACGAGGGCGTGTCCGAGTTTCCCGTTCGGTCCTTCGATGTCGCCGAAATCGCGCTGCGCCACGATGGGCATATCGACCGGCCGCCCCATCGCATCGTTGATAATCTGCGCGGCCAGCTCGTGCTCGGTGTCGGCTCCTACCCGGATGCCGTCGCGGAATTGCTCGTGCGAATGTTCCGCCACCGGCTTGATGATGACCTTCACGCCGCCGATGACGCCCTTGTAGACCTTGTTGACGTTAGAATTGCCGCGCAGCTCCTTCACGTCGCTGGCAGGCCCGGTCCGCAGCGTGGTTTCTACCGGGCTATTGCTGGTCGGCTCTTTCGGCCAGTCGGTGCGCACCTTCGGCCCCTTGGCCGCACGGGGACCGCTGTCGTCGCTGGTCGCGCTCGACGCGCCCCCGCCCGGCGCGCTGGTCACCTCGCCGTCGTCGTTCAGCCACACGTCGTCGTACCACCGAGACACCTCGTCCCACTTCTCGCTGTCGTCCTTCTCCCCCCAAATCTCATTCATGTACTCGTCGACTTGGTCCGCGAAGTAGTCGCTGTCGGGCGCGTCGACCGACACGTCCTCGGCCGCCTTGTAGAGATTGGCCAGGGCCGCCTCGTGCACGCGCTCGCGGAACGCATCGCGTTCAGCCTCCGGGTCTCGGTGCGGTGTGTTCGGCAGGTCGAAACTCCCCTGGTTGGGGTCCTTCTCGCCCCACGGCTTCCCGTTCTCGAACTCCAGATGGTCGAGCACCTCGGGGTCGAGCAGGTCGTCGCCCGACTTGAATCCGCCGTATTTCCCCCACGGCGCACCGTCCACCCTCCCCTGTGTGGCCTCGGGACGGGACAGCCACAGCTCACCGCCCACCGCTTCCTTGGCGCGCTCGACCGACTCTTCGGAGGCGCCCGCCGCGACGAGCGCCTTGGCGATGGCGTCGTTCACCGCATCGTCATCGTTGGCAATCTTCGCCACCTGCGCCATGTGGACTTCGTCTTCGTTCTCATGCCACTGGTCCTGCTCGTTGCGGATGAAGTCGGACCTGTTCGCGTCCTTCCACTTCTCGAACGCCTCGTCCCGCAGGTCGCCCGGCATCACGTCCCAACTGTCGATTTGGTACTTGTGGTTTGCGCTGGTGGTGTCCTCCTCGGGTGTCGGCGGTGGCGTCGGCGTGCTGGGGGTCGGCTCGGGCGTCGCCGGCTTCTCTTCCGCCACGAGGAACTTCCCGCCCTTCTCCCACTTCTGCGTGTCGCTCAGGTTGTCCCAGGCGACCCGCACCAGCTTCTCGGCTTCGGCGCGCTCCCCATCGGTCGGCGGGGGCGCGTCCGCCTTCTGCACGCGAATCATCGCGTCGACCTGAAGTTGCAGATGCTCGGCGAACAATCCCCGGTCCGCCTCGGGCACCTTCGCGAGCACCTCGGGGCGCACCAGCTCCAGCGCCGGCTGCTCGTTCCCTGGCTTTGCCATCAGGTCGCCCATGTACTTGACGGCTTGCAGCTTGTCGGTATCGAGCAGCTTGCTGTTGAGCCTCAGCCCACGGGTGTCTTTCACGAGGGCGTCTACGTCCTCGTGCCCATTGGGCAAGATGTCGCCGAGCGCGAGCGCCACCGCGTCCGCCATGCCGCCGCGCTGCTGCGCCCAGTTCATCACGTGGGCGTTCACCGCGCCCTGGTGCACGGCGCCGAGGAAGACCGGGCGTGCCCCGGCGGCGTATTGTCCAAACGCCTCGTCCTGCCGCCCGTGCGCAACCACACCCGCCCAGTCCTTCGGAATGACTTCGGGCTGGGCGACGAGCCGCCCGCCCTGTTGCCATTTCTGCCGCTCGTTCAGCCCATCCCACTCAGCGCGCGCCAGCTTGTCCGCTGCGACAATCTTGTCCTGCGCGACCACCGCTCCGATCTTGTCGTCTATTGCCCGCTGCAACCGATTGAAGAACTCCTGCCGCGCCCGCTCGGGTATCGCCTGCACGACTTCCGGGCGGACAAGCGCCTCAATCGGCCACCCGTTCCCAGGCCGCGACTTGATGTCGTCGATAGTGCGTAGGGCATCCAGTTTCTCCGGGATGAGGAACCCGCCCGCCGCTGCCATCTTGTGTGCGTCGATTGCCCCATCTGGCATCACGTTGGCGAAATTCTGCCACGCCGCGTTGGCGATGAACTTGCCAGTCACGAGTTCCGCGATGACATGGGTGTTGTAGGCGGTATCGTCCTGCGGCACCTTCGCGAGAAAGCCCGCCATGCCCTCGTTGCGGAACGCCTGGAACGCCCGTAGGTCATCCCTGGTGTTAGGAGGAGAGCCAGCGACCTTCGCCTCCGGCGGGGCTGGCGGCTGCACAATGGGCTCGACAGGAACACCACGGGCAACGACAGGCGTCGGCTCCGCCCGGTTCATGTCCTCGATGCGCACGTAGTCGGCGGCGAGCGACAGGCCGATGTTCTCGCGGGCATAGTTTTGCGCGAGCGCCAAGCGCTGCGCGGCGTCGGTCGGGTGCAACTCGATGTAGCGGGCGAGCTGGTGCGGGAGCACCTCCGCTGCGTCGGCTACGTCATTCCAATTCTGCGGGATGCGGAAGTCTTTCGGCTCGGGCTTATAGCCCGCGACGTTGCCGAACATATCCGCGAGGGCTTGGGGGAATTTCTCTTGCACGAGCTGGTCGCCGTAGGGCAGCTCGGCCGCGTTGCGCACGAATGAGTCTTTGCGCTGCCGGAACACGTCGAACGCCCTGACCTTCAGCGGGCGCGCGTCCCCCACCGCCGCAGGCGTCGCCCAGTCGTGCTTCTTCGCGTCCCATATCCGGTCGGCATGCTTCTTGGCGAACTTGGCGAACTCCCCCTTCGCCTTCGGCTCCGCCCCGCCTGGCTTCTCCGCCCACTGCCCCTTCTCATCCCGAGGATGCAGGTCGGGGTCGAAATCCCCCGCCTCGCTCAGTCGTCCGTATCGCCGCCACCGCGCCCGGGCCGCTTCGACGAGCCAAGCCCGGTCAGGATGACGGACCCGGGCGTGTCGTCGATCTGGATACGCTTGGACATACCCTGCAATCTCTCTCTCAAAGATGGGGCCGGCGGCGTCTCGGTCGGCGAAGTCGCCGAGGAAGTCTGCTTTCCCGATTTGCGTTTTGATGCCGACATCGTAGTCCTCTCCGATTTTGAACACCGTGTCCGCCAGCGCCCCGCCCTGGTCAATCAGGATGACCCGCGTGCCGCCCTCGGTCGGGATGAGCGTGCGATTCTCTATGCCCCGTGAAGCTAGCAGGGTGCGCGCCTCTCTCCAATCCGCCACGGGCAACGTGAACTCGTGCAGCGCGTCTTGCCCGTCGGGCTCGGCGTGGAAGATGCCCACCGCCTTCTGATGCCCGGCCAGGCCCTTCAGCGCCGCCGCGTAGCGCAGCGTCTCCCACGGCACCTCGCCCTTCACGCGCGCGAGCAGGGATGCCTCGCTGCCCCCATTCCAATCCCCGTAGGCGGACGCCTGCGCGGTGTCGAGCCCGAGTTCCTGGTCTATCTCGTGCGCGACCCCCTCGAACTTCTTGAAGTGCTCGCTCTCGCGGTCGCGCTCCGCCTTGTCCGGCGTCGACTTGGCTTCCTCGGCGACGTTGGGGGAATAGAGTTCCGTCGACCCGCTGCCCTTAATCGGTACGTCGGCATGTACGCGCACCTCGTGCAGATAGTCGTCCCCTGGCAGCATAAGCGCCTGGTCGGGAATGCCAGCGCGCGGCACCTCGATGACCCCGATTTTCCGTGGGTCCAATTCTTTCAGCGTGTCAATGTCGGTGAGCAGCAGCGGATTGCGCAGCGGCGATTCCCCCAGCTTGAAGCCCTTATAGGCATCGAATGTCTCACCGGCACTGCGACTGCCGAAGTGGTCACGTCCGGTGAGGTAGCCTCGGAATCTATCCCATGCCGGCGAACTCGGCTGCTCGCCCAGCCGTTCGGGCGCGTGCATCTGTCTCCACTGCATGTCCTGGTGGTATGCTGCACTCGCGTCGTCCACGATGGATTGCAGCGCGCCCGCCTTGAGCCCCGCCGCCGTTTCATCCTCGCGCGCGTACCGGGTGAGCGTTGTACGGAACCATTCCTCACTCGCATCGGCCGCCGTTGGGATGCCCGTGACTATCTCGTGCCCGCGTCGCAGTTCGGTGGCAATCAGCACCGCATCGGCGCGCGACGTGGTCAGGCTCACGCCCGCGTTTGTGCCCCCGCCCAGTCCAGCGTCATCATGCTGTCCCTTGAGGAAGGGCGCCCGCATCAGCGCGTCCATGCGCGTGGTCGCATGGTAGAGGGTCTCGGGGAGCGCCGCCTTTTCGAGCGGGGCACCGGGCGCCAGCCATCCTGATGTCTTGCCGTCGGCGCCCCGATAGAAGTATTTCGTCTGTCCGAAATCCTTGATCGCGACGACATCATCCTTGGTCTTGTAGACGTTCGGCCCCTCCTCGCCGCACGCCGCCCACTGGCCCCGCTCGTCGCGGCAGAGGTTGCCGGCGATTTGCTCGCCGGCTTCCTTCAGCGCCAGGGGCTCATCCCACGCCACGTCGTACCCCTCATCCTCCAGCGCGGAAATCGCCAACCCGAGCGACTCGGGGCCAACCGGCACGAGCGTGCGTTGATCGCGGAACCCCCCATCCGGCGCCACTCCGCCACTCCACCGGGGCACTCCCTGCTGCACCAGGCTCGCCCACGTCTGCGTCAACGCGGACGAGTCCGATTCAATCCGAACAGCAGTCAGGTCCAGCGCGCCGACGCGCACACCGTCTCGGGCGATCGGTGCCAGCGCCATCACGACACCGTCTTCCCACCAGCAACGGCGTCGAGCAATCGAAACGTCGCGGGAGACAACCGCTTCAGCTTCTCGGGCGTCTTCGCGTACACACGGAACGCCTCGCCCTTCCACTCCGCGAAACTCGCCAGCGCATAGTGACTGACCGCCTTGGTCGGCGTGCCGGGGTGATCTTCGATGAAGACCTTTCCGAACCCCCCTTGCCGCCGCGATACCACCTCGGTGAAGCGCGCCACTTCCTTCTGGTACTCCCTGAGCGCAGCCCGGTTGAGCGGCTGCGTCCGCGCCGCGTCGAACCCGCGCATCGGTGCGGAGTCCGCCTGGTCCAGGTTGCGCTGGTCAATCGCCCCGATGGCATGGTCATCGAGAAAGTGACCGAACTCGTGCAGGAACGTCTCGTCAGTCCCGTCCGGCGCCATGACGATAGCCGGTCCGCGCCCCAGTTTTGGCGCGTCCGCGACCTTCTCCCCACGGCTGAAATACTTGCCCTTGTAGTCACCGATCGGTTTGACCGCGACCGCGCGCAGCTTGGGCAACACTGTTTTCAGGACCGTCGGGTCGACCGTCCGTGTCAGCTTGCGTTCGAGCCGGCGCGCTCGCTCGTTCGGCACACCAGCTCGGACCAGCTCCGCCTGCACCGCCTGCCGCTCGTCGCGAGTTGGCTCGGGGCGCAGCGACTTAGGCTCGCCGCTCGCAGGCGATGCCCCTTCCTCGCCACCCTGGTCTACCCACTGCCCCTGCTCGTCGCGCTCTTGGCCCGGGTCGAATGCTTCCTTCAGCGCCGGCTTCCCGAGCACGGTGCGCTTGACGTGTGCATAGAAGCGCTCAGCCCGGTCCAATGGCTCGTCACCATGATCGAGTATTGCTCCTGTCGCTGTCGCCACATCGTACTGGAGGCGTGTCGCTGGGCTGCGTTCTATCGTCCGCGCCTGCTCAATCGTCGGCGCCGTCGTCAGCTCCAGAAACATAATGCTCTTGTACTGAGGATCGAGCCCGATGCGGATTGCGCCCGTTTCGCGCATGAAGCGATATTTCACATCCGCATCGGGGCCCTCGACATCAGTCATGCGCGCGATGTCTTCGTGCTCGATGAGCCGCTTGCGGTCCCGCTGACTGAAATCGAGCATCGAGCCATCGCGCAGAATGAACCCCGCCTTGGCATAGTCTTTCGTCAAGCCGTACTCTTTGCGGGCTTTTCGCTCCCATCCTTCCGCGCGCTCGCGCGTAAACTCACCGCCACTCGTGGTCCACTGCCCGTGCTCGTCGCGCGGCTGGTCGGGGAACCCTTCCCTCAAGGCCACCGCCCCGAGCACGTAGAGCTGCCCACCAGGCCCGAACGCGAGCACCCGCACGCTGATGCGTCCGTTGTCGCGCGCCAACGGCGGCTCGCCCGGAAACAGCTCCTCCTCCTCCGGGGGAGGGGCGGCCCCGGTCTCCCGAAGCCGCCCGCCATCATGGAGGATGGCTGCCCGGTCGGGCAGACCGAGCAGTGCGCGAGAGGAAGTGTAAGCAGGGCTCGGCAGCAGGTCAATGCGCAGCGCTTCGTGGATGTCGCGCCGCTGCACCACGCACTTCACCGGCTTCGCCGCCACCCGCGCAGGGTCGTGCGCGGTCTCCGTGGAGATGCCCATTTCTCGGCACGTCAGCGCGACCGAGCGGACGCCCCGGACATATGCTTGCCTGCGCGAATTGCGGCACTCGTCCCACATCGTCGCAATCATCGCCTGCGCCGCCGCCTCGGTGAGCGGTGCTAGGTCGCGCAGCACGCCGCGCTCGCGCGCGGAGCTGACGCCCCATCGTTGCAGTCCGTCCTGCGGGTCGCTCGGGAAGCGGTGAAACATCGGACGCACTTCGGCCAGAAAAGCGCGAACCAATGCCGCCATTGACTCGCGTTGACGCGCCACGGCGGCGCGCGCGAGCTGCACCTTTGCGCCGCGCACTCCCGCGTTCAGTTGGCGCAAGCGAACCTTGCTTGCCATTCGCTCATGCCGGCGTGTCGGGAGCGGCGGGCGCGTCCTCGACCGGGAACCCTGCGCGGACCAACGACAACGCAGTCAACGCCTTCACGCTCAACGGTGTCGGCGCTCGCTTGACGTTCGGGTTGAGCATCAGCAGGCGGATACCTTCCTCGATGAGTTCAAACTGCATCGCCACGCGCATGGTCGGGTTGGTCGCCATGACGCCCGCTGCAAGGCGGAAGCTGTATTCGACCACATCGGGCGAGTACGTCGCGGAGCGGATGTCATCGAGGAGCTGGGACAACGCCTGCCCCGCCAGCCGGCCGAAACTCGGCCCGGCCTCGATGCCGAGTTCGAGGAGAAACTTGACGAGTAGGTCCCAGCCCATTTAGGCTTCCCCCTGTTCGGGTTGCGGTTTGATACGATTGGGCCAGGTGACGCATGGCGGGGCATGATGAGGTACGGCGTGGTCTGGCGCGGTCAGATGAGACGGCGTCATTTCGCGCCCCGCTCCTTTTCCCCCTGCGGCCCATCCTCCGCCATGCCCAGGCGCGCGATCTTCCCACTGGGTAACACGATGGACGTTCCCGGGGTCAATCCCGGGAGCGCCGCTTCCAGAAATCTCCGGTCGCGCGCATCGACCACACGCTGAGACTCGCGCTTGACCGGCGTGGCCCCGGCGCCGTGACCGTGCCCCGCCCATTCCTTGCGGAACGTCGCGCGCTCATCGGCGCCCACTATCTGCTCGCGCCCCTTCCCGACCACGGGGGACGCCTTCGTGGTCTTGCCATCGTCGCGCCCTCCCTCGGTGGGTGGCGCGCCCTTGGCGGTCTTGTCGGCGCCGAATGGATTGGGGCCACCCCCGCCTGGCGGTCCGCCGGCTCCCGGCATGCCGCCGGGCCCTGGTGCGCCACCGCCGATGGCTGATGGATTGAGCAGTGCCTCCTGCTCGGTATTTTCGGGCCACAAAATCAGCACCGGGTTAGACCGTTCAGCTATAATGCGCTCCTGTTCCTCGTCATATTGATATTCATCCTGCCCCAATTCTTGGGCCATCGCGGTCGCCATCGTCTCATGCGAGATGACCGCCAGCTCGCGCGCGGCACGCAGGTCGCGGAATTTAGCGCCTCTGTCTTCTTCAAATGCAGACGGAAACACCCAATCGGCATCAGCGCTCTCTCCGCGCAGCGCATCGGGTGCCACGCGTCCGGCACGAACCGCCCGCTCCATCACTTCCTCGAAGAGGTGGTCGAGCAGCATGCGGAGCTGCTGTTGGCGCGTGCCGATGGCCTTGATGAACGGCTCGCCCTGGGTGAGCGCGGTCGCGCGCGCGGTGCCGCCCGCTGCGAGATTGAAGTAGCTCGACGGCATGTTCTGCGACGTGGCGAACAGCGCCGTCAGGAAGTTCCCCGTCGAGCCCTGCCCCATGCGGCCGGAGCCGCCGAACTCCGCGTGCAACGGTTCGAGGTTCGTCGCTTCGTTCTCGACCCAGGTGCCGCCCATCGGGGGCAGCGTGGCGTTCAGTTGGTCCTGCACGAAGGCGTCGACATCGCCCTGGTCGCCGCTGATTTTGATTTTCCACACGAGGTTGGCTGCCAGCATGTCCTTCAGCGTGCTCGCGTTGGTCCAGTCGCGGTGGCGTTTCAGCGTGGTGAACGCGGTGTAGAAGTCCGAGCGCCCCCACTTCTCGCCCGAGCTGACGTTGGCCTTCAGGTGGAGCATTTCGTGCGGTGGGTATTGCTGGATGACGTAGCGCTGGCTGGGGACGTTCAGCTTCTGGCCTCGGAAGTCCCAGGAGACCATCTGGTACGGCGTCGGGCTCGACTGCGCGTAGAAGAAGACGGTTTCGATGTCCTGCGGGTCGGTGACGATTTCCTGGAACGCGCCGGGGTCCATCGAGCGCACGCAGAGGAAGCCACGGGGCATCTCGTACTTGCGGATGAGCAACTCGCCTTGCCAGGTCAGGTCATCGGACCACTGGCGGATGCGGGTCTCCATCTTGTTGCGGTCCCAAAATTCTTTCCAGACCGCTTTGACGCGAATGTTCTCGATGGTCCACGCCATGCCGCGCCCGAGGGTGAAGTCGGACTTGATGTTGATTGCCGCCTTCGCCAGCTCGGAATGGTTCTTCATCTCGAACGCCTTGGCGGTCTGTTCCCAGTGCGCGTAGAGGTAGAGCTGGCGGTTCATCTGGCCGCCGGCAATCGGCACGAAGTAGTCGCGGTCGATGTCGCGCATGGGGTCGGGGAACGTGGAGGTGGTGTCGGTGCCGAAGGTGTCGGG
>ERZ1292644.897-Hain-H14-01um-R2-897-length-17026-cov-6_pt1 | contig 17026 bp, 27 predicted proteins | sample MGYA00564402_ERZ1292644 | MGnify/ENA primary metagenome ERZ1292644 (study PRJEB36523, sample SAMEA6512644) | groundwater metagenome | collected 2019-01-09 | study: AquaDiva: Metagenomics assemblies of 32 groundwater samples
AGGTCGCGAGTACGCAGGAGTGGGGTGTAAAACCAGGCGTCGGCACACGCCTATCGTTGGGACGGCTGGACAATCCAGCCCCCGAGTTTACAGACACCGCTAGCGGTGGCAGCGATGCCGCCTCGCCAGCGGCCCCGTTGTTTCATAGTCAACCGACTCGAAACTGCACCTGGTCAGTGTGTCATGCAAGCGGCGAACTAACCCTCCGACAACCCCAGTCGTCTTACGGGATAGTGGAGGCTACCGGCAACAGATCAGATCACACGCCCCGAATCGGGGAGAAGGTGCAAGCGAGGTCGGATAGGGCATCCGGGACCGTCAGAGCAAAGCACCGTGACTCCGATAGGTGAGAATAGGTACGCCTGAAGGGAGAAAAACATGAGCAATCGAAAATACGCAGCGTTCACTCTCTGGCGAAAATGGAGAGACTTAGGATGGAGACCGCACTTTACAGTTGAAAGCTCTGCTGGGACTAGACATATAGGAGATATTAGCCCAAGAGAGGTAATTGAAGATTGGATGGCTTCAAGATTTCATCACAGCCCGAATAGCTACTGGGAGCGGGGAAAGACTTGGATTATCAAGCCCGAGGGTCAGAAACCTGCCGGATTGAAACGCTAGGGATCTATGGACGCCATCCTCCTCCACGACATCGAAGCCCGGCCCCGTATCCAGGAAGCTCCCGACGATATAGGGAACGCGGTGCTGAAGCTCATTCAAGGACGCAAGAAGATGAGCGCCGTCACGAGGGAAGAGCTGGTCTATCACGTTCCGCTCCTGGTGGATCGGGTCGAAAAGATCAGCGACCGGGAGATCCGAGAAGCGATCGAGAGACTGCGCCAGACTCCACAAGGGGCGTTCATCTGCTCGAGTTCTGGGGCACAAGGATATTGGGAAGGCTCGTTCGAAGAAGTCCAAGCCTGCTATTCCGAGGAGCGGAAGAGATCTTTGACCCTCATGGCCCGTATCCGGAAGCAGAGGGATCTGGCGCGTCGAGCCTTTCAAGGTCAGTTGAGTTTGTTCTCATGAATGATCACTGGATTCTGACAGAGAATGGCAAGACGAAGAAGGTCGATCTTATGACCTGGGCTCGTTGGTTCGAGAACGGAGAGAAACGACGCGTTGCTCAAACTGTGGTTCAGGACGCTACCGTCTCGACCGTCTTCCTGGGATTGAACCATCAGTTTGGGCACGGCCCTCCGCTCCTGTTTGAAACGATGATCTTCGGCGGCAAGCATGATGACTTCTGTGACCGTTACAGCACTTTAGAAGAAGCGCGCCGCGGACATGATCAGGCCGTTGCAATGGTTGAGGCGCAGTGATCGTCTGGGCCCGCCTCCCGACCGGAAAGGTCTTTCACGGCTGGGACTACAAGTGGCGCTGGCAGCGGAACCTGAACTCTTTGTGCGGCATGTGGCGCAAGAAGAACGACATCGGGGGCTGGCCGATGGGAAGACAGTGCAAGACCTGTACCAGGATGGTTTCATACCACCAAAAGCGACCGCCACCGATGTGAGGAGACAATGACCAGACTGGCTGAGATCAAGAGCAGAGCAGAAGCAGCGACCGAAGGACCGTGGCGCGCTTGCCATGAGGATCGTGTGATCGAAGGCCCGTGTGTATGCGGCCAAGTCTGGAGTATCCCTGTCGATCAACCAATCGGCACTATGAATGCTGAATGGGGAGACCACGGTCCCGATGGCCGATTGATCCCTTATGGGGACTTGGGCCGCAAAGACCAACAGGCCAATATGCTGTTCGTGTCAAAGGCCAGAGAGGACATCCCCTGGCTGCTGGAGGTGGTGGGGAAGTTGAAAGGCGCAATCCGTGAGTTTGTTTACCAAGCTGAAAGCGTGAAATGGAGGGTCATCGAGCCTCCACTCGGAAAGGGTGAATCGTCTCTCGATGAGGCTTATAAGGACATGAAAGCTACCCTTCATGACTAAGGCCAACGAATACTGGCGCGGCATGTCCATCAAGATCGGGCCGCGCAGCTTCCCGACCTCCTCACCGCCCGAGCCCAGGCCCTACGTCCTGGAGTGGGTGCGGGTCAATCAGGAGTACGTTGACGCTGGAGCCGGAAAGGATCTCGACCGGGATCTATGCGAGGGAGGACTGATGGATGGTGAGCCGTGTAAATATCCCGCGCGGCGGGGCCGGATGAGCTGCGGACGTAAGCATGACTAGGAGGAGAACATGATACGAACAGGCGTTGACTTCGCCAAGAACAATGGCGATGAGACTGTGATGGTCTTCCTGCGCTATGAGAACACAGTATCGACCATCGTGGCAGAACTACGCGGCGAGGCGGCAGAATATGTCGCCGCCCTCGAAGCCAAGCTGAAACTGGCCGAGAGCATCATCAATCAGACGCCTAGCTTAGCAATGATGCGAGAGCTTGAGGAATGCAAAGCCAAGCTGGAGGCGATGGAGCGACTTCGAAGTGCCAGCGAAGAGCTGTTAGAGGTAGCGAAATTGCGTGGCGACAATGACATGCCACATCCCGCCAATGACGACAAACTATGGACCGCTAGAATGCAGACGGCATGGGATGAATTCGCCGCCGCCCAACAGGAGAAGGAATGAGCGAATCCGTCACTGGCATGGCCATGCTGATCTGCCCGGTTTGTGGATGCCCAGCAAGTTCCTCGTGGACAGACAGCCAGGGCCATCGCCACTATCGGCACGAGTTGAGCCTTACCGTAGTTACGCCCAACGAATGCGTTGCAGCCAAAGAGGAGCCGTCCGATCCTCACCCAGGCTAGTGCGTTTCGCATCCCGCTGGCGGATGAGAGCGTGGATCTGATCTTCACGGATCCTCCCTACGCCAAGCAATTCCTCCGGCTGTACCAGCCCTTGGCACGTGAAGCCTCGCGGATCCTACGAGTTGGTGGGTTCTTCTTAGCACTCTGCGGCGGTGCGTACTTGGATCAGGTTTTTGCGGCGTTCAACGTGCCGGGCCTTGAGTTTTTCTGGAAGTATGAGATCGAACTGGCTGGTAAAGAGGGCGGCATGATCTGGCCGCGCGGCAACACGAAAGTACCGATCATGACCCGATCGAAGCCAGTACTTGCCTATAGCAAGGGAAGAGGCTTGCCAAGAACGGGAACGCTCGGTCTGTTCACTAGCAATGGAGCCGATAAGAGATGGCATCACTGGGGTCAAGATGTTAGCTCAGCGCGTTATTTTATCGATTGCTTCACCGCATCGGGCGATCTCATTTGTGATCCGATGGTCGGTGGCGGCACGACTGGAATTGCATGTCAGCTTATCGGGCGACGATTCATTGGATTCGATATTGATCCAGTGGCCTGTCGCATTAGCAAAGACCGACTTGAACATTCGGATGCTATGACAGATATGCCGCTGTTCCAGACATGAGCAAGTACGGCAACGTCCCGACCCAGATCGACGGGCATGTGTTCCACAGCAAGCTTGAGGCACGCCGCTACCAAGAACTCAAGGCTCTCCAGGTCGGCGGCCTGATCTCGGAGCTGGAGCTTCAACCCAGGTTCAATATTGAGATCAACGGGGTCCACATCTGCCGGTACTTCGCAGACTTCCGGTACTACGACAACGAACGCAAGGAGACTGTGGTCGAGGACGCGAAGGGCATGCGCACCGAAGTCTACAAGCTCAAGGCCCGCTTGATGAAGGCCATTTTCAATATCGAGGTCGAAGAACCGTGACTCGCACCGACCGGCCGCCCTATCCTCCGGACTGGGACGCGATCAGTGCCCGCATCCGAAAGCGATCGGGTGGGCGTTGTGAGTGCGAAGGCGAATGCGGCCTGCACCGGACGCATCCGGGACCGCGGCGTTGCGAGGAGATTGACGGAGAACCAGCGCGCTGGGCCCAGGGTCGGGTGGTGCTGACGGTGGCCCACCTGGATCATAGCCCGGAGAACTGCAGCGACGACAATCTGAAGGCGATGTGCCAGCGCTGCCACCTGCGCTACGATGGCGATCTGCACCGCCGACACGCGGCGGAAACCCGCCGCCAGCGACGAATTGATAGCGGGCAGAAAGAATTAGAACTATGACCACCGGCATCGCCTGGCAATTCCGCAAAGGCGACGGCGATGAGCTGATCCAGGCCCGGGAAGCCCTGCGCGCCCGCCACGGCGCCGATGCCTTCACCGGCAAAGTCTACGGCCGCCAGCCTGTCCTGGCGGACAGTCCAGGGAAGATGCTCGGGGTGGAGGAGGATCCCAAGACACCTGCCGGTTGCTGGCTGTTTGTGCTTAAGGAGGCTCGATGAAATTGAGACTACTGCATGACTGGAAAGGTACTCATGGTGAATGCCGCTATTGCAGTTGGATAGAACGCCAAAAGCAACGCCTCGGAGTCAAACACCCCATGCTTCCAAACCTTGTGTGGCATAACATCGACGGGTGGAAATGGAGGGGTGGAAACGGCATCCTCCAATCTAATCGCCACTTCAGAATCGAACCGGACGAAAATCCTTGACGGCTTACAGGAACACGTTATAACTCTGTAATCGGATGCCTACAAAGCAAGAGGTCCTGAACCGATATGAGATGCTCCATTCTTGGAAAGCCGTTGCTCTGGAGCTTGGGGTGAATAAAGCCGTAGCCTACCGCTATGCCAATGAACCGACCTGGGAACCAACGCGCCCTGATCTCCGTAAGAAACTCGGTCTGCCCCGATTGGACCTGATCCGGCAGCGGCGGGGACCGAATGGAACCTTTATCGGACCAGCATGAAGATGGGCGGCGGCGTGGAAAGCAGACACGCTGAAAGTTGGCAGGACACGGCTGAGACAGAGGCCAGCAAAGCTAGGTGCATCTAGCGAACCGTAGCCGGAGTCGCGCCCGGCCCGCCCATCTGGACTTAAACGCAGGAGCCCGGCCGCCGAACCGGGCTCTGTTGCGTAAGGAGGAGAGGAAGACTACACGAGCTTGTTCAGACCCAGGCGTCCAAGTAGGAGCTCATAGCTTGCTCGGGCTGCCCCCATCACCGCGACCGCGGCCGCAACCAGGTTGCTGGCGAACTCCAGCGGATCGCTCGAGAACTCCACGGCGGGCTTCACCCAGATCACCGTCACTACGACGGATACCACAAAGACCAGGATCTTCGCGTACGGACTCGGAACCTCGAACTCAAATCTGCTGGCGATGAAACGTAGGAGTGCCGAGATTACCGAAGCCGCAATGCCGAGAAGTGCTAACTGTCCAGGATCGAGTGCCATGTTTGTCTCCTAACAGATCCAAAGGTTTCGTCCGATTGAGATGCAGTCGAAGCCAGTCCGTTGCGCCTCCTCTTCTTTGTGCCACTTACCTAAACCCCAGCGATAGCCCAGCGATGTGAGCCAGCCTAACAGATTTCGTTCAGGATAAAACTGTTGCATCCAATCTGCCAATTCCGGATAGCCGCCAGCAGCGACCTGATGGACGGCGCCTCGAAGAATCGGCACCCAATACTCTAGCACAAGTTCGGCATAAGCAAATCCCCCATGCCGACCGCAGCGACCTATCTCCACTCCGATCTCTCCGCAGTTGTAAATGGCAAAGACCAAGCGGAGATCCGTTGGATGTCGAGAAACCAGCTCATTGAGAATCCCCATCCCCCACCGGATATTGACAGAAGGATTCTTGAGTTCGCTGGCCGAAGGGCGCCATTCGAAAGGAGCAATCTGCATCAATCCGACCGATCCTACCCGGTCGGAGGCGATGAGATCCGGAAAGCCTTGACTCTCTTGAGCGACGATCGCCAACACCCAGGCCGGGTCGAGTTCCGGGAATTCCGGATGCCAGCGTTCGATAAGCGGAAGCCACCGGATGGAGTTGAATATCAGCCAATCCGGGGGATCCTTGTGATCGAGTTTGGGGCCTGTCAGGAGATCGAGGGCAAGCCATAGGCCCAGCGCCCACCGAACTAACAGGAGGGAGTGTTCTCGGCGGTCATTTCTTCCTTCGCTCCCGGGCGACCAGCGTCGTGATCGCCGCCTCGGCGCTCTCGTCGTGCCGGATGAGTAGCTCGTTCATCCGGGCCGTCACTTCCACCAGCTTCGCGACCTCGGCCGTGATCGCGCTCAGGGCCTCGAGGAAGGCCTTCCGCTGGTCCTGGAGAATTTGCGAGTTGGCGCCCTGCGCGGCAAGCACGGCCGCGTCGCTGGATGTCCGCTGTTCCTTCAGAGACTTCAGGAATTCGCGGGTCTCGACGACCGCGAAGAGGCCGAACAGGCCAGCCAGGCCGAACTGCGCCCAGGGCGCCAGGGTCTCCACTCAGATCTCCATGAAGGTCAGGTCGATGCTACCCGCAGGCGCCCGGATTTCGACCGGCACCGGATCGGGCGGCGGCGGGACCGGGCCCGGCCAGACGAAGTTCTTGATCGCCAGCAATTGATCGGCGTTGGCCTGTGGCAGATCCCACACGCTCACGCCCTCACAGCCCAGGGCAATAGCCTTCTCAAAGAACAATCTCAGCTGAGTTCCAGTTGCAGTCCACGGCCCAGCTGCGACGTAGGTTGGCGCGACGGGATAGAACGGCAGAGATTGGATCCCATCGTACTGAATCTTGCTCCGTTCCAGTTGAATCGCTCCGCCATCTTGCCGACTGTCTCCGATGAAATAGACTTGCGGTGCCCAACCTTCCTGATAGGTAGCAAAGGCATCAACTGGGAAATTCGGCTGATACGTCTTCGGGAATCGATAGCTACATAGCAAATGCCGCACGGTCGGTAGCGAACCCTCGAAGCCGACCATATACCCCTGCGCCACTTGATCCATGCCAGCTCGGTTGTACTCGCCCTCGGCGTCAATCAGGAATTCGTCAATCGCGTACCGATTGCAGAGCATCGCGGCCAACTGACCTTCTTCATTCGCAATCGTAACTGACTTGCTAAACACTCCGGCCACGTAGCGCCCGCCGTATGTCCACCCCCACCCTGTCACACCAATGCCTGTCGATCGAAGGGCCGTGATCGTCGCCGGTAGTAGATCCGCATTCTGCCTTGGCAGATTGCCCTCCCACCTCTCCTGCCGGCCGTCCACGATCTTGATGCTGACATGACTCAGACCCAATTCCTTGGCGTGTGCTGCCTGCTGCTGTGGGTCTCCGTTCTTCCAGCGCCGTAATTGCCAGACCATTGCGCCCTTCCCAGCAGCCATTAGATATGCTTCCGGCTCTGCCGGAGTATGATCTTCGAAATCATCGTCTGCGTGACCCCGTACTTGAGTCCCAGCGCTGGCTGCTTCATTATCACGCTGCCTCCCTGCCATCCCGATTGCCGGGCGTGGGGCGCTCCGCCGCAGACAGGATCGCCCCGCCGGCCTCCGGCACAACCGCCCGCCCGCTGAGCTTTGCCATCAGCTGCAGGACCATCGCCTTGCTCTCGATACCACGTACTGTCACCTGGTCCAGCAGCGACAGAAGGAATTGCCTTTCTTGCTCGGTCAGTTGCAGGTCCATGACTTCTCCTATCTCAGCTTGATGAGGGTAAATCTAGGGAACGTTGAAATCGTTCTGTTGGCCCCTGAGCTTTGAAAGACGTCCACAAATACATAAGCGCCTGCCGCTAACGTGCGTTCGCCCGTAACAGATTGCGCAGTAGAAATACCTGTTTCGCCCAAATCTCGAACTAGCGCCCAAACATTGCCCGCGCTGTCCCTGATTCGCAGCAGTCTCTGTCCTGTGGGGTCGGCGTCCCATTCTATATAGGCCGTGGCCAGATATTCTCCCGCCTCCGTGACAGTCACGCGATCTGTGTTTGCCACTATTGAATGCCAGCCCTCGTCATCTACCAGCTCGGTGTTCCACACGAGATTGGTTGTAGTAGAGGTGGTAATGGTTTGTGTGGCGTCATGCGAAACCGCCGTCACCACATTGAATATCCGCCCCACCGTCCCGCCCTCAGTGCGCATGCGGAAGTCAGAGTTGCCGGCAGCGACGTCGGCGACCCAGAGTTGGGCCGCGTCCGTCACGCTCGCGGCGGGCGCCGTACCGTTGTCAAAGACGAGCACCTGCCGACCTGTAGCATCGAAAGTGCCGGTACCAATCCCGATGCTGTTGACACCGGCATCGAACTTGCAGAGGTTTACCAGGGCAGCACTGCCGTTGATGACAGTGTCTACATCGGCTGTGCCGGCATTGATCTGTATATTTGAACCTCCACTTATGGCGGCATTTATCTGTATTCTGGCATTATTAGTGGTTGCTCCGGTAGCAATGGCCTCTAGCGAAATTGTTGCTGTTCTGCCAGCTGTCTGTGCATAGGAGTTGAGGTTGAAGAGGCCACTATAGTTTGTCCCCGATCCGACGATCACGGCATACGCCTCAGCCGTTTTGGTTGTCTCGGCTACTATGTCGTCGAACCATCTGATAGTCGCTGCGTCGACCTGAATTGTGCTGGTGTCAAGTTTTATACCTCCGTCGTCTAGAACGACGCTTCCGGCGCCCGCGGTCAGAGCCCCCGTCGTGTCAATGTACACCTGGTTCGTCGTACCGCCCCGGAAATAGATGATGCCCGCACTGCGATCCCACAGGATGTTGGCCTGGCTGGAGCTGTTGTCGCCCAATAGGATGTCGCCCTCGCCCAGCTCCTCACCGTTGTAGGCCTGGTCGTTGTTCAGGATCACGAGCGAGGTGGTCGCGGCATCTCCCAGATCGGAGCCGAAGAAGGCATCCCCGTCCACGTCCAGATAAATGGTGTTCTTGCCCGCGTTGAACAGTCTTAGCCCAGACGCATCAATGACCACTGACCCCACGGCAATATTCGGGGTCAACGGTATCTGACTACTGAGCACCTGCCCCATCACGTCGTAGACTTCTTGCGCCACCTCAATCGGCGTCGCGTATTCGAGCGGCGGATATTCCACCCGCTGCTGCACGAGCGGCGGCATCAGCTCCCAAAGGCTAGGCATTGAGTATCGCTCTCTTTACTGAGTTATCGGTTTGCTCCTGAGTAGCCAGGTCCTTTCCATACAGGATCACCAGTGGCATGGAGTTCCCCTGGAAATACTGCTCTAGGATGACGTGCCGCATCGTGTCTTCGGAGCTTCTTTCCCCAGAGTGCCAGTGTTCCCCATCTACCTCAAGCGGAGTGGCTAGCGGGTCAGTCAGCACCAGGAAATCTAGGGTGATGCCACCCCGCACCGAGGCATCGAAGATCTCGTACTGAAAGGTGAAAGGTATCTCCAGGCGCCCCAGCGCTTGCGCCACACGCCACTCCTGCACGCTGTCTGGCTCGATGCCCTGCACCAGGCCCACGGGTTCCTCCTGCTGGGCAGGTACCCTATAGACTGGCGGCCTCAGCAGAACCCGAACCATTAAATCTCTATCACCGTAAGCTGGCCTACATGCGCCTCCTGCTGATCATCAGCAATGACGCTGTAGGGTCGCAGGCTCGTCGGATCCAGTAACACTTCTTTGTTGTCATAGGGCGAGAACATCGTGCGCATCGTCAGTACGGTGGAAGAATTTGCCCAAGTATCGAGCTGGCTGATGAGCGTCTCCACCCGAGTGTATGAGTCATCGTCGCCCTCGATGTCAAGATTCTCATCGGCGGCTCGGTAGCTAAAAGTATACGAATACTTCACAGGCACTCGCACAGCAGCCTCAACGATGGCGGCCTTCAGCTTCGGGGTCTTAGTATTGTCATTCGTTTGCAGTCTCAGTCGGGTGCGCAATCTCCTGCCGGTGACCGTGGGCGGCGCGGTCGAGGTGAATTCAATCTCTTCCCGGAAAGCATCGAACGTTCCCGGCAACACACTCCAGGCCGAAGTCTCGTTGGTTCTGTAGTCCGCCTCGATGACCTGCGCACTGGCACTTGTGTCCAGTGTGATGAGCTTCAGACTGTTGTAAAACTTTTCGAGTTCCTGCATATTGGCGTAGATCCAGCCCGACTCTAGCGTGCCCTCGTGGGTAAATGTGAAGGCGGTATCCGTGTCCTCCCTGAGCGTGTTCCCCGGAAGCGGCAACCAGACAAGGTCCTGTCCCTGCACAAACCACAGCCGGTCGGGCGTCCAGCCTGGTATGACCTGAATGTGCAATTCGTCAATGGATTGCCCAATCTCGGGAGCTCGATAGAACTCGTGCCAGCCCTGCCGGTTGTAGTCAAGGATCGAAGAAAACCGGGTCGGATCTACTCCAATCGAGGCGAAGATTCGGCCAGGATACCCCTCAAGATCAGAGATTGGGCCCCGTCGCGCATCGGGTAGCCCCTCGTCCCGATCAGGGCCGATGTCATCCAGGTTGTTGCGATAATAACGCTCCAGTCCTTGCAGATAGGTGAAGTAGAGGTAAACACCATGCACCGTGGATGCTGCGCCATTGTTCCTTGAACGCGCCGTTGCCATCTCGCGGAGCGGCAGTGGGGTAAAGACACCATTGGTGATATGGCCAGCCTGTCCCTCCATGAACACCCGCGGCTCTTCGGGATCCCCGTATGCCTCTAGGCCATTGACTCGGCCATAGGCGGTCGGAAGCTGTGTGTAGGTGCCCACAGCCTTTCCCGGCGTAACCATGACGGCATCAATGAACAGGTCGAAGGCGCCCAGATCCGTCACCATATCCACCCCAATGGACGCCACGGCCCTGAAGGCAGCAGCTCGAGTAATGGGCCTCGTGACCAACGTCCATACATTGGCGGCCATATCCGGGAAATTGAAATCCGCAATGCTGGTACTGGCGTCGGCCGCAGCAGAGAGGCGCATCTGTAGATCGCCCTCTGTAACCACGACACTTGACTTCGCCCAGAAGCTCAATGTCCGGTAATAGAGCAAGTTCAGAGTGGCGGTGGCCTCGTAGCCTATGATGCCGGTGGCCGCCGCGGCGGCGACGGCCAGCTTGGCCGAGCCCGCGCCCTCTATGAAATCTGTCTGGTCGTTGGTGGCAGTGACATTGGCAGCTCCAGTCCAGGCATCTTCGCCATCATCTAGGATCAACGGAAACGACAGAACACCGTTCTCCGATTGCGAACTGGAAATCGAGCGCCGACCGTGCGGGTCGCGATTGGAAGCACCCCATAACCGGTCTCCCTTCTGCGGATCATGGACCACCTCGAGGTGGGTCATCCTGGCTGCGTCGTTACCAAAGCTACGGCTCCAGGTTCCATTGCTGTTGAACTCCCTCATCCAGCGGATGGCAACTCCATCGCCCTGGGCGAAATAGACATACTCCCCGAAGATGGCTACGCTGGTAACGGGACCCGTAAGCCCCGTGCTGGCGATCAAGGTCCAGGTGTTTAGGCCAACCACGGTATACAGGGTATCATCCGCGACCGGAGCAGCGGTAAGGGCCGGAGAGACAACAATTGCAGTCGCCGTGTTGCTAGATACGGTTGAGTAGTACCGCCCCGTATTTGATCCAGTGCCCTCGACCAGCACCAGGATCCCATTGGTCAGTGCGTTAGTGGTAAACGCCTGGCTGGTGTCTACAAGCTGGGTCGTAGACTGTCCGGCACCCGTTGCGACACCCCGCACGCCATTGATGTAAAGCCTGGGGGTTCCCGTGTTGATGTTGACCACGCAATAGAAGGCGCCCTTGTACTCAAAGAAGATCGCGCCGCTATCGGTGCTGGCATCCACAACACGAAAGTACAAATCGAACGTGGCATCGGACCAGGTGCTGCCTGCGGTTGAGATCTCTGTTAGGTTATTCGTATCGGCAGCATCCGTCCCTGCCTGCCAATAGTTGGTGGCGTTGTCCGTGCCGGCACCATAGATCACGACCCAGTAGGCCGTCGCATTGGAAAGCGCCTGATTGGCGATGTCGAACAGATAGAGGCGCGAAACCGTATCGGTGATGTCGCTGGTTGTGGCGGTCGATGTCTGTAGCACTGCGCCCGGATCACCGGGGCTGTCCGACCGGAGCTCACAAGTGAGCGTGCCCGGAGTCCCCCTCCGCCGCACCCAGAAGTAAACCTTCGCTGCCGTATAGGCGGCGGTGGTCGTGAACTTGTACGCCACATATCGGGTGGTCCCGGTCAGCGTTTGCCAGGTCACCTTGCCCGGCAGATATTGATTGAGATTCCTGTAGCCGGTGGTGTACGTTTCCTGTGGACCCAGCATGACGAGGTTCTGATGCCGCGTGATGAGCCGGTGACTGTCCGCAAAGCGAGTGTGGTCCAGGTCGAAGTTGTCCAGCCCGCGTCCGCCCGACCAATCATCCTGGGCTATGGTAGTGTAGGGGAACTCCAGGTCCGCGTAGCGGGTATTCCCCTGGGTCATCTTCAGAGACGTGCGTGGAACGGGGCTCCTGACGATGGCCGATGGGTTCGGATTGCCGCGTGCATCCACCAGCACAAAGCCATAGGTGTTCGTTCCATCGCTGATCGAAAGATGGTGGGTAGGGGAGGCTTCGGTTGGGCTAACCGTTGGCATAACTAGGGCGCAGGCGGCGTGTAGAACTCATCTTCTGCCACCCGTTGCCCCACGACTAAAAATCTGCGATGGGCCATCGGGGATCGGATGGGATAGCGGACCCGCACCTTGTCGAGCTTAGAAAGGCCGCCGACTTCAGGACCCAAGTAGGAATTGAGCTGGTCATTGAGAGTACCATCTCCCAATCCAACCTTTTGCTTACGCCACAGGAGAGAGAGGACCGTCGCCTCCATGACTACCCTCGAGAGATGGACATGCTCACTGATCTTGTCATCATGGTCGTCCAAGGCAGGATGGGTGTCCATGTAGACCAGCTTAACGTCCCGCGTGGTCGGATACTGCATCGGGAGCATAAGCAGATCCGCAGTCCCGGTAGCGCTCTTTTGGATGGTCCAGTTGTGGATCGGCTGCCAGCGGTTGTCGTTCGCGTCCCCGGTAATCGTCTGGAGCCATACTTCTCGGAGGTCCATGTTCGCCGCAATTGGGAGGCTGTACTCCGTCTGGGCCGAGGCGGTGTCGATGGTTGTCGTGTCCGTGATGGGCATGGTCCCCATCTCAATCAGTGCCTGGTTCACCTTTGAAATCAGAATGTGGAGTGGGTACCTTTTCTTACCTAACGCATATCGGTCGCCTGCGGCAGCCGCTGCGGTCAGGGCGTTCCCGGTTCCGGCCGCGACGTTGCGCAGGCTGAGGGTATCCGTCGAGGCCACGAAATCAGACACAATCGCGAACTCCCCCTCCGGCGCGGCCGCTGCTTCTGCCGAGTCTCGGAGGATCCAGAGCGAGCCGCCATTCCAATAATCATCGGCCTGGGTCAGATCGTTGGTGTCAATGAGAGTCGTCGCGCTACCGCCCGTGGCGATGCCTTCCACGACGATGCCGAGCTCACGAGCGATTCGGTACGTGGCTTCCGCGAGGGTATTCGCCATTACTTCTTCTTGGACTTCTTAGATTTCTTCTTTTTCTTGGGTGCTTTCAATCCGTACCGACCCTTGTGTGGCATCATTCCCTCCCATTCTGACTGGCGACAAACACCGCCTTAGCGGCCGAACACGAGTTGCAGCCGGCTGCGTCCACGGTTCGATTCCCGCACTCCAGACAGTACGTCCAGCGCAAGCCCGACCATTCGGAGAGATCGAGCGCCTGGCTTGACTCGATTGAGTCCCGAATGACCTGGACTTCCGCTTCCCGAGCCGCGATCTCCGTTACGAGTTGTTCCTTGGTCATCGTGGAGTATTCCATGAGTCCTCTCTTCCTAGACGTGGATATGAAAGCCAGTCTTCCCGACCATCATCAACCGTAGATGCACACAGCTGCGGCAGGCTTTCTCCGTTCCAATCAAAGGCTGGCCGCGCCATCTCGCCCAGGCCTTGCCCTGCGCATCCTTCTCGATGTACTGCTCGCCCATGCAGCGCCGGCATCCTAGGTGAGTCAGCGATTCATAGAAGGCGGCATCGAACCGATTGCCGCTTTGCAGGATTCGCGCCAGATCGCTCTTGCGCTTGTCCAGCTCATGGAGTGCATCCACCAGCTGGATTTCGGTCATCTCTTCGTAGTTCATGATCTCCTTCTCCTCCTGGGTCTCTTCTTGTGCTCGTGGAAGCGGATCTCCATATTCTTCAGTTCTGTGCCTAGCTTTTTAGCTCTATCCTAAATAGTCGTTTGCTCGTTTTCAAAACTCTCCAGAACCTCTCGGATTTCTTTAGTCTTCATGCTTCTTCCAGGGGAGTTCGGGGACCGCGAACAGATTGCGTCTTGAGGACGCGGCATATTCGTCCCGCTCAACCACGATCACATCTCGCGTCCCTCCGGGTGCGTAGCCGTACTTGTCGGAGATCTCTTTGGCTTTCTTGGGGTCCCGAATGATGAACGCCCCACTAGGGCCGAAGCGCATGTCCTGGCCTTGCCCGATGATGCCCTGAAAGTCCCGTTTGGAGGCCTTGACGATCTCCCAGACCCGACCGTGGGCATTTGAGGTGGGCTTGGGCTTGGTGTAGGAGTTGTCGTCTGCCATCGCCTTATCCTAGCATGTTTTTGGTCATTTGACTTTGCGCCTCTTCCGCTTGGCAAGCTCTGCTTTTCGCTCTCTAGCCGCCTCAAGGCGCAGCCTGTTCTGCATTCTGGAGATATCGCTTCGGTTTTGTCTCAATTGCTCCCATTGCCGTTCAATCTCCATAATGGCAATCTCGTGGTCCTCGTCGGCCTCTTCTTCCATCAAGGCCATCTTCTGACGGATGGCCTGCTCATGGAGTGTAAGTTCCCTCTCTGAGTCTCGCACTTGCTGTCTCAGTATCTTGGCTTGCCCATCAATAGCCCTCTGGAAGACATCAGACGGGAAGCTCCTATCTGGAACCGCTAACGGAACCATCGGAATTGTCTTGCGTTGGATCGTTACCGGAGATGCGATATGGTGCTGGATGAATACGATCTGTTCAGCAGAATGAGAGTGAAGCGCATCCTGGATCTCGAGCACGCCGGGAATGACGAGCACGACATTGTCGGCGAAGTGCACGTGCAGTGCATCCGAGATGGCCAGCAGCTGGTGCTGAATAAGCGCCAGGTTCTCGGCCGAGTGGCCGTGCAGCGCGTCTTGCACAACGAGAATGTTGTGTTGGACAAGGACCAGGTTCTCGGCCGAGTGGCCGTGCAGTCCATCCTGCACGACCAGGAGGTTGTGCTGCGTGAGCACCAGCTGCTCGGCGCTGTGCCCATGAAGCGCATCCTGGACGACCAGGGCAATCGCACCCGCCGACAGGTTGATATCGAAGCTGCTCGCGCCATTGTCGCGAAGCGTGATGTCGAGTGCCATTAGGGACTTCCGGCCGCGACCGCACTATCCGACCTGCCAATGAGTGTGCTGCTCTCCCAGGCCTCCGCATAGCACTGCGCTGTGTTGTCGTACCAGGTCAGCGAATACGCGCCATTCCCGACACGCGAGGTCGAGCCGATGTGCAGGATGTCGGCTCCATCCTCCATGTAGCCGTCGATGTCCACCGTCCCCCCAGCGCTACCGGTGATATCACCGGCCACGGTGAAGATAATCGCATGATAGGTGAGGATCAGCACCACGCCCTTGGCGCACGTCGCGACGTTGGCGTAGCGGTACTTGCGTGACCCCTCCACGTCCATCCGGTTCGTGTCGGTGTCATTCGGCCAACGCCGGAAGTCGCCCCGCGACCGGCACCAAATCTGCTGGCAGCCCCGCTCCGCGTCCTTGAGGATCAAATCGGCGTAGAGATCACGCCAGCCGTCGTCCGCCCCCTCCCCGCTCAGCACCTCGGCAGAGAACACAAGTCCATTCGCGGAGGCGGCGTCCCAATGGTTCATCTGGAACCCCATCCCGTTGACCCAGTAGTTCGTCTCGGGAATAGTAGGGGCCGAGGCGGTAGATTCCCTAAGTGAAGTCAACGCCGCGTCCCAATCCATGTTGATACCCCACACCGTCGTGTGGTTGTGCCCCCCGATGCCCTGCGAGGAAACCCCACTCTTGTAGTTGAGGATCACCACGCCCGAGAGGTTCCAGCCGAGATCGGTCGCGTCCGTGCGGTAGGCATCGAGGGTGACCGTGTTCTTGCCGCGGGCGATGGTGATGCCTGCGCCCTGCGCGCTGCCGGAGTCGATGCGTTGCTGAAGCATGGAGCTTCCTGCGACACTCGACTGAGCGTTGGTGTAAGCACGGAACGCCTGTGCACCGGCCCGAGTGTTAAGCCCACCAACTGGTCCAGCGCCAGGCAAGAAGGAAAGCCGGTAGGCACTCTGCTTCAGCGTGATCGTTGCCGGTTCCTCGATGTAGAAACTGTTCTCGACCCGTGAAGCATCGCCCACTACTGTGCCGCCCATCGGAGACGGAATCTCGAATGGAAACAGCAGCGAGTTGAGGAACTCGGTCGTGCCGGAGAGCGTGAACTGGTAGGTCACGTACATCGTGTGACAGCAGTGGTTCAGCCGCCCCGCCCCAGTGCTCCACGCCTTCCACTGATGGACCGCACTCGCCAGCGGCGATTCAATATGCACAAAGGTCTTGAACGCGTCAGAGGCGAGGGCCTTCTCGGTGATGCCGAAGGTGTGGGTCGTGCCGGTGTCGATCCTAACGTTCAGCGTGTAGTCAGTCGCGGTTCCCGTGCTCTCATCATTGCCCTCGACCAAGAAGAACTGCTGGCGCACGGTCACTCCAGCGATGTTCTCCAAGAGGCCACCCGCGCCGGTCAATTGCGGGATCTGGTTCGTGCCGATCTCAGTCTCGACCGTCGCCAGGGCCCCGACCGTGCTCTCCATCGGGATGATCGCGGTGGCGTACTGCGTCGCCGCCGTGTCGTTGTATTCATAGGTGATGGCGATGATCGCGCTGACGTTTCGGACGTTCAGGCCGGTGCCGGTCGAGATGTCGAAGTAGACCGAGATCGCCAGCGTCGTTGAGTCCGCTGCCGGGTAGTTCGTGGTGAAGTGCGAGGTGAAATCAAACGGGCCGATCCGCCCGCTCATGTTCTCGCCGGTGTTAGCGATGTCGTCCAGCTCGGTGATGGTCGTCGCTGCGGCCCCCGCCACGCTGCACGCGCAGCGGTGCTCGGCTACTGTTGCACCGGTGGCGGTCGAGCTGTCCTCGGAGTTGGTCCACACCTTGACGGAGCGAAAGCCCCGGCTACTGTTCTCGGGGTAGATCGTGAGGGTCGGAAGCGCAGGCAG
>ERZ1292644.898-Hain-H14-01um-R2-898-length-17023-cov-5_pt1 | contig 17023 bp, 25 predicted proteins | sample MGYA00564402_ERZ1292644 | MGnify/ENA primary metagenome ERZ1292644 (study PRJEB36523, sample SAMEA6512644) | groundwater metagenome | collected 2019-01-09 | study: AquaDiva: Metagenomics assemblies of 32 groundwater samples
GTCTATATGCCACATATATCTGAAGTGGTGAAATCTTAATCTTGCTGTGATACTTGAGATCTGGTAATTTATCTAATACCTCTTGTCAAACCGTCCCTGTGGGTAACGCCTGCCCACAGGGTTTATGAAACTTTATAAAATGATTATAGATATCGGCGTTTCAATAGATGCCAAAGAAGCTTGTTGGCGAATCAAACATAAAAAGATTGCAAATCTTAATGTTTGGGTTCGTGGCAGTGATGACTTTTCACATGAATTAGTAATGGAAATAGTCGGATGTGAGCCTCCTGAAGAATGGGAGATGATTCCATTCAATAGCCTCCAAGAATTAACTGAAGCACAAACGGCTAATGCTCTTTGGGCTTTAGTTAATTATTGATTGTAACCCTGTAAAATCATGCTATGATTAAGGCATGAAACTTAAAAAAGACGATGATTTGTATATGTTTGGTGTCAGCATAATGCTACTGTTGGCGTGTATTTTTTTGTATGTCAATTGTGGTGCGTGGGCAAAATTCGGGTTCCCAACTACGCAAATGCTGTGTGCATTGCCAATAGCTTTTGCAATTTGGGGAGTTTGTGCCTTCGTTGATCCAAAGATATATGCTTCTTGGTTGGTTTTGTTGTCCTGCACGATTTGTGGAACAGCAGTGTTCACAGGAACTTTTTTCATATTTGCACATCAGAAATGAAGGGTGAGACAATGCCCGCCGATTTTTATAGCGTACTCGAAGTTGCTCCACGTGCATCCCAAGAGGTTGTTGAGGCGGCTTGGAAAACTCTTGCTAAAAGTCTTCGCAGCGATCTAAAAGCATTTCAGGCAATTAATGAGGCTCATGAAACGCTTGGAGATCCAGTCAAGCGGAATGCTTATGACAACCAAAGAAAAAACGATAAAGTAATTGGAAATTATCGTATTGTCAAACAACTCGCCGAAGGCGGGTTTGGACAAACATATCTTGCTGAACATGTTATTTCTGGCAGTCAGGTTTGTATAAAGCATGCACATCAAGTCTCCGCACAAGATGAAGCCATTCTTCTTGAAGAAGCAAAAGCAATTTGGGATTTGCGACATTATGGCATCCCAACTATTCGTGATATCATCAGATTGCCAGATGGTAGTTTAGCTTTAGTTATGTCGTATATCCCTGGTCCAACTCTTGCTGAATATGTAGAGAAACACAAAAAACTGGAACCTTGGGTTGTAGCGTGTATTGTAGATCGTGCTATCAATGCGCTTAAGTACATTCATTTTCATGGAATTGTTCATGGTGATGTTAAACCACAGAATATAATTATCCAACCTGAAATTCATGGGATGGTGTTAGTAGATTATGGTTTGTCTGCTATCCGACCAAAACGTGGATCTTTAAGTAAGGGGTATACGCCACACTTCGCCCCTCCTGAACAAATTAGTGGTTCGGTATTGTTGCCAGAATCAGACTTTTATAGTTTGGGTGTTACCATGATTTATGCTCTTGGCGGGAGCATTGATAGTAGAAAAGTGCCTTCCGATACGCCAGATGCAATGCGACACTTCATTAAAAAATTGTTGACGCATGATATTCTTGGTCGCCCAAATTGGCAAAAAGAAAATCTTAGCGAATCTTTTACTAAAGTTCGTAAAGAATCTTTTGGGCATGCAACATCTAATATGAAACCTTTTCCGAAGATGTGAATATGAGTCATAAAAACAGAAAACCCAGCCCTAAACATAGCGTGTTAGAAGAATTGCGTCGTGCAGGGTTAATCGCTGAAAAACAACGAAGTGGGGCAGATTCTGATGATGATTTAAGAATCGCAATTAAAGGCACTGAAGTTGTTCTCGCTTATCTCGAAGGACGCAACAATAAATTGTTTGATATTGCAATTTATCAACTTCGACAAAATTTAACAGAACTTGAACATTGTAGGGATATGAGGCAATTTAACAAAAAGGATAACCATGTCAGAAACAGCCGACTACGATCCAGGTGACTGGAAAGGTTATGACTTCACTTCTGCACGTGCAACATACGATGCACATGTTGGACGCAGTTATAGTGATGCAGTATCTAAAAAAGTAGATGCTACCACATTAGTGCCAGATAGCATTAGTACAGACAGTACTGCGCCATTGGTGATCGTTACGGATCATACTGGCAGCATGGGAGACTGGACTGCTACAGTATTCTCTAAATTGCCATATCTTGATATGGAAGCCAAAGAATATCTTGGCGATGATATGGAAATCAGTTTTGCTGCTGTGGGCGACGTATTTTCTGATTCGTATCCGCTTCAAGTACAGCCTTTTGGTAAAGGTACTATTCTAGCGGAGAATCTTAAGAAATTCGTGATTGAAGGCAATGGTGGTGGACAACATTTTGAAAGCTACGACATTGCAGCAGCTTACTATGCGAGAAATTGTCATATGCCCAATGCGGTGAAGCCTATTCTTGTCTTTATTGGTGATGAAGGTTTGTATGAAACGATTGACAAGGAACACGCAACTACTTGGGCAAGAACGTTGTGTGAAGGAAGAATCAGTATCGTTCAAATCATGAAAGAATTGAAACAGAAATTTTCTGTATATGTGGTTCTTAAGCCTTATGGTAGTGGATACAAGAACAATAACAATACCAGAAGTGAATGGGACGAACGTATTGAAAAGCAGTGGATCGGTCTTTTGGGCGAAGATCATGTGTGTTATTTGGCAGATCCAACACGTGTGGTTGACTCCATTTTCGGTATCCTCGCAAAAGAAACCGGACGAGTTGAATACTTCAAGGAAGAGTTGACCGGTCGGCAAAAACCTGATCAAGTCAATGTTGTAATGAAGTCTTTGTACACGATTCATGGCGCTTTGCCAGCGAAGTCGATGTTGAAGTTGACTGGAGGCAGGAGCATCACCCGTCGTATTGAAGATGATGACGATAAATCTCCACCGACATTGAGCAAAAAGTTGATATAAATGCAACCCATGCTATGATGGATTCGTAGTCAAAACGAATCCATCATATGTCGGGAGGTTGAAAATGCTTAAACCACTTCCTGTCATGAAGGCTAACTGTCCAACCTGTCCGTTTGTTCCAGGCTCTGAATTCGCATATCTGGCGGAATATCTCACCGAATGTGCTTTGACGCAATCTAGTAGGATTTGCCATTGTACTGGCAATAGTGCCGTAAAAGGCGAAACTGGCAAGCCAGAACGCCTTTGTCGAGGCGCAAGGGATGTTCAATTAAACATGTTTGCCAGTGCTGGGTATATTTCTGCGCCAACCGATGAGGCTTGGGATGCTAAAGTTGCTGAAATTAACTCAAAGGTAAAGTCATGAAAGATCTTGAATTAATGGTAACGCTTTGTCCTACCTTCCCACATTATGAAAGGTTTGCCAGGGATTCCAGAATACAAGGTGTAAGGCTTAATAGTGCAATGGTTTTCGGCGATGAAGTTGATGCTGAAATCAATGCAGCGAATGCAGTGTCTGGCGCTCGTCCTTTGTATTTTGATATCAAAGGACGACAACTTCGCATTATGGAAATTCATTCCAATCCAAATAGGCTTGAGTTCACTCTTAACCATCCTATTGAAGTCGAAACTCCTATCCCTGTCTTGTTTAAAGCCGGTTCAGATGTAGCGTTACTCACTGATGTTACCGAACATGGTCATCGTTTAATATTTGATGGTGGTCCTAAGTGGAAAGTGAAAGCAGGCGAAAGCATCTGCATTCGCCATCCTAGCCTGAAAATTTCTGGTCCGGTTTATTGTGACTATGAAATCCGAAAAATTTATAAGGTTATCGATAGTGGTTTCAAGCGCTTCTTTTTATCTTATGTCGAAGAGGAACGAGATCTTAGTGAATTTTATGATATTTTGGGTTTTCCTCCTGAAGAGGTAATTCTCAAAATTGAAAGCAAGAAGGGATTGGAATACGTTGCTAATAAATGGAAGAAATATGATGACGTTTCTTTGTGTGCAGCACGTGGAGACATGTTTGTAGAGATCGATAAGCCACATGAAATTTTGGCAGCACAGAAGCTGATTGCCAAGAAAGACCCTCAAGCTCTTGTAGGCAGTCGAATTTTGTTGTCCATTGTGACCAACCCTGTGCCAGAATGTCATGATTTTTCTGATCTTGCGTGGTTGTACGATATCGGTTATAGAAGGATGATGTTGTGCGATGAACTTTGCCTCAAAGAATCTCTTTTAGGCACGGCTGTTAACGTTTTTGAATCATTCCGTAACGTTTACGGGACTGATAAAAAAGAATCAGTCAAGCGTCGTCGCTGGTTTTGGTGATTGCTATGGATAATCAAAAAACAATTGGTTGGTTGAGAGAACGAATCAAAAATCACGATTCAGAATGCGGCATTAGCCTAGTAATCAATGGGATTGAGCATCCACTTACAGATGCTCATTTCCATCTTAATCCAGAGCAATTGCTGTTGGTGGCAAAGCCTCCAGCAGGTTGCATTGAAGTCATTTCTGAAAAAATACAAAATGCTTTTAAAGGTGCCAGTTTATCTGGCATAGATGCCTTTATTCTTAACAATGGACCTGCTAAAAAAATTGAATCAATTAAAGAACATCGAAGATTAACGAATAGCGGCTTGCTCGAAGCTAAAATTTATGTTGAGAAAGTGTTGGGACAGCATAAATAATTAACTATGAGGAAATTTCACAAATACGTTCAATTTCGAGAAGAGCAGGACATTGATGATAGTGACCCGACTTATGGTTTTAAAGTCGGAGATATTGTGATTGGTTGGGGTGACAAAAGATGTGTAGTCGGCTCAGTAGGAAAACAACCATTTCAACATAATTCGGGTAAACAGACGGTAGAGCTAGGATTAGCTGAAGAGGGTAGTTCTAAATATCAAAAAACCATTGAAGAACTGGCAAGTGGAAAAGGGTTTGCCGATATAGGTTTGATGACCTATCCGGCTGTTCAAGTTAAGAAAGAATCTTCTAAAGTCATTGGCAATATCAACGATATGAATTCACAGCAAATTCAACAAGCTACTGGAGTTGTTGTGAATGGCAACAACAATATCTCCGCTTCTAACTCGCCAACTAATAAGAGACTTTATCACCTTGATCAAAAAGGTGATGCCTTCATTTTTACGCCCGCTGAGTGATAGATACAATATGAAATTTAGAGACTGGATGGTCTTGGCAGAAGGCATCGATCCTCAACAAGTAATAAATGCTGCGTTGGTTGCCCGTAAGACAGGTGGTGTCTGTGATCGCGCTCACTTCGGTGATTGTAAAGCCATCTCAGAAGAAACCGTGAAGGTGCTTCAACACGCTGGAATTCAAGCAAGATTAAGCGGTGGCACATTTATCACCAAACCAGATGACAAGGAAAGCTGGGACCATTCTTGGGTTGTTATCATGAATCGTTGGGTTTTGGACCCTACGATTGATCAATTCTTTTCAGCATTAGATATAGACATGAAAACCAAGACGCCAGGAGTTTATTATTCTCATCCATCTTGGGATGGTAATATCTATAAAGACAGGTATTACCGATTGAAGCCGATTGGCACTTTGAATTTAGGGAATGGCATCTCAAAAAAGAAATGAGTTTCATAAATAGGTTACTATGAAAGTAATCTTATTTGCAGCGCTTACTGTTATTTTTGGTTTAGCTGCTACTGTTGTGTCAATTGATGGTAGTACTTTGCCGCCGCAGTCTATTAGTGCAGGAGCTTCTCCCAACAACACACTAACCGTACCGCCTCCACCAGCACCAATGAGATTGGTGGACATGTACAAACAAGGTTTTGATGACGCAAGAGCAAATAAGCCTCGATCAAGATATTATTGGAAATATGCCGATTATCGCAAAGGATACAGGCATGGTTTGTGGAGCCGATAATGCGGCACCTATTCAAGCAATTTTTAGATGATTTGCCTGATTGTTTGTTTGATTTCATTCAGGACAATCGCATTATTAACTTTAAGAAATTGATTGAATATACTGAAGAAGACTTGATAAGAAAAAGAATAAAGCTGAAAGACATTCATCATCTTTCAGCTTTATTGGCGTTATACGGGTACGAACTTACTTCCCATAAAGACTCTCAAACGGATCAGTTCTAAGTTTCCAACATTTATCGATGAAGGTTTCTTTATGTTCAGGTGGAAATATGGTAACAGCCCAGCCATCAAAGCGTTGATTGAATTCTTCCATTGTCCAAGTTCTGATATTCAAAGATCCCTGGTTATCGATTATTTTCACAATGCCTTTTTCTTCATCGTAATGTACAAGGTTTATCATGTGAACACCTTGTAATCCTATACCAACTCCAAATTTTTTGTTAACTACGTATTCTTTAATGAATTCGATACCAGCTTGCTTGTTGCCGCTTGTTTGTTTGAATTTTATTCCTCTGCCAGTCAACACTTGACCGACGTAATCTGGTCCGGTTGCATGCTTGTATTTATCAGTTAAATCATATAGATTGGTAACGCCATTGTGTCTTGCAAGGTTTTCTAGGCTGCACCAAACGCATTGAACTCCAGACACATTGTATTTGCGATTTTCTTTTGCAATAGGCACTTGAACATCCATCAATTCTGGATCAGAAGATTGATTAGGATTAGCCTTTAATCCTGGTATTATTTTTTCAAGAGGGGGGATTATTTGACTAAATGGTATACGATATTCATTGTTTTCTATTTTGCCGGATTTAGCAGAGACAGCAACAACGCCAAATACAGCCATCCACGAAACAAATAAAGTGATGAGTAATTTAGCTTTAATCATTTTATCTCACAGGTTAGAGTGCGATAGTATATATTGACTTTATCTGCGTAACTGAGTAAACAATATGTTATGAAAACAGATCTAGACGAAATTGTGAAAAAAATAGATTTGTCTCATCCCAAGGCAATGGCACAGCATTGCGAAGAATTTTCGAGAGTGTGGACGGGGAACTATATGAAAAACAAGATCGAAGCCACTGATGAAGAAATTCGTGCTGCTGGCACATACGCATATGATTTCATTAGACCGAGAAAATTTCTTAAAGAAATAGACACAGATAGCCGGTCTGAACTACATTTGTTTGGGAAATGGGAATCAAAAGATTTAAGTGTTGTTAGTCCAGATGTTGTTGATTTTGCCATGCCTAATGGTGAAATCAAAAAGCTGACAATTCTACCTCTTGATGTTATTGTTGTTGATAGAGAAAAGAAATTTGTATTTCGCTCTCGCCCATCGAAAGGAAGCGATCTGATTGAAACAAAGCTTGTTTATCACAATGACTTTCCTTTGTTGCTGCAAAAGACATGGGGCACATTCTCTGAAGTGAAGCAAAGCGTTCATAAATTAATTGATTTATACCTTAAGCATAAACATGGTCCCTTATGTGAAGGCAATGTCAAGAAAGTCGCTATTGAAACCAATAAAGTGGTTGGTGGTAAATTCAAGCATAGCGTTCCTGTTCTAAGACGCATTTTTGGTGGCAGAGTGTGGAAGAAATTAAATCCTGAGATCTGCAAGTTGGCGATACAAATTTCAGGAGCTAAAGCGACGAGTCTTGATTATACGATAATTTGGAACAATCTTGAGGAAGTCAAAGACACCATGCAGAAGGCACCTGGAATATTGCCTGTGTGGATAAATTTAGTACGCCGCTTCATAAGAGATAAATATCGTAAAGAAAGACATGTTTACGATAGTTTTCCTGATATTTATCTTAACGATGATGATAAAAAAGAGAACCATTATGGAGAAAGCTTGTTGTACACAGCAGGCACTTTGAATTATGAAGATGTTGATTTTCGTTTCCCAAACATAATTCAAAACACCAAATTGTTTTTGGAACATAAATTGTTTAGTGGCGCAAATGGTGAATTTGGCATCACGTCAAGAGCGTGGAAATATTTAGTTAAATTAAAGCCAGCATGGACTAGAACATTTAATATGGCAACTATGCAAACAACTCCTTTCAATAGGATGTTAGATGTTTTTGCAAGCGTAGGTGCAGTCCCAAGATTAACTGTAATGAAAAAGTTGACGCGATTTGTAAATGGGCATCTTTACAGAGATGCAGCATGTGCGGCTATTGTTCGCGTTGTCGAAGCACGTACCAGGAATTTAACTGGTATTAAACATTTTTGGGATGCTGAAGCTTATCTTGTATGCGATTGGCTTAATCATTGTGATCGCGAAGAAGAGTTTGGGGAAAATATTAAAAGAGCAAGGAATATTGACAAGTTAGATAAGAATCAATTGAAAGCGCCTTGGGCATGGTTCATGGCACAACAAGCCGAATGGCATGAGAATATACAAAGGAAAAAGAGAGAAGCTATTGCTAATGAAAAGTGGGAGTTCATTCTTGAGCCATTTGAATATAAAGGATATAATATAGTGCCAATTTGCAACTCCTTAGACTTGTTTGATGAAGGTCAAGAGATGCACCATTGTGTTTCTTCTTATTCTCATAAATGTAAAGCTGGAACCTCTCGTGTTTTTTCAATTAGAAAAGATGATTTGAAAGTTGCTACAGCAGAAATTGAAATTAATAACAACATGTGCGAAATGGTGCAATGTCGAGGCAAATGTAATTCTAAAGTTACATCGGAAGTTGAAAGCGTAGCTAAAAAAATTGCAGTGATATACAGTCAAAAATTATTGGAAAAAGTTTCATACGCAAAAGCCGGTTAAATGCTATAATAACGTAACCACACCGAGAAAAATCATGGACCGCCGCTCTTGGCTCAAGTTAAGCTTATCAGGCACTGCCGCTCTTATTTTGGGGACAGAAGCTCCAGCGATATTGCTTCGCAAAGAGCCACCCAAAGGCTTTCGCACAGGATTGGAAGCCATAGACGATTATGTAGGTTGTTGGGATCGAGGCGATTTGATCACTTTTATGGGCACGATAGGTGCGGGCAAAACGGCGATAGCACAACGCATTGCCACAGCCAATGCGGAAGACGGTCATAAAGTCATAGTGCTTGCTGACAAAGATGAACTTGGTCGCTGGAATCAAATTAGCTCGCCTAATTTGATTGTTAAATGTATGCCGGTATTTGATCGAGCCATAGACTTCGGATCTTTTTTATATCAACAGAAAGCTGATTTGTTAATAATGGATTGTGAATTTCCAGTTATTAATGAATTTGAATTTCGATACGTGAAACTATACGTTGCGCGTGTCATAGCAAAATATGCTTTTGATTTGAATTGCTCAGTAGCATTGACTCTTACAACTTTAAGTAAAATGCAGTGGGCTTCATCGGTAGAGCCAATAATTAATTCTAACTCGATTAGTTTTACATCCAGTAGGATATTTAAAATAACCAAATATGGAAGCTTATCAGAGGTAAAATTAGTTAAAAATAGAGATGGTGGCAGGAACATTTCATTTTACTACAGGCATGTTTTAAACAAAGGCATTATTTTGCCTGTATCTGTACCTTGGTGGCAAATCAACACATATGAATTGAATAAACTTAATACTTGGGATACTTGGTATGGCAAATAAACTTAAGCAAATTTTTAAAAAGCATGAAGCCATTAAATGGGGTGATTTTATCCTGTCTTCTGGTAAGGCAACTGATTTATACATTGATGCTAGAAAAGTCGTCTTGTGTACTGAAGGCATTTCAGAAATCAAGAGGTTGTTTTGGCGAAACGTCAGAAAAAATATGTTGACGTTTGACACAATTGGCGGGATGCAGACTGGTGCTGATGCAATTGTTGGCTCATTGTTGGCAACTAAGAATGAACAATTGAATGGATTTTTGTGGCGTAAGGAAGTCAAAAAACATGGCACTCAGCAGGAGTACGAAGGTACTCTAAAACCATATTCAACGATCTTCTTGATTGATGATGTGGCAACATCAGGAAGATCGTTGTTGAAGGTTGCTGAAAAAATCAGGCAGCTTTTTGATGGGATTTGGATTGCGGGAGCGTTTGTAATAGTTGATCGACAGGAAGGGGCAGAGGAAGCTTTAGCTGCTCATGACATTCCGTTGTATTCTTGTCTGACTCGTTCTCAGCTAACACAGTGAATATGTGAATTGGGCTGATTACATCAATTTCTTGAATGGTTTCCATGCCGGTATGCCCAAAGACAAGTATACCTAAGTGTGGATGTTTGCCGCGCAACCAACGACGAACACGTTTCCAAGATCCTTGTTGACTAAGAATTTGTTCGTCTAGTATTTCTATCATGGTAATCCTTTAAGTCATATGAAAAGTACTTTTTTGTTATTGATTTCAGCAAGACTTCCAATCTTGTTTTCTTTTATTGGTGATGGGAAAACGATATTGATGTAGTCTTTCAGTTTATTGAAACAATAATTCAAATGGTTTTGATTATTTCTGTTTCGGTGAGAAGATCCAGAAAGATGATTGAATTCATTGTCGTCTGGCAACACGCCAACTGTTCTGCCTGCTACATCCATGCAATTGGAAATTAAACTAGCTACATCATATGTGCATGTTTTTGGATTATATACACTTGGGGTTTGCGAACGACATCCAGACATTCCAATTAAACGCATAGCTCTTTGTATCATTTTGTCGTTACGAAACAAACAGACAAACGGTTGAATTCGGGGATAATATATGTCATATGCAAAATCAAGATGACCGGAGGTTGCGCAATAATGATTTTTGTTTGATTTCAATAGATTAATCATTTTTTCTACATATCCATGTTTCAAAAACTCTATATCTGAATCCACAATTAAAAAAAAACTATCGTTTTCGGTAACGCAATCTTTATACAATTGGTTTAAAATATAACCATGATCGTTGATATTGCATTGATGTGTTTTTTCTGTCAATGAGACAATATTGAATATTTTATGCATTTTTGTCTCATTGACAGCACTTCCAATATGAATTTCAGAATCAATTATATTATACAGTTTATAACTGCAAACCGTCAAAGACGTTACTAATGGCGTGTTGCAAGTCGCAATTAAGACAGGAAGTTTTATCATTTTTTTACCAATGTAAAATCCCAAAACTGACTCGACAAACTGTCTTTTGGAAATTTCCCACCACAGCTTGCTCCATAATGATTTATCATTATGCTTGACCATTCTGGATGAAAAAATCTCTCATCCATTGGTTCATCATGAACATCCTGAGCTATAACTTTTAATCCAGCTTCTCTAATCCATTTGTTGTACTGGTATTTAGGATACAATACTTTAACTGTTGGTAAATGAGAGTAACCGTATTTTTTAATAGCGTCATCAGTTAAAAAGAATTGTGCAAACGCCTTATTGAAAGATTTATATAAATGAGTGCCATTTTTGCTGCACCAAGGATGAAAACGTGTTATTATCTTACCAGAACAAATGCTTTTCAAATATTTCAATATTTCAACTTGAGTGTTATCCATTACGTGGTCTAATGTGTCATACAACAAAATTATGTCGTAAGGCGCGTGCTTCTCAACCTCTTGACGATCAGTAGTAAGGATTGTTTTGTGCTTAGACCACTCTGGATTAGTTTCAATATCGTAGCCAACTGCTACAGATGCGGTTTTAGACGCTGCTTCTGCTACAAAACCGTTGCCACAACCAAAATCTAAGACCTTTTTGCCGTTCAATTGATCGACAATAATTAGCTCAACAATCAATTCTGCTCGCATTCGTTTGTCTTCATCTGTGTCGGTTGCAATCAAAAGTGGATCTACAGCAACAGGCCACTCTTCCGATCTGATATGATCAATCAGAAGATCGCTAAAATCATAGTCTGCTGGTACTTCTATTTCGCCAGACACTATATTATCCACAGACAAAGTTTGTAACGCTTTTTGGATTAAATCTTTTGAGTTTAGACTAATTTTCATGAAAACCTTTTATGATATCTTTGTATAACAGTTATCTTGCTGACAACCTGAACTTATTTAGTGATAATTTGTGTAAATACGATTTTTTAGATTATGATCCCAGAGATGAAAGCCTAATTCAAATTTGGAAAAGTAGTGTCAATTTTTTTGATAGAGAGAATTTAAGATCCAATGGGTCATCAGACCTTCTTGAAGAGTATAAATTTGGTCCAATGTCGGTTTTGACCAGTATTGAACGAATTTTGAAATATCGTCAATATCACACAATATTGTTAGTTGGTAACTTGCAGGGCAGAAATGAGTTAATAAAATCTCAAAAATCCATGCAAGAACAAGTCATGTACTTCGATTATAGAAATCCGGACTGGAAACCGTTGATTACAGCCATCCTGGGACGCCGTAAAAGCGTGATTAAAGGTCAACCCAACACTTTCCTCTACTTAACGTCAGATGATGCGTTTCTGAGCATTCTAGAGCGTTGCAACAGGCAAATACACTCCATCTGCACAACGGATTGGGAACCGTTCTTCAGAAAGAAGAAATTACAGGTTCTTGTTAATGATAATATGATAAATTGGAAGACAGGTATCAATTTTTATACCTGCGAAAATGGATATCGACATTTCTTGCCAATTTTCTTTTTGTCAGACAAATTTGCCATCAATATGCTCAATAACGCTAATAAAAGGCTATACGTCAATGACGACATTTTCACCTATGATTCTACCCCAATTGCTTGTGGATGCGGCAAAACACGCTTAAATTTCGATATTGCCTTTCACTGCAACAATAGTTTTCGTGTAGACATGACCTTGATAGAGGAATTAATAGATAAATACATGAACTTGCAGTTTGAAAGAAAAGAAAATGACATAACCTGTTATTTCACAACACTTTGTGGAAAAATGTCGGCGCACGACGAAGAAATTATTCGACATAAATTTGGCGATATCAAGTTTGTTAGTGGGATTAGACTGTTGACTGGCTTGGGCAAGTATTATCCATTTTGGGAATCAAGTTCTAGGACAATTTCCATGAATTACCAGTAAAGAGTATTTGATTCCTGCTGTGACTTCAGTTCCTTGATGTATTATTTTAGGATCGAATAACAACACAGTACCTATTTTTGGTTTTATAGTGATGATTTCTTCTTCACACATAAATTCAGTTTCGCCACCTTCTAAACCATGACTTTCATTATCGCTCAGATAAAGCAAGCAACTTAGAACACGACCTGATCCCTCATAAAAATCAGGATGCCAACCGAACATGCCACCAATTTTGGTGACTTGGTATTCTAATAAATACGGTTCGACATTTTGATTGATGTCAAGAAGGTCTTTCCAAGTTGAAACATCATTTGCGAATTGTATTTGTTGTTCAGAGCCATTGCGAAGCAATTGTTGTCTGCGTATATCTTTGTTAATTGAGCCACCGTTGTAATCTAAAACAGTGGCATCTTTCCAACCCATTTGCTCTTCAAGATTCTTTACTGTTGCTAAAGCCTGTTGTTTAGACAAATAGTTCTCTCCGATGAACAAGCGTGGTGCAATTTCAGTTAACGATTGACGCATTCTAATGGTATCCGTTTTCCTAATGTGAGATCGAGGATGTTGGCTGGTCTTTGTCTTTCAGTATGATGAACAATTTCGCCATCTTCCGCCATCTTCATAACTCTTTCCTGTAGTCTTTTTTGATTGCAGTAGTCGCTAGGACGACCTTTGTGTAATGGTTGTCCGTTAACGCAGCCGCCCCAGCAATAACCAATGACGGGACATTCCATGCATTTAGGATCTTGAAAGCAAACAAATGATTCTTCGATCATTTGTTGACGAACTGCTATTATCTCTGATAGAGATTGATCTAAAGTTCCAACTTGACTCCTTGCCCATCGAAAAGGAACATCAAAAATTGCTCCAGATGGTTCTATTTGAAATACCGAAGCTGTACGATATTTACAGCAAGGAACAGGTATTGGATTACCTTGTTGCAAACTTTGTTGAAACGCAAGCATTTCATTATACGAAGTTTTTATATGCTCAGTTGGGTGAAGGCAACCAAATTTGATCTTATTGATATCGATTCCCATGTAAGCATATTTTCGCAGAAACTCTTCGTAAGTTTCTTTGGTGATAAACTCATCTTTTAACGCTGCCTTCAATGAGATTTTATCACCATGTCCGGCGTCCAGCAAGATTTCTAAATTGTCATGAGTTTTTTGGTAAGGATCTAAGGTGTTGAGAAGCGGGATGCGTTGAGAATTATGCTGCTCATGATTGCCATCAATGCTTACATTGATAGAATCGATGATTTCAAAAAATTCCATGCAATCTTCGTCTAAATCAATCGATAGATTAGTTGTGGTGTCTGTAACTATGATGGAGTTAATGCTTTTGGCACGTTTGATGATTTCGGTACAGACTTTAGGTCTTAGCAATGGCTCGCCGCCTACAAAATCAAAGGTAACGTATTTTGGATGATATACGTCAATGTATTGTTCAATGAACGCGAACAACTTATCGACTGGAAATACTTCGTCGTCTTTAAGTTTTAGGTTGTTTAAAACCGAACAGTGTTTGCAACGAAGGTTGCATTCCCAAGTGGGTGTAATGGTTAAAGACAAGCAATCCCTATTCTCCGCAAATACGCTGTGGAGTGCTTGTTTTTCTTGCCCTTGAAGGAAATAGCCGTTTTTTAATTCTTGTCCAGTGCAATTATCTGGCAACCATTTCTTAGTAACCGTATGATAGAGAATGTTTTTGTTTTGATATGTTGATTTGACCACGTATATCGATAACATTTAACACCTTTTATTCAGGAGGGCACGGAGGACAACCCCCTGTACCAATTGGATCAGCAATACAGGCTACTTCGCAACCGCCACCTTCATGATAATCGCATGAAGCCATTTTAGGCGGTGTGAACTTCTTAACTTTCTTTTGAATAGCCTCTTCAATTTGTTTTTTTTCAGCTTCGCTTAATTTACGTCTTTTAATTTTCATGTGATCTCCTTACTGTTATAATATGAGGAGGAATCATGATTCTCACAACCTTTGTAATTACTACTCATTCTCAACGTTTTGAAAACCTAAAACAAACCATCCGCTTTCTTGTTAAGAGAGAAAGCAGTTTGCTTACAATATCAGAATTAATTGTTGTTTGTCAAGACAAGATTGATTATACCAATTCTGATTTTGCTGAATTCAAACTTATTAATTTGGAAATGAATCATTATTGTCATCCAGTAATGAAAAACAGAGCCGCAGCCGAAGCCAAAGGTAAATTTATAGTATTCTTAGATGGAGATAGAATTCTACCACCTAATTGGTTCAAAACGCAATTAGATTCGCTTAAAGATAAAAATATGGTAATAAGCGCTCATCGTCTATACAGGCTTAATATGCCAGCTACCGATGATCAAATTGAAGAAAATTTGGTGCCAAAATTAGAAGATTATCGCATAGCAGATATGGGCACTATATCTCAGAACATGAGACATAAAAGTGTGTTTTCTGGAAATGCAGTCATGTTGAAGGATGATTATCTTGATTTGGGCGGAATGGATGAATCTTTTGTAGGATATGGTTTTTCAGATACTGATTTTTCTTATAAAATATACAAGGCAGGTATTAAGATTGTTCTTACTTCAGATGATGAGTTGCATCTTTATCATCCAGTTGATATAGACTTGGCTCTATTTGCTAAAATGAATTTTGACAATGCTCTAAAATTTTGCAAAAAATGGAAGGTAACACCTTCCATTCATTGGAAAAAACTCTGGCAAGCATATCACAACATAATTTGATTATTCGATGCTATCGTTTAGATCAGCATTAGCAACCACTTTACGTGCGTAATTAATGGCAACTGCTAAGAATGCAACAACCATCTCGGTCGCCTTTCCAAAATCCATATTACCAAGATTTTCAGCAGCATAAGTTAACATAGCAGCGCTACCAACAATGGCTGCACCTTTAAGAACACTTAACCAGTGATCTTCTTTAATCGCTAAATGTTTTAATTTTAATTTCATGATTCCTCCTTTTTATTATATAGGAGTTTCAGTTTCTTCTTTCAAAATTGAATAAGCTTTTTTTATGGCATCAACAACTTCTCTTGGAGTCATTAGTTGTTTTATTGGTGCTGTTCCCGGAGCTATGTTGAAGTCCACAGCATATAAAGTGTCACCATCTGGTACAAAATCGACAGCAAATAAAGGGAATTTGAACTTTAAGAGATCTTCATACTGATGGTTAGAGAATAATTCGGTTTTGTCGCGAAAGGAAAGTTTAATATCTCCTTCACCGCAGTTTGATCGCCAATCTTCGGTGCTGGTATATTCTAGCCAAAATGATTCAGTACCGACCTGGAGATAACGCCAGGATAGTCCTTTTACTTCTGGTGGAGTGCCGGGAACGTTAAATTGGATAAACTGAGTGGCTAATGTATCAGGGTATTTTAATATGGCTTCGGTGATAGTGCTAAGTTCTTTGCCCTCTCCACGATGTGCCCAAATGTCATGATGCAACACAATACGATCCTGTGGCTTTAAAATCGCCGAAAGCTCCTTAACCGACCCATAACACGGTACAGTGAATTCGAGCTTCTGGAGATATTCTAGAAGCTCGTGACGGTTCAATCCATCTGTAGTTACTCTGCGAAAGATTTCACCTTCAGAATCCATCATATAATCCCAATAATCAGTGAAATCTGATATAAGTTTAAGTTTCATAGACTTATCCTTGTCTAATTATCAACTAATGTCAATCGAGATCGATTGAATCTTCGTTTCTGGCACGGAAGTATGCTCGAATTTCATCACGCAACTTAAAATTTCTGTCTGTAAGCTGCCACAAACCTTGCCAGTCTTCTTTTAGGTCCAAACGTGGATCATAATTGTTATTTATGATGATTTTCCAACGATCCGCATAACGACGATCACGTTTCTTACCATGCCAATGGTGCAATAATAATCCAGGAACATATCCAACGTTACGCTTAATGTGTTTTTCAGCCCTAGATTCCCACATGATTAGATCTTGTGCATAAGCTTGGCTTAATTTGCTATGAATGGTCTTTTTTACAGTTCCAATTAGAGCATGAGCCATATGACGGTCGCCAGCACCTAGAATTGCCACGTCAATCAAGCCTCCAACATAATCGATAGCATCACGACGTGCAGCCCAGGCAAAACCAGGATGCCATTGTGTGTAAT
>ERZ1292644.899-Hain-H14-01um-R2-899-length-17017-cov-5_pt1 | contig 17017 bp, 20 predicted proteins | sample MGYA00564402_ERZ1292644 | MGnify/ENA primary metagenome ERZ1292644 (study PRJEB36523, sample SAMEA6512644) | groundwater metagenome | collected 2019-01-09 | study: AquaDiva: Metagenomics assemblies of 32 groundwater samples
GGTGGGAACTGATTAAGAATAAAAAATTCGTGCAAGGTTACAAACGAGCTGGTCTAGGAAAAGATATTGGCGGCAACGAAATCGGTGAATTTAAAAATAAAACTTCATTCATGTTAAAATGGCAGAGGCGATAAATGGTGCTGGTTCAACACTCATAGACATATACACCCTTCTTGTCTCTCCGTTTCCTCCGTCGCTTCAAACGCTTTTCAATCTTATTCTCGTTGTTTTGTTTGTCTTTCTTTACTCGATGTTTATCTGGAAGTTTCACAGATTCGTCAGCAACAAAAATATACTTGAACTTGAGCTGAATCAGTACAACAAGCTGGAGCATCCGTTTCTTGCAAAACTTCTCGCCGGATTTTTTTATTTTGCAGAATATCTGCTTATACTTCCGCTGATAGTTTTCGTGTGGTTTTCGATATTTGCAATTTTCCTTGTACTCTTCACAGAAAATCTTTCAATTGAGGCAATTCTCGTCGTCTCTGCAACCATCGTCGCTGTGATAAGAATGGCGTCTTATTACAAAAAGGAACTTGCAGAGGAACTTGCAAAACTTCTTCCGCTTAACCTTCTTGCAATTTCGCTTTTGAATCCGCTGTTCTTTTCAGTGGAGAGAATTCTGGGAAATTTCAGGGAAATCCTGTCTTTCTTCAGCGACATAACAATATACATTGTTTTCGTCGTTATACTTGAGTTTATTCTAAGATTCTTTAACTACTGGCTCGCATTTTTCGGCGTTAACACCGACGAAGAAATTGAAGAAGTTACCAGAAAAAACAGGAAAAGAAATTAATTCCTCTCAACATTTGGATGTTCTTTGTTGCTTTCAGACATTTCTTTCAACGCCTTTAGATGTTTTTCCTTCTCCATTTTATAGTCCGTCGCGTCGGAAAAATTCTCTATCATCTTTGCAACATACTCTCCTCCGAGAAAATGCGGCGTTAAGACATAATCCGCGCCTTTTTTGTAAAACATCAGCGCATCATCAATCCTGTGCGCACGCACGATTATTATTGCCTTTTTGTTCACCCTTCTTATGTTTTCTATCAAAAGAAAATTCGCATCAATGTCTGGAATTGTTGAAACAACAAGTTTTATTTTGTTCAATGGAAGTTCCTCCAGCAAATCAATGTCGTAAGCATCTCCGTACAAACACGGAATCTTGTATCTTGAAAGGTTTGATATTATCTCCGGATTGAAATCCACGACGAGATAACTCTTTTTTATTTTCTTGAAAGCCCTCAAAATGCTGAACCCAATGCGGTTGTATCCAAAAAGAATTGCATCAACATTCCCGTTTATTTTTATCTTGTCTCTCACGTTCTTTTTCTCAAAAATGTTCAGTCTGTCGGAGATTCTGTTGTAGATTTTGTCTGAATAATATATCATGTAAGTTGAACCGGCAATTGTAATCAAGCCAACAGTTGTGATAATTGAAAGCGCCTCGCTGTTAATATGTCCTATCTTTATTCCGAGTGCAATCAAAATAATTGAAAACTCGCTGATTTGTGCGACAGTTAAACCAGCAAGGAAGCTGTTTCTCTTCGTGTATCCGAGCATTCCCATCAGCACCATTACAATAAACGGATTGCCTATCAAGATAAAAATGGAAAAAATCGCGATGGGAATAATATTATTCTGCACGTCTGTAAAAACAATCTGCGAACCGATTATAATGAAAAACATGACGATGAAAAAATCCCGAATCGGTTTCATCTTTGAACTTATCTCGTTGCTGTATGGAGATATTGAAAGGAAAACTCCCGCGAACAGCGCGCCGATTTCCATGGAAAGATTCATCATCTGAAAAATGCTCGCCAAAGCCAAAGCCCAGGATATTGAAAAAAGGAAAAGAAATTCCTGCGACCTTGCAATAAATTTCATCAAGGGATTGAGAAGATAAAAACTTACAAGAAAGAAAAATCCGATAAGAACAATCTCGCTGAAAAATGTTCTCGCGAAAATTGGTAAAATGCCGTTGGTTGAAGACATTGACGAAATGGTAATATGAATAAGAACTGCGATTAAATCCTGGACAATCAGGAAACCTATTGCAATTTTCCCGTAAACGCTTCCGATGTCGCCCTTGTCTGTAAGAATTTTCATAATTATGATTGTGCTGCTGAAAGTTAAAGCAACAGAAAGATAAAGCGAAGTCACTACGGAAAATCCAAGTGCTATACCGATAAAATAACCTATTATCGACGTGAAAACAACCTGCCCTATTCCTGTTATCAAGGAAACTTTCCCGACTTCCTTTATGACTTTGGGATTAAGATGCAAACCTACGGTGAAAAGAAGCAGCACAATGCCGATTTTTGGAAAAATGCCGACAGCTTCGTTAGTTTTCAACAAATCAAAAAAATACGGACCTGTAATTACTCCTGTTATTATATACCCTATTATCAGCGGCTGTTTGAAAATTTTCATTATGGCTGAAATGCCAACAGCAACGAGAATAATCAGACTAAACCTTACAAAAATATCTTCCAACATTTTTCCTCTTTAGTTATAATATAAATAAAATGCAATATAAAAATCTTTCATAATGTTTTTAAAATAAAATTCCTTGATTCTTGAATGGAGGTGCCGCAATCAATTATAGTTGGTGTAACCGACAGGGAAGAAATAAGAAGAGCTAATGAAAATATTCAGGCTTTCTTTGATTCTTTGCAGGAAAAAGCGTGCGGAATTTTAGGCATATCTTATGAAAAAAATGACACCAGATTCCCTAGAAATATAAGGGGGCTGTATGTCCCTCCCGGAATGCTTCTTAATGAACGCGTTTATGGACTTGCGCACAAGATTAATGGATATGAAATTGGAATTGGTTTGGTTACATCCAGACATATAGACAATGATAAACTAAGTTTTGATTTCTTTGAAAACCTAAAAATTCTGGAAAAACTTGCAAAGCAACATTTTTAAACTAGTTTCTGGATTTTATATTCAAGGTTGCGGGATAAAAACCCGCCGGAGGTTTTTAATGCCAAAAGTAAGAGTAAAACTAAACAGCACTGACATAGAAATGCTCAATGATATTTGCAATACCATCAAATCTCTGGCTGCCAGTTCGGGAATAATAATTCGCGGTCCCGTGCCTTTGCCGACGAAAAAACTAAAAATCACGACGCGAAAATCTCCCTGCGGAAACGGCACTGCAACATTTGACAGGTTTGAGATGAGAATCCACAAGCGTCTTATAGACTTGCCTGCAAATGAAAAAGTTCTTCACCAAATTATGCGCCTTCAAATTCCGAAAAACGTAAACATAAAAATTGAGATGAAAGATTAATTTTTCTTAGACAATCTTTCAATTACCCCATTGACTGCCTCGGGAAGTCTGTTAAGAACATAATCATTGTTGTCAAATTCCACAAATCCTTTAAATGATGGCATTAATTCTAAAACCTGTTTTATTTCCTGTCTTGCAATACCCCTGTAAGTTTCAGCGCCCGCCGGCTGGGTTCTTAATTTTGCCTGATAAAATGCCTGAACAGGATCCATTGTTACAACATGCCTTACCAAATTAGCCATTACAGGAACATATTCTGCAGCCTCGTGAAAATGTTTAGTTCTTAATTCGTCGTGCAATTCCTTGACCTCATACATTAAATGAACAAATTCTTTTTCCAAACCAATTTCTCCGATTTCTTTGGGCATATGAAACCCAAAAACAGAATAAGGAGCTGTTTGCTGTCTGTCCCCTCTTTGTCTCTGCAAATCCCTGAATCCGCCGATGTCGTATGTTCTCTCAAAAATAAAACTCCCAACTTCCATAACTTTAGAAATCAATTCAAAACCCATCTTGCCTTCAAACTGGCTTTTCGCAATTTCTCTTCTTTTTTCAGGAGTCAAACTTTCAGCAATTTTTCTTAATTCATCAAAAGGATAATTCCCGTCAGAGCCGTTAAATAAAATACTTGCTAAAACAAAATCTTCAATACCGGGAGTTACTGCAATTAATTTTGATTCAATTGGGTGATGTTTATACTCCAAATTTCTTCCGGGAACTAATCTGCTAAATAACTCTCTCCTTCTTCCGGGAAGTTGACTGTAAAACTCACTTGGATTTCCGTATTTCATCAGCGTTGGAAAAATCTCCATTGATTCAATTTGTGCAGCTCTTCCAAGCTCCTGCATTTCCGTAAAAGGCGAAGACTGCCACTCTGTCAGCATGTCCATAAATCTTCTTGTATTAAGAGTCATTCCCAAAGAAGTTGTCATGTTCTGAGGCAGTAAAAATCTCGCAATATCAAATGTTTTTTCGTTCACAACCTTTTCCCAAAGCGCATCTGGAAGTTTTGAATTTTTATCTCCGACAGCGCCGGCAATTTGCTCATCAGCTTCATTTCTTAAATGCTGACACCTCACCTTAAGATATAATGGAAGTTTTTTCCTGATTTCTTCATAAAGATTAATTAATTTTTTGTCTAATTCAAGAACCCTTGTTTCATATTCTGTTCCTCTTATTTCAAAAGGCACACCAAGATTTTCAGACAAAAAAGGAATTGCTCTCGTAGATTGTTCCTGGTAAGCTCCTTCTCTCGCAGCTTCCAAAAATTTCGTAACTCTCTGGCTCACTCCTTCAAAACAGATTCTGATAACTCCTGAATCTCTCAGAGATGCATGTCCGTATCTTACTCCAAACATTTCTACAAAATTTCCGGCTCTTTTTAGATGTATCTCCAATGCGTCGCTGATGTTGCTGCCACCTTCAATCATTCTTGCAATTTTTTCCAAAGAAGGGACTTTTCCTGTCTTGTCTTTTTCTTTGACATCTGCAAACAACTGCAATAATCGGTCTTTTGCCGTCAAATTGCTTCTCGCATATTGCCCCATCAGCAAAGCCCAAAGTTCAGTGGGCATGTTATCAGTAGCGCAATAAACATTTGATTCCAAATTTGTAAAAAAATGACTTAAGACAATTCTCTCAGCGTCGGTGTAATCCTTTCTGCCCCTGAACTCGCCAATCCCTGAAAAAAATCTCTCAATCTCTTTTTCCATTAACCATAAAAAAAACCCCCTTTTTAAAAAGTTCTAAACTCAAACATATATTTCACAGAATAACAATTGTTTATAATTAAAAAATTTAAAATAAAATATGGTGAAAAAAAGAGGCAACTACATTCTTTTTGAAGGTGTTGAAGGATGCGGAAAAACAACACAGGCAAAACTCTTGCACGATTATTTTTCAGAAAGAAATATCGGTTCTGTCCTGTTAAGAGAACCCGGAGGAACTTCTCTTGGAGACATCATAAGAAAAATCCTGCTTGATAAAAAAAGCGAGATTCGTTCCCTTGAAGCAGAATTGTTTTTATTTGAATCAGCAAGAGCAGAATTATTTGCAGAGGAGATAATCCCAAATCTTGAAAGAAACAATCATGTTATAGCAGACAGGGGATATTTTTCTTCAGAAGTTTATCAGGGTTACGGCAGAGGAATGGATTTGAGTATGATAATGCACTTAAACAACATAGCAACTTACGGAATAAAACCAAACTTGGCTTTTATTTTTGATATTCCTGTCAATGTTGGTTTGGAATCAAAAAAAGACAAGGACAGAATAGAATCTTTGGGAACAGATTTTCACGAAAAAGTGAGAATAGGTTTTCTGGAAATAGCGGCGCAAAATAAAGATTTTTGTATCTTGATAAAAAGAGGGAACAAACAAATTGAGGAGATACAGGAAGAAGTAAAACATTATGTAAAAGAAAGACTTGATTTACCGTAAGAATTTTCTTTGGGCTTTGTTAAAAAATCTTTTCTATGAGCCTGTATTAAACATTTGCGTTCGCTACCGCTCACGACGGATATAAACTACTAATCAATCCGGATTTATATTAATTTTTAATTAATCTGCGAGCGAGCAATTTCGTGGTAGAGAGAAAGATAAATCCATTAATGACTCGTACGAGGTTGGGAGCAGAAGTGAGCAATATTTTTATATAAGAAGCGAGACAATTTAAACAAATCCTTTTCTTCGGAAACCTTTAAAAACAGATTTCTTATTTTGTTATTATGAAACGCTCCTCAAGAAGATGGAAAAAGCGATGGCAAATGCGCTGGAAATGGCAGAGAAAAAGACTGAAGAAAGAAAAACGAAAGAGAAAGTTAAGAAGAACAAAGTAAAATGAAAGATTATGAAAATCAAAAAAGAGTACAAGAATACAATCCTCTCGACGACGAACTTATAAAAATTATGAATAGCGAAAATTATGTGTCATTAACATCGGGAGAAATGTATTCACCTAATGAAGATAAGACCGGATTTAGCAAAAATCGTAAAAAATAAGATTCTCGGAGATTAATCCTATATATATTTCTAAGGATAATTAATGTTAAAAAGAGAATAAACAATTTAGCGTTATGGAAGATGATGATTTCAGATATAACTTGTTGAAATACTGGGAATTAATTATGGAAGAAGACAAAGGAGATTTATCATCTGAAGAAAAAAAAGTTAAAATTGCTCTTTACGACTCTATAAAAAATTATGAAATAAAGGGCGAAGGACTATTAGAGCTATGGGAAGATTTTGAAGAATTAATTAGGGAGAGAATAAGAGAAGAATTAACAAGAGAATCAAACGGGCAAATTGAACAAACGGTTAAGGGGGTTGTCCGAGAGGCTAAATCAGGTATAGAAAAGACATTAGAACTGCTATCTGAAGAATTAGTTAAAAATTTATCAGTGTAATTTCTTAAATCATCATAACAATCTTTATAAGTCGCCTTATTCTAGAAAAATAAACCTTGCACCAAAGGAAAAATTGGTGCGGCAAAGAAAATGGATGCTGGAATTGTGAAAAACCCGCAGAAGGTTTTCATTGTCTAAATAAAAAATAAAATGGTTAGCGAAATATGGACTGAAAAGTTCCGTCCAGTCATTTTTTCTGAAGTTGTTGGGCAGGATGAAATCGTAAAAAGAGTTAAGTCTCTGACAGACTCGCTGAACATTCCTCACTTGCTTTTTGCAGGTCCTGCGGGAACTGGAAAGTCAACTCTCGCATTGATAGTTGTAAAAGAACTCTACGGAGAAAACTGGCGGGACAATTACCTTGAATTAAACGCGAGCGACGAAAGGGGAATTAACATTGTAAGGGAAAAAGTAAAAAATTTCGCAAGAACAAAATCTTTGGGTAAAGCCCCGTTTAAAATTATTTTTCTCGACGAGGCGGACGCTCTCACGCCGGAAGCGCAGCAAGCCCTAAGGCGTACGATGGAAAATTATTCAGCAACATGCCGATTTATTCTCTCGTGCAATTATTCAAGCAAAGTCATAGACCCGATTCAGTCAAGATGCGTTGTTTTTCGTTTCAAACTACTTGAAAAAAAAGACATCGAAAAAGTCATAAAAACAATAGCGACCAGGGAAAAACTCGTGATAAATCCCGACGCAACAGACCTTCTTTACGAAGGCAGCGAGGGAGATTGCAGAAAATGCATAAACCTCCTTCAATCAACAGCATCAATTTCTCCGAATATAACACAGGACCTCATATCAACAATTCTCGCAAACACAAAACCAAAAGACATTAAGGTAGTTCTTGACTACGCAATCGCCGGAGATTTCCCTGGCGCGAGGGAAAAATTATTTGACATAATGCTGAAGCAAAGTGTTTCAGGAGAAGATATAATAAAAGCTATACAAAAAGAAATATGGAACCTTCCCGTTGAACCGGAGATGAAAGTAAAACTCACTGAAAAAACAGGCGAGACGGAATTCAGGATAACCGAGGGCAGCGACCCCTTTATTCAGCTTCAGGCATTGCTTGCAAGTTTTGTCCTCGCAGGATTGGGAAAATAAGATGGAAGAAGAAAGAAAACTAGAGAAAATATTAGAATACCGCAATTTCAAGGAATTAAGAAATGAATTTCAAATGTTGGAGATAGATGTAGGAAGAAAAGTGCGACATGAAATGGAAAAGCGATTTAATTATTGGAGTAGTAGAGAGACTTTTATTGATTACAAAAATAGATTTCGAAAGTTATTAATAAATATAACTAAAAGAATAAATTATTTGATGAAGTATTATGGTTTGTGGGAAGAACAATCAGTAGAAGGTCAGAGAATAAATTATAGATTCCGTCAGAATTTGATAAAATGAGCTGGGTTGAAAAATATCGTCCGAAAAAGTTTTCAGAAGTCAGGGGGCAAGACGAGGCAATTTTCAAACTTAAAAACTTTCTTGAAAATTTCGGGAAAGGAAAAAAGGCGATGGTGCTTCACGGCTCTCCCGGCACTGGAAAGACAACTCTCGCCCACGTCGCTGCAAAGGAAACCAATTCCGAAATCTTTGAATTAAATGCAAGTGATTTGAGAAACCGGGAAAAACTCCAGGAAATTTTAAAGCCGGCAATTGAGCAAAAGTCCCTGTTCAAGGAAACAAAAATAATCCTCGTCGACGAAGTTGACGGAATTTCCGCAGCTGATTGGGGCGGATTGCCCGAGATTATATCGCTGATAAACATAACGCAATATCCTATAATAATAACGGCAAACGACATCTGGGACAGGAGACTTGTCTCGCTAAGGGAAAAATCAGAACTCGTAAAGATGAAGGAAATTGATTATAAGACTATAAAGGAAATCCTGATTGACATTTTAAGAAAAGAAAACAAATTCGTCAGCAACGAAGTTTTAACAAGCATAGCAATAAAGGCAAGAGGGGATTTGCGCGCGGCGGTGAATGATATCCAGGCGGAATCAGGAATAAAAAGCGAATTGCAAATTTCTCCCGAAGAAAGAAACAGGGAAATTGACATATTCAATGCATTAAGATTAATCTTCAAGGGCAAGCCAAGCGAACAAACATTGAAAATTTTTGATTCCGTAAATATGCCGTTGGATGAAATCATGCTCTGGGTGGAGGAAAATATTCCGGCGGAATATAGCGGAAAAGAACTTGCAAAAGCGTACGAATTATTGAGCAGGGCGGACATTTTCAAAAAAAGAATTTACCGCCAGCAATACTGGAGATTTCTGGTTTATGAAAATATTTTCTTGAGTTACGGAGTTTCAGCTTCAAAAGATTTAAAAAATATCAACATGAGATTCACAAGCTACAAAAAACCGGACAGAGTTCTTAAAATTTGGCTGAACAATCAAAAAGTGGAGAAAAAGAAATCAATATCTCAAAAATACGCGCACCATGTTCACGTCGGGGAAAAGAGGGCAATGAATGAATTTCCGACGATAAAACAGATAGTTATGAACAATAAAAAAATCCAGAAAGAATTAAGATTAACTAATGAGGAAGTTGAATATCTAGAAAAAAATTAATTAACTCAATCTATAAGTCTCTGCAAAAGTTTATTGTGCTGATAAAATTCCTCAGCCGTATGCTCAATCCCTCTTTCAATTCCGAGAGTTTTCCACCAAAACCCCTTGCCAGCATAATCCTTGATATCATCCCCCTGATAAATTAAATGTGGAAGATGAAATGGGACAGCATAGGGGCTTAAAATTTCCCCTTCACTCCCCGGTTTTCTAACTTCAACCAAATGCTCTCCCTGAAACCAAACCCCATTCCTTAAAACAGCCCTTCTTATTGCAATATCGTGCAAGTGGTTGTTCGGTGTTTCCTGTTCATCGTAATTAAATCTTGATTCAACATTTGACGGCGCTGTATCATAAACATCTGAAGCTGTTTTTATAAGCCACTGCAATATTCCATGATTATTTTTCAAAAACTCATAATAAGCATCTTCATAAATTTGCAATGCTTCATGCTTATCCAAAATTAAATTTCCAAACTCCCAGGCAATTCTCCAGCCAAGAGAATGTTCCGTATCCCAAAGATTATACAACTTGTCTCTCTTCTTCCCAAAATATCCCGGTCTTTCAACAATTTCCCACTTGAAATTAATTTCAGAAGGCATAATTAATTTTGATAACTTAAATTTATAAGGATTATCATAACAAAACATAATAATTAACTTGCGTTCTTAAAAAAACCTATCGCCTCCAATGCAACATTCCTTACGCTTTCAAACATCTCTTCATCCTTCAATTCATCCTCGGAAAACCATCTCAATTCTTCATCTTCGTCGGTTGTTTTTTTGTCTTCTGAAAAGTCCAGAATCTTTCCGAAGAAAACAAAATTTATGTGATGTCCGTGATGGGGAACTCTCTCTATTTGAACTCGATGCGGTTTTATAACTCTTACATCTCCGTCGCTTTCTTCATGAAACTTCTCGTGAAAATCAAAATCAAATCCGGTTTCCTCTTCCACTTCCCTCCTGATTGCCTCTTCAGGCGTTTCGCCCTCGTCAATATGCCCGCCGACAGGAATCCATGTCTGGAGATTTTTGTTCCATGTCAGCAAAACCTTGTTATCATTGACTAAAAAAATAGTTGTTACCCAGCATTTGTCTTTCCAGTTTATTTTTGACATCTTAAAGAATTAATCTGGCTCTTTTAATAATTTATCCTCTAACTGAAAATAAAAGAAATAATTTCAAAACCTATTTTAATCACTATAATCACTAACTCAACTCCCGGTCAATTATCTCTTTAAAAACAGAAAATGGCTGCGCGCCGGAAACTTCCTGCCCGTTAACAAAAAAGTAAGGCGTTCCCTGTCCGCCTGCAGCTTGCGCGTCGGCGGAATCTTTCTGAACCTCGCTTTTGTATTTTCCTGAATCTAAACAAGAATTTATGTCATATCCGATTTCACTTGCCCATGCTTTCAAATCATCTTTTGTATAACTTACAGTTCCTTTCACAGGTCCGTTTGGATTTCCCGAATCAATGATGTTCTGCTCTTCAAACATTTTGTCGTGCATCTTGTAATAAGCGGAATCCCCTCCCTTCTCCCTTACGCACTCGGCAGCCTCGGCAGATGCCTGTGCAATAGGATGTATTGAAGTTAAAGGCATGTCTCTGTAAACAAGTTTAACTTTTCCCGTATCAATGTAATTTGTTTTCAATTGAGGCAGGGTTTCTGTCCAGAATTTTCTGCAGAACGGGCATTGATAGTCGCTGAATTCAATTATTGTAACTTTTGCATTTTCATTTCCAAGAACAGCATCGTCGTCAACGCCGGGAACGCTCCGGCTTCCTGCAGAATTTTCGTTTAAGGTATTTTCAACACCAATTAATGAGGAAAGCGGAACAACTCCCTGAACAAAATATTTCCCGTCGTTGGTAATGTAAAGAGGAATGCTGCTTCCCTGATAACTGACATTAACCTGATACAAACTGCCGTCGGAAGAAACGCTTTCAAAGGTTATCTCGCTCTGCGAATTTTCATTTAAAAAAGTCACAAGTTTTTCAGCGGCGTTATTTGAGGAAATCGCGCCGTTCGGCTCGGCGAAAAGAGAATTAGTCAGGAGAACAAAAATAAAAATGCCGAGAATAAATGTTGAAACAATCCACGGATTCTGCCTTACATTTCTAAGAACTTTGCCTGAATCAAAATTTGAAAAAGTTGGTATCTTTATTGTTATCACATCAGAATCTGGAGTTTCATTCATCAGAATGAGATGAAAAATTAATTTAAAAAGATTGTGAAGAACTTTTTAATGGGACCATTTAAAGTTATTGTCGAATATTGAACAAAACAATTAAAACCCCTCTTGTTTTCTTCCTATTATGCCGCATGAAATAATCATTGGAAGAGATTCCACAGACAAAAAAATTTTCGCAGATAAGGGACTTGTCTTTATCGGAAAGGGTTATGTAACCATGGGACAATACACTTCACTAAGCAACAAAATTTTTATGGATGTGGCAAGAAGTCACGTAATTCTCGTCGCTGGAAAGCGCGGAAGTGGAAAATCATACACTCTCGGAGTCATAGCGGAAGAACTTTCAAATCTCCCCAAGGAAACAAGCCAGAACATTGCCTCGCTGATATTTGACACGATGGGAATTTATTGGACAATGAAATTCCCGAACGAAAAAGACAGGGAATTGTTGGGTGAATGGGAATTAAAGGCAAAAAATCTTCCTGTAAAAATCTTCGTTCCCTCGGGATATTACGATTCTTATCTTGAAAGAGGAATGCCCGCGGACAAAAAATTCGCGCTTGACGCTTCTGAATTGAACTCTGAAGACTGGATTTTAACTTTCGGACTTGACTTGATAAATCCAATAGCCATTGCAATTGAAAGAACAGTAACAGGATTAAAAAAGCACGGACAGTTTGGAATTAATGAAATTATTGAAAATCTTGAAAAAGATGCAAAATCGTCGGGGGAAACAAAAAACGCGGCGATAAGTTTGTTCGAAGCGACGGGAACATGGGGGATATTTGCCGAAAAAGATGAAAAACCTACTAAAATCAGGGAGCTTGTTTCTCCAGGAACAACAACTGTCCTGGATTTGAGCATTTACAACTCCATCGGTGCATTCAACATTCGCGCCCTGATAATAAGCTTGATATCAAGAAAAATTTTCAACCAGAGAATGGACGAAAGAAAAAAAGAGGAAATAAATTCCGTGTCAAAAGGGCTTGAATTCTCAACAGAGGAAAAAAAGGAAAATCCTTTGGTGTGGATGTTCATAGACGAAGCACATGAGTTTTTGCCTTTGCACGGAAAAACCATTGCAACAGACGCATTAATCCAATTGTTAAGGGAGGGGAGACAGCCGGGAATTTCTCTTGTTCTTGCAACACAGCAACCAGGGCAAATTCACAGAGATGTCATGACTCAGTCGGATATTGTAATCGCCCATCGCGTAACTTCGCAACCCGACTTGGAAGCGCTGAATTACATAATGCAAAGTTATGTTCTTGAAAACATCAAAAAGCAAATGGATGATTTGCCGTCGCTGAAGGGAAGCGCGATAATTCTCGACGACAACTCGGAAAGAATTTATCCCATGAGAATACATCCTCGGTTCACATGGCACGGCGGCGAAGCTCCCACTGCGGTGAAAATCGAAAAGAAAATTTAGAAACTTTTAAAAAAGATATTTCCTGAAATAAAAAATGGAAAAACAAATACTAAGTGAAATAAGGGGGACAAGAGCAGTAATTTGTGAAGCATTAGGAAGAACGGCATTTAGGGACGATTCCGGAAGAGGAAATTATGAATTAGTCACATGTCGGGAAGGAAGATGTCTTTACGGCATAAAAGATAGGGAAATAGTGGGAACAGACAACAATAAACCGCTCTATCTCTGCCCCGCAAACGGAAAAATAAAATTTGATTCTTTTGAAGTTTAACAAAAAATTATTTTCTATAAAACTTTCAAATCAACCCTTAACCTTATTTTGTAAGGGGCAATTTCTCCGGCAGTTTTTATTTTCAAGATTTTAATCTTCTTCCCTGATTTCTTCGCCTCATTTTTAATTTTTTCCAAAATAATATTTTTTTCATCATTATCGCAGAAATCATAATAAAAAATTCGTGTGCCTTTTTTCGACAGGGAAAATGCCTCTTTCAAAAAGCTTTCCTTAAGTCTCGGACGCGGCATAACAATGACATCAAATTTCTTTGAACCCAATTTCTCCGCAACTCTCTTAATATCTCCGGGAATTAAAACAACTTTGTTCTTGACTTTGTTCAACTCAATATTCAATTGCGCATACTTGTTTGCTTCCCGGTTTATTTCATTTGAATAAACTTTTTTCGCTTTGGAATTTCTCGCAATCACTATGCTGAACGGCGCCACGCCGGCAAACATTACAAAAACCTCATCGCCTTTTTTTATCTTCTCCGCGATTTCCTTTCTTTCATTGCTAAGCCTCGGCGAAAAATAAGTCTCGTCTATGTTAAACCGAAAAACGCATCCGTTCTCCCTGTATAAAACTTCTTTTGTTTTCTCTCCAAAAATATATTTCGTTTCCTGTTTTCTCAATCTTCCACTAAACTTCCCGCTTTTTTCAAGAACTGTTTTAATTGATTTATTTTTTCTAATAAGATTCTCCGCAAATTTCATTTTCTCTTTCTTGTTTGTATTCCTCGGAAATTTCACAAGAACAACATTTCCGAAAAAATCATAAGCATTAACTGTGTTCATGAAAAAACTACAACGGGAAAGTTTATAAAAATGACTTTCCTGAATGAAAAATGAAAAAGAATAATCTATTTTTGATTCTGTTTGTTTTTCTAACGCTGATTAATCTCGCAAGCGCCTTGTCTTACGGCGGAAGTCTTTCATTGGGCGATCTCTTAAACCAAATTGAGCCGTCGACGATGATTCTTGGAATTATATTCGGTGTATCTTTTATTTTGATAAGCATCTCGCTGACAAGAGTTTTCAAGGAAAACAAAACAGCGGCTGGCGCGCTTTCGCTACTCGTTTCTCTAGGAATAGTCTGGGGAATTAATTTAACAGGAATGGACTACACGGGATTTTTCCAGAACATATTTTTCTATGTCGGTTTGCCGAGCGGCATCATCGAAGCCCTCTGGCCGATATTGCTTCTCGTCGTGATTTTGGTTTTGATATTAAAATTCAAGGGCAACTCTGTTCCGATATTAGGAGCATTCTTGATTTTCGCAGGTTTCTTTTTTGCAGAAGGCGGCGTGCTCTGGGCGCTCGGCGCAGGATTAATTTTAATATGGATTTTAATGAGATTATTTTTTAAAAGAAAAGATAATAGGAATCCCTACGACAAATGGCGATATAATTAATAAATCAGTTAAGAAAATAAAAAGATTAAACCCATCCACCGAGATTTTTTTGCTTTTGTTTCTCTTTGATATCCCTTAGCTTTTCAAGCTGTTTCTCAATCCTTTCTTCCGAGAACTCATGCTTGTCAATTAACATTTTTCTTATTCTATTTTCATCAACTTTTGCGAATTTGAAATCATATTCTCTGACATTTGGATGATGAAACAATTCAAAAACTTCTTTCCAGTCAAATTTGTCTTCTTCGGAAAGTCTCTTCATTTGTTCTTCGACACTTTTGAAAATCAAAACAGGTTTGTTGTATTTTATTACAATGTTCAGCGCCCTTTTCTGTCCTATTCCGGGAATGCCTTTAGGATTGTAATCTGTTCCGACGAGAATTCCCAGACAAATCAGTTGGTCAAGATTTATTCCCAACGAATTCAAAACTTTTTCAAGCTCAATAATTTCCGGCTTTACTTCAACAAATCCCGAAAATGTTTTTCTCTTCCTTGCAAGAGTCAGATTCCTGATTAATTTCGGAGCGCCAAAAAGCAAGCTGTCGTAATCCTGGCTGACGCTTGCATAAACTTCTTTTTTTATTTTGGAAAGATAAGCCGCTTCCGCCTCCCCCTCGCCGGGCGCCTGCACGACGGCAATGCCCATCGCCTCCAGAAGCTCTTTGCTTTCTTCAATCATCTCGTCATTCAGTCTTATTAATTGACTTCCGTATTTTCTCATTCCCTCAACATCCTCTTCTTTTTTTGCTGCCTCATATTTTTCCCGCGACAATTCCCTCCAGCCCTCCCGGTTTCTGTGTGTTTTGAATTTCAAGTCAGGATACTCGCCGTCGAAAACATAAACCATTTTTATTCCTTCTGAAAGCAAGTTTATGTTCCTGTAAAAAATTCCAGAGAGATGGCTTGTAACTCTTTTCTTCGAATCCATCAGCGGAGTTCCGTCCGGCTGCCTTATCGTCGACAAAAACTGGTACAATGTATTGAACGCGTCAACACAAACAAGTTTTCCTTTCAAGTCAGATATTTCAAGTTCCTTTCGCGGAATTATCTCGCTTATGTTCAAACCCATTTTTTAAAGAAGAATAAGAAATTAATAAATTTATCTTTGTCTGCTTAATCTTTTCGTAGCAGTATTATAAGCATTCCTGAAAGCATTGCCTATTCGCGCTTCACTGCAATCTTCCAAACGCATTCTTCTTCCTCTTTCTACAATTAAATGAGTGTAACTCATTCCCTTTCTTAACGCTTCTGTTTTTCCTGAAGTGTCATCAAAAATATTCTCAGGGTTTAATCCTCTGGACATTTTTATAAAATCTGTATATCTCCTAGTTTGTTCTGTTTGTTCTGTTTCTTTTATTGGCAGCATCGAAGATATTCCCTGTTCTACCCCTTCACTTCCTGCATAAAAATAATTTTCTTTCGGCTCTCTAGGTTGACTTCTTTCAATAAAATGGTTGCCCGTACCGTATTTATTTCTCATGACATTAATTCCCGAAAAAGCTATATAAATCTTGCTGCTTTGTTAATTTTATGCAAACAGATTTCATGCCGATAGACTATGATTATTTCGATTTTGAAGGAAGAAATTATGCAAAAATAATCGGGAGAAATTCAAAAGAAAAGAGAATTTGCATTATTGATTCCTGCGATGTTTACCTCTGGGCAATTCTTGAAGAAAGTGTAAAAGAAAGAACAATAAAAGAACTTGTCAAAAAAATAATGGAAATAAAACTTGATGAAAAAGGCAGGCAAACCGAAGTTGAGAAAGTGGAAGTTCATGAAAAAAACTTCCTCGGAAAAAAAGTCAGGGCATTAAAAATTTTCGCCACAAACTACAAGGATTTGCACGACATAGCAGACCGACTTGATTTGGAGGGAATTGAAAAAAGGCGCGGCTATGACCTTGGATTCATAACTCATTACATAATTGAAAAGAAAATCCTGCCGATGCAATGGTATGAAATCTCCGGGAAAATGATGAACAATTCGGCGGAATTCGGCGGAATTGATTCCTCGCTCGACGTTGATTTCTGCATAAAACTCGGACATGCAAAAAAAATTGAGGAAAAAAATTTTGCTCCGAAAGTTGTCGCATTTGACATTGAAACCGACGAAATCAAAATAGGAGAAGGCGAGATTTTGATGATTTCCCTTTTTTCTGAAAATTTTAAAAAGGTGATAACATGGAAAAAGGACTCAAAAAAACACGACTATGTTGAATATGTGAAAGATGAAAAAGAAATGCTTGAGAAATTTGTTGAGTGTGTAAGAAAATTCTCGCCGGACTTTCTTGTAGGTTATTTTTCCGACGGCTTTGACATGCCGTACATAAAAGCGCGCGCTGAAAAACTTAAGGTAAAACTCCCGCTCGGACTTGACGGCAGTCAACCAAGAATTCACAGGGGAATAATCCCTGCTGTAAAAAT